>Ga0210407_10000007_pt1 | contig 330814 bp, 290 predicted proteins | sample IncBWC27MmetaG_FD_150860 | JGI IMG/M metagenome (GOLD analysis project Ga0210407, IMG submission 150860) | Forest soil microbial communities from Barre Woods Harvard Forest LTER site, Petersham, Massachusetts, United States - Inc-BW-C-27-M | ecosystem: Environmental > Terrestrial > Soil >... | reverse complement strand
AAGCGGTACGTGAGCTGGGTTCAGAACGTCGCGAGACAGTTCGGTCCCTATCTGTTGTGGGCGCAGGAGATTTGAGAGGACCTGTCCTTAGTACGAGAGGACCGGGATGGACGAACCTCTTGTGTTCGAGCTGTCATGCCAATGGCACCGCTCGGTAGCGAAGTTCGGTTGTGATAACCGCTGAATGCATATAAGCGGGAAGCACTCCTCAAGATGAGATCTCCCAACCCGTAAGGGATAAGAAGGGCCCAGGAAGACTACCTGGTTGATAGGCTGGAGGTGGAAGCGCAGTAATGCGTGTAGCTTACCAGTACTAATCGCCCGTTCGGCTTGACCATAAAATTTACTCGGTGCAGAAAACAGCTGTCAGCACTCAGCTTTCAGCCATCAGCTAGAATCTGAGCTGCGGCTAAGCGAGTTTCTCCTAACCACCAGAACTTGGGTGGAAGAGAAGAAAGACGCTGACAACTGTGCGCCGACGCTTTTGAAAGAAAGCAAAGCCGAAGTAATAAGTGGCAGAAATCGGAAGTAAGCAAGATGAAAGTAAGCCACACCCAATCTATTCAGTTGTGAGGTATCGTGCTCAAGATCTTTTACAAATTAAGCTCTCAGCTTTCAGCTTTCAGCTCTCAGTTTTCGAGCGGGGGTTGAGAAGTTGGGACACTCAAGTTTGCTGTCCATCAGTCTTGAAGAGTCAGCCCGGCACCAATTGCTGAGAGCTGACGGCTGATAGCTGACAGCTACGACTTGTCGGTAATCATACCGCGGGGGATCCACCCGTTCCCATCCCGAACACGGAAGTTAAGCCCCGCTGGGCCGATTGTACTGCACGCGAAAGTGTGTGGGAGAGTAGGTAGTTGCCGGCATTAATAAAGGCCGTTGAGAGAAATCTCGACGGCCTTTTCCTTTTTTCTGCTAACAGAGATCGTTAGGCCGCGCCCTTGAGCGTATCCACATACTCCTGCCGCTTTTTTCGATAGCCGTTCGCCACGTCCTGGTTGAACCCAGGCGGATAAGGTGTGCGCTTCTCGAAGTAGGCTTTCCCCAGTCCGCTCTTGAGGTATCCGCGACTCACATTGTAGTGTCGCAGGAAATCAAAATACGACTGGGGAATCTGCGGCTCATCTAGCAAGTCGATCTTCGTCAGCAAAATCGTCTCGATCTGCTGATGCGACGGCACAATCACGCTTCTCCAAACCTCGTCCCACACGTCTGTGCCCCAGGCCGTTTTTGCGATGTCAGTGGTGGCGGCGGTGAGCATGTAAAGGGGGCCGTAAAACTCGCTGAGTTGTCGTTTCAGCCGGTCCAGCCCCAGGTCGTACACTCTTTCGTGCCTGCCCTTCTGGATCTCTTGTCGCAGTTTTACATATGCGGCTAGAAGTGCGAACACTGTAATCACCGCTTGCGTGAGGATAATCTTGGAGACGCCTGATTCCATCGTGTCCTCCTAAGGCAGGCTTTCTGGCGCCGATTGTACTGCACGAGAAGTGTGGGAGAGTAGGTAGTTGCCGGCATTAATAAAGGCCAGTCTGAGAAATCAGATTGGCCTTTTCCTTTTGCAGGCACCGCTTACGCGGTCCGTCACCATTGCTTAGGATCGACCCTTGGTGGTGGGGCATAAAGACAGACTTCCCAGTCGTCGAATGGTGGGTTGGCGGGTTTGCCGCTGACGAATTGGAGGATGTACTGGGCAGCGCGCCTCTCGGCGTACTTGGCGTTGAGCACGTTGCCATCCTCATCGAGTTCAAGGACGTTTGCGAAAATCGCGTAAACCTGTTCGAGTCCGCTCGCTTCGCTAAAGATGCACGAGTAGTCGACGCCTTCGAGTAGAGGGAGGCCGACGGTTCCGTTTGCCATCCAATAAGAAAAGTTACGAATGGCTCCGCTCACAGAGTGGCTGAGATGTGGCATGCGACCGATTGTACTGCACGCGAAAGTGTGTGGGCTGCCCGTTTGCGGGCTCCCGTTTTGGGAGGATGTTCGCAAAATCTTGGAATCGAAATGATTCGGAGAACGTGGAAGGAGGCGACGGAGCTATAGTAGCGGCCAAGGAAAAATTCTCGGAAGAGCCGCCGCAGGAAAATGGCCGGCTAGGAGGAGACGATGTGCATCATCTGTGAGCACGAACTATGGGACGAGCACCGGGCGCTCGAACGCGAGTTCTTCGAGCCGTGCAAGACCTGCAAGAAGTTTCCGGGCACCAACTTCGACGGAACCTGCTATCACTGCTTTGCTGTTGGCAACACGATCGACGAGTGTCCCGAGTGCGCGGGTAAACCATGGAGTGAGGAATTCCTGGAGGCTAAAGACGAAATCGAAGGCCCGGACGAGATGCTGGTCCCGTTCTAACAGCCAGTGGATCTAGCTGCTTCGGCGGATTGATCGTGAACGCGGTGCGCATCTGGTGGATATGTGGAGGTCGATGGATCGACTTGCCGCCCGATGTGCGGATAATCCTTCGCAAAGAACGCTCAGGATTTCGGCAGAAGGCTCCCGGTCGCCAAGTGCGGCTCCCTCACGCCTTCTAAGCGCCTCAACTTGACAACCGATAGTCGAGTGTCTACCATCGTTACCAGATTGAGGGTAGAATGTCTTCTATGGCAAAGCAGGCGCAACCACGGGTCGGGGTTCTGCAGGGGACGCTGGACATGCTCATCTTGAGGACGCTGCTCTATGGACCGGCTCACGGTCACCAGATCGGGAAGCACATTCAGAGGACCACGAACGAATTCCTGCAGATGCAGCACGGCTCGCTCTACCCCGCGCTGCATCGCCTGGAGAAGAGAGGCTGGGTAACGGCCAAGTGGGAGACTGCGCCGGACAAGAATCGGGAATTCAAATATTACCGGTTAACTGAAAAAGGCAGGAAGCAACTTGTGGCCGAGGAATCGCAGTGGAAGCAGATGGCCGAAGCTGTAGCCCGCGTGATGTGGCCCGCCGCCGAGGAAAGCTGACATGAACTGGTGGCCGAGCAACTGGTGGCAAGCGAAGAAGAGAGATGCAGACCTGGAGCGGGAGCTGCGGTCCGACCTCGAATTGGAGGAAGAGGAACAACGGGAACGTGGCATTTCGCAAGAAGAAGCGCGTTACGCCGCCTTGCGCGCCTTTGGCAATCCCACTCTTATTCGTGAACAGACTCTCGCCGTCTGGTCCTGGAACTGGCTTGAATCCTTCGCACGCGATCTACGCTTCAGTCTGCGCGCGCTTCGTCGCACCCCCGGTTTTACCGTCATCGCCATCCTGGTGATGGCGCTGGGCATCGGCGCCAACGTCGCCCTGTTCACGGTAGTGCGTGGCGTTTTGCTCAAGCCCTTGCCCTTCCATGATCCGGATCGCCTCGTGATGCTTTATGAGACCGCGTTTCAAAAGGACGGCACGCCCGGTTTCAACGTGGTGGCCGGCGGCATCTACGCCGAGTGGAGGAACCAGAATCATAGCTACAGCGATCTCGCGCTCTCGCAGGAAATCCGGGTCGGGCTTTCCGGTTCCGGCGGACAATTGCCGGAGAAGCTGTATAGTGCGTTGTTTTCATGGAACATGCTCCGCACCCTGGGCGTGGGGCCCGCGCTGGGCCGCGATTTTACCGAGGCCGATGACAAACCGGGAGCCAACGGCACGGTGTTGCTCAGCTGGGGCCTGTGGAAGCGCCGCTACGGCGGTGACCCTGCCATCCTGAACCAAACCATCGATCTGGACGCGAAACCGTATACCGTGATCGGCGTTATGCCCGCGTGGTTCGATTTTCCCGACTCCTCCACCCAGTTATGGACGCCGGTTTACCACGACAAGCCCAAAGACGACATGATCTCGTTCAGCAATCATCAGTTTCGTGTTGTCGGACGGCTGAAGCCGGGAGTCAGCGCGTCGCAGGGCGTCGCTGATCTGAGCGTCATTTCCGAACGCATTCACAATGAACACCTCAACGACCCATTCATTTATCGAAGCGCCATGAACCGTCCGCTGCTGGAGCACATCGTAGGCGACATCAAGGAGCCACTCTTCGTATTGCTGGAGGCGACCTGCTGCGTTATGCTGATCGCCTGTCTCAATGTAGCCAATCTGCTGGTGGCGCGCGCGGCGGCGCGGCGCAAAGAGCTGGCCATTCGAACCGCATTGGGTGGGGGCTGGCTGCGTCTGATCGGCGAGCGGCTGATGGAGTGTCTGCTGCTTTCGGCCGCCGGCGGGGCGCTGGGACTTTTGTTCGCCGTCGCCGCTGTTCAGTGGCTGATGCGAGCTCGCCAGGACATGAGCCGGGTCCAAGCCATCCACATCGACGGCGTGGTAGCGGGGTTTACGATCGGCGTCATCGTAATATGCGCGCTGTTTTCCGGACTCATCGCTGGGTTCAGCATCACCGACAAACGCATTCTGGGCGCGCTCCATGAGGCCTCGCGTTCGGTGGGCGGGGGCGGCGCGCGGGCCTCGCTGCGCAAGGTGCTGCTTACGCTCGAAGTCGGACTGACTGTGATCTTGCTCGTTGGCGCCGGACTGCTGCTCAAAAGCTATGAACGGCTGCGCTCCGCCGACATGGGTTGCCTCACCCAAGGCGTGATCACCATGCACCTCGGCATCCCGGATGCCCGGTATCCCACAGCCGCTCAGCGAGCCAATTTCTACGACACGCTCCTCGATCGTGTGCGCGCTCTGCCCGGAGTGGACGCAGCAGGCTTTGTGTCGGTTGTCCCGGGGCAGGGCTACTGGATGGATTGGACCTTCACCATCGTGGAGCATCCGCCCTTGCCGCAAGGCAGTGGTCAGTTTGCCTTAAGCCGCTGGGCTGATCCGAAGTACTTCCACGCGATGGGCATTCCCATTTTGCGTGGACGTACCTTTGACGCCGGGAAGCGTTTGGATGCCGCCAACGAAGTCGTCATCAGCCAATCCTTTGCTGACCAGTACTTTCCCGGCGAAGATCCGCTGGACAAGCACGTGCGCGTACGCGGGAAAGATGCCGTCATCGTCGGGATTGTAGGCGATACCCGCTACGCCATCGGCGAAAGCGCGAAGCCGGTGCAATATTACCCGCTGGATGCCGGGGTCGAGGCGGTCGGCACGCTGGTGATTCGCGCCAGCCACAACGGCCGTGATCATGATGTGGAGCAGTTCGCTCTTCCGGTACAGCGCATCGTGTCGGAGATGGACCGCGATCTGCCCGTCTCCGACGTGCTAACCATGAACCAGTTGCTGGGCAAATCGACTCTGGACCAGAGCTTCAATGCGGCGCTGCTCATCGCTTTTGCCACGCTGTCTCTGGTTCTCGCCGGGGTGGGCCTGTTCGGCGTGATGTCCTACATCGCCGCGCAGCGCACCACCGAAATCGGCATCCGCGTCGCGCTGGGCGCAAAGCGCGATCAGGTAATGCGCAAAATGTTGCTGGATGGAATGCGCCCCGCCGTCTTCGGTCTGCTCGTGGGACTCGTAGCCAGCCTGGAAGCCGGCCGGCTGATGCGCGACTTGCTCTATGAGATCAGGCCGCTCGATCCCGCGGTCTACGCCGCAGTGGCCGCAACCCTGATCGCAGTCGCTGCCTTGGCATGTATCGTCCCCGCCTGGCGCGCCTCGCGGCTCGATCCGGTGCAAGCGCTGAGAGCGGAATAGTGCGGGACAGAAAGTATCCCAGATCGCCTCCAGCCTGAGCCTGACCCAGGCTGCGGTGAATGGATACTTGAGTCTGAGCACGAGCGGGTAGGAAGCATCCGACTAGGTATTTTCCGGCTAAATCCTCGGTCTGATTCCGCGGACGCCGGTGGCGCAGCCGAAGAAGTAGCTGGTCTCGGCGACTTCCAATCCTTGCTGGCGGAGACATTCGGCGAAGTGCTGGCAGGTGCCGAAGGCCTCCGTATAGACACCGAGCAGTCTGTAGTTTGCGGGATTGCCGAGGAACAGGCGACCGATCCAAGGGATTACCCGGTTCAGATAGAACAAGTAAAACAGCCGGAGCAACGGCGACGGCGGGACGGAAATCTCTACGAAAGAGAACGTACCGCCGGGACGAAGTATGCGGGCCACGCGCTGCGAGAGTTGTTCCTGTTGCGCGGGATCGAAGGTCTTCAAGCCGAACGAAGAGATCACTGTGTCGGCGCTCGCCGGCTGACATTCCCAGGTGAGAACGTCTTCCAGAAGAATCTCGACGCGGAAAGGCCAATGCTTGCGGGCTCGCCGAGTCATTTCCGGGGAAATGTCGATCGCGGTCATCCGCGCCGTCGCAGCAACGTGCGGAGCGACGGAGCGGCAGAGTTCGTTCCTGCCGCTCATCAGGTCGACGATATGCGACGCGTCCGTGAGCGGCAAGCCTTCGACCAACTGATGCCGCCAGCGGGCCGCGAAGCCGAAGGACGAAATGAAATTGACGATGCCGTAAGTCGAGGCCATCTCGTCGAAGAGCGCGCGAATTGCTTTCGGGTCGTAGCCAGGTTGGGTTTGCACGGGCGCTGAGACAGGGTCTCAAGTATACCCGCAAAATTAAAATCCCCACTTCTCGCGCAAAGAACGCGCGAGAAGTAGGGACCCGAATCCTTCGGCTTCGATTACTGCGCCGGGGTTGCGGCGGGTGACGGAGCGTCGGCGGTTACTTCGGGCGTGGACGCTACTGGATTGATCTTCACGGTGGCCAGGATTTGTTCCAGGCGGTTGAAGACTTTGTCGCGGTCGACGTGCTTCACGATGCCGTCGGCGGAGGCGTCGGTGGTGACGTTGAGGGCGAACTCGTAGCACGATCCATTCTGGAAAACATGGAAGTACTTGGAGTCGCTCTGCCGCGTGCCTTCGCCGGAGACGGCTTCGGTGGCGCGCAGTTCCAGGTCGCCCAGCATCAGCTTGGAGTTCGATGCGGGCTCCGTCGACTTCGCTGCGCTCGTTTGTTCAGTGCTGGCTGCGGTCTGCGTTGGAGCGGCCGAAGTTGAGGACGGCTTCTCAACTGGCGATGACGCTGGCGCGGACTCGGTCGACGCAACCGGCGCGGCGACTTTGGGCTGCGGCACGGCGAACTCGGTGCATTGGTCGGCGGTGAGCGATTTGTGGACGCTCACGTTGAAGAATGCGGACGAGAAGTCAGTGTTGGCGAAGCTGGTCTCGGGGAGTTCGACGGCGGCGAGCGCGACTCCGCCGGGCTCGACGAAGTTCATCGCGATGGGATTCGAGGCCAGAAGTTCGCTGGCGGCGCTGCCGGTTTCAATGGCGTAGCGGCGCGGATATTCGAAGGTCAGGCCGTAGGTCTGGTCGGTGTAGTTCACGGTTGCGGGTTTCCTGTGGACAACTTTCGATGGAGACGGCTTGGTCGCGGCCTGCATCACGGGTGCGGACGCGGGCTGAACCGGGATCGGATTCTGCGTCACGGGAATCGGGTTGCTGGTGGTTACGGGTTTCGGTTTGTCGTTGGAACTCGAGCAGCCGACGGTTACGGAGCAGACGATGAGTACGGCGGCGAAGATGAGCGCGCCGGTGTTCTTGCCCCATTTTACGGAACCCCAGGTTATAGAGTGAGCTTCTTTGGTGTTGCGAATTGCGATGCTGCGAACTGCGTTGATGCGGGTCATTGGGTTGCCTCCTGCCGACGAGCGGCGCCTTGAGTAATGCACGAGTTTGGCCACGGACGGCGCCGTTGATTTCGCGGGAGTTAGAGAGACTTGGGCGCAAACGCCGCGTGGGGCGCGGGACACGATGTGGGCAGGGAAACACGCGCGGGCGTGGGGTTCCCGACGTCTTCGCGGCCCAATCCGTTTATTGAGTGAGCCTCGCTCGGTGATCTGGGGCACTCGGGTGCTCGGTAGAGGCCTTCGTGACGTAGGCGGAATTCACGATCGTCACCTCGGCGGTGCCATAAATGCGGACGTCACTGACGGAGTGAGTGGAAGCGGCCAGCCAGAATGGGCCTACCTTTTGGTAGGTATGCACGAAATGAACGCTGCGCGTCCAGAAGGATGGGATGCGGGCTGGACGTCCCTCGATGCGTACGATGGAATAATCGTCTGCGTCGACCCAAATTCTGCCGTCGATCAAATATTTGTTTTCCTGCTTGGGGGTGACTTGCAGCACGTATGCGGGACGACCATCCACGACTTCTTTCCCGGTGAGTTTGAAGTCGTAGTTCGCTGGCGTGATGCGGGTGGTTTTTCGTATATCGGGACCAGATGCGTCAGTTTCTTCGCTCAGCATCCGATGCAATACCAACTTGCGGATCGCGTAAGAACCGTTTTCGGAGACGATCTTGAACTGCTTCCTCATGTCGCGCGCGCAGCTCACCTCGACGAGCATTTCCGCGCGCCGCTTCTTGTTGACGATAAGGTAGTGGCGGGTCGCGGTATAACCGCCGAACTCAGCTTCGCGCCGCGCATCGCGTTGAATCATGGTCGCGACTACGGCATCGGCGGTTGGAACGGATGCAGTCTCCTGTCCGTTCGCAAGAGTAACCAGCAAAACTGCTGTAGAAAAGGCTGGAACAGTGAGTTTGATAACGGTCCACAAATCTAGTCTGCCGCCATTTCTTGGGTTTCTGGCTCGAAGCGATTTAGCTGCGGCAAACAAAACCATCAGCGCCGCCTTTTTCTCGGACCAGTTGCGCCTGCAGCGCCGCCAATTACCTGCAGCACCTAACGTACAGCTTTCGGTCGGCGAAATTCAGCACGGGATTCACTTATTTTACATTATGTTGGGCGAAAACGTCGTTTTCCTTGGTCACTCAAGGATTTGGAAGTGAGGTGAGCTAATATCCTTGGGCGTGACAAACCAGGTGACAACTTTGTATCGGCCGGTGGGACAAGGCGAGATGGAATTGATACGCGGCAGCCACTTCCGCGAATTTCCGCCGCGGCTGCCGGAGCAGCCGATTTTTTATCCCGTGTTGTCGGAGGAATATTCGACGCAGATTGCGAGGGACTGGAACACGAAGGATGAACGATCCGGGTTCGCGGGGTATGTTTTGCGGTTCAGTGTGCGAAGCGAGTTTTTGCGCAGGTATGATGTGCACGTTGTGGGAAGTTCCGCGCATCGGGAATATTGGATTCCAGCGGACGATTTGCCGGGGCTGAATGCGAATATTGTTGGGGAGATCGAGATCGTTGCGGAGTTTCATGGGTAGCGAAAGTCAAAATTCCCCCTCTCGCAAAATGCGCGAGAAGGGTGGGGCACTCCTGACTGGAGGAGGCGCGATGAGTGGAGTGGCTCGGATGTGGTGGATTTTGCTTGTTGCTCTGTTGCTGGTGTCGAGTGCGGGGTGGGCGCAGAGTGCGGCCCAGAAGATCATTATTGATACCGACATTGGCGACGATGTGGATGATGCGTTTGCGCTGGCACTGGCGGTGCGGAGTCCGGAGCTGCAGGTGCTGGGCGTGACGACTACGTTTGGGGATACTGAAGCGCGGGCGAAGATTGTCGATCGATTTCTCGGCGAGGTGGGGAGGGCGGAGATTCCGGTGCTGGCGGGGAAAGCGACCGGAACGAAGAATCCGATGTCGCAGCGGAAGTATGGGGATGGCGGGCATTTTGCGAAATCGTCGCATGGGGATGCGGTGGAGTTTCTGCTGGCGCAAATTCGAAAGTATCCGGGGGAGATTACTTTAATTGCGATTGGTCCGCTGATGAATGTAGGGGCGGCGATCGACAAGGATGCGGCCACGTTTCGGAAATTGAAGCGGGTAGTGCTGATGGGCGGATCGGTGCGACGGGGCTATGGGGATTTGGGATATACGCCGCCGGTTGCGCCCATGCCGGAGTGGAATATTTTGAATGACATTGCTTCGGCGCAGAAAGTATTTTCTGTCGGCGTGCCGCTGTTTGTCATGCCGCTGGATTCGACGCAGTTGAAAATGGATGAGGTGAAGCGGGCGTTTTTGTTTGGGCAGGGGACGGCGGTGACGGATCAACTGGCGGTGCTGTATCACTTGTGGGGGCAGGAGACGCCGACGTTGTTCGATCCCATGACGATTGTGTTTGCGCTGCGGCCGGAGTTGTGTCCAGTAACGGGGATGCATATTCGGGTGGATGAGAAGGGATTCACTCGCGAGGAACCGGGGGCGGTGAATGCGCAGGTTTGTCTGGATTCGAATGCGGAGGATTTCTTCCGGTTTTATTTGAAGAGGGTGGCGGGGAGTTGAGAGTTTGAAGTCAGAAGTCAACCAGTCACAAATTCCCACCCTCGTCCGTGCTGAGACTTGGAATCCTGCAGGTCCCTTATAATCAAAAGATTGCTTATGGCGGCTATTCTGGAGCGGATTGTCGCGGCTACGCGGGTGCGGGTGGCGGAGGCCAAGCGGGGCGCGGATTTGCGCGAACTGGAGCGACTGGCGGAACGCCATGTGCCGCGCGGGTTTCGGCAGGCGCTTGCATCGAAGAGTCGCGACGGTGTGGCGGTAATTACGGAGTTAAAGAAGGCTTCGCCGTCGAAGGGATTGATTCGGGCGGAGTTTTGTCCGGCGGAGTTGGCGCGGGAGTTGGAATCGGCAAGAGCGACCGCGCTGTCGGTGCTGACGGATGAAGAATTCTTTCAGGGGTCGCTGAAGAATTTGCGGGAAGCTTCGGCCGCGGTTTCGATTCCCTGCTTGCGGAAAGATTTTATTGTGGATGAATTTCAGTTGGTGGAAGCGCGGGCGAACTCGGCCGATGCGGTGTTGTTGATTGTGGCGGCGCTCTCGGCTGTTGAGTTGAGTGTGCTTGCGGCCGGGGCGCGGCAGCGCGGGCTGGATGTTTTGTGTGAAGTGCATGATGCTGACGAGTTGCAGCGGGCATTGGACGCGGGATGCGATTTGATTGGCGTGAATACGCGCGACTTGCGAACGTTTAAGGTTGATCTTGAAGCGGCATTTGCTTTGGTGGAGAAATTTCCGGCGGATGTGGTGCGGGTGGCGGAGAGTGGGATTCATTCGGCGGAAGATGTGTCGCGATTGCGGGCGGCGGGGTATGACGCGTTTCTGGTGGGGGAGTCGCTGATGCGGGCTGCGTCCCCAGGGGATGCGCTGCGGGAGTTGATGAGAGTACCGAGCAGCGGGCAACGAGTACCGAGTGGGAAGTGAGCGGCACGCGGTCTCGAGTGAGATCCTATTGGCGCCGCTGGTTGTGCAAGCGAACACGGGGTCCTTCGACTGCGGTTTTGCTTCGCTGATCGCGAAGCAAAATCCTCGCTCAGGATGACAGAGTTGTCTAGATTTTCTATGACTTGGGTGAAGATTTGCGGGATGACGAATCTGGAGGACGCGCTCGTGGCGGTCGAAGCGGGGGCGGATGCGGTGGGGTTCGTGTTTTATGAGAAGAGTCCGCGGTGCGTAAGTGTGGAGACGGCTCGGGAGATTGTGAAGAAGCTGCCGGAGAGTGTGGAGAAGATCGGGGTGTTTGTGGGGTCCGATGAGGATCCGCTCAACGTCTTACTGCAAACCGGACTAACAGGCACCCAGTGTTATATCTCAGCCGAAGGAGTCGCAGGAAGTAACGCCAGCCACAAGGCGATCGGCGGGGCTTGTGTTCCCCCACTCTTCAGGAGCCTGATGGCGCTGCCTATCAGCCTTTTTGGCGAGGACGTGAGCCAAATTGAGCGAATGATGGCGGGCTTTGCGGAATCGAAGAAGAAGATTCCTAATGGCGTTTCTATTCCGGAGGGTTTCTTGGACACGTTCTTGCTGGACTCCGGGAATCTGCGCCAGCCGGGCGGAACGGGGCATCCGTTTGATTGGAAGAAGGCGCGAACTCTTTCGGAAGGAATGCGGAATGGCGGTTTGAAATTGGTCGTCGCCGGCGGGTTAACTCCTCAGAATGTCGGCGAGGCGATTGAGATTCTTCAGCCTTGGGGCGTGGATGTGGTCTCGGGCGTCGAGGCGGAGCCGGGGAAGAAGGATGCGGAGAAGGTGCGGGCGTTTGTGAGGGCGGTGCGTGAGATCGATCGGAGGGTTGGTTAGGGATGGCTACGGTTCCGCGGAGTACGAAAGTCAGAATCCCCACCCTCTCGCAAAGAACGCGAGAAGGGTGGGGCAACCAGTGCGTTTCTGCTCGGCGAAATTCGCGCGGGCGTGAGCCGGGGCGGTTTGGGGTTTATGGCGGACGATATGTTCCTGAGACATTGATGGCGGCGCTGGAGGAACTGGAGCGCGAGTATGAGCGGGCGAAGCGCGACAAGAAATTTCAGGCACGGCTCACGGAGTTGCTGACGACTTATGCGGGGCGGCCTACGCCGTTGTTTTTTGCGCGGCGGCTTACGCAGAAACTCGGCGGGGCAAAGATTTACTTGAAGCGTGAGGATCTGCTGCACACTGGAGCGCACAAGATTAATAACTGCCTGGGGCAAGGGTTGCTGGTCGAGCGGATGGGGAAGCATCGCGTGATCGCGGAGACCGGCGCGGGGCAGCATGGTGTCGCCACCGCGACTGTCTGTGCGCTGCTTGGATTTGAGTGCGTTGTCTACATGGGGACCGAGGACATGCGGCGGCAGGAGTTGAATGTGTTCCGCATGCGGTTGCTGGGGGCGGAAGTGCGCGGGGTGTCGTCGGGATCGCGCACTTTGAAAGATGCGATCAATGAGGCGATGCGCGATTGGGTTACGAATGTGCGGACTACGCATTATTTGTTGGGGAGCGTGCTGGGGGCGCATCCGTATCCGACGATGGTGAGGGATTTTCATCGGGTGATTGGGCGGGAGGCGCGGGCGCAGATTTTGAAGGCTGAAGGAAAGTTGCCAGCAGCGATTATTGCGTGCGTGGGCGGGGGATCGAATTCGATCGGGATTTTCTACGATTTTATTAAAGACGAGAAAGTGCGGTTGATTGGGGTGGAGGCCGGTGGACGCGGCGAGAAACTTGGCGATCACGCGGCGCGGTTTCGCGGAGGATCGCCGGGAGTTTTGCAGGGGACTTATTCTTATGTGCTGCAGGATTCCGGCGGCCAGATTGCCCTGACGCATTCAGTTTCGGCGGGGCTGGATTATCCGTCGATCGGGCCGGAGCATGCGGCGTTGCGGGATTCGGGGCGCGCGGAGTATGTGCCGGCTTCGGATGCAGAGGCGCTGGCGGCGACTACTCTTTTGGCTAGAACCGAAGGGATTATTCCGGCGCTGGAGTCGGCGCATGCCGTGGCGGAGGTGGTGAAGCGCGCGCCTCGCATGAAGAATTCGGAGATTGTGATTGTGAATATTTCGGGGCGTGGGGATAAGGACATTGGGATCATGCGGGAGAACCTGAAGTTGGATTGAGCGTCAAAAGTCTTCAACCACAGAGGGCACGGAGGTTCACAGAGGGATCCCAAGCGAATTGATTCGACTATGCCTTTATCTTTCTATAAAAAGCCGGGGCTCGTTGCGTATGTGACTTGCGGAGATCCCGATCTCGCGACCACTCGGGAGATCGTGCTGGCGGCGATTGAGGCTGGAGCGGATGTGATCGAGTTGGGAGTGCCGTTCAGTGATCCGGTCGCGGATGGGCCGGTGATTCAGCGGGCCAGCGAGCGGGCGTTGCGGCATGGGACTTCGCTCGCGCAGGTGTTGACGCTGGCGGCGGAGGTGCGGGTGCAGGCGCAGTCGACGGGGCTGATCATTTTTTCTTATCTGAATCCAATTTTGCGGATGGGGATGGAGAAGTTCTGCAAAGTCGCGCGGGCCGCTGGTGTCGACGGCGTGCTGGTGACTGATCTGCCGGTGGAAGAGGCTGGGGAATATTTGCGGGCGATGCGGGAGTATGATCTGGCTCCGGTATTTTTGGCGGCGCCGACGAGTCCCGATGGGCGGCTGAAGCGGATTGCCGAGGCTTCGCGGGGATTTGTGTATGCGGTGTCGCGCACGGGAGTGACGGGAGCGCGCCAGGAATTGGCCTCGGATGCGAAGAAGTTGGTGAAGCGGTTGCGGCGCCTGACTAGGTTGCCGGTCGCGTTGGGGTTTGGGATTTCTACGGCGGAGCAGTTTGCTGAGGTTGGAGAGTTTGCCGACGCGGTTGTTGTGGGCAGCGCGATCGTGGAGACTATCGAACGCAATCGCGGACGCGAGGCGGCGGCTGTGGGGGAGTTTGTAGGGAAGCTTTTAGCTGTCAGCTGTCAGTTGTCAGTTGCGGCGCGGTGAGTAACTGCTGAACCGGTGAACACTAGAAATCCCCATGTCTCGCAAAAGAAGCGAGCCATGGGGCACCCGGTGCAAGAGCTCCTATGGATATTGAGGATTGGCGCAAGAAAATTGATGAGCTGGATAGGCAGCTCGTCGCTCTGATCAGCGAGCGGGCGCGGGCTGCGGTCGCGATCGGGAAGCTGAAGCGCGATACCTCGTTGCCGATTTATGAGCCGGATCGGGAGCGTGTGGTGTTTGAGAATGTGCAGGCCGCGAATCGGGGGCCGCTGGCGGGGCGGGATCTGGTGCGGATTTATGAGCGCATTATCGATGTGATGCGGAATGTGCAGAAAGAAGAGATTGTAGTGAAGGGCGAGGCGGCTGGCGAGAGCATTTCTGATGGCGAAGAAAAGCAGATTCCTCGCGTTCGCTCGGAATGACAAACATTCCTGCTGACTGTGAGAGTTGAGCTAAGAGCTAGAAGCTAAGAGCTAGAAGCTAGGAGCTGTTTTTTATGATTGTAGCGATGCAGGAAGGCGCGGATGAGGGGCTGATTCAGCAGGTGATTGAGCACCTGGTGAAGATGGGGTTTGAAGTGCACCGCTCGACCGGGGCGCGGATGACCGTGCTGGGCGCGGTGGGGTCGGGGATTGATTTCGATATCCGCATTCTGGAGTTGTTGCCGGGGGTGCAGGAAGTTCATCGCATCAGTTCGCCGTACAAACTGGCGGGGCGGAGCTTTCGTCCGGAGGGGACGATCGTCAAGCTGGCGAATGGGATTGATATTGGTGGGAACGAAATTATCGTGATGGCGGGGCCGTGTTCGGTGGAGACGCGCGAGCAGATTTTTTCTACGGCGGAGGCTGTGGCGAAGTCTGGAGCGAAAGTCCTGCGGGGCGGGGCGTTTAAGCCGCGGAGTTCTCCGTATTCGTTTCAGGGGCATGGAGAAGATGCGCTGAAGTTGCTGCGGGAGGCGGGCGAGAAGTTCAAACTGCTGGTGATCAGCGAAGTGATGGAGATTTCGCAGATACCGATGATGCTGCCCTACGTCGACATTCTGCAGGTGGGGGCGCGCAACATGCAGAACTTTAATTTGCTGCGCGAACTGGCGAAGGTGCGCAAGCCGGTATTGCTGAAGCGCGGGATTGCCGCGACGTTTGAGGAGTTGTTGCTTTCGGCGGAATACATTATGGCGGGCGGAAATTACGAAGTGATTCTGTGCGAGCGCGGGATCCGCACGTTTGAAACCTACACGCGGAACACGATGGATATTTCGGCGATCCCGATTATTCATAAATTGTCGCATTTGCCGATGACGGCAGATCCTTCACACGGAACCGGTCGGCGCGACAAAGTGGCTCCGATGGCGCGGGCGTCAGTGGCGGCGGGCGCGGACGCGCTGCTGATTGAAGTGCATTGCGATCCGAACCAGGCCTGGTCGGACGGGGCGCAATCGCTGTTTCCGGAGCAGTTTGCCAAGCTGATGGATGAGCTGAGGATGATTGCGCCGGCGGTGGGAAGGAAGATCGGTTAGTCCATTGAGTAATTGGGGAATTTGGTAATTGTGTAATTGAAAGTTCAGTTGCGCTGATCTTCAAATTACTCAATTACTAAATTTCCCAATTACTCAATTCTTCTTATGGCTATTCGGCAAATCACGATTATTGGCACTGGCTTAATTGGCGGGTCTCTGGGGCTTGCGCTGCGGAAGAACAAATTCGCGGGGAAGATTATTGGGTGTGATCGCGAGGGGACGCTGGAGCGGGCGCGCATGCGCGGGGCGATCGATGACGGGACGGTGAATCCGGGAGATGCGGTGCATGGGAGCCAAGTCGTAGTGCTGGCGACTCCGGTGCTCGCGATTGTGGATTTGATCGAGCGCCTGGGTCCGGTGCTTCCGGCGAAGGCGCTGCTTACCGATGTTGGTAGCACAAAGACGGCGATCGTTGAACGCGCGGCGAAGGTGTTTGGGAAGAATGTGGGGAAGCGGTTTCTGGCAGCGCATCCGATGGCGGGAAAAGAGATGAGTGGAGTGGATTATGCGGATGCGGATTTGTTTCAGAAGGCGGTGTGGTTTGTGTCTCCGCTGCCGGGGCAGAACTTGAATGAAGGATTGTTCGCGGAGTTTGCGGGGTGGATTGACGCGATTGGGGCGCGGATTGCGATGCTGCCGGCCGAGGAGCATGACCGGTTGTGTGCGTGGATCAGCCATGTGCCCCAGATGATTTCGACCGCGCTGGCAGCGGCGCTGGTGGAGGAGTTTGGCGAAGAGGCTCCGCTGCTTCCGGCGGGCGGGCGCGCGCTGCAGGAGATGACGCGGATTTCGGCGAGTCCGTATTCGATGTGGCGGGATATCGCGATCAGCAACAAGGGGAATCTGGAAAAGGCGTTGTGGAAAGTGGAGCAGCGGCTGGCGCACATCCGGGAGAACCTGGCGACGCGGCAACTGGCGGAGGAGTTTGAGCAAGCGCATCAGTTGCGGAAAATCCCGCCGAAGAAACGATAGCTCCAGCGGGTCTCACCAATACTATTGACGGCTCAACAGATCTGCCGGTCGGCGCTGTGGGACGAGCCTTTCGAGTTCGTAGCGATCGCAGATTCTGTTGGCACTCTCCCACAGTGCGTCAAACTCGGTCCAGCGGGGCACCAGGATACGCAGCGCGAAGGCGCGGATGACTTGTTCGAGCCTGCGGTCGTATTCGGCGAGTGGAGACATGTTTTTGCGCGATGCGCCCTGGGCTTGCAACCGGGCTGCCGCATTGCACGGGAGAAGGTTCGCTCCCGTGTGCTCTGCGTATGGCGTATCCCGCCGCCTCGTAAAACCAGAGCAAACAACACTTCGAAGTTGCTTTCTCTTGTTCTGGATATTGGACGTTTGCCGCGTCGTTCGAGATGCGGTGGCATGTCACCAGATTGTCAAATGATCGTCCCGAAGTTGTCCCCAGAACTTCGCACAGGAAGTGCCTGGGCACGGCGAATCATTTAGAATTCTGATGCGATGAATAAAGTTGTGGCCAATGCGGATGAGGCGATTCGCGACGTGTTTGACGGCGCGACCATCATGATTGGCGGGTTCGGGTTGTGCGGGATGCCGGAGAATTTGATTCGAGCGCTGGCCCGCAAGGGGACGAAGAATCTTCGGACCATCAGCAACAACGTCGGCATCGATGGCGTGGGGAATGGGTTGCTGCTGGCGGCGGGGCAGATTGTGCATCACATCGGGACTTATGTGGGCGAGAACCGGTTACTGGAAGAGATGGTGTTGAAGGGGACGATCAAGCTCGATCTGGTGCCGCAGGGGACGTTTTCGGAGCGGATTCGCGCGGGGGGTGCGGGGATTCCGGCGTTCTATACGCCGACTGGCGTCGGAACAATTGTCGCGGAGGGCAAAGAGACGCGCGAGTTTGAGGGGCGCACTTACGTGATGGAGCGTGGACTGAAGGCGGACTTTGCGTTTGTGAAGGCTTGGAAGGGCGATTGCGAGGGGAATCTGGTGTATCGAAAGACGGCGCGGAATTTTAATCCCATGATGGCGACGGCGGCTCGCGTCACGATTGCCGAGGTTGAGCATTTGGTCGAGGTGGGGGAGTTGGACGGGGACGCGATTCATACGCCCTCGATTTATGTGAAGAGAATTTTTCAGGGGGAGTTGTACGAGCGGCGGATTGAGCGGAGGACGGTGAGGAAGGGCAGTACCTAGTACCGAGTACCCCGTACCGAGTGAGGCGCAGCATCGTGGGGGTAGAGATCCTTCGACTGCGGTTTTGCTCCGGCAAGCCGGACCAAAATCCTCGCTCAGGATGACAGGGTGGTGGGAGTATTGGTCAACGACTAACGACTAGCGACGAACGACCGATATGAATAAGCCTGGCAAAGATGTCGACAAGCGCGAGCGGATCGTGAGGCGGATTGCGCGCGAGTTGCGCGATGGGTTTTATGTGAACCTGGGGATTGGGATGCCCACGCTGATTGCGAATCATGTGCCGGCAGGGATTGAAGTCACTTTGCAGTCGGAGAATGGGATGCTGGGGATTGGGCCTTATCCGGTGGAAGGGACGGAGGATCCCGATCTGATCAACGCTGGAAAAGAAACCGTGAGCGAGATGCCGGGGACTTCTTATTTTTCGAGTGCGGATTCGTTTGCCATGATTCGCGGCGGGCATATTGATTTGAGCGTGCTGGGCGCGATGGAAGTGGATGAGACGGGGTCGCTGGCGAACTGGATGATCCCGGGGAAGATGGTGAAGGGGATGGGCGGGGCGATGGACCTGGTGGCGAGTGCGCGGCGGGTGGTGGTAGCGATGGAACATACGACGCGCGAAGGGGCTCCGAAGATTTTGAAGAAGTGTACGCTGCCGCTAACTGGCGTGAATGTGGTCGATACGATTGCGACGGAGATGGCTTATATTCGCGTGACTCGTGACGGGTTGGTGCTCGAGGAAATAGCGCCGGGGCTGACGGTGGAGGATGTACAGCGCGCGACTGAGGCGCGGTTGATTCTGAGCCCCGCGATGAAGGTCATGGAGGGTTAGCCGGCGATTCCGATCCTGGCATTATCCTGGCATGGAGGAGTAAATTCGTGGGCGCAAAAACCTGGATGCTCGTCTATGCGGAACGTAGAGTCGGCGAAGTTTTAAGCAGCGGCGCCGCACTAGATCGCCAGGCCACTCTGCAACTTGCGACAAAATTGTTTCCCAAAGAGAAGCTCGATCCGATGGGCGATGGAAATCTCTGCTATACCTGCCCGCCCGACAACGAAATCCATCTCGGCTGCTTCCCGGGCGTTTCGATCGTGGCCGCGAAGGAATTTGCAATCGACTATCCCTCAAAGCTGCCGGAGCGATTTATTTCTTATGGAAGCGGCGCGACGATCTATTTGCACGCAATGCACAGCGTGGTCGATTGGTTTGCCTTCGCGTGTTGGGACCACGGCAAACTGGTGCGATCGCTTAGCGTGTCTCCCGAAAGTGGCGTGTTGGAAGACGTGGGGCAACGGCTGCCTTTTGAGGAACCGTACTGGTCCGGCCGGCATCCCGTTGGCGACGATGAAGAGGAAGAAGAAGAGTATCCCCTTCCGTTCCATCCTCTTGAGCTCGGAGAAGCCGCGCTGAACGAATTCTTTGGTTACCAACTGGAAGGCTCACTCGATGCCGTAGTGCGTCGACCTGAATCCATTCCGCTGGTGAAATACGCGCGATCCCGATCGTGGTGGAAGGTGTGGTGAGGGTCGGCACGGTTCGGAATCCGGGCAGTTCATCGGTTCGCCGATAGACGTCGCGAGTAAGAGTGCCAGCGGCCACCGATCAGGCGGCTGCGATCCGACGGATCAGATCGTTCTGCTCCGGAATGCTTTCGGCGCCGATGGTGAAGGCGTCGAGCACGCCCACCGAGAGCGCGAACTTGATGGCTTCGTCCTGACGGGTGCGGAGCGCGCCTTGACCTAGAATCTTCATTCCTACTACTGCCTTTCCGGCGGCTTTCATTTCTTTCAGGACACCAACTACAGTTGCCGGATCGGCGTCCATGATGGCGCCGATGGGGTTGATGCGGGCCAGATCGATCTCGACCCATGGAGACTTCGAGGCGGCGCGCAGGGCCTCGATGGTGTGGCAGGAGCAGCCGTGAGCGCGGATGGTTCCCTTTTCTTTGGCTTCGGAGAGCACGTCCATGGCGCCGCGGTAGCGGTCGGTCCAGTCGGCTTCGGTGACGCAGTGCATCAGGCAGACGTCGAGATAGTCGGTGCCGAGTTCGCGGCGGAAACGGTCGAGATCGGCCCGCATGGTGGCGGCGTCGCGTGCCCAGGATTTTGTGAGTACCGTGACTTGGTCGCGCTGCACGTGCTTGAGCGCCTCGGCGACGTGAGGATGGCTTCCGTAGGAGTCGGCGGCATCGAAGAAGCGCAGGCCGTGGTCGTATCCGTTAAGCAGAAGATCGGAGAGACCTTTGACGCCGAGCGCGGTTTGATGCGAATGATGCTCGGAGCCGACGGTGCCGGTGCCCATGGCAAGGCGACTGGTCTTGATGCCGGTGCTGCCGAGGGTGACGGTGTCGGAGGCGGAAAATTTTGCGGAGAGCGTTTGTTCGGCGATGGCATTGAGGATGGATTTCGATGAGAGCCAGGCCGCTCCGGCGGCGGTGGTGGAGCGAATGAGGAATTCGCGACGATGCATGTGGTCCTCCTCAAACGGGGAGCGCTTTAGGTGAGGTTACACCAACCTGACGAGGACGGAAAGTCGCCAGGTAGGGGATTGCGAGAATCGTCACTGCACTTCCGCCCTTAGATCCTAAATGGGGCTGCCAGGAGGCGGAAGGGCAGGGTGATGGCCAGGAAGATGATCTCCAGGGCGCCGTGAACGGCTACGCCGACGATGCGGAACGGGAGCAATATCAGCCAGATAAAGGGGTACGCAATCAGGGCGAGCAAGGCCAGAGGCCAGCAGAGGACGAAAAGAATGCACCAGAGCAGGAAAGTGAACAAGGTGAGGCCTCCTTTTTTCTATCTGGATGATTCTACGTCGAAGGCGGGGAAAAAGTTCCAGTTCCAGTCCCTAGAGTGTGGGGTGCTGGCCAGCGCGGCGCAAGATTTCGCCGACGAATGCGCTCTTGGCCTGGTTGTATGCCTCACGGTCGGCGCGAAATTTGTCCGCGAGCCGGCGCTTCAGAGTGGCGTAGGTGTCCGCATCCTCGGGATGGCTTCGGAGGTAGTCCCGGAACGCGATATGCCGTCGGTACTCTTCACTGCCGGGTGGGCAAACATAAAGGTGATGGAGAAAATCGCCCGGCGGGGCGAGAAAGGACTCGCGGCCCGCGATCCCCAAATCTCCGCGATGCTCGTATCCCAAGGATGCCAATCTATGGATGACGAGTGAAAGATCGCTGGCAGATATCAAGAGTATGTCGATGTCGATGACAGGCTTCGCAGCCAATCCGGGAACCGCGGTGCTACCGACATGCTCGATCGCAGCGGCCAGGCCGCCAAGTACGGCAGCAATTGGTGAGCGGAGCGTTTGGAAGCGTTGGGGCCAAAGCGGATCGTAGTTCTGAATGACGATCGGCGAGTTCATTCGAATTGCTTGCGGAAGTTGGCGAGCTGGAGTTGGACTTCGGAGAGTTGCTGGCGCAGGCTTGCGACTTCTTCTTCTAGCGTTGCCAGACGATCGGCGGTTGAGTTTGCTCCGGCAGTCGCGGGCGAGGACGCCCGCGTCACACTGACATTTTCGCCGGCATCAGACGTTGGGGGTTCGCCGGAGAACAGGTGCATGTAGCGGGATTCTTTGGTGCCGGGCTGGCGGGGGAGGATTGCCGCCAGCGCAGGTTCGCGATGGGCCAGGCGATCGAGCGTCGAGATTACGTCATCGAGCGCTTCGAAGTGGTACATGCGGTCGGTGCGGCTGCGGAGTTCGCCGGGAGTTTGCGGTCCGCGGAGGAGGAGTACGCAGACGATGGCGATTTCGCGGCGGTCGAAGTTGAAGACTTCCTGCAGGCGGTGTTCGAATTTCGTGACGCGGCTGTCGGCGCCGCTGGCGGGTCCGGCCATGCGCTTTTCTTGCAAGGTGGCGAGGGCGTCGCGGACTGCGGATTCGTCGAGGGTCATCACCGGGTCGCGATTGTTTTTCTGGTTGCAGGCGTTGACCAGGGCGTTGAGGGAGAGTGGGTAGTAGTCGGGGGTGGTGATGTCTTTTTCGATCAGGGCGCCGAGGACGCGGGTTTCGATTTCGGTGAGGAGCACGGGGTTGTCCAGAGCTGTGATTCTAATTCATGGGAGTACGGTGGACGGAAGGTGGAAGAGCGTTAAACACAGAGGACACTGGGGAACACAGAGGAAGCGTAGTCAAAATCCCCACCCTGTCGCAAAGTGCGCGAGAAGGGTGGGGCACCTCAAGTTTCGTTAGAACAGGGCTGTCGCTCGGCGCTTCCAGGGCTTGCCTTTTTCTTGCGCCATCTTTTCCATGTCGGCTACGTAGGCTCCGGCTTGGGTCAGGACGTGGTGCAGGTCGTTGCCGATGCTGATGAAGGTGAACCCCTTCTCGAGGAATTCTCCGACTCGGCTGGTGCCGAACAGGAACAGGCCGAGGATTACGTTGTTCTTTCGCGCGTGCTCGACCAGTTTTTTCGTGGCGGCGTCGAGTTCGGGCGAGGTGTACATGTGAGGGAATTCGTACTTGTTGTAGAGGCCCATCGACATGCAGAGATCGTTTTGTCCTAAGAAAAGAATGTCGACGCCCGGAACGGCGGCGATTTCGGCGATGTTCTCGATGCACGAGGCCGTCTCGACTTGCAGGGCTACGATGCCGTCGTTGTTGAAATTGCCGGCGTAGCCAAGGAGTCCGGCTTTGTTCATGCTGCGCTGGGGAAAGTAAACGGAGCGCGTGCCGACCGTGGGATATTTCATGCAGCTCACGGCTATCCGCGCTTCTTCGGCGGTGTTGATGTAGGGGACGAGGACGCCGTCTGCGCCCATGTCGAGCGACTGCTGGATGCCGGGGCGGTCGTCATATCCGCCAACGCGGACGAGGGATTTTGCGCCGCCGTTGGCGATGCCACTCAGCATGGCGGAAAGTTTCTCGTAGCCCATGGGGCCGTGTTGGCTGTCGACCAGGAGCCAGTCGTATCCGCTGTGCGCGAGTTGCTCAGCGACGGTGGGGCTGTGGGCGTTGAGGAACAGGCCCATCTTGGGCTGTCCGGCGCGGAGTTGCTTTTTGAATTCGGAGCCGGTGAGTGCGGGGTCGGGCATGAAAGAGTCCTCCTGGAAGTCGAATTGATGAGTGTATCGTATGGGGCTTGGGAGACGGCGAATCGCCGATGAATTTTTAGGAGAGGCTGTGACCCGGGGACAGGCGGAAGAAGCAGATTCCTCGTTGCCGTCGCGTTCGCTCCGGCGGCTTCGGAATGACAAAATCTTGTAATAGCGCCTATAGTTCTCCTTGAGGAAACCAGCATGCGGATGCTTTTGAATTGGGTGTTGAGTGCGGTGGCGGTGTGGATTGTGGCTCAGGTGGTACCGGGCATTCATGTCAACGGGGCGGTGGCGGCGCTGATTGCGGCGCTGGCGATTGGGTTCATCAATGCGACGCTCGGGCTGGTGCTGAAAGTGATTACGTTTCCTTTGACGGTGTTGACGCTGGGGGTGTTCTGGTTTGTGATCAATGCGGTCATGTTGGAACTGGCGTCGGCGGTGGTGCCGGGATTTCAGGTTCGCGGGTTTGTGGCGGCGTTCATCGGGGCGATTGTGCTGAGCCTGGTCAACCTGGTGCTGAAGGCGATTGTGATGCCATCGAAGGATCAGCGGTAGCGGTTCGTTCTATTTGTTAGACGCGCCTGACGGGGGCGTCGTTTGATTGACCAGAACTCTCGCGTTGTTCACGAGTCTGGTGAGCGCCCCGTCCCAGGCTTTGCGTCGGCTGGCGTCGCGTCCGGATCCTGCGCCCACCTGCTCGACGAAGGTCCACAGAACTACGTTTGTCTTGGGGTCGAGGATTCTCAACCGGAACTGAGGATCGCTGTACTCGACCTCCCGGTTCAGAGATATCTCGAAGACTATGTCGGAGTCGGATGGGCTCGATACCAGTTCGTATCTTCTCCAGCTGTTCACAGCCGCGTAGAACTGATCGTAAAGCCCATTGGGTGCGCCCGTGTGGCTCGCAATGTAGCCAGCAAGGTAGTACGAATCGATTCCGGCGTTGGCAATAAACAATCTCTTGCCGGCGAGGATTTGAGATGGGATCGGAGTCGGTGGCACAATTTCCGCGGCCTGCTGCGCGCGTGAAATGCCTCGCTCCAGAGTAAGCACAAGCAGGCAACAGAGAATCACTTGGCCAGTTCTCGACATGGGAATTCCTTTCGAGGGAGTATCGATTTTCGCTGGCCGCCACGCGTGTGGCTCATCGACACGAAATCGCGGGCCAACTCCAATACAAAGCTCTCCTACACGTACTCCCCGTGTGATGCGATTCACAAGTAAAGTTTAGTAAGGTTCGGCAAAGAATTGTTTCTTCCAGAAAGTTAGCTTCTTGGGTCAGAACTGTGCCGTTTCCTGGGTTTGACAGCCTGCCAGTCTTCTTCGGTCAGAATCCTTCCCAGGTTGCTGAACTCTCCGGCGCCTTGCAGGAATTCGCCGCCGTCCATGCGGATGACTTCGCCGTTGATGTAGGCGGAGCCGTCGCTCACCAGAAACGCGGCGAGGTTCGCGAGCTCTTCGATCGTTCCGAAACGGTGGAGCGGGTTGCGGTCGAGAGCGAGGGTTTCGAGTTCGGGGCGCGGCAGCACGCGAGAGAATGCGCCTTGGGTGGGGATGGGGCCGGGCGCAATGGCATTCATTCGAATGCCGCGGTTGCCCCACTCAACAGCGAGACTGCGGGTGAGGGCTTCGACTCCGGCTTTCGAAACGGCGGAGGGGACGACGTAGGCCGAGCCCACTGGCGCGTACGTCGCGGAAATGCTGAGGACGGTGCCCGGATGTTTGTCGGCGAGCCAGCGGCGTCCGCAGGCCATGGTGCAATTCAGCGTGCCTATGAGCACGATGCCGATGACGGAGTTCCACGCGCCGGGAGAAAGTTCTTCGGTGCGGGCGATGAAATTTCCGGCGGCGTTGTTGACCAGGATGTCGAGCGGGGCTTCCTGCCAGATGGAATCGATCATGGCTTCGACGGCGTCGAGATTGCGGACGTCGCAGGGGATGGCATGGATCGTCCCTTTCGTCACTTCGGAGAGTTCGGCGGCGGTTTGCTCGAGGACTTCTTCGCGGCGTCCGCAGATGTGGACCGTGGCGCCGAGTTCGAGGAAGCGCTGGGCCATGCCTTTGCCGAGGCCGGTGCCGCCGCCGGTGATGAGGATGCGTTTGGCTTTCAGAAGGTCGGTGCGAAACATTTGTGCTTGCCCCCGCGTTCTCAGAAGATGCCGGCAAACAGCAGGTTCCTCACCGGGCGTTTGCCCGGTTCGGAATGACAAGAGTATATAAGTCACGCAGCGCGGCCATCGCGTTCACTTACTACACGCGACTCGGAATCCGTAATCGGCGTATTGGAACTCGGGTGGGATGCTGGAGCGGGCGGAGCAGCGGGCGACTTTGATTTGGTGGCGCCAGGATCCTCCGCGAGAGGATTTGCGCGGAGGCTTCATCGGGCTTTGCTCGGGGCCTTGCGGATTGCGTTCCGGCGAGATGGCGTAGTAGTTGGGGTCGTACCAGTCGCTGCACCATTCGTGGACGTTGTCACCAATGTCGAAAAGTCCGAAGGCGCTGGGGGCGTAGCGGGCCACCGGCTCGGGGCCGGTCAGCCAGCGCGTGGCGTAGTCCGGCAGAGATTGCGGCGGGGCGTCACCCCAGGGGAACTGTTTTTGTTCGAGGCCGCCGCGGGCCGCGAGTTCCCATTCGGCTTCGGTGGGCAAGCGGTAGGCGCGGGCGGTTTGCGAAGCGAGCCATTCGGAGTAGCGGGCGGATTCGTGCCAGGAGACTGCCGTCACCGGTTGCTCTGGATGGTTGAAGTTTGCGTCCTGCCAGAACGGGGGCTGCGTTGCGCCGGTTGCGCTGAGAAAGCGGGCGTACTCGGCGTTGGTGACCTGCGTGGCGGCGAGGTGGAAGGCGTCGACCCAGACACGATGGATGGGGCGTTCGCAGTCCTGGCCGGTGTTGGAGCCCATCAGGAACCAGGCGGCGGGAATCTGGACGAGTGCGGGTTCGAGCGGCGCACGGGCCGCGAGTTGGGTCAGCGTTGCCGTCATTTGATCCTCAGTCTAGCAAGAGCAAAGGCTTTACCACAGAGGGACACGGAGGACACAGAGGAAGCCTAGGGATTGCGCAATCGTTTCACGACTTCGGCGATGTTGTTTTCCTGGAAGAGGCGGATGGCGGCGATGCCGGCGGCTCCGGCGTCGAGACAAGAGCGGGCGTTGGACAGCGTGTTTCCGCCCAGGGCCAGGACGGGGATTTTATTTTTGCAGGCTAGACGAAGCGCTTCGAGGCCGGCTGGGTTCGCGTCTTTTTTTTCGAAGACCGGGGCGAACACGGCGAGATTCGCGCCGGTCGCGGCGGCTACGCTCACTTCTGCTGGGGAGTGACAGGAGACTGCGATCAGCGGAGCTTGTGGCGAGACGCGGGCGGGGGCGCCCGCGTCACATTGTTTCCAGATTGCTCGTGCTTCCGCGGGGGAGATGTCATCGCTGCGCAGGTGGACGCCGTCGGCTTGAACTGCTAACGCCACGTCGGTACGGGAGTTGATTAGAAGAGCAGTGGACAGTGGATGGTGATCAGTGGGCAGTGCTTCGCGAATGGCGTGGACGGCCTCGCGGGCCAGGCATTCCAGGTCTCGGGTGAGGAGATCTTTTTCGCGGAGTTGGATGTAGTCGACGCCGGCGCGGGCGGCTTCGCTGATTTTTTCCAGGAGCCGGCGGCGGCGCTTGGGTTCGTCGGCTGCGAACGCGGTGCGGTCGGTGATGTAGTAGAGAAGGGGCGGCATCTGTTTGGCAGTTTAATGCAACCGCAGATTCCTCCGTTGCCGTCGCGTTCGCTCCGGCTGCGGTCGGAATGACAACACCACTAATACGATCCCGTCTCTAGGGTCTGGTCTTGGCGATCTCTGGCAGGGCTTCACCTTCTTTTTTTTGCGTGCCGCCGAGGTGATATTTTGTCAGGCCGTCGCGCAGGAATTCGAAGGCGGCTTCGGGAGTGTCGACAATCTTGAACTGATTCAGGTCGTCGGGCGAAATGGTTCCAGCGTCGACGAAGGCCTGGAAGTTGAGGATGCGGTTCCAGTATTCGCTGCCGTAAATGACCACCAGGATTTTCTTGGCCAGCTTGTCGGTTTGCGCGAGGGTGAGGATTTCGAAGAGTTCGTCCATGGTGCCGAAGCCGCCGGGGAAAATCACCAGGCCCTTGGCGAGATAGGCGAACCAGAATTTTCGCATGAAGAAGTAATGGAACTGAAAGTTCAGCGCGGGCGTGATGTACTGGTTGGGGCTCTGTTCGAAGGGGAGCTGGATGTTGAGCCCGATGGTTTTTCCTCCGGCTTCGTGGGCGCCGAGGTTGGCGGCTTCCATGATGCCGGGGCCCCCACCGGTGGTCACGACGAAGCGGCGGCGGCGGGCGGGAATCTGGATCGACCACTCGGTCAGCATATGCGCGAGTTTGCGGGCGTCTTCGTAATAGCGGGCCATGTCGACGGCGGCCTGGGCGCGTTTCAGATCTTTTTCGAGTTGCGCGGGCGGAGTACCGGCCTGATCTTTCTTGAGCTTGGCGAGCGCGGCCGTGGCAGTGTCGTGTCCGTGGAAGCGGGCGGAGCCGAAGAAGACCACGGTGTCCTGAATCTGCTCGCGGCGGAAGCGCGCCAGGGGTTCCTGATATTCGGCCAGGATGCGGAGGATGCGCCCGTCGGGGCTGTCGAGGAAGGGTTCGTTCTGGTACGCTACCGGCGCGGATTCGAGATGGTCAGTCATAAATGGCTCGCGTTCTGGAATTCAGGGGCCGAATCGCAGATTATTAGGATACCAGCACTGTGCCGCGGGGGCTGACGCCCGGCATTTTGAGCTCATGGACGCGGCGCTCGAAGCGCCACTCTTCCACGGTCGTGCAGGCGTTTCCGATCGCTGTTGCTGCTTGTGCGGAGGTCTATTGACGCTCGTGCAGATCTCTATTGCTGCTCGTGATAGTGGAGCGCTTCCCAGAAACCGATCCAGATATCGAGCAGGCCCAGGCCGCTGCACAGTCCGCGGAAGAAGCCGTTGGAAACCACGTCGCGGAGCGCGGGGAACGAGAGCAGCAGGTAGTTGTCGGTCCACTCCGGCGTCCACGGCAGAATGATGAGCAGCACTCCGGCCACGGCACTGATCAATACAAAAAGAAAGACGGAGATGCGATGCATCCAGACCTGGATGGGGCCGTCTGGGCGATCAGCCTCAGCGTCGAGTGGAGGACCGAGAAGCGGAGCGTTCGGGTCAGGCTGCGGCGGCGCGGCTTTTGGCGGATTGCCGGGCGCGGTGGAAAGGGGGCTGAGGTCGCTCATGCGGGGCATCTCCGACACCGCGTAGAGGAAGAGCCTGCACGGCGATCACGGCGAAGTGTGCCGTTGAGTGCACGGCGATGCGCACGGAGACGTGCCCTCCGATTTATATTCGACCTTTTATTCGACCCCGGATACAGGGAATTCACGACGAAAGCCATCGCGCTATTCTACGACTTCAGGGCCTTAATGCGCTCGGCGACGTCGCGATAGTCGATGTTGGTGCCGTAAACGTTCATGAAATGCTTGAGAGCAGACGGCTTGTCGCCGGCGCTTTCGTAGGCGGAAGCGAGTTCGTAGTGCAGAGCGACGCGGGTTTCGCCGTCGATGGTGGGAACGTTGAGAGCTTTGTCATACCAGCGGATGGCGGCTTCAGGCACACCTTTTTCGAGGAAGCACTGGGCCAGCCAGGTGTAGGTCTGCATGATTTGTGGGAAAGGATGTCCCTGCTCAAAGGACTGGCAGGCCTTCTGCAGCTCGCCGATGGCCTCATCGAGCAGGCCCATTTCGCGGAAGGCGATTCCTAGATTGTAATGAGTTTCGGGATCTTCGTCGGCGGAAGCAATATCGGCGTCGAGGTCCTTCTTGAGCTCGCCAAACATTTCGGCGAGATCGACTCCGGCGTCCTCGCCAAACGGAGATGCTTTGGCGGCAGGAGCAGGAGCGGCAGGCGGCTGCGGCCTGGGAACATCGGCGACCGGTGCGTGCCAGGCGACGGAAGCCATGGCCGCCGGCGTAGTGGCCGGTGCGGAAGGCGCGACGTGATTCGCCGGTGAGGCCGAAGCGGCCGCGCTCGCAGCCATCGGCGGAATTGCTCTCGGAGCCACGGGCGCGGGAACCGGCGGTGCGGGCGCGGACTGCACAATTGGAGCGGACCTGAGGAAGTCTTCCCCGAGGGAGGCTTCGATATCGGCAACGAACTCGCCCAGAACGGGGGCCGGGGTTGCAGCGACCGCGGGCTTGGTCGCCGCCGCCGCCGGGGCAGCGTGTACGACCGGTGCGTGAACGACCGGTGTGTGAGCAGCCGGTGCATGAGCAGCTGGTGCGTGAACGACAGGCGCAGGTACAACGGGCGCGGGAACATTCACCACGGGAACGTGAACCACAGGTTCAGGCGCGCTCTCAACCGCGGCTTCCGCGACGACTGGAATCTCTTCGACTACAGGCTCCGGCTCGACGGCCACAGGTTCATCCACGGCGGGAGCTTCTTCGACAGGCGTTTCATCGACGGCGACTTCCAGGGTCGGAATATCGTCGGAGGTAAGTTCTTCGATCTCGGGCTCGGTCGCGGCCGGGCTGTCTTGTTCGGCGGCGGCCTGAGTGGCGGCTTCCACTTCGGCGCGAAGCTCGGAGATCATGGCCGCATCATTGGTCAGGGTCTGCAGCTTGGCGAGCGCAGCCATGGCCTGCGCAGGCATGCCGTGGCCGAGATAGAAACGAATCTCTTCGACGGTCTCGTCGGCTTTGCTGGTATCGGGAGCTTCTTGATCGCCGGATGCTTCAACTTCCTCCGCCGGGGCGTCGGCCTCGACGGTGAGAGAGTCATCCCATTCCGAAGAAAGATCGATTTCACCTGAGGACGCCGCGGGTTCCTCCGAGGCCGTGGAGGACTCGTCAACCACGGCAAACTCGGGCTCGGCCGCCTTAGGCCAGGGCGAAGCGGCCTGCGCCACCGGGGCAGCTTCTTCCTCGGCGACAGGGTCCTCGGCGGGGACTTCTTCGACGGCAAATTCCGGTATATCGCTCTCCGGCTCTTGAACCGGAGGTGCCGCGGCGTGCTTCGCTTGAACTGGTTTGGGTTGAACCTGTTTGGCTTGAGGCGGTTTGGTTTGACCCGGTTTCGGCTGAGCCGGTGCGGGCGCGTCCAGGAAAATGTGTTCGTCTTCGGGAGATGCGACCGGGACCGAAACCGAAGAGCGTTCTTCGTAGCGGTCGGCCAACTCTCCGTAGCGTGTGGCTTCTTCGGGATGTTCGGCTTCCGAGTAGACGTTCTGCAGGGTGCGGCAGCAGAGCGCAGCTTCGGCGAAGCGGCCGGCGCGGGTGTGCAAAGCGGCGAGGCGCTGATTGACGCGAAGATCGTTGGGCGCCAGCGGCAGGGCCCCGACCAGAGGTCCGAGCGCCTTGGCCGGCATGTTGTAAGAGATGAAGAGTTCAGCGTCGGTGAGCGCCGAGCGGACGGCCAGCGAAATTTCGTCCGTATAGTGCTGATGAATGGAAGGCGCGGTCGCTTCCAGATCGTCGATCAGGACGACGGCTTCGTCCGGAGTAATGAGCTTGCTTCCCGAGGTGCCACCGAGTTGACCCACCACCTGCTGGTAATTCTGCATGTGCAGGGCGTTCTGGGGCTCAACGGTCGCCAGCTTCTGGTAAAGATCGCGAGCCCGGGGCAGATCGCCGGACTGCACGCTGGCATGAGCCAGCAGTTCATAGACCTCGCTGACGTGGGTGTTCTCCCCGGCTTTGTGGAACAAGTCGAGCAACTTCTGCAGAGAATCAGGATTATCGCGCACGTGCCCGATGATGGTGTGCAGGCTTTCGAGAACTTTGTCCGAGTTTTCCGCCAGCAAGCGTTCGGCGTGCTCGTCGAAAACCTGCAGGGCAGTCTCGTACTGGCCAGCCTGCATGAGCGCGTCGGCGAAACTGGAAATGGCGTGCAGATCGTTGTGTACGGTCAGCAGCTTGTTGGCGATGGTTCCGGCTTCGGAGAGTTGTCCGGCCTGCAGGTAAGCCTTGAGCAGGTCCCGGAGACCATCCGGATGGGAGTCGATGTCGGAAACTTTCTGCAGGGTGGCAACGGCGGCGGTGGCGTCGCCGGACTCCATCATGTTCTTGCCCTGCATGAGCAGGGCATAGGTGTTGCCCGGATCGAGCTTCAGCATGCGCTGCAGGATTTCTTCGGCGCCGCTGAGCGAGCCCTTGGCGCGCAGGCTTTCGGCGGCGGCGGAGAAAATCTGCCAGGCTTCCGTTTTCTTGTTCAGGCGAAGATAGACTTCCGCCAGGCGAACCCGAATCCCGCTGTTTTCCGGGTCCATCTCCACAATCTTCTGGAAGATGCGGATTGCATTTTCAAACTCGCTGTTTTTCAGGAATTCTTCCGCGACCTGCAGGTACTGGGCGCGCGCGTCGTTGAACAGGCCTTGCTGGCTATAAAGTTCCGCCAGCTTCAGCAAGCTCTCGAGAGAGGGCTGGAGCTTGCAGATCTTCTTGTACATCGCGATGGCCTTGACCGTGAAACCCTGGCTGGCATAGGCATCGCCGACCGTCTTGAAGCATTCCGTGGCTTTGGAAGTCTCGCCGAGGCGGGAGTAGAGGTCGCCGACCGTGTTGGTGACCGTCAGGTCCTTGGCATCGGCCTTCAGGACCTTTTCATACTCCGAGATGGCATTCTGCAGCTTGCCCTGCTGGACATACTTCTCCGCGCTGGCCAGAACCTTCTGCTTGTTGAAGCCGAACAATGCCATAAGAGTGCGAACTCCAGAGCCTGGTCTTGAATACAAACTCTCGATGCGGACCCGACGGACGTTCGAGGAAAACGGCTCCCGGGTGCTGTCCCGAGGGTCATCTCACGAATCGGAAGATGGACCCACCGGACAAGGCCAATTGTACGTCTGGACGTCACGAACCGCATGGTTACCAAGGGTTACCAAAAGGGAGTGTACGAACGGGTTACCAAGGGAATCAAGGCGGAGTGTGACTCCGTCGGGTAGAAAGAACTCCACCAGCTTCGTCGGTGATCAACTTCCGACTTGCCCGTCATCCGTGCAGTAACTTCGATTTCCTGGATTCGCCCTTGATCCGTGCTCAGGTTGACTTGAAAATCAAAGAACCTTAACATCAGCGCCGATGTCCGATTCCGACCCGCTTCTCGGAAGTAGCCTGTCGCACTACCGCATTCTCGAGAGAATTGACGGTGGGGGAATGGGCGTTGTCTACAAAGCGCAGGACACGCGGTTGGATCGGTATGTCGCGCTGAAGTTCTTACCCGAAGACTTTGTGAACGACGGCCAAGCGCTCGAACGATTTCGGCGTGAAGCCAAGGCAGCTTCAGCTCTGAACCATCCCAACATCTGCACAATTCACGACATCGGCGAACAGAACGGCAGAGCGTTCATCGTTATGGAGTTTCTTCAGGGCGCGACCTTGAAGCGCCGCATCGCAGGGCGGCCTATGGATTTGGCAACCATTCTCTCCATTGGTATCGAGATTGCCGATGCCCTGGATGTCGCCCATGCGGCAGGGATCGTTCATCGTGACATCAAGCCGGCGAACATCTTCGTCACCCAGCGTGGTCTCGCCAAGATTCTTGATTTTGGCTTGGCAAAGATTTTGACTCCCGACGGCGAAGCAACCACTCAATCCGTTGAGCAACAACTCACCAGCCCTGACACGGTGGTCGGAACGATTGCTTATATGTCGCCCGAGCAGGTCAGGGGTAGCCCCCTGGACGCAGGTACCGATCTGTTTTCCTTTGGAGTCGTGCTCTATGAAATGGCAACAGGAACACTGCCATTCCGTGGCAGCACTTGTGGTGCGACCCTCGCGTCAATTCTCCGTTGCGCTAGCACGCCGGCAATTCGCTTGAATCCGGATATTCCCATCAGCTTGGATCTGATCATCAACAAGGCGCTGGAGAAGGACCGCAATCTCCGCTACCAGAGCGCGGCTGAAATGCGCACAGATCTGCGGCGCCTCCGCCGGGATTTGGAGTCGGACTGGGTTTCGCTAGGCGATGACCAAGGAGGATCCGGCGCTTCCCTGGGCGCGGACACCACGAACCAGTTGATCGAGCACCAGTTCATGCTTACGGAACGCGTTTGCCGCAAGCTCGACCGCGCCACTCTCGATCCTCGAATTATCGGCGATCGTTTGCGCTATGTAGACAACCAGGTTGGCTCGGATGTCTTGGTCTTCTTTCTTCATGGACTCGGTCTTGATCACGGAGACTTTGAGCCGATCCTCAAGCGTTTGGCGTATCGCGGCCTAAGTCCCACGCTCTACGGATGCGAACCGGATCGTCGCAGGCGCATCTCCCTGTCACTTGCGGATCATGTGGTGATCTTGCGCGAGTGGTTGGGGGAAATCTCTGAACAATTCCAACCCGAAATAATCGTGATGGTCGGCTTTTCGCTGGGCGCGGACATGGGTTTCGAGCTGCTCTTGGGGCCAGCTGACGAGCCGGCGCCGCGCATTGACGCTTTCCTGTCGCTGGAGTGCAATTTGTCCCTCGATACCTGCTTTGCTTCGCGGGTTCTGGCAGGGATTTCCCCCGACCGTCCGGAAGTATCGATTGCCGATCTGAAACGGCTGGGCGACTCAGCCGCCTCTTTGGAAGACTGGCTTAATATGCAAGACTATTTGGTGAAAGTGCTGCGGAAGTTCCAGGGCGATATTGGCGTCTTGCAGCGAGCTGCCACTGATATTATCCGTCCATTCAGTGAAAACCCGGGATTCGAAGTGTTTGCGCGGTGGTTCAAAGGCGCTCGCGAGCGCGTGCCGACGCTGCGATTGGTTATCTCGAACGATTCCAGCTATCAGGCTGCGTTGGCGCACTTGAAATTACAAAACCTCGACAATGGCATCCTCGGAGAAGAGTTCCCGGAAGACATGATTACGGTATCAGGCAGCCCGGACCACTTTGGCTTGATGGCGGCGCAGCACGTCTTGCGCCAAGTGGACGAGCTTGTTGCCGAAACGCGCAAACGCCGAAATCTTTCAGGCAAGCCTGGCTAACGGCTTCCCTTTCACATCCGATTGCTACTTCCTGGGTCTTGCCAAACCTAATCTGAGGTTGTGGCGATTCTGCCCGATTTGTCGGCTAACCTTCCCTAATCCGAGCACGGTAACGCTCCCCGTAACTCGCGAAGTCTTGTGACCCGGACCGCCGGCGGTCAGCGAAAGTAAATCCGTAAATCTAATGAGAAGCTAGGCCTGGAAATTTTCGAGTCCAGAGAGTGCCGTCCTGTGAATACATGCCCTCCTGAGTCGAGCATACGGAAGAAACTCGTTTACAATACCGCCATTCCTTCCTCGTGAGGTGGCGTGATGATGACACCGGGGAGAATTACGTCCAAGAGTCTCGGCGGAATATTGGCCGCGGTTTTGATCACATCCGGCTACACCTTAGGCCAAACCAGATCAGCTCCAGTAGACCCAGGCGTGCGGGGTGGGGCGGCGGGTGCGGGTGGTCCGCTGCCGGGCCTTACGGCGGACGAGACCGCATTCTTCCGGGATGGGCAAGCGAGGTTCGCTGAAATCGAGGTTGTAAGCAAGGGCGCGAGCAACGGCCTGGGTCCGCGCTTTAACTCAAATCAGTGTTTCTCCTGCCACTCGCAGCCTAATATGGGGGGAACGAGTCCCGCAAAGAATCCCCTGCCCGAAGTTGCCGTCTTGGATGGGGCTAAGAACGCGGTGCCATGGTTCATCGTGCCCAACGGTCCCATCCGCGAAGCGCGGTTTCAGAAGAGCAACGGCGTCGCGGACGGCGGAGTGCATGACATCTTCGTGATCACAGGGCGAGCCGACGCCCCCGGCTGCAATATCGCCCAATTCGATTTTCTGCCGGCGGGAAATCCGCTTACGGGCCAAGGCGGGAATCGAAACATTATTTTCAGAATCCCGACTCCTGTCTTTGGCGCGGGACTGATCGAAGCGATTCCCGACTCGGCCATCCTTGCGAATATGCAGGCCAACGCATCGGCGAAGTCGGCGCTGGGTATTCGCGGCCACGCGAACGCGCACCTCAGCGGAAACGTGAATCTCAGCGCCAACGATGGAACCATCACCCGTTTCGGGTGGAAGGCGCAGAACAAATCCCTTCTCATGTTTGCGGGCGAGGCCTACAACGTCGAGATGGGAATCTCGAACGAGCTTTTCCCGCAGGAGCGCGACGAAACCCCCGGCTGTATCTTCACCCCCACTCCCAACGACACGCTTAACTTCACCGCCACTCCCCCGGCCGCCGGCAATGCGAGCGGCATTTCGAACCCCGCCGTCATCTCCGACATCGAAGCGTTTTCGAACTTCATGCGGATGCTCGCTCCGCCCACGCCCGCTCCCTCCACTCCGTCCAGCGAAAAGGGGCGCGACCGGTTTGCCAAGGTTGGATGTGTGCACTGCCATACCCCTTCATTTACGACGGGCTCAATGATTGCGAGCGGCTCTGCGACCAGTCCGAGTGCTGCCCTTTCCCACCAAACTGCGAATCTTTTCTCCGACCTGCTGGTGCACCACATGGGCGAAGGTCTGGCCGATGGCATTACGCAAGGCGCCGCCGGCCCCGACGAGTTCCGGACGGCTCCTCTCTGGGGTGTCGGACAACGCGTCTTCTTCCTCCATGATGGACGTACGTCCAACCTGGTTGACGCCATCCGGGCTCACCAGAGCCGCGGCAGCGAGGCCAATAAGGTCATCGAACACTTCAATCGGCTGACCGTTCAGGAGCAACAGGAAATCATCGATTTTCTGCGCTCACTCTAGCCAGATGTGGTCGACACACTTGTCACCTGACACCGTGCCCAGGAGATGGCGGAGGCTCTGGCTATCGAAGGAAAAGAGTTGGGTTCTTTACTTATTCGCCGGTGCACGTCTGGCCGTTCTCCGCGCAGCACGTTTCTTTCCTTGCGCCTCGTCCTTCGACTGGATGGCATGCGCGTTGACGATTGCCCGAATCAGTCCCGGAAAGCGTTGCTCGAGTTCGGTGCAGCGCGAGGTGTTGTGGACTTCCACGCCGCGACGCTCGCCACGGATCAGCCCCGCCTCTCTCAGTTCCCTAAAGTGCTGGGAGAGTGTGGACTTCGGGATGGTCTTGTCGCTGACTGTCAGAAACGTCGAGCAGTTCTGCGAGCACTCCTGCGACACGATGTCCGCATAAATTGCCACCCGCACCGGGTCGGACAAGGCGTGGAGAATTCCTTCTACCGTAATCGCCTCAATCGATGGGTGGAACAGAGGCCGCATACTGACTAAGAGTAGTCGTTCAAGAGAAAGGGTTCAATAGTTCTAATTTCCGGAACTACTGAATCTTTTCAGGGTCCAATTCCATCTATTGGCAGGAAGCGAGTACGGGGTGGCCCAGCGCGACAGCCCCGAGATTCTCTGGGTTCAATGGTACCGAAAGAGATTCTCGCATTGATCCATCGCACGCATGAAGGGAGAACAGTCATGGGAAAGCTCGAAGGAAAAGTAGCAGTCATCACAGCGGCGACGTCCGGCATGGCGCTCGCCACCGCCAAGCTCTTCGTCAAGGAGGGCGCATACGTCTTCATCACAGGACGCCGCAAGGATAAGCTCGATGAGGCCGTCAAGCTCATTGGCAAAAACGTCACCGGTGTGCAGGGCGACGCCAGTAACCTGGCCGACCTTGACCGCCTCTACGATACGGTAAAGCGCGAGAAGGGCAAGATCGATATCCTTTTCGCCAGCGCAGGACGAGGTGAGTTGGCCAAGCTCGAAGAAGTAACCGAAGAACACTTTGACAAGACCTTCGACCTCAACGTGCGTGGCACGCTCTTCACTGTGCAGAAGGCGCTACCTCTCTTCAACGACAACGGCTCGATCGTCCTCAACGCATCAATCGCCAGCATCAAGGGATTCCCGGGCTTCGGCGTCTACAGCGCCAGCAAGGCTGCGGTGCGCTCCTTCGCTCGTACCTGGCTGGTAGAACTCAAGGAACGCAGAATTCGAGTCAATATCATCAGCCCCGGCACGATCGACACGCCGGTCCTGGACCCGCTTGGGCCAGACGCCAAGGAGTTCTTCAAATCTCAGATCCCTCGCGGCGAAATGGGACGCCCCGAAGAGATCGCGACCGTCGCGCTCTTCCTCGCCTCAAGCGATTCAAGTTTCGTCAACGGCATCGAACTCTTCGTCGACGGCGGCACGGCACAGATCTAAGTCATCGTCACAGGTGCGCAGATGCTATCGGCCGGTGGGACCGCACGTTGGCTTCTAGAACGCGGAAGTAATGCCTCCGGATTCGTCGCGATCAAGGCGCTTGTTGTCAGTTGTGCGCTTGATGACGAGAAGCCGACTTGCCGGTACTGATCTTTGGGTATTATGCTGGCCTTCAGTTGTCCAGGTTCAAACTCTGAACGAATCAAGGAGAGAGAGCATGTTCAAAATCAATGCCCTTGCTTTCGCAGTCCTCACAACTGCCCTTTTATGCTGTACCCCTGTGGCGCCAGCCCAGGTTAGCGTCGGCGTAAACATCGGACCGGCTCCCGTGTGTCCTTACGGCTACTTCGACTACGCCCCCTATGACTGCGCTCCGTACGGCTACTATGGGCCCGATTGGTTTGTGGGCGGAGTGTTTCTTGGAGCTGGCCCCTGGTTTCACGGTCGTCACGAGTTTTACGGACACGTCGATAACCGCTTTGATCCTCATCACGGTTACGTTGGACCGTTGCCGGAGCGCGGGTCGGAGCGCTTCAACCACTTCCGGGGAAACGAAGCGCGGGATGGGCGAGGCAACGTAGGCGATGCCGGCCATGAAGGGAAGGGTGAACACGCCCTTCCCGGATATCGAGGTGGTTCGCATGGCGGCGGGCACCACCACTAGAGCCCGATCCGGTTTACGCAATCAGGTTCAAACAGAGGCGAGATAAGGCGCCGGTGGTGTCTTATCTCGCTTGACTGCTCCACAGTGATTGGGACTGGCCTTTCTACGCGGCGGCGCAAAGACACGAACACCGGTGTAGCCAGGGCATGTAGCTACGTGTGACCCCCACCTAAGTGTGACCCGCCGGCGATGACGGGAACACTCCTTCCTTGAAATCGGACGTAGTATGAATGTGCTATGGGGCGACGGCAGACGGTTGAGGTATGTTTCAGAACATGAAAATTGTGGGTGAACGGAGTGACGGGGGACAACGACACCGATGACCTGGATTCGAACCGTGCCACTGAGCGAAGCCGACGAAAAACTTCGCCAGGCGATTGAGGGCGAGAAGCTGTTTTATCCCAAGGAGTATGCCGAGCCGGTGCATCCCGATCCTTCGGGGGCATCGTCGATCGTGGGTTCGCACACGCTAATTCCCGACGCGCTGTATCACGCCTTCAGCACCTTCGGCGCGCTGATGTCGCCGGAGTTGCCGCTGGAGCGGCGGCAGCACGAGATGATTGCGACCATGGTCTCGATTACCAACCGGTGCGTGTATTGAATCGAGTCCCACGCAGAGTTTCTGCGTAGAGTGACGTTGGATAAGCCGCTGGTCGAGGCGCTGACGAAGGACTATACCACCGCGCCGATCTCGTCCCAGGATCGAGTCATGCTCGACTACGTGGTCAAGCTCACCAAGGATGCCACCAAGGTTTGGAAAGACGATATTGAGGGACTACGGGCGGCGGGATTCGATGATCGCGGGATTCTGCAGATCACGCTGATTGCGTCCTGGTTCAACTACATTAACCGCGTGGCCGATGCGCTGGGCGTGGGGCGAGAGTAGCGGCACTCACTTGCATGGTGTCGAAGCGACTACTCCTGGCTCACCCCACTCGTACACAATGAACCCGGCACAGCGAACAGTTGCGGGCGCGTCGTAGACCGGCGTTTCTTCCTTGAACGGGGCATGGTCAATACCAACGTGCCACTTTCCCTTCAGGAAGCCAATGTTCTCGTTCACCAGCCTAAAACTTTCACTCCCAGTCTCAATACTCACCGAGTAGTTCTTGAGGTCGCGAAACTCCTTAGGAACTACGAAACCTTCTCGCTTAGATTCCTTGAACCGCGTCGGGGTTACGGTCAAGCTGCCCGAATACAACCGGATCGTGAATCTTTCGCAAGAGATTGGCGAACCATCGACTTCGCAGCCCGTTAGGAACACCCGAAGCGGTTCGGAGAGGTCGAGTTCGCCGTTCGGGTCATAACACGCGCCCCGGGCATTCGCGGTTATTTCAACCTGAGTGGGGAGTTCGAGATGGATTTCGCTGTTGCGAGACTTGTTGGGCTCGCAGTCTGGCTTTGCCCGCAGATGGTAAGCAAACACTGTCGAGAAAGAGGTCGGTTCGTGGGGTTCAAACTTCCAGGTTCTGACATTATCTTCGGCGGCCTTTGCCAGCATGGGTTGTCCGCTTTCTACGGTTACGGACACAACTCCGGATCCGTCGGTCGTGATTCGAAGGCTAACCTCTCCCTGTATTCGAGCCGCGTTGGGCACCGGAGGATAGAACGGCATATTGCCAGACTTCACCACCGGGAGCTTCTGAGGTAACTGCGTGACCAGCGCAAACGACGCGGCAGCACAAGCGCTCAGACCTACTGATAGCCATCCCCTCGGGAGCATGCTCCTCCAGACGACCGAGTATAGCCCGCCCGGTCTTCCCCGCTTACTGCTTTGATGGAATGCTGTAGTGCGATGCTACAACCTGCCACTTGCCGCCGACTTTCATCCAGACATCGGTGAGCCGGTCATGGTATTCGTAGGGCTTGCCGTTGGAATCACCTTTCTCGTGATATGCCCCGGTGACAATGGCGGTGTCACCGTGCATACGAACCTTCAGTTCCGAGAGCTCGGCGACCTTCACATGCGTGGACGGATCGGCGCTGTGGCTGATGTAGCCCGCCTTGCTGTAGACACTGCCGTCTTCGATGGTGATCGTGAAGTCATCGGCGAGCAGGGAAGAAAGAATATCGATGCTGCGCTGCTTGTAGGATTCGGTCCATTTTATTTCGAGGGCGCGAACGGTGGCGGCGTCCGATTTGTCCTGCGCCGGCAAACGGAGGGTCGAGGTCGCCAGCAGGCAAATAATCAGCGTACAGACTCGGTGGGAGCGCATCCTTCTATTTCGCACAATCAAAGGAATAGGGCAAGTTCCTAGTCTGGCCCCACCGCCCTTTCGAGCTGCGCTTGCCCACTCTAAAGAAATTCGTCCATGACCGGGCAGATGGGGCAGTTTGAGAACTGTCCTGCCCGGCGTGGTTTGGGCGCGTGGTTCCGCTAGACTTGTGTTTTCAGCACCTGTCTTGCGAATCATGGCCGAAACGATTGCGGAGTTTTTCTCGCACCATTTTCAAGCCCACCGGCAGGAACGCGCTTACCGACAGCGCCGTGGATACCGAACGGAATCGTTTACCTACGGCGAGATTCTGGAGATGGCCTTCGGCTTTGCCCGCAAGCTGCAAGCCCACGGGATCGTCAAGGGAGACCGGGTGATGCTGTGGGGCGAGAACTGCGCCGAGTGGGTGGCGGTGTTTTTCGGGTGCGCGCTGAGCGGCGTGGTCGTGGTCCCCATGGACGACGGCTCGGCGCCGGATTTTGCCATGCGAGTTTTTCAGCAGGTCTCGGCGAAACTGCTGGTCGGGTCGCGGCGTCACGTGCATGAGTGCTCGACCGCAGGATTTTCCATCGCCAGCTTGAGCCTGGAAGATCTGCCGGAGACGCCAGGTCCCAAATCAGACGCTCAGTCGGTCGTTGATCTCGGGCGCAGCGACATTCTGCAAATTGTTTTTACTTCGGGCACGACCGCTGAGCCCAAGGGCGTGGTGATTACACATGGGAATGTGCTGTCGAATATCGCGCCGCTGGAGCAGGAGATTCGCGCGTATCTGAAATACGATCGCTTCGTGCATCCTCTGCGGTTCTTAAACCTGATGCCGCTTAGTCACGTGTTTGGGCAGTTCCTGGGAATGTTCCTGCCTCCGCTGCTCGGTGCGACGATGATCTTTCAGGACGATTTTAAACCTTCCGAAGTGGTGAACACGATCCGGCGCGAGCGCGTGTCGGTGCTGGTGAGCGTGCCGCGCGTGCTGCAGTCGCTGCAGCAGAAAATTGAGCGCGATCTCGAAGACCGAGGAGAGCACGAGTCATTCCAGCGGCGGTTTCAGTCGGCGGAGAAGGAACACTTCCTGCGACGCTGGTGGACCTTCCGCAAAATTCGCCGGCAGTTCGGCTGGAAGTTCCTGGCATTCATTTCGGGCGGAGCGGCGCTCGACGCCGAAACCGAGGAGTTCTGGGGCCGACTGGGTTACGCGGTCATCCAAGGGTATGGACTGACGGAGACGACATCGCTGATCAGCGTGAACCATCCCTTCCGGCTGGGCAAGGGATCGATTGGCAAAGTGTTGCCGGGACGCGAAGTGAGACTCGCGGACGACGGAGAGATTCTGGTGCGCGGTGGTGGCGTGGCCTCAGGCTACTGGGACGGGCGCGGCGCCCAGACCGTCTCGGACGAACATATTTCGGATGCGCAGGGTTGGTATCGCACCGGCGACATCGGCGCGCTCGATGAAGCCGGGAATCTTTATTTCAAGGGGCGAAAGAAAGAAGTAATCGTGACGCCGGGGGGGACGAATGTGTATCCCGAAGATCTGGAGGCGGCGCTGCGCCGGCAGCCGGAAGTGAAAGATTGTGTGGTGGTGGGCATGGAGCGCGGCGGAAACGCAGAGCCGTGCGCAGTGGTGATTCTGCGCCGCGATGGGAATACGGACGCGACGCAGGAAGAAGCGAAACTCGAAGCCGTGGTGCAGCGGGCGAATGAATCGCTGGCCGAGTATCAGCGCATGCGCATGTGGGTGCAGTGGCCGGAGCAGGACTTCCCCCGAACCAACACGCAGAAGCCCAGGCGCAACGTGATCGCCGACATCGTCCGAGAATTCCCACTTCTCGCGCAAAAGGCGCGCGAGAAATGGGGCACCCAGATTTCCGGTACGAGTTCGCTGTCGGAGTTGATTGCGCGGGTTACGGGACGTTCCGTGGGTCCGCTGCGCGAGGACGCAAGTCTGGACTCCGACCTGGGCCTGAGTTCGCTGGACCGCGTGGAATTACTCAGCACGCTCGAGGATCGCTATCAGGTCGACCTCAGCGAAACCCGCTTCAGCGCGGTGCGCACGGTGGGAGATCTGGAGCGCATGCTGCGCGGGGATGCGGCGCCGGGAGCGGCGTATCACTATCCCGGTTGGGTGCTGCGCTGGCCGGTCACGTGGCTGCGGCTGTTCACTCACTATCTGTTGATGCGACCGGCGATTGTGTTGTTAGGCTGGCCGCGGATCGAAGGCCGCGAACACCTGCGGGGCGTAACCGGACCGCTGCTGCTGGTTTCGAACCACGTGGCAGATGTGGATGCGGGATTTATTTTGACCGCCCTTCCGCCGCGCTTGCGCCATCGCGTGGCTACGGCAACCGGCGGAGAAGCGCTCGAAGCGTTGCGGTCGCCCGCGCCAGACCGAGGATTCTTCGCACGGATTTATGACCGCGTGCAGTGGACGCTCGGCGTTACGTTGCTGAATTTATTTCCGCTGCCGCGCGAGGCCGGGTTCCGGCGCAGCTTCGCTTACGCAGGCGAAGCGGTCGATCGCGGCTACAGCATCCTGGTCTTTCCCGAGGGGCGCCATACGACCGATGGAAAGATGAATCCCTTTCGTGCCGGGATCGGGCTGCTGGCAGGGAATCTCGGCATTCCGGTTCTGCCCATGCGGATCGATGGCCTGTTCGAAGTGAAGCAGGCGGGTAGAAGATTCGCGGCTCCGTGGAAGATCAGCGTGCGGATTGGGCAGCCCATGAAATTTCCGCCGGGCACTGATCCGCAGGAGATTGCGGCGCAGTTGCAGCGCGCGGTAGAAGAACTCTAGCGCCTAGCGTTGTGCGCCAGGCTCGTCTCGCGAATCGTTCGTCGCGGTAGCTACTCTTCGTCCACTTGCGGCTCTTCCGGATGCAAGTCAGCCTGCAACTGGACTTCGGGAACTTTGGATTCGCGGAGCACGCGGTTGAGCACCGGCACATCGGTTTTCTTGAATTCGCTCCAGCGCTTCAGAACGTCGGCGCTTTCATGTTCGGTCGCAGACAGAGCTTCCAATTGAGAAGAAGTTGGCTCGGCGTCCACTGACCACAGTTGTCCGTACAAGGTGGCGGCTTCTCCGTTGAGGCGGCCAAGAGTAACTTCAGCAGACGGTGGCGCAAAGAATCCGCCGGGCGCACCCAGCAGAGCCGTGAGCTTTTTCTCGAACGCTTCGATGGAATCCTTGGTCGACGCGCTTGCTGACGCGCCTACCTTCTCGATTTGGGTGCGGATCGAACCGGCCTGGATCAGCGCCTGAGAGGATTCGGTCATGATCGACGCGAGTTGCGTCTCCGCCTGGAATTTTTTCTCAAGCGCCGCGGCCGCTGCCTTGACGCGAGGGTCCATTTTGATGGTCAGCGGCGCGCTGGAAATCTTCCCGTCGACTGCAAGCCGGACCGTATACGAGCCGGGCAGAACCGTCGGGCCCAAAGGCAGGCGCGGCGTGTCATGCGGAACCGCGGAGATGGGATAGTCATGGCGCGTTGCAGTCGGCGCTGCATAGTGCAGACCCCACACGAAGCGGTGCATGCCGGCGGCAGCCGAGAGTTGCCGCTGCTTGCGTACCCAGTACAACGGGATCAACTGCTTCTGTAATTCTTCTTCGGTGATGTCAGGTTTGTCGGCGTTGGTGAACTTTCGGACGAGATGGCCCTGCGCATCCAGAACCTCGAGCGTGACTGCGGATGCCGCCGCGGGCAAGTAGTAATCAAAGATTGCGCCCTCCGGCGGATTCGCCGCCATCGGCTCGTCGGGCGGAAGTGGAGTGTCGGTGTAAGTGTCGCGCTGCACGCGGTAGGCGGGCGCAGGGTTGAACAGATGCACTGCGTTCGCAATCACCGCCGAAGCCTCGCGCAGCGGCGTGATGTCATCGAGAATCCAGAAGCCGCGGCCGTGCGTGGCCACGATCAAGTCGTCGTCATGAATCCACAGATCGCGCATCGAAGTATGCGGCAGATTCAGTTGCAGCGGCTGCCAGTGGTCGCCGTCATCGAACGAAACCCAGACCGAGTTTTCCGTTCCGGCGAATAACAGGCCCTTGCGCACCGGATCTTCGCGCACCGTATCCACGGGGCCGAAGTCGGGTAGGCCGGCCGTAATCAGCTTCCAGCTCTTGCCGCCATCGTGCGTGCGATAGAGATAAGGATGGGTGTCGCCGATGCGGAAGCGGCTGACGGAAGCGTACGCCGTCTGCTCGTCGAAGTGCGAGGCGGAAATCTGCGTGACCTTGCTCCACGCGGTGATTTCTTTCGGCGTAATGTCGGCCCAGTTTTTTCCGCCGTCGTGCGTGATCCATAACAGGCCGTCATCGGTCCCCGCCCACAGCGTATCGATTGCCTTGAACGACGGCGCAAGAGCGTAGATAACCCCGCGCTGCTTTTCTGCGCCCTTGGGAACCATTCTGCCCACGCTGTCTGGCACGCCGGGGTTCTCTCGCGTCAGATCTCCACTGATGGTCTGCCAGGAATTTCCGCCATCGGTGGTCTTGAACAGATAATTCGTCGCGTAATAAAGAAGGTGCGGATCCAGCGGAGAAAACATCAGCGGCTCGGTGCGGTTGGCGCGATACTTTGGATTGCGCAATGGAATCGGCGTGATGTTCTGCACCTGGCCCGTGGAAAAATGAAACTTGGAAACTTCGGTTCGACCGCCGCCATAAATAATGTCCGGGTCGAGCGGATCGGGGGCGGCATATCCGTATTCAATCACCCCCACCGGATGCCACTCGCGGTAGGTTATGGCGCCGTCGTTGCCGCGGCTGGAGATGCAGACCGAACCGCTTTCCTGCTGTCCCGCACAAACGCGATACGGAAAGGAATTGTCGGCGATGGCGTGGTAGAGCTGCGCCGTCGGCTGGTTGTACCAGGAACTCCAGCTCGCGCCGCCGTTCACCGTGACGATCGCGCCCTGATCGCTGACGATCAGAATAATGTTGCCGTTGTTGGGGTTGATCCAAAGATTCTGGTAGTCGTCGCCGCCGGGCGCGCCGCGAAATCCTGACCACGTCTTGCCGCCGTCGCTCGATCGCATCGTGACCGTGCTGACCACGTAGAGCAGGTCGGGATTCTTAGGATCAACTTTCGGAATAGAGAGATCGCCGCCGCCGATGCGTCCCGCAGGGCGAGGGTCGGTCGTGATCTGCGTCCAGGAATCGCCCGCATCGTCGGAGCGGTATACCCCCAGCTTCCCTGACGCTTGAGAGAGAGTCGCGTAGAGGCGCCGTGGATCGCTGGGCGCGATCGCAACATAAATTTGCGAAAGATCTTTCGGCAAGCCGTTGGTCAGCGGATGCCACGTCGTCCCGCCGTCAGTCGACTTGAAGAGTCCACCGCCCGTGCCGTTGACTTCGTTGTTGTCCTCCCACGGGCCTTCGCGAGCCTCCCACATCGAGGCATACACAACGTCGGGATTCGCGGGATCGATCACGACGTCGGAACCGCCGGTATTTTCGTCTTTCGAAATCACCCGCTGCCAAGTCTGACCGCCGTCGGTCGAGCGATAAATGCCGCGCTCCTCGCTCGGCCCGTAAGGATGGCCAAGCACGGCTGCGAAAACTCGGTTGGGATCGCGCGGGTCAACCGCCAGCGCGGGAATCTGTTGGCCATCGATCAGTCCGAGATGCGTCCAGGTTTTTCCGGCGTCGGTGGATTTGTAAATGCCATTGCCGACCGAGAGATCGGGGCGATGCAATCCCTCGCCGCTGCCAACATAAATGATGTTGGGGTCGGAGGGCGCAACCGCGATAGCGCCGATCGACTGCGTCGCCTCGTGATCGAAGATCGGATTCCAGGTGCGCCCGTAGTCGTCCGTCTTCCACACCCCGCCGTTGACCTGTGCGACGTAAAACACGTTCGGCTGGCTGGGAACTCCGGCGGCCGCGCGGGTTCGTCCTCCACGGAACGGACCGATCATCCGCCAGTGCAATTCCTGGTAAGTGTTTTCTGGAACCTGCGTCCAGCCCGCGATTGCGGATAGAAAAACTACGCAGCACAGCGACAGACGAATCACTACCTGAGATCGGCTCACTTGCTTTCCCCCTCAGCCAGCCTGCGGCAAGGTACATAGCATAAACCATAAGCGGAGTGCTGCGGGTAGTAGTGGCCGCCGCGACAGCCGCCGAGATGGCCGCGCTACATTCAAGACCGCCGAACGCTCGGATTGTTGCTATATTGCCAATCATGCTCCCCTCTGCGGTCGCGTGCCCGTTGCGTTTCTCTCCGGCGTTGAAGCTGGCGCTGCTGCTCGTGTGGATGATCGCGCCGACGTGGCTGCATGCGCAAACCATCTCCGGGACCGTGCAGGATCCTTCCGGCGCCGTCGTTGCCGGAGCGCGCATCGAGATCAGCGGCGTAGACCTCGCGCAGCCGATCGTTCTCTCGTCGGATGCGACCGGCAAGTTTGTTTCGCCCGATCTGAAGCCCGGAACCTATTCCGTGCGAGTCGCGCAGCAGGGCTTCGAACCTCTGGTCAAGACAGTGGAGTTGCAGGCCGCGGTGCAACTGAACCTCGCGCTCGTAATCGCGAAACAGGAGGTGGAAATTTCCGTTACCGGAAAGAGCGCGGCGTTCGCCAATTCCGATCCCGTCTACAAGCAACTCCGCGGCGTTGGACTGGGCAAGACTTTTCGTTTCGACAATTTCACCCTGAATTGCGATGCTGCGACTTTTCAGTTTCAGAAGGGCACGCTTACTTTTCTGGACCCGGTAGATGGAATGGTTACTGGCGCAATCTTTCTGGGCGAAGGCCATTTCAACTTAAAACCAGTGATTCCGCTCGACGCCCGCGAACTGAAGCGCCGCACCGGGGCGGAAGAGTTCAATGAAGATTTCACCGAAGTGGTCTTCCGCTTTACAGGAAAAGGTCACGCGGCTTTTCTGCCTGGACTGGGAGAGCAAACCGAACCTTCGACCGAAGCCCCGGTTGTGCTGCGCAACTGGCGGGAGAAAATGCGGCGGCGCAACGAACGCCCCTTGGGATTTACCGAGTTTCTGTTGCGTGGCGAGACCATGGACAATGTCGACGCCGACCTTCTCGCCGCTGTTTACAACACGGGGCATCCGGAATTCTTCAACGCTTATCTGCGCGGCAGGAAGCACAAGGATCTCCGCTTCTTCGTGCGAGCTCGCGTGGGAGCCCTGCCCCAACTCGATTCACCGGAAGAGGTCGCCCTCATCAACTACGCCCCCGAAAGCCTGGACGATGGTGTCTGGTATCTGGCGCACTTGAAGGCTGAGTATGTCCGTCACACCGCAAACTCCGGCGAGGATCGCCGGCTGTTTGCCACCCACAGTTACAAGATCGAGACCGTCATCGCAAGAAACGGCCACTTGTTCAGCGCTGCAACCATCACGTTCGAGCCTCTGATCGCTGGCGAAAGAGTGCTGAAGTTTGGCCTGTTGCCGAACCTTCGCGTGGGCCGGGTCACTGACGAGCAGGGTCAGAACCTTTATTTCATCCAGGAGAGCCGCAAAGAGGACGGTTCGTTTTACGCGGTGCTCCCCCATGCGCCGCCCCTCGGCAAGGAACTTTCCATCAATGTCGAGTATGCGGGCGATAAGGTCTTATATTCAGCGGGAGAAGGCAGTTTCTACGTCGGCGCACGTACCTCCTGGTATCCGAACCTGAACGGATTCGGCGAAAAGACTCTCTTCGATCTTACCTTCCGCGTTCCGAAGCGATTCAAGGTCATCAGCGTGGGCGCGCTCAAAGAAGAATCGGTTGAGCAGGATCTGGCCGTCAGTCATTGGGTAACGCCGATTCCGGTGGCCGTCGCGGGATTCAACTACGGCGATTACCAGAAGCTCGACATTCAGGATGACATTACCGGCTACAAAATTTCGGGCTATTACATCACCGAGTTGCCCGATAACCTGCGCAGGTCGCGCGCGCTGCAGAGCCTGGCCCCGCACGCCATGACGAAATATGCTCTTGAGCAAACTCGCGCCCAGTTGCAGTTGTGCAGCTTTTACTTCGGCAAGATCCCGTACGACACGATCTCGGTGACCGAGCAGCCGGATTTTAACTTCGGGCAATCCTGGCCCAACCTGGTTTATCTTCCTATCTCCGCTTACACGGATTCGACACAGCGCTGGATGCTGTTCGGGAACATCGACTCCAAATTCTCCGGCTTCGTGCAGGAAGTCACGCCGCACGAGGTTTCCCACCAGTGGTGGGGCCACGCCGTGGGCTGGGCGTCTTACCACGATCAGTGGCTGTCGGAAGGCTTTGCCGAATTTTCCGCCGGGCTTTTTCTGCAGCAAGCCATGGGAGGAAACTGGCGTCCCGATTACCTCGAATTCTGGGAACGCCTGCGCAAGCGCATTCTGGAGAGTAATAATTTTGGCGTCTCGCCCAATGACGCCGGCCCGCTCTGGATGGGCGAGCGCCTGATTTCTCCGCGCAGCGAACTGGCCTACCAGAACCTTACTTATCCCAAGGGCGCCTATGTGCTGCAAATGCTGCGCTCGCTGATGTACGACCCTGAAGATAAAGACAAAGCATTCATCGCCATGATGCATGACTTTGTGGAAACCCATCGCGATCATGCCGCCACCACCGAGTCCTTCAAGGCCGTCGCCGAAAAGCACATGACTAAGTTGATGGATCTGCAAAAAAATGGCCGGCTGGACTGGTTCTTTGACGAGTGGGTTTACGGCACGCAAGTCCCGCGCTACCACTTCGACTACCAGGTCGCTCCGCAGGACGCCGGCAAAGTCAAAGTTCACATGACCATTACCCAGAGCGAAGTCGACGACCACTTTGCCATGATCGTTCCTGTGTTCGCCGACTTCGGCAAAGGCTGGATTCGCGTCGGCCAGATCGGAGCGGTCGGTAATTCTACCCACAGCGCCGACGTCATCCTCCCCAGCCAGCCGAAAAAAGTCGGCTTGAATGTCAACAAAGACATTCTGGAACGGTGATGGATCATGCCCCGGGACTTCTGGGAGGAGAAAGAGTTCCGTGGTCAAGTCCACTTTCGTAGACATTGAACGTCCACGAAAGTAGACATTTCTTCCACAGGCTAACCCGTTGCATTTTAAGGAGCGCATGAGCCGCCTCACACAGAATCAGTCACTTAGCGAAGTCGATTCCGTGCTTTTCCACCGTGTTCCTGCAGGAACATTGCCGCGTTAACGACCGCGTTGACCGACTCCCGGCATCGCACCTAAGATTAACCCTCTCGATCGTGAGCGCCAGACAAACGACTAACGATCAACGACTAACGACCAGCGACTAGCGACCGACGACCGAATCCATGATCAACCAGACCATCCTGCACTACCGCATCACCGGCCAGGTCGGCAGCGGCGGGATGGGTGTGGTCTACGAGGCCGAGGACCTGAACCTGGGACGCAAAGTTGCGCTGAAATTCTTGCCGCAGCAATTCTCCAGCGACCAGAATGCGCTCGACCGATTTCTGCTGGAGGCGCGCACCGCTTCCGCTCTGAATCATCCCAACATCTGCACCATCTATGCGGTCGAAAAATCGGGCCAAGGAGCGGAGGCGCAGTCGTTCATCGCCATGGAATTGCTCGAGGGCCAGAACCTCGACCAGAAACTTTATTCCGGCGCGCTGCTCGTCGGCCCTTTGCTCGACATTGCCATTCAACTCGCAGATGCACTCGACGCGGCTCATGCCAAGGGGATCATTCACCGCGACATCAAGCCGGCAAACATTTTTCTTACGCCGCGCGGACAGGTAAAGGTACTGGATTTCGGTCTGGCGAAACTGACCCGTCCTGATCTCGCGATGGAAACCATCGGGGCCACCCAGGATTCACCCCACCCGGCGAACCTGACCAGTCCGGGCGCAACTGTAGGCACGATCGCCTATATGTCGCCGGAGCAGGCGCGCGGCGAAGAACTCGACACGCGCACTGATCTGTTCTCGCTGGGCACGGTCATCTATCAGATGGCGACCGGCAAGCTGCCGTTTGCGGGGGCGACGTCGGCGGTCGTGTTTCACGCCATTCTCGAACTGGATCCGGTTTCTCCTCTGCAGTTGAATGCCGCCCTGCCACCCAGGCTGCAGGAAATCGTAGAGAAGCTGCTGGAAAAAGATCGCGACCTGCGCTACCAGTCCGCCGCCGATCTCCGTGGCGATTTGAAGCGGTTGAAGCGCGATGTGGAGTCGGGGAAGAAGAGTGCGGCCCCGTCTTCGTCATCCCCTTCCGGGGCTGCGATTGCGAACGCGGACGGCCTGCGATCATCGGCGTCGGCGGCGGCACAGGTTTCCTCAGGCTCCGCCGTAGTCGCGGCCGCCGGGCGGCACAAATTGGGAACGAGCCTCACCCTCGTCTTGGGCCTTTTGCTACTGCTGGCGGCGGGGTACGGCGTGTACGCTCTCCTGCTCACCCGGCATCGAATGATGCCATTCCGCAACTTCTCCGTCACCAAGGTGACGGAAGAGGGCAACGTGATGATGTCGGCGGTGTCACCCGACGGCAAGTACATCCTGAGCCTGGTGCGGGACAAAGGGCTGGCCAGCCTTTTGCTGCGCAATGTTCCCACCAACAGCGTGACCCAGGTCGAGCCTCCGGCCGACGTCTATTACGGCGGTCTGCGCTTCGCGCCCGATGGAAACTATTTTTATTTCGTGCGCAGCGATCCCGGGAGGTCGGGGGGCCTGAAGTTCCTGTATCGTGCGCCGCTATTGGGCGGCACACCCGAAAAGCTGGCCGAAGACGTGGACTCGAACGTCACCTTTTCTCCCGACGGTCGCAAGGTCGCTTTCATGCGCTACGACAATCCTGAGCCGGGCAAGTATCAGTTGATCGTGCGCACGGTTGATCAGGGCGGGGAAACGGCGCTGGCCAGCGGGCCCATCGGCCAGCGACTCTTCACTCCCGCGTGGTCGCCCGATGGCAAGACGATTCTGTGCGTCATCCTTCCGAACGACGCGCTTACAGGATTGATGGCCGTGGACGCGAGCACCGGGCAACAGCGCTTGATCTCGAGTTCGCAAGATGCGTTGGGTTTGCTGATCTGGATGCCCGACGGCAAAGGCCTGCTGGCTCTGGATAGCGACCGGTCGACCAACTACACCCGGTCCCAGATCGTCTTCGTGTCTTACCCTGACGGGCAGGTGACTCGGATCACACGCGACACCAACGATTATTCCGACCTTAGTATTGCGGCCAACGGCCAGGTTCTGGTCACCGTGCTCAACCAGGGTCGATGGAATCTGTCGGTTACATCGGCCGCCAGCGGCGGCGCAGACGCGCGACCGCTCGCTCCTGTAACTAGTTTTGCGAATGTCAACTGGATGCACGACGGCCGGTTAATCAGCGACAGCGATAACCAGCTCCGTTGGGTGAATCCCGAGAGTGGAGCCAAAGGCGTTTTCGCTACTCCGGCCAATTCGGTGGCCGACGATCCCTGGGAATGCTCCGATGGACGCACCATTGTGTTCCTTCTTAGCCTGCTTGGTGGCAACGGCGGACAGAGCGTGTGGCGCGCCGACACGTCTGGCGGAAATCTGAAGCAACTCTCGAATGGCAAGCAGGACAGCTATCCCGTGTGCTCTCCCGATTCGCACTGGGCGTATTACATCGATCGCAGCGTGGGACGGTTGATGAAGATATCGTTGGACAGCGGCGCCGCGGAGAAGGTCACCGACATGAGCGTCTCCGGGCTCTTCGATATTTCTTCCGATGGCAGCACGGCGGTGTTTGCGACCGTAGACCACGCCAACGGTCATGAGGAGAAACTTGTATTGCTCGACACCAGTACGCGGCAGGTTCGCAAGCAAACCAAGTTCGAGCGCTCGCGCATGGGTTACTTCCTCCGCTTCTCGCGGGACGGCAAGTCGCTGGTCTATCCGGTTCGCGAAAACGGCGTGGATAATTTATGGCAGCAACCACTCGATGGCTCGCCGGGCAGGTACCTGACTTCATTCAAAGCGGAGCACATCTGGGGCTATGACTGGTCTCCGGACGGGAGCAGGCTCGCAGTGACGCAGGGGCACAACGATTCCGACGTCGTGCTGATGAGCGACATGCAGCCTTAGCATCGAGCTTCGGCTGCATGCGCCTTCTTTTCTTCTTTCTTCTTTCTTCTTTCCTTTCCGTCTTCACTTTCCCTTTTTTCCGTCCTTCTCGTACGCGGAGATGGCGGAACGAGTCCAGTCCAGCAGGGTCTCGCTGGCGCGGATGCCGCACTCGAACGCCAGCCCGGCGGAGAGTGGAAATGTGGGCTTGATCGTCCGCAACTCTTCGTGCAACGCCGGGATGTAGGTCTTGAGCGCTGCTTGCAGAGATTGCAACAGGGCGAGCGATGCCGCAGATCCGGCGGCGGAGTCGCAGAAGGCGAAGCGCAACATGATTTCCTGCTGACCCCAAAGCAGATCTTCGCGGGTGACAGGGCGGGCGATCCAGGCCTTCAGTTCGGAGACTCCTTTCGGAGTCAAACGAAATAACTGGCGGCGACGCAGGCCGGAACCTTGCTCGATCTTGCCGCGGATCAGCCCTGCCTTTTCCAGGCGCGTGAGCGCGGGATAGATCGCGCCCGGGCTTCCGCTGTATGTTCTCATCGATGTCGACGAGAAAGCCTTTCGCAGGTCGTAGCCCGAGGATGGTTTCCCCTGCAGCAGACCCAGCAGGGCGTAACCGAGCGCGGGAATTTTCGTGGGAGTCATTCAGGGCACGGTTTAGGGCGCTGTGTGAATTTCGATCTGGCGATGAATCCGGTGCGCGGATGACTCGCCGCAATCTTTGAACTCTGCGTCGGAGCATTCGCGCTGGCGCGTATTCACGAGGTTGTTGAGAGTGGCGGAGAGAATCTTTCCGTCTTTCAGGCTGACCTTGATTTCGACGTCGAAGGTTTCCTTGCCCACTTCGGCCACGAATTTTCCGGCGGGGTTCTTGCCTTTCACGTCGACGAAATTGTTGGGCGTGTCGGCGACCGGAGTCTGCATCCACGCAGCCGGCAATTTCACTTTTGGCTGTGGCGGAGGAACGTGGCGGACGAGCAAGCTCGCGACCTGAGTGGTTGGGTTCAGATCCATCAGCGTGAGATCGAAGTCGATCGAATCTTCGCCCAGGACCACGTAGGTTCCATCGGCCCACGAGGACGGGCCGCCGAACTTGACGTAGGCGTGGTCGCCGGCTCGCTTGAGATCGCTCTGGCGGATGGCAAGCCAGAGGTCGCTGTAAAAGGTGAGCAGGTCGGTGATGGGTCCGATCAGAAAGGGCTGGACCGAGCTGAGGTTGGGGACGGAGGGCGAGATCGCGGGATCGAGCGAGAGAGGTTGGCGGAAACTCAGGCTCGCGGGAGAGAGCGACATGGTCGCGTTCGATTTGAAATCGGACCAGGCATATTCTTCGACGAAGTGTCCGGCCGCGTCTTTCTTGACGACGGCGGTGGCCTGGACTTCGTAGGTCCAGCCGTCGTTGTCGCCTTTCATGGAGTAAGAAAGTTTTTCGCCTTCAGTGTAGTGGCGGGCGAGGGGGCTGGCGCCTTGCGCAGAGCACTGCGTGAGTAGCGCGCCGAGGAGGCAGAGAGCGAGGAGTTGCGGGGTGGATTTCAGGCTTAATTCCTATGATACGAATCGTACTATATCGAAGTATACTATTGAAGTCAAGCGCATTTTCATCGCATCCGCGTCTCTCATTCACATAGGCGCGCGGCGGACATGTAGGAGTTGCAGGGATCCTTCGGCGGGCAAAGGGCGCCCGCCTCAGGATGACATTTTTCGGGATGAAATTTCTTATGAGAAGAGTCCGATGAAAATCCGAGAAAAATTCTGCCAGAAAAAACTAAGGGCGGCCATTTCTGGCCGCCCTCATTCGAATTGTGGCGTGCGAAGCGGGTTTAGGCGCCTTTGACGTTCTCAGCTTGCCAGCCCTTAGGGCCTTTGACCACGTCAAATTGAACTTGCTGGCCTTCCTGCAGGCTGCGGAAACCACTGGCCTGAATGGCGGAGAAATGTACGAAGACATCCTCGCCGTTCTGGCGGCTGATAAAACCGTAGCCCTTGGCGTCGTTAAACCACTTCACTGTTCCTGTTTCCATGATGGTGCTTATTTCCTTTTGTTGTTGATGTAGCGCTGAAACTTTCAAGGTCTTTCTGCAGGAAGGTCACTCGCTGGGTTGAGCGGAGATGCTTTTACTGCGAAGGAGCTCTAAAGTCAAACGCAGCTAAATTGTAAAGAAAGTGCCCTATAAAAGCTACATATTTACTGTGGGCTATGGCTAAACAATTGATGTGCAAGATGTTATGGTGGGCGGCAAAACTCGGTAGTCATGCAGTTTGAATAGTAAGGTTCGTATCAGGGCGCGCCTTTAGGCGTGCCACGAAGGCCACTCCGGCGCGCGTCGGCTTTAGCCGCTGGGGCCGCTTGGGCAGAACTTAGCGGCTAAAGGCGTCCGATTCTGCTCTGCTGACGGCACGGCCGAAGCCATGCCCTGATACGAATCGTTTTTGCCAAACTGCGTCACCAATTCAAAATGCCCGCGACTTGCGACCTTTGTGAAAAGCATTCATCATCTAGATATGCGTTTGCGGATTTTGCTGGTTTCAGTGTTGCTCACCACCGCGGCCTGGGCGGGGATCGTTGACGACGTGCGCATCGCCCTGGCGCAAAACAATTTTTCTGCCGCCGAGTCGGCGCTCAATTCCTATCGCGGGCAACAGGGAGTCACCGCCGAATATCTGGACGCCTATTCCTGGATGGGCCGCGCGGCGCTCGATCAGCGACAATACGACCAGGCGGCGGCTTATGCCAAGCAGACGCAGACTCAGGCCGGTGAGTTGCTGAAAAAGCGGACGCTCGATGCCGAGCCACATCTGCCCATCGCGCTCGGCGCGGCGCTGGAGGTTCAATCGCAGGCGCTGGCAGCGCGCGGACAGCGGACGCAGGCAGTCGCGCTGCTGCACTCCGCGTTGCAGACGTATGGCAACACTTCGATTCGCGCCCGGCTGCAGAAGAATCTGAACCTGCTGGCTTTAACCGGAAAGGTTGCGCCCGCGCTCAAGGGCACGGAATTTCTGGGCGCGAAGCTGCCGCTGCCCGATCAGCTCAAGGGATCGCCGGTGCTCCTGTTTTTCTGGGCGCACTGGTGCGGGGACTGCAAGGCCGAGGCGCCAATCATTACGCAGTTGCGTTCGGAATTTGCCAGCAAGGGATTGCAGGTGATCGGTCCGACGCGGCGTTACGGTTATACGGCGCAGGTCGAACATGCATCGGCGAGCGACGAGCTGCAATATATCGACGCGGTGCGGCATCGTTTTTATTCCGGTCTGCTCGACATGCCAGTGCCGGTGAGCAGCTACAATTTCGACACCTATGGCGCCTCGACGACGCCGACGCTGGTGCTGCTCGATCGAGCGGGCAAGGTGGCCTGGTACCATCCCGGCGCCGTGCCCTACGCAGAGTTGCGCGGAGAGATCGAGAAGGTGGCGCGGTAGTAGCGACGGGAAATCTGGCCAGGGCGTCCGCGCCAGATACTACTTCTTAGGGTGCGACACGCTCAGTACCGAACGCGCGATCATGAGCTTGCCTTCATCGCTGTTGACCGGGTCCAGGTCGATCGAGGCTCCGTCGGCGCCTTCCCACCTTCCATCGCCAATCCCGGACGGACCGCCAGTCGTGCGCGCGCGAAAGTAATAGATTTTCCCGGGCTCGGCGGTGAAGTTAGCGAGAGACACCAGCCGTCCGCCCGGCAACCACTCTGAAATCCAGTCCGTGCATAAGTGATGCTCTCCGGGATCAACCGGGAAAGACAAGTACGAGTTGCCCCGGTTCGCGCCAACCCACGCGCCGTCGAGCCCGACTCTTGCCGTTACGTCGCGAAACGCCCTGAATTTTTGCTCTTCGATCAAATAGACCAACGCTCTTCCGGGGTCAGGCTGTGCCGTCGGATGATCGCTGACTTTGGTTTTTATAGCGAACTGAGTGTCGCTCGGCCCGCAAGCCGATTCGGCGGCGGCAGTGGAGATATCCTGAGCCAACGCGGAAGCCGCCAGCAAGATCACCACGAGAGCTGCTTTCATATTCCCCTCCTTCGGAAAGCAAGGATCAAGGATCGTAGGAAAATCCCCGCATTGGCGGAGAGACAGTCTGACCTCCTCTAATGATAGGCAGAAATTGGTCAATGAACGTATGAATTTGGTCAAGGCTTGTAACGGCGTTCCTATCGTCTGTCAAATACCCTTCGCTGGTTAAACCTCTGACACTTCCTTCAGCCTTCCCGTCTTCACGTCATACACGAAGCCTCGCACCGGAATATGCTTCGGAATCCAGGGGTGCGACTTCACACGCTGCATCTGGAGGCGCACGTTTGCTTCGAGATCGTCGAAGGCATGGAAGTGGGCGGGCTCATCGGCGGTGGCTCCCATCTTTTCAGTCAGCCGCGCTTTCAGTTCATCCTCGCGGACTTTCAGCAGGCCGCAGTCGGTGTGGTTGATGATGATGAATTCCTGGGTGTCGAGCAGGTGATGCGAGACGATGAGGGAGCGGATGGCGTCGGTGGTAGCGATGCCTCCTGCGTTGCGGATCATGTGGGCGTCGCCGGGATGCAGGCCGAGGCAGTGTTCGAAGAGAATGCGGGAGTCCATGCAGGCCAGGACCGCGACATGGCGTTTCGGGCGCACGGAGAGCTTGCCCAGAGTGAAATTGGCCGCGAAAGCTTCGTTGGCTTTTAAGAGTTCGTCTGCTACGGACAAGGGGTCTCCTGTATTTTCGCTAAGGTCGGTTTTGTGAAATCCCATGTCTCGCAAAGTCAGCGAGACATGGGGCATCCCACATGGGTTTGCCGACGACCAACGACCAACAACCAACGAATAGTTTAACCGTTACAATCGGCGCTTGAACCTGCTGCTATGAATCTGGATGACACGATTGTCGCGATTGCTACACCTGCCGGGCGCGGGGGGATTGGTGTGGTTCGGGTGGCGGGGACGCAGGCGCGGGAGATTGTGGGGCCGATGCTGCAGCTGAAACACGGGCTGGAGGCGGGGCGCGCCGTGTTTGGAGAACTGATCGAGCCCGAGAGGCTCGTCGCCGGAGAGGGAGTCAACATCCCCACCCCTTCGGCAAGCTCAGGGCAGGCTCTCTTTCGCCAAGAACGCGAAAGAAGGATGGGGCAACCGCTTGAGCAAGACTCTCGACGGATCGACGAAGTCGTCGTCAGTTATTTCGCTAAGCCACATTCTTATACGACGGACGATGTAGTGGAGATTTCCGCGCACGGGTCTCCGGTGGTGTTGCGGCATATTGTGGAGCTTTGCGTGGCGGCGGGGGCGCGGCTGGCCGAGCCCGGAGAGTTCACCATGCGGGCGTTTCTGAACGGGCGCATCGACCTGACGCAGGCCGAGGCGGTGCGTGACCTGATCGACTCGCAGACTTTGTATCAGGCGAAAGTTGCGGCGCAACAACTGGACGGAGCGCTCTCGCGCCGCTTGCAGCCCATAAAGAAACAGCTGGTGGAATTGATTGCTGTGCTCGAAGCTGGTATTGATTTCGCCGAAGACGACGTGTCGGTGATGGCGGATGCCGTGATTCTCCATCGCATCGCGGCGGTGCGGGCGCCGCTCGAACAACTCGCCGCGACGTTCGCGTACGGCAAGATCGTGCATGAAGGATTGACGCTGGCGATCGTGGGCCGTCCCAATGTCGGGAAGTCGAGTTTGTTCAACCGGCTGGTCGAACGCGAGCGGGCGATCGTGACGGCGACCCCGGGGACGACGCGCGATCTGGTGAGCGAGACGGTGGCGATTGGCGGCATCCCGGTCAAACTCGTGGATACTGCCGGGATTCGCGAAGCTCTCGACGAAGCGGAGTCGATGGGCATTCGAAAATCGATGGAAGCGCTTGCTGATGCGGACCTGGTGCTCGTGGTGCTCGATGCGTCCCAAGGAGAAACGGCGGAGGACGCTGAACTTTTGCAGCAGGCCGAGAACCGGCCGGTGATTGTGGTGGGGAATAAGTGTGATCTGGGGAGCAGTGGTCAGGGATCAGGGGATAGGAGTCAGACAGTTCTTACTTCGGCGATTACCGGAGAGGGCATTGCAGAACTGCGCGGCGAAATTCTTCGTCACATAGGCGGAGAAACGGGAACCCACGCGGAATCCGGCTTTCTCACCAGTGTGCGGCATCAGGGACTGATTCAAGATTCACTAGCCGCGCTGGATGCGGCTAAAACTGCCGTGGCCGGGAAAGTGCCGCACGAGATGCTGCTGCTCGATCTTTACAACGCGCTGCGGCCGCTGGATGCAATCACGGGAGCGACCACGACCGACGACATTCTGAATTTGATCTTCAGCACGTTCTGCATCGGGAAGTGAAGCGGTAGGCGTCGTGATCATCCGGCGGCTATACATGCCCGCCGCGAAGGTAGATCACGATGAGCCCGGCGACAGTGAGGGCAAGGAATCCGAACGAGAAGATGTAGTAGATCACCTTCACCTTGGGCCAGATAAACGCGGGCCACTGGTCGGAAAACTTATCGGCGAAGGTTTCTCCCATCCGAGGCGGCAAGGCCGCTTCTTCGGAGTCGGGTTTCCAACTACCGGCGATCCAAGTGGCTCGAAGATTCGAAAGCAGCAGTGCCACGATGATGATCCTGAGCACTCCAATGCCGGGCGAGTTCACAAACAGGAAAACAGCTGCCGCCAGGAAATCGACGAGGTAATAGACGAGAATGACCGCAGCCGCGAATGGATTGTGCTCGCGCACGCCGACGCCGCCGAGATGAAACAACAGAAACACCAGCAGTCCGATGATCGGCTGATGGGCCGCGAGCGCAAGGAAAACCATGGATACTACACCCACGATGGTGCATACCCAGAATCCCTGCACTGCGAGGTAGTCGACGTCAGCGCCGCTTTGGATGGATGGCCAAAACAGGCTTTTCAGGCGGCTCTCGCTGCGCTGGGTCGAATCGGAGAGGCCTAGCGTCTGCATGGTGCGGAATTAGACCGCAGGCTGGTCGTTGTGTCCAGAAAATAATGCACAGGAAGATTTAGGATGCCTGCGTCAGATCGGGCTACTTCGACAGCGCCGCCAGCGCGTCGCGAAACATGGCGTCGAATGATCCGACTTTGCCGTTCTTCGCGACCACGGCGAGAGCCTTTTCGGCGGCCGGGCGTTGGTAGCCCAGGTTCAGCAGGGCAGAGAGCACATCTTCTTCAGTCGCGCTCATGGCGGGCGAGGCGGGGAGTGTGGCCGGTCCAGCTTCGGGCAACTTGTCGCGGAGTTCCAGCACCATGCGCTCGGCGGTTTTCTTTCCGATGCCGGGGATGCGGGTGAGGCGCGCCACATCGTTGCCGCGAATCGCTCGCACCATTTCGTCGGCGGCCATGCCGCTCAGGATGGTGATAGCCAGCTTGGGGCCGATGCCGGTCACGGTGATCAGCTTCTCAAATAATAATTTTTCCGACGGGCGCAGGAATCCGTAGAGCGCGATCAGATCTTCGCGCACATGCGTATGGATATGCAGCGCGACCTCGGCGCCGAGCGCGGGCAGGTCGGAGAACGTAGGCACGCTGATGGTCACGTCATAGCCGACGCCGGCCGTCTCGACGATGGCCTGGTTGGGATGCTTGGCCAGCAGCTTTCCACGCAGATGGGCAATCATATTTGGGTAAACATGCAGAGCCATTGTAGCGCCCGGAGATTTTCTCTTGACAACGCATCTCCAATAGGTCATTATTGACACTATCATGAATGACCTAATACTCCTCTCAATGATGCTGGAAAGCCCGAAGTACGGCTACCAGCTCAAGAAGGAAGCCGGGTTCATCATGGGGCAGGCGCTGCACAACAACCTGGTCTATCCCTCGCTACGCCGATTTCTGGAGGACGGTTGGGTGAGCAAGAAAGCGGTTCCTGGCGAGCGCGGCCAAACCCGCCAGCAGTACGCGCTTTCAGCGGAGGGGCGGCGGCACCTGTTTGAACGCTTGAGCGAGTTCGGCGAATCCGAGGCTTCCTCAGAAGAGGCCTTCAATTTGCGGGTAGGACTGTTTCCGGCCCTCAAGCCGGAGATTCGCGAGCACATTCTCGGGCTGCGGGGAAAGTGGCTGCAGAACCGGGGCGAGAAGTTGGCGACTCTGCAAGCGAACCTGGAGTTGGGAAAGTTTGGCGGGGAAATCGTCCGGCACATCAGGAAACAAGTCGAGATGGAACTGGAGTGGATCCGGCATCTGCGTCGGATCGCCAAAACAATTCAGAATTCAGAATGTGATAGGAGGACATCGTGAAAAACACTCTGCTCGTACTGCTGCTTACTTTGAGTTGCTTCCTTTCCGGCCCGGCCAAGGCGCAATCAGCTCCGGCTAATACAGGGCATGACATGCACGACATGAACATGTCGCAGATGAACATGTCGCACGACCACGAGGTGAATATGGCGCATGGCCACGAGCATGGAACTGCCGTTCCCGTTTCCTATTCCGATCTCGCGAAGACGGCCTCGATGCTGGAGAAGGCGCGCCGCGCAACGGAGAAATATCAGGATGTCCGCGTTGCTCAGGCCGACGGCTATCAAGCGATCGGTCCTGACGTGCCTGGGATGGGCATTCACTACATCGGATCGACGGGCGGGGCGACCTTCGACATCGAGCAGCCACCGATTCTGCTTTACGAGAAGAATCCATCACTGCCTGGAGGCTACCAACTGGTCGGCGTCAGCTACTTGTTCAACGCTGCCGAGGGGACCGATGGGCAGCCGCAGGATCCCCCGTTCCCCAGGGCTCTAGCATCCTGGCACCGACATGAGAATCTTTGCGTGCTCGCCGACCGGAGCGTTCGTACCCATTTGAGCGAGCGCGAGTGCGCAGCCCAAGGCGGCAACTTCACCGCGGAATCACAGTGGATGGTTCACGCCTGGATCTGGAAAGACAGTCCCACGGGCGTTTTCGCGCCGACGAATCCGTCCGTGCAATAGGATCAAGCGCGCGGTTCCATGTCTCCGGCGCGCGGCGGCAAGGCTGAAGCCGCGGTTGCAAAACTAGATGGCGGCGGCTTGGTCACGGCGGCGGGCCTGGATTTCGATGAAGACATTCACCAGCGACACCGCGGCGGGCGTGACTCCGGGGATGCGTGACGCTTGCCCAATGGTGCGGGGGCGGACGTGGGTGAGTTTTTCCTGCATCTCGCGCGAGAGGCCGCTGACGGAACAATAGTCAAACCAGTCGGGGATCGAGTGCTGCTCGGATTTCTTCAGGCGGTCCATGGCGCGCTGTTGCTGCAGCAGGTAGCCTTCGTACTTGATTTCGGTTTCGACGGACTTGAGTTCGTTTCTTACTTCCGAGGAAAGCTCTACCACAGAGGACACAGGGGAAGACACAGAGGGATTTCTTGCGAAGAACTCTGGGGTGAGATTTCTCAGTACTGGGGCCAGTCGTTCGATCGTGACTTCGGGGCGCTTCAGGAGTTGCGCTAGCGTTTGACCGGTTGCGGATGTCCAACTGCTCCCCGGCAGGACAGCAGGTCCCTCGACTGCGTTCGGCTTCGCCTCACTTCGCTCGGGATGACAATCGGTTTCGAGATCGACGACTTTCTCCAGCATCGCGCTGGTAAGCTTGGCTGTTTCCAACAACTTCTTCATCTTGCCCAAGCGCTCTTGCTTCGCCTGAAAATCTGCCCAGGCTGCGTCGTTGATCAGGCCGATGCGGCGGCCGTGGGGAGTGAGGCGGCGGTCGGCGTTGTCGATGCGCAGGTGCAGGCGGAATTCCGCGCGCGAGGTGAACATGCGGTAGGGCTCGTTCGTGCCCTTGGAAATCAAGTCGTCGATCAGGATCGCAGTGTAGGCTTCGGTGCGGTCGAGAATCAGCGGCGGCTCGCGCTTTACTTGCAGCGCCGCGTTGATGCCCGCCATCAAGCCCTGGCACGCGGCTTCCTCGTAGCCGGAGGTGCCGTTTATCTGGCCGCCGAGGAACAGTCCAGCAATCTTGCGGGTTTCGAGCGTGCGCTCGAGTTCCGTGGGATCGATGGAGTCGTACTCGATCGCGTAACCGGGGCGCAGCATGTCGGCGTTCTCAAGGCCGGGGATCGACTTCAAAATTTCGAGCTGAACTTCGACCGGCAGAGACGTGCTCATGCCGTTGACGTAGATCTCGTGCGTGGTCAGGCCTTCCGGCTCGAGGAAAAGCTGGTGCATTTCCTTGTCGGGAAACTTGACGATCTTGTCTTCGATCGAGGGGCAGTAGCGCGGGCCGATCGACTGAATTTGTCCGCTGTACATGGGCGAGCGGTGCACGTTCTCGCGGATAATGCGATGAGTCTCCGGCGTGGTGTAGGCAATGTAGCAGGGCACCTGCGAGTCGTGATGAGCCACTCGCTTGGTACGAAAACTGAACGGCGTGGGATCAATGTCTCCGGGCTGGGCGGGAAAGCGCGACCAATCGATGGTGCGTCCGTCGAGGCGCGGCGGAGTACCGGTCTTGAGGCGGCATCCGCGCAGGCCGAGCTTCTTCAACGCCTCGCCGAGAAGAACTGCATTGGGCTCGCCGGAACGTCCCGCGGGATATTGCTGTTCGCCGCAGTGGATGAGGCCGTTGAGGAAGGTTCCGGTGGTGATGATGACGGCGGATGCCCCGACAGTACGGCCGTCTCTAAGCTTAATGCCGACAACACGGCTTCCGGCTTCCGGCGCTCGGCTTCCGGACTCTGAATGCTGCTCGCTGAGTTCTCCGGAAGCCGGAAGCCGAGAGCCGGAAGCCGGTTCTAAGATCAGATCCGCCACTTCCGCCTGCTTGATCTTCAGATTCGGCTGCGAGTCCAGTACCTGGCGCATCTTCAGACGATAGGCCTGCTTGTCGCACTGCGCGCGCGGCGACCACACCGCCGGGCCGCGCGAAGTATTCAGCAGGCGGAACTGGATGCCGACCGCGTCAGTAATTTCGCCCATGATGCCGCCGAGCGCGTCGACTTCGCGGACCAGGTGGCCTTTGGCGATGCCGCCGACTGCGGGGTTGCACGACATCTGCGCGATCAGGTCGACGTTGAGGGTGTAGAGGGCGGTCTTCAATCCCATGCGCGCGGAGGCCATCGCAGCCTCGCATCCGGCATGGCCGGCGCCGACCACGACTACGTCGAATTGTTCGGTGAACTGCACAGTAAAAGAATCCCAGCTTCGGCTGGCCTTCGGTTCGGCGTGATTCCATCCATTCTAGCAATTTCTGGGCGGGGGACCTGTGGTACAGTCGCAGACTGTTTCAAGATTGGAGGATTGATGCGAAAAAAGTCCCCGCTCGCCAAGTCTGCCATGATCGCCCTGTTGTGCGCCGCCGCTTCAGCAGCTTTTGGCCAGGCTCCGTCGACGCCCGAAGAGCGAACGCGTCTCGTCACTCTCACTCACAAGCTTGAGAGCAATCCCTTGGACCCGAAACTGCGATCCGAAAGGGAATGGGCGATTAAATGGCTGATTGAAGTTCCTGACATCCATGTTGGCATGTGTCCCACCATCCTGGGCGATTATCACAAGTACAAATATTCTTCCGAGATCACGACGCAGTTGATGCTGGCCGGAGCTGAGTTCGCGATCGAGAACCCGGACCAAGCTAAAGACCAGAGCGCTCAGTATGTCGCCGCGGCCGAGAGCGCGCTGAAGGCTTATAGCGCGATTTTGCAGCAGGACCCCAAAGCGAGGTCCAAACCACTGGACGAAGTCGTGCAGAGACAAAGCGAAGGCAAGCTCAAGGAATCGGTTCAAGATGCGGCGAACAAGACGTGCCGCAATTGAGCGTGATTTCCATCACTGGCTTACCTCTTATTTTGACGTATAGTAATCTGTCCTAATCAAGCGCTACGGGGGGCATCATGAATACTGCGGAATTCTTCGAGCAACTGGACGCGCGCATCGCGAAGTATGACCTGCTCTGCCATCCGTTTTACAAGGCGTGGTCGGCGGGCGAATTGACGCGTGACGATCTGCGCGAGTACGCGCAGGACTACTACCATCACGTGGAAGCGTTTCCCTCTTACCTGGCTGCCCTCGGCATGCGGCTCGACGAAGGCGAACTGCGGCGCGCGGTGCTTGCCAATTTGTGCGACGAGAAGGGCGTAGACGGGCAGCCTGGACGAGACTCGGTTCCGCATTCGGACCTCTGGCTCGATTTTGCCGAAGGCATGGGATCAAGCCGCAATCTGGAGTGGCACAGTCCTCTGCCGGAAATTCGGCAGCTGATCCGCCACTTTCAGCAGGTAGCGAGCGAAGGTTCGCCGGAGGAAGCGCTGGCGGCGTTCTATACCTACGAGTCGCAGGTGCCGCGCATCGCGCAGGAAAAAGAGCGTGGTCTGCGTGAGATGTACGGCGCCGACGACAAGACCTGCGGCTACTTTTCGCTGCACGCCACCGCCGACGTTTACCATTCGCGAGTCTGGCGCAAGCAGCTCGAAAAGTTCATCGCCGCTCATCCCGAGACCGCCGACGCGGCTCTGGACGCAGCCGAAGCCGCAGCTCGCATGCTGTGGAAGGCGCTGGACGGTATCGAAGCGCGCCGGACGGCATTGGCGGCGGCGTAGTCTCAAAAGACGAGAGCCGTCAGGACACTGGGCGTAGAGTCGTGCCCAACGACTACAGGGCCATCGATTCGGTAGAATCGTTGGCTCATTTCTTTTGGAGAGGATTATCGCCTGTGGCTAAACAGATTCCGATCGGGGTGCGCGGCGAGGCCGAAGAGACGGTTGCGTTCGAGCACACCCTCGCCTCGCATCATCCGGAATTGCCCCCGGTTTATTCCACGCCCGACATGATCCGGCTGATGGAGACGGCTGCATTTCATGTGCTGCAGCCATACTGCGAAGGCGACGAGATCACGGTCGGGACATCCATCAACATTGAACATCGCGCCGCCAGCGGCATCGGAGCGCGGGTCAAGGCCGAAGCCGTTCTCGAATCCGTCGACGGACGCTTCTATATCCTGCGCGTGACCGCACGCGACGACGTGCAGGAAATTGGACGCGGCACAGTGGGCCGCGCCGTGGTTAGCGTCGGCAAGTTCGTCGAAAAAATTAAGGGGAAGTAACTTCCATCCTGATCGGCGTTATCTCCGACACGCACGGCCTGCTCCGTCCTGAAGCCCTCGAAGCCCTGCGCGGGTCGGAACACATCATCCACGCCGGAGACGTGGGCGCGCCCGAGATTCTTGAGCAACTCGCAACCATCGCGCCCGTCACCGCCGTCCGCGGCAATGTTGACACTGCAGCGTGGGCTCGCAAGCTGGCCGAGACTGAAGTCGTCGAACTCGCAGGCATCTCCATCTACGTGCTGCACGATCTGGCCCAGTTCGACCTGAAGCCCGAAGCTGCCGGATTCAAAGTCGTGATCTCCGGCCACAGCCACGTCCCCAAGCAGGAGACCAAGAATGGCGTGCTCTATCTCAATCCCGGCAGCGCGGGGCCGCGGCGCTTCAAGTTGCCGGTGAGCGTGGCACGCGTCACGACCAACGACGGAAGGATCGAGAGCGAGATCGTCAGCTTGGATTCGTAAAGAATCACGTAGCCCCGGACGCATTTGTCCAGGACGGCGCTACGATTCTCACCACGTCTACCGCGCTGCGGGGCGGACGAATGCGTTCCGCCGCCACGTGGTCGCCGCGCGGGGCAATCATTTCCGTTGCTACAATCCCAAAAGCAAAAAAAATGCCCATCTCGTTCCACGTCGATGCCATCGGCGGCAAAGCCCGCCTCGGACGCCTGCTCACGCCGCATGCCGAGATCGCTACCCCGGTGTTCATGCCCGTGGGCACCGTGGCGTCCGTGAAAGGCGTGCCGCAGGAAACCCTCGAAGAACTAACCGCGCAGATCATTCTCGGCAACACCTACCACCTCTACTTGCGGCCCGGCGTCAGCACCGTTCGGAAGCTGGGTGGACTGCATCGCTTCATGGCCTGGCCGCGGGCCATCCTCACCGACTCCGGCGGATTCCAGGTTTTCAGCCTGAACGCGCTGCGAAAGGTCAGCGAGGAAGGTGTGACCTTCCGCTCGCATCTGGACGGCTCGTCCCATTTTTTCAGTCCGGAGAGCGCGATGGAGGCGCAGATCGGTCTGGGCGCAGACATCATCATGGCGTTTGACGAGTGCACCGAGCATCCCGCGGATCAGGCGCGCAACCGCGCGTCGATGGAGTTAACTCTGCGCTGGGCGGCGCGCAGCAAGAAATATTTTGAAGAACATAAGCACGAAGTTCCGTGGGCAGGCGATGTCGATGGTATCGGCACGAGCCATGTGGGGGCGGCTGTCCCGACACAAACCTTTGCCGGGCAGACTCAATCCCTCTTCGGCATCGTGCAGGGCGGGATGGATCGCCAGCTGAGAAAAGAATCTGCCGAACGGACCATCGAGATCGGCTTTCCCGGCTACGCCATCGGAGGGCTGAGCGTGGGCGAACCCCGCGAACTCACCCGCGAGATCGTCGAATCCACTCTCGAGCATCTCCCCACCGACAAGCCGCGTTACTTGATGGGCGTAGGCACGCCCGAGGAAATTGTCGAGTACGCCAGCCTCGGCATCGATATGATGGATTGCGTGCTGCCCACGCGCGCCGCGCGTCATGGCCTGTTGTTTACCTCAGAAGGAAAAATTTCGATCAAACAGGCGCGCTATGCCCAGGATTCGGGCCCGCTTGACCCAAATTGCCCCTGCCGCGTGTGTTTTCGCTACTCGCGGGCCTATTTACGTCATCTTTATGCATCTAACGAAGTGCTGGCGCAGGTCTTGAATACGATCCACAACCTGAGTTTCTACCTTGACACTATGCGGCGGGTACGGCATTCTATTTCACTTGGGGAAGAGTCGCGTTTTCTTTCTGGTGTATGGTCTGGACCGAAACCATGACCTCCACCGATGGCCTTCCCGGATGCAAGCCTGAAAGCTGAAGGAACCCGGCCGAAGTCGATCCAAACCCCGTGGTGAAATAAGAGCTCCCGCGGCACTTTGAGGGTGCGGGCGGTTTTTCGCGGACACATTTTTTCGCGCACAGGTTATTCGCGCACGACTTTAAAACATGCTAGCTCTGCTCATATTGCAAGCACCGGGTGGTGGCGGTCTCTCGCTACTGATCATGTTCGTGCCCATGATCGCCATTTTTTATTTTTTGCTGGTTTTGCCGCAGCAGCGCCGCCAAAAAAAATGGCAGGCCATGCTCGATCAATTGAAAGCCGGGGACAGGGTCACCACTACCGGAGGCCTGCGCGGCACCGTAATGGCTCTTAAGGACGATTCCCTGCATCTGCGCGTTCCTCCCAACAATCTGGTGCTGGAAGTGACCAAGGCTTCGGTTTCAATCGTGACAACTCCCGAGGAAGAAACCGCTAAAACAAAATAGAGACATCGAAGAGCACAACATAACGATTCGCATCACATTGGCACAGAAATTGTCCTCATTATGAACAAGAATTTTCTCATCAAGCTCGGACTCATCGTAGGCACGCTGCTGTTTTTCCTGTTCGGCATCTTTGGCGTTCCGAAAGGATTTTCCCGCCAGGCGATGCTCGATGCGGTGAGCGATCACATCCACCTCGGCCTCGATCTGAAGGGCGGAACCCACCTGATTCTGCAGGTGCAGGTGAATGACGCGGTGAACGTGGTGGCGCAGAACAACATCGAAGTCCTGAAAGACCAGTTACGCACCCGGAAAATCGACTACTCGGATATCAGCCAGCCCGACCAGCAGAACAATCCCGACCACATCCTGGTGAAGGGCATGCCGCCGAGCGCGCGCGGAGACTTGCTCACGATCGTGCATGATCGCTTGCCCGACTATGACGTGACCGGCGGGCCGGACAATTCCTGGAATCTGGCGATGAGACCCACGAGCCTCGGCGAGCTCAAGACCAAGGCCGTCACTCAGGCCATCGATACCATCCGCAATCGCATTGATGCGCTCGGCGTCAGCGAGCCCACCATCGAGCCGCACGGGCTGGGGCAATACCAGATCCTGGTTCAGCTTCCGGGTATCGACGATTCCGGCCGCGTGAAGGGCCTCATCCAGTCCACCGCCATGCTCGAGATTAAGCAGATGACGGATGGACCCTACCCCAGCGAACAAGCCGCTCTGCAGGCAAAGGGCGGGATCGTGCCCGCGGATTCATTGCTGCTGCCCGGCCAATGCGCCAACGGGACCGAGCAGACCTGGTGCTATGTTTCGCGGATTTCCGCGGTCAGCGGCAAAGATTTGCGGGACGCCTCGCCCAGCAACGATCAGAACGGCCAGCCCAGCGTCAGCTTCTCGTTAACCGGCGATGGCGGACAGAGGTTTTACAACTTCACCTCGAATCACGTCGGTGACAGCTTGGCGGTGGTGCTCGACAAAAAGGTGCAGGAAGTCGCCAACATTAAAGAACCGATTCGCGACCAGGGTTCGATCAGCGGCGGCCACATGAGTGAGCAGGCGGCGAAAGATCTTTCCATGATCCTGCGTTCCGGCGCTTTGCCCGCCAGCATCAACTATCTGCAAGAGGAGACCGTGGGACCGTCGCTGGGCGCGGATTCCATTCGCTCCGGCGTGATGGCGACCATCATCGGCATGGCCGCTGTACTTATTTTCATGCTGGTCTACTATCGCGGCGCCGGCATCAATGCGGACCTGGCGCTAATCATGAACCTGATTATTTTGCTCGGGTTCCTGGGGTGGTCCACCGTGGCGGGAGTGAACGTCGCCCTGACCTTGCCCGGAATTGCAGGTGTGATTCTGACCGTCGGCATGGGAGTGGATTCCAATGTGCTGATCTTCGAGCGAATTCGCGAAGAGTTGCGCAATGGCAAGACGCCGCCGTCGGCAGTTGATCAGGGCTTTAGCCATGCGTGGGTGACTATCGTAGACACGCACGTCACTACAGTTGTTACCGCAATAATCCTGATGCTCGCCGGGAAAGGAACGCCAGTTTTCGGCTTTTCCGTAACTCTGATCGTTGGGTTAATGGCGAACCTGTTTACCGCTGTGTTCGTGTCGCGCTTCATCTTTGATTGGTTGCTCAGCCGTAAGCAGCGCGGCGAAGCGCTCAGCATTTAGGGGAATTGAATCATTGAGAGATTGAGTCATTGAGTGATTGGGTCATCGGGTCATTGAGTGATTAGAGAAAGCTGCAGCCGTTGGATTTTTAATGACTAAATCGCCAAATCACCCAATTTCTAAATCTTCGCTAAGTCATAGATAGATAAGGGGCTAGACAACCCGTGGAGTTCTTTCGCAATAGCAACATAGATTTTCTGGGCAAAAAGTGGTATTTTCTCGCCTTTTCGCTTGTGTTTAGCGTCGCCGGCATATTTTCCATGCTGTTCTATAACCACATTCCGTGGGGAATTGACTTCCGCGGCGGCACGCTGGTGTATGTGCGCTTCTCGCATGCGCCAGATTATGCCGCGATCACCTCGGAGATGGATCGGGCGGGCCTGAAAAGTCCGAAGATTCAGCGTTACGGATCGGTTGCGAACAACGAGGTTCTGGTCGACCTCGACGTGCGTGAGACCAGCGAACAGGATCTGAGTCAGGGCAAGGAGAAGATTATCAAGGCGCTTGAAACCCATGCTCCGGCAGGCAAAGAAGACCTGAATAATGCCAGCTTTTTGAAGATAAAGCAGGCCCTGCTCGATAAAGACCCGCTCCACCCGGGGACCGACGCCGATCAGAAGTACGCTGCGCAGGCCCAGGCCATCGTGGATTATCGCGACAAGGTTCAGGGTGGGGTGTTGAATTCTGCCGATCAGTTGCAGAGCGCCCCCGGCGTGGATCGCGCCGTTGCGGCGTCGCTCCCGGACAGCTTCTTCGTTTCCGACTTCGGTGTGCGCGATGTCCAGATCATCGGCCCCCAGGTGGGCAGCCAGCTGCGCACGCAGGCTGGATTAGCCACTCTTTATTCGCTTCTCGGGATGCTGGTCTACCTCGGGTTCCGCTTTGAATGGATTTACGGCGTGGCCGCGGTGGTCACCGTCTTCCATGACACCCTCATCACGGTAGGGTTCTTTTCGCTCACCAATACCCCCATTACCCTGACCGTGATTGCCGCGATCCTGACCCTGATTGGTTACTCTAATAACGACACGATCGTGGTATTTGACCGCATCCGGGAAAACATTAAACTCATGCGGCGGGAGAAACTGTCCGAGATCGTTAACCGCAGCATTAATCAAACTCTTAGCAGAACGATCTTGACAGCGGGCCTTACCTTCCTTACCGTACTCGCACTATTTTTATTCGGCGGCGAGGTGCTGCGTGGTTTCAGCCTCGCGCTGGTCATCGGTATCTTGATCGGGACGTATTCGTCGATTGCGATTGCCGCTCCCATCCTGGTGGCGTATCAGGATTGGCGGATTGAAAAAGGCAAGCGTCCCGTCGGCATGGCGATGAAAGCCAAGTAGAAGTAAAGGTTTAGCGGCGCAGGCCGAGCTAGGTAAGTTACCCTATAGCCCGGAGGCCACGATTGCGGTAAGCCTTCTTGTTGCAAGCGGTTAGAAGGGTTTGGCCGGATGTAGAAAGAAGCGCCGCGTCAGCTCGGGTAGCCTACGGGGCGCGCTGTAGAAAGCGGGAGCAAACGGGAAGCAGCCGGTGTCTAAGTGTCCGTAGGGGTCTGATGAAGTTAGGGGAGAATCACTATGTTTGAAGACAGTCTTATCGAATCCGGTGGCAGGCTTAAAACGAAGCGCGGATGGACGTCCGCCGTCTCGTTCCTAATTCAGATAGGAATCATCGGCGTCCTGGTCTTGATCCCGTTGATTTTCACGGAAGCCTTGCCCAAAGGTACAACCTTGTTCATGTTGGTGGCCCCCCCGCCACCGCCGCCTCCACCGCCAGCAGCCGCAATGGTGCAGCACGTGAGGGTTATTCAGACCGATATCGTCAACGGTGAACTGCGCACGCCCACCAAGATTCCTCAAAAAGTCAAAATGATTCAGGAGGACGAAGCTCCTCCGGCCATGGCGACGACAGGCGTAGTGGGCGGCGTACCGGGCGGGGTTCCGGGCGGATCCATGGGCGGCGTAATCGGCAGCGTGCTCAGCTCGGTTTCTGTGGCACCGCCGAAGATGGCCACTCCCACGCGGGTGCGGGTTTCCTCGGGCGTATCGAACGGCCTGCTGATCCGCAAAGTGAATCCGGTCTACCCGCCGCTGGCACGTCAGGCGCGCATTTCGGGTACCGTGCTGCTGCAGGCGCAGATCAGTAAAGACGGCAGTATCGAGAACCTGCAGTTGATCAGCGGGCACCCCATGCTGGCTCCGGCCGCGATCGAAGCCGTGAAGCAGTGGAAGTACAAGCCATACCTGCTGAACGGCGAACCGGTTGAGGTCGACACCCAGGTGCAGGTGAACTTCACCCTCGCAGGGGGCTAAACTCCCCCGGCGGGGCGCGGTTCGAATGGTTCGTACAAGTGTGCTTGGCCCTCCCCTTCCCACCTGAATCCCGGTGGAACCGGGAGGGGCTTTCCGGAAGCCCGAAGCTTGTAGCCGAAGATCGTAGCGCGACGAAAATCGATCCGTTCCCGGAAATCGAATTTCCGGGTCGGCGCTGGCACCGCGGAGCGCATCCAAGTGTCCAAGTAAAGTAGAGAGTTTCCGTAGAAGAAGTTTCCGTTAGAAAGTTCCGAGGAGGGAAAAGCAACTCATGTTCGCAACTCACGTAGCAGCAGCTGTTCTCAGCCACGTTTCCGCCGCAGCCACCTGGATCATCCAGGAAGGCAACGGCGGCATAGCGACCGATCCGTTGGGCCTGTGGAACGCAATGAAATGGCCCGCCCGAATCGTAGTCATTATCCTGTTCATCATGTCGGGTTGGTCTATCGGCGTGATGATCGACCGCTGGATGGCCTACAGCGCCGCCCGCAAACAGTCGCGCGCCTTTGCCCCCGCCGTTGCGGGAGCTCTGCGTGACGGCCGCATCGACGAAGCCATTAAGGTCGCCGAGCGCAACAAGAAAAGTCATCTGGCCAAAGTGGTCACCGCCGGCCTCATGGAATTCAAGGCCCACCAGGATAGCCCCGGCGCCATCCCTGGCGAGACCATTGAAGCCTCCAAGCGCGCTCTGGAGCGCACCGAAGCCATCGTCCACGCCGAACTGAAGCGCGGATTGGGCGGCCTCGCCACCATCGGTTCGACCGCCCCCTTCGTGGGACTGTTCGGAACTGTGTTGGGCATTCTGAACGCGTTCATCGGCATCGCCAACTCCCATGCCACCGGTCTGGCGGCAGTGGCCGGCGGTATCGCGGAAGCGCTGGTTACGACCGCCATCGGGCTGGTGGTCGCGATCCCGGCCGTCATGATGTTCAACTATCTGACCGGTCGCGTGGAAGCCTTCGACGTCGAAATGGACAACTCGTCCAGCGAACTGATCGACTACTTCCTGAAGAAGCGCGGCGATATTCGACGATAAGCGCGCGCCGGTAAGGCGGGTCGTCCGCAGTGAGTTGCTCGTCCGGCGCTGGTAAGGTTCCAGCGCCGGGCTTTCCCAACTTGAGGCGGAATGCTTCTCAGCCCCAGATTTACGGCTGAAAGTATCGTGACAGAAGTACAGGAGATCTATGGCATTAGCAAAGCGGAACGAAGGCGCAAAGGTCAATTCCGACATCAACGTTACGCCCATGGTGGACGTGATGCTGGTTCTGCTGATCATCTTCATGGTGGTCACGCCCATGTTGCAGAAAGGCGTCAGCGTCGACATGGCTCCGGTCAACAGTCCGGCGCAGATGCCGGATGCGGATAAGGAAGACGCCCTGCTGGTCTCCATCACCCGCGATGGTACGGTATATTTCGGTACCGATAAGATCACGACCGACAACTTGACGTCCAAGGTGAAGGATCGCCTCGCTAGCAAAGCGGACAAGCGCGTCTATCTGAAAGCTGACATGCGCACCCGCTTCGGCGGCGTGGTGCAGGTCGTGGACGCGGTCCGGGCCGCTGGCGTGGATGATCTTGGCTTGCTGACTGAACAGAAGAAAAGTGCGACCAGCGCCCCGCCACCTCCGGCGCCGGGGCAATAGGAGAACGACCATGGGAATGGCAGTCGGCCCCAGCGGAGGCCAAAACGCAAACATGAACGTCACCCCGCTGATTGACGTTCTACTGGTGCTGTTGATCATCTTCATGGTGATCTCGCCCGTCACCCCCAAAGGACTGGATGCGCTGGTGCCTCAGCCGCCTCCGCCCAACGCGCCCAAGAACGTCAATCCCGACCGCACCATTGTGGTGCAGTTGATCGACCGTGGCCCCGGTCAGGATCCGGGTGTCAAGATCAACACCGAAGACGCGACTTGGGACAACCTGCAGGGTCGTTTAACCGACATCTACAAGCAACGCGCGGAGAAGGTCATGTTCGTGAAGGGCGACGATTCGGTTGCCTTCGCCAACGTGGCCAACGTGATCGATATCGCCCACGCCGCCGGTGTGGACAAGGTCGGTCTGATTACCGCAAAGATCGAAGCGGGCAACTGAAACTGAAAATGATCTGCCCGTCCGGCAGGCCCGGAGTGAGTTTTTCGTAGGGGCCCGCCGCGCTTGACCCGCCGCGTCCGTGATACTGCGGCCCGCGCTTGTCGCGCTGCGTCGAGCGTCGTTGTTGAGCGCTGTCAGACTGCGCTTGTCAAATCGCCGTCTCTGGGCCTAGGATGCTGTGTCGAGGGAGACTTATACCGCAATGAATAGAACTCTAAAACTCATCACGTTGGCGGCCGCAGCGCTGGCGCTCTTCTCTTCCGTCGGATGCGACAAGCTGCGGGCACGCGACCAACTCAATAAGGGCGTGGAATCCTTCAAGAGCAACCATTTCGAGCAGGCCATCGATCACTTCCAGAAGGCGGTTCAACTCGACCCCGGCTTGATCACTGCCCGCATGTATCTGGCCACCGCTTTCGTCTCGCAATACGTCCCTCAGGTGGATTCGCCCGATAACCTGCGCATCGCCCAGCAGGCCATCGACGAATATCAGAGGGTGATCGACGGCAATCCCCCGCGCGACCAGAAGGTCAACGCCGCCAAGGGCATCGCCTACCTCTACTTGAACGAGAAAAAATGGGACGAGGCCAAGAAGTACTATCGCATGGCCTCCGACCTTGATCCCAACGATCCTGAACCTTATTACTCGGTCGGCGTTATCGACTGGACGGCCTGCTACCAGCCCCGCATTGAAGCGCGCAACACTCTGGGAATCAAGCCGGAAGAGAATCTGAATCCAAAGAATAAAGAGCAGATGAAGGTTTGCACCGAACTGAAAGTGAAGAACGCGGCCTACATCCAGGAAGGCATCGACAGCCTCAACAAGGCGATCCAGATCCGTCCCGACTACGACGACGCCATGGCCTACCTGAACCTGATGTATCGCGAAAGAGCCGACGTGGAATGCGACGATCTCCAGGTTCGGCAAGACGACCTCAAGACGGCCGATCACTGGTCGGATGAAGTCATGCGGGTCAGGAAAGTGAAAGCTGAAAAAGCCGAACAGAACCAAGCCGGCGGAATTGTCGTGGACGCGCCGAAATAACCTCAGCCGACACCGCAGACCCTTCAGAGCCCCGGCCTCCTTCCTGTGAAGGAGGCTTTTTTCTTGCCTGCTATTTTTCCACGCGTCGTCAGCCGGCAGAACAGGATGTTTGCTCCGAAGGTCTTCGGCGCCGGGCAGCCGAATTCGGCCAGAACCTTCCTCATTCCGGGAGCGGAATCGTTGATCCAGCCCGCATAAAAAATCCAAATTTCGGGCGCCGGGCTTTGAGTCCCGAGGTCGAGCATTTTGCTGGCGCTTGCGAACTCGCCGGGAAACGTATCCGCGACAAACTTCCACTCATGGAACGATGGCGACACCACGCTGTACGGTCCGCAGCCCGTACTGGCAAACGGTTCGGAGGGCGGAAAGATCTGCACCACGCCGTGACCGCATAGGTAATAGCCCAGCAGCAGCCCGCTCTCGTAATCGGCCAGCAGCACGGTTCCCGGAGGCGCCGATGCCCGCAAGTCTGCAACAGCGCTCCGCATCAGCACTCTGGATTGATCCTGGGCCCGTATGGCTGGCGGAGGAGCCGGAAACAGATTGCAGACCGCCAGGCAGATCACGATCCCGAGCGACTTGCTCCAATTGGCCACCGGAATCACCGCCGCGATGCCCACCGCCGCCCCGGCGATGGCAAAAGGCGCCAGAAACGAACTGTGCCGCGTGGCTCCCAGCGGATACAAGCCCGCGAGCGCCATACCCCAGCTCACAACCAAGGGAAGGCCGATCAGCAAAGCGAGTTCGCGCGGTGCAGGCCTCTCCGCTGTATGTGCAGGCGTTTCGCGCCCGTGCCATTCTTCTTGCCTGCGCCAAAGCAGGTATGACATTCCCGCCAGAAACGCCAGCAACATCAGTGTGCCCACGAGTCCGTGGCTGAACAAATAGGTAAAGACGCGCAGGGTTTGCGCCGCCACGAATTCAACTGGATTGCGCTCGCCAGGATGGAAGGTCGATCTCCGCAGATACGATTCCAGATCCGCGCGCACCATCCCCGTCTGCCGGAGCCGGGAAACGTGTGTAACCAAAAAATAGGCTGCTATGGCGACCCCGCCGATCTGCCCCGCGCCCCATACCGCGAACAATCTCAGACGGTCATGGAACGGATACAGCCGCAGCAGCAGATACACTCCCATGGAGAAGGCAAAAACCAGCGCCGAGTAATGGGTGAGCAGCGCTCCATAAAGCGAGAGCGTAAACGCAGCCATCCAGGCGGGCGAGTTTCTCTGAATGGCGAGTTCGGAAATGTAAAGGCAGACCGTCATGAAAAACAGCAGCAGCGCATACTGCCGGACCTCCGCCGAAAGGAGAATCAACGAAGGAGCGAAGCACATCAGAAGCAAGCCGAAGAAGGCCGTCGCCCGGTCGGTCACGAGATTCAGCCACCGGTAAAAAAGCCAACAGGCGGCGATTCCCGTCAGAACCGAGGGCATGCGTAGCCACCATTCCGACTGCCCCAGCGCGCGCCAATAGTAAAGCACGAGAATCAGCAGCGGAGGGTGCGCATTGGTCAGTGCCGCGGCCCAGGCCCGGCTGATCGTCGGCTGGCTCGCCAGCAGATTGTGCAGTGCCTCATCCGGATTGAGAAACAGTCGGCAGGCCGGAATCAGCCTGGCGACAAATCCTATCGCCAGGACAATGGCGGGCAGCGCGTTCTCAAACGGAGGAATCTTCCGGAGTTCTGGACCTGACATGGCTTGCTGGCGTGGTCTTCTCGCACTGGATGAAGTCATGCGTGGTATGGAAGTCCCGCGATTTGCAAATGATACTACGGAGGAGTTTGCGGCTGACTGTCGATTTCGTCTGGACTCATTTCTGATCGTCGAGGTTCACGCGGTAGAAGAGGCGGGAAATGCTATCCTGATTTTGGACAACTCCGCAGTCCACCACAAGACATGAGCGCGCGTGCTTCCATCACCGAGCCACCCATGCCGGCGAGCCCCGGCCGCTGGCAGGGATGCGTGTCGGTGATCGTCCCGGTTTACAACGAGGCGGCGCACCTCGACGAATTGCTGCAGGCCATCCATGCCTCGCCGGCGAAAAAAGAAATCATCATCGTCGACGACGGCTCAACCGACGGCACCCGCGAAAAGCTGCGGGCCCTGCCGCCGATGGATGATGTCACGGTTGTGTGCCACGAAAAAAACTGCGGCAAGGGAGCGGCGATTCGCACCGCCCTCGCTTACGCCCGCGGCGAGTATGTGCTGATCCAGGATTCCGATCTGGAATACGACCCGCAAGATTATCCCGCTCTGCTGCGCCCGCTCGAAGCCGGCACGGCGAACGTCGTCTACGGCGTCCGCCCCGACCGTCCCGAGCGCGGCCTGCGCTTCTTTCTCGGAGCCAAGCTGCTCACCCACCTCACCAATCTGCTTTACCACGCCGGCATTCACGACGAAGCGACCTGCTACAAAGCGGTTCGCCGCTCGCTGCTGGCGCAGATGCAACTGCAGTGTCATCGTTTCGACTTCTGCCCCGAAGTCACTGCAAAGCTCCGCCGGATGGGAGAGAAGATCCAGGAAGTTCCCATCTCCTACCATCCCCGTTCGACCGAAGAAGGAAAGAAGATTCGCCACTCCGACGGCTGGCAAGCCATCTGGACGCTGATCCGCTACCGCTTCATCCCCCGCCGCCGCTGGCTGCGCCCCGTTCCGGGCGCGCAACAGCCACCCTTCGCCGTTAGCTTCTCTCGCATTCCTTAAAGAATGAAGCGCAACATGCGCGGGCATAGACAGCGACCGGGGGGAGCAAGCGGTCGTTTCTCCACGCGATCCGCCGTCTGAACGGAATCTCCGGTAAAATCTTGGGTTCTTCGAGAAGTGCTTCGGCGCAATCGACGCGCACTCAAAATGTTCAAAAAGATTCTCATCGCGAATCGTGGGGAAATTGCGGTGCGGGTGATCCGCGCCTGCCATGAGATGGGGATCACCGCGGTTGCCGTCTACTCCGACGTCGATCGCGCCGCCCTGCACGTGCGCAAAGCCGACGAGGCTTATCCCATCGGCGCTGCGGCCGCATCTGAGTCGTATCTCAACATCCAGAAAATTCTCGACGTCGCCGCGCGCTCCGGCGCGGACGCCATTCATCCCGGTTACGGCTTTCTCTCCGAAAACGCAAACTTCGCGCGCGCCTGCGTCGACGCGGGAGTGAAGTTCATCGGCCCCACGGCCGCAGCCATGGACGCGATGGGTTCAAAAACCAAAGCACGCGAGGCGATGGAGCGCGCGGGAGTTCCCATTGTTCCCGGCACTTCACGCGGCCTTGAGTCGTTTGACCAAGCCGAGCAAGTTGCGGCCCGCATCGGATATCCCGTCATGTTGAAAGCCGCGGCCGGGGGCGGTGGCAAAGGCATGCGCCTGGTCCACGCGTCGGAAGGATTGAAGTCGGCGCTCGAGGGGGCGCGCAGCGAAGCGGTGCGCTCGTTTGGCGACAGCGAAGTCTATCTCGAGAAGGCGATTATCAATCCGCGCCACATCGAAATGCAGATCCTCGCTGATGAGCACGGAAACACGGTTTATCTGGGCGAGCGCGAATGCTCGCTGCAGCGCCGTCATCAGAAGGTGGTCGAGGAAGCGCCTTCGCCGATGGTTGATGCCGAGATGCGTCGCCGCATGGGAGAAGTCGCCGTCCGCGTAGCGCAGGCTGCCGCCTACACGAATGCGGGCACGGTGGAATTCCTGGTCGATCAATCGAGCGTCGACGCGGAGAAGAAGTTTTATTTTCTGGAGATGAACACGCGGCTGCAAGTGGAACATCCAGTAACGGAACTGATCACTGGACTCGATCTGGTGCATCTGCAGATCCGCATCGCCGCTGGCGAGCGCTTGCCGTTTACGCAGGACGAAGTGCAGATTCGCGGACACGCCATCGAATGCCGCATCTACGCCGAAGATCCAGACAACAATTATTTTCCCAGTCCCGGCAAGATTACGCTCCTGCTGGCGCCATCGGGCCCGGGAATCCGCCGCGACAGCGGCATGTACGAAGGCTGGACCGTTCCCATGGACTACGATCCGCTGCTGGCCAAGCTGATTGGCTACGGAACGGATCGTGAGCAGGCCATCGCCCGGCTGGCGCGAGCGTTGAACGAATATTTTGTGGGCGGAATCAAGACGAATCTTCCGCTGTTCCGCCGCATTCTAAGCGATCCCGATTTTCGCGCCGCCAAGATCGATACCGGTTTCCTCGATCGCCTGCTGAAACAGAAGCAGCCTGAAGCACCCTCGGATCCAAAAACGGTCGAAGCCGCAGCCGTCGCCGCGGGAATTTTCGCGACGCTGGGCAGCCCCGCCATGGGAGCGGGCGAACGCCCAGTCGCAAATGGCGCAAATAAGCCGAACGCTGTTTCTAACTGGAAGGCTGCAGCGCGCAAAGAAGCATTGCGATGAGGATTGATGAGGATGAGGGTTGGTTCTGGCAACTGGCAACTGGCGGCTGACAACTGGTTCTCATGATGACTTACGACATCACCATTGGCGGCAAGAACTACCGGCTCGATCTGAATCGAGCGGACGGACGCTGGCTGTGCCGCCTCGATGGGCGCGACGTCGAGGTTGATGCCGTGCTGGCACGACCGGATGTGCTCTCGTTGCGCATCGGCAATCAGGCTTACGAAGTGAAGTGTGAGCGGGTCGCGGGCGAGACGCATCTGTGGGTGGGCAGCCAGCGTTTTGCGGCGGAGGTGCGCGATCCGCGGTCGTTGCGGGGACGCGCGCGGGCGGTGGATGATCGCGGGCCGAAAAAACTCATCGCTCCCATGCCCGGGAAAATTGTTCGCATGCTGGCAACCGAAGGAGCTGAAGTCGAGGCAGGAGCGGGTGTGCTAGTGGTGGAGGCGATGAAGATGCAGAACGAAATCAAGTCGCCGAAGAAGGGCAGGATTCAGAGGATTCTCGTCGGCGAAGGGGCTGCGGTGAATGCCGGAGATGTGCTGGCGATTGTGGAGTAGAAGATCGGGTTAAGCTTCTCGAATAAAATCTTCGGGAGTTGTTGTGCTCTGCGCGGCGGGCGAGAGCCTGCCCTGAGCTTGCCGAAGGGACGCGCGCCGGACATCGGCGCTACCTTTCAGCCGCCCTACTTTTCGTTGCCGTTGCTGTCGAGCACTTTCTTGGCGTAGTAATTTTCGACCTTCGCGGAGTCGCGCAGGACTTCGTAGTACGCGGCTTTCAGCAGTTGCTCGCGGCGGTCGTGCAGCTGCGAACGGATGGCCTGCTGCACGCGTGGGTCGGACAGTTCCCGCTGGCCCGCCGGCTCCTTCGATACCAGCTTTACGATGCGGTATTCCGCCGTCTGACGGTTCGCCGGATTCACCACGGTGATCACCGGGCTGTACTGCCCGGGCTTGAGCTTGGCAATCGCTTCGCGTGTTGACGGGTCGTTTATTCCTTTGAGACCCGACTCAGGAAAAGTGCCAATATCGCCGGCGTTGCCTGACGATTCCGGATTCTCAGAATACTTCATTGCCAGCGTCGCAAAGTCGTCTCCGCTGTCCAGGCGGTTGGCGATCATCTGGATTTTCTTACGAGCATCCGCTTCGTTTTGTGCCTTGTCGTTCTGGTTTTGGACCTTTGGGTCGGGAGCCGTACTCACTGTGATCAGGGCCAGATGATACTGCGTTTCGATCAGATTGAACTCACCCTTATGTGCGGTGTAGTAGTCGGTGATGTCCTGATCGGTGACGTTGATCTTGGACGAAACTTCCTTGTTCATCACCTTTTCAACAGTAATCGAGCGGCGGATGTCGCGCTTGAAATCGGCCAGCGTGATCTTCTTGTCTTTGAGTCGCTTGTCGAATTCCTCCTGGGTAAAGGGGGCCTTGAATTCGTTGTACTTGCGATCGATCTCTTCGTCGGTAGCCAGCAGTCCAAGTTTTTCGGCGCGGCGCATCAGAATCTCGTCGTCGATCATGGTGTGCAGAATGTTCAGGCGAAGCGCGGTCGCCTGTTCGCCAGTGGGCGCCTGCTGGGCCGAGGCGACATTGTTGTCGTAATACTTGTCGACATCGGAGCGGAAAATCTTGCGGCCATCCACCGTGGCCATCACGTCGCCGCTGGTCTGCGGGTTGCAGCCGGCCAGGGCAGCCAGCAGGGCGACCGCGGAGAACGCCGCGGCGGACCGGGCAAAGAATGAGCTTTTTTTCAAGAGTGTTTCTCCGTTCCCTACCACAACGACAAACAAGAGTCAGATTGAGGAAGCGGCCATGCGGCCTCCCTCACCACCACTACTTGGATGCCGGAACCGGACCAGACGGAATGTGCACTGGAACGGGCTCTCCGACGTCTCTCAGGGCGGCGTCGAGTGCGGCGCGAACTTCACTGATGGGAACCGCGCCGTCAATCTTCTGGCCATTGATGAACATCGCTGGCGTTCCATTGATGCCAAGTCCGTCGGCTTCTTTCATGGAGGCTCTGACCGCGTCTTCATTCTGCGCTTTCACACAGGATTCCAGCTTGGCCGCGTCCAGGTTGTGTTTCTGCCCTTGCAGCATCGCGATCTTGTCGATGGCTTCGAAGCGGGCTCCGGGAGTTTTTTCCGTGTCCACCTCGCGCTTGTTGGCATGGATATAGTCCGCGAAGTCCCAGTATGCGTCAGCATTCTGCGCCGCCAGGCAGTTGGCGTCCACGGCGGCATGGATGGCCCAGTGATGGATTTCCGAGAGCGGATCGTCTTTATAAATGAACGTGACCCGGTCGCCATATTCCTTGAGGACGTCGGGAAACAGCGTACGGTGCAGGCTGGCGCAATAGGGGCATTCGAAGTCGTCGAAGTTGATGGCTACCACCTTGGCGGACTTGGCTCCGCGCGAAGGCCGGCCGGCGACGTCGATCTTGCTCATCAGCTCGACAAACGGATCCTTGGTCAGGTCGAACTTGGTGAGGCGCAGCATGGTGGAGCGGTCTTTGGAGAGCAGGAACTTGTAGTCCTTCTGCTTGCCGTCGCCGCCATCGATGTTTACCGATACCGCGTCATAGCCAGGCCATTCGGTGCTGGGAGCGATGGCTCCGACCGTTACTTTTACTTCGGCGGGGATGGTGTAGAACGAGCGCACCTGATGCTCGATCTTGCGAGCCACGTCGGGAGGCGCGGACTGGGCAACACAACCCAGGCAAACCAGCAGCAGAATGAGCAACGAACGTCGGAGTAGGGTCACCAGAAACCGCCTTAGCATCGCTTTTGTACTCTCGATTATCTCATAGGGGATGCGGGACGGCGGCGCACCGCGGTGGTTCAGCCGGTGCGGCGGAGTTGGTCGGCGGGGAGCAAAGTGTTCATCGATCCGGAGCGGAAGCCTTCCAGATCGAGGGTGACGAACTTGAAGCCGAGGGCTTTGAAGATGGTCGTGAACTGGGCGGCGATGGCGGGATTCAGGGCGCGATCCAGTTCCTCGCGGGCGATCTCGATGCGGACGATTTCGCCATGATGCCGCACGCGGAACTGGCGGAAGCCGAGGGCGCGAATCGCGTCCTCGCCGCGTTCGACGACGTCCAGCGCTTCCCGCGTCACTGGACGGCCGTACTCGATGCGCGAAGAGAGGCACGCCGATGCGGGCTTGTCCCAGATGCGCAGCCCGGCCTGGCGCGCCAGTTCGCGGATTTCCTGTTTGGTGAGTCCGGCTTGCAGCAACGGGGCGGCGACGTGATGCTGCTTAGCGGCCTGCTGACCGGGGCGAAAGTCGCCTTGATCGTCGAGGTTTACGCCGTAGGCAATCGCGTCGAATCCGCGGGCGGCGCGGAGAGTTTCCATCACCTCAAAAAGCTCGTCTTTGCATTGAAAGCAGCGCTGGCCGTCGTTGCGCGCATATTCGGGGCGGTCAAGCTCCGAAGTCTGAATGACTTCGACAGGAATCCCCTGCTCGTTGGCAAAGGCAATCGCGTCGGCCAGGTGGGTGCGGGCCAGGCTGGGAGAGTCAGCGATCACCGCCAGCATGTCAGCGCCGAGAACACGATGAGCGGCCCAGGCCAGATACGCCGAGTCGACTCCGCCCGAATAGGCGACGAGGAGGCGGCCCAGTTGGCGCAAGTCGGCCCGCAGTTGAAAATCTTTTGCGTCGGCGGCGGTTTCGGGGAGCATGGGCACTATGGTATCAGCGTCGGGGTGTCACATGCGTAGCGTCGGTGCCTCGGCTTCGCTCTGTCGAAAGTGCCCACGTCTTGCGCAAAAGGTCCGAGAGAAAACGGAGCACTCGGCGCCCAGGGCGTGACGCCCTCGGGACAGCCGGCAGGATGCCGGCGCTACATTTCTTAGTACAGGCGTTCCTGGCGCCTTAGATTTCCGAAGGAGGCGATGTTGGCCAGGCTGAAGGTGAAGCGGAACAGATTCTCGTTGCGCACGTTGGCGATAGCGTAGCGGCGGTATTCCACCGTCACGCCGCAGCAATCCCAGTTGTAGGTGGTTTGAGCGGTGGCAAATTGCAATTGCCCGGTTTCAGAGTCGAAGCCGAAGCTGCTGGCCGCACTGAGTCCGCGGCGGGTAAGGGAGCCGTAGCCCAGAGCCACCCGGAACTGTTGAAACTTGCAGGTTGGTTGCGCAGTCGGCGTGCCGGTGTTGCAGGTTCCTTCCGTGGGAGTGAGTGGAGTGGAGTTAGGTTGCGGAATCTGCAGAAACGCATCCCCCCCACCTACGGTGAAGGGGCCAAGATTGTAGTTGACCAGCAGCGTGCTGGCATTGATGCGGCCCAGCTGGAAATCGTAGTCAACATCCCACTCGGTGTCGGTGTGGCTGCCGGTCGCAACCCGCAGGCGCGATACCAGGGGAGAAAGATGCCGGGGTTCGGTGGCGAAGGCAATCCCGGTCAACTCTTCCGTGGTGGTGAAGACGTTGCGTTGTCCGGTGACCAGTGCTCCGCCGAAGGTAGGATCAAGGAAATACTTTTGAGTGACTTCCCAGGTGGCCACTTCCTTTACCTCAGGACCCGGAGTGCAGGGCGGGTTCTCCAGATTGCTGACGCGCTGCCAGGGAACGAGTTGTTCCGGCGCCGCAGCCCCCACCGCCAGACCCGTCATTGGCGTATCGCACTCCTGCACTGGCGACGGAGGTTTCTTGGCATAGAGCCGGGTCACGAATCCATACTCGACTTCGTGGGTATTGCTGAGAATGTCTCGCTCGTCGAAGTGGAGGACGTTGGCGAAATCGTTCACTCCGGTCACCAGGCGGTAGACGGCGCGCGGTTCGATGACGTGCTTCCACTTGCGGCCTAGAAATTCCTGGTCGAATATTTTCTCCAACACGGGCGGCCGCACTTCAACGGATAGTTCGCCCAACTGGCGGTTGGTGGGATCGTTGACCGCAAGTCCGCCGACCAGGCGGTCGGTGTAGTAAGTCTCATGGAACGTAATGGCCGGACGCAGAGACCAGCCGGCGAACTGCACGGGCAGGGAAATCTCAGGGCTGAAATCAAAGCGGCCCAACAATGTGCCCGTACTAAAGCCGGGCTCGCCGCGGGAAAGGCCGGCCATGGAAACGTCGAACGACCAGTAGAAGGGCGAGCGGCCCAACGGGCGGTCCACGCTGGAGGCGTCTAAGCTGGGGGTGTGGAGGATGCGGATCGAGTCAAAGGTTGGGGGATTGGAGAGGAGTCCGGTGGTGGGATCGGTGGTCTGGAAGAAGTTCTGATAACGCTCGACCACGCCGCCGAAAGAAAAGCCGTTCTCGGTTTTCGACAGGAAGAGCTGCGACTTTACTTCGGAGTTCACCGCCTGGGTGAACACTTCGTTGAAGGCGAGACGGAACAGAAACGAACTCAGGTAATCGATATTCGAGATGGCCCGAAAGCCGTGGAAGTTGTCCTCGGCGGTGAGGCGCACCTCCTGGCCGCCTTCGCGCAAGGGAGGAGAGCCGATGCCGCGGTCGATCACGCCGAAATAATTCAGATCCAGGTAAGAGGTGTCGCTGGGGCGCATGCGAAATTCTCCGCGCTGCGACCAGCCGCGTTTGGAGAAATATTCGGCTCCGATGGTTGCGTCCATGCTGCGATTGATGGCCCAGTAGAAGGAGTCGCCGATTTCATTGCCATTGGTGGAGGAACGGCCGCCGGTCGGCACCAGAAATCCAGTCTCGCGCGCCTCCTTGGACACGGGATGCGTCGCATAGGGCAAGTAAAGAATCGGGATGCCATGCAGCCAGAAGGTGCTGTGAATAATCTGGGCGTTGGCGCCGACATCCACGACGACCCGGCGAGCATGAAACTGCCAGTTGGGATGCGGCAGTTCGCAGGTGGTAATGGTGCCGTCGTAGACCAGGTAATGGTCCGAACTGGTCTTCTCCACAATCTTGCCGGTGAAGGCAAACGGAGCGGTTGAAGTCAGCATTGCGCGGCTGCCAGTGAATCGCAGGCCGGTGGTTGCGGTGACGTCGTAGAAGCGTCCCGTCTCCGCAGTCAGATTGTAGCTGCCATGACTGGCCTTGATGTGGTCGTCATTGGGCCCGCCGTCGAGGGTGAAGTGGCCGCTGGCCGTGGCTTCGCCGGTGTCGGAGTTGTAGATGACTTCGTCCGCGCGCAGGATGTAGGTGCCGTAGTGAATCTCGGCGTCGCCATGTAATTTGTAGATATTGCCGACTTTTTCCTGTTGCAGGGCGCAGATGGTGGTGGAATCGGAGTCCTGACTCGCGGCCTGCCGCGCGCAGGGTGAAGCTGGCGCCGGAGTTTCGGGCTTCTTCGCGGTTTCTTTTGCGGACGGAGTCGCGTTCTGGGCGGAATTTTCGAAAAGCAACTGGCTGGTTACTAGCGCGGCGGACGGAAGCTGATGACAAAGAAACAGCGCCGTGATAAGCAATCTATTGCGACGAGTCATCGGAAGAAAATCATCGGGAGAAGATCGTCCATGGCAGACGTGCCTGCGCTTTTGCTGTTTTGCCGCGGCATCGTGAAGTTAGCACGGCGCTGGCCGCGCGGCAAAGTGGCGAACAAGGCTAGGATTCCCCTTGCTTGGCTTCCGGTTGCTTGGCTTCCGGTTGTACGAGGTCCGCGAACTGGTACGATTTTCACTGGTACGATTTGAAAAAGACTGGCTTTCATGAATTGTGCGCTGTGTGGAGAAGTTTGCCATTGCCCGTCGGAGCCCCTTCCCTCTGCATCGTCGCAGCGGACGCCCGACCTTGATCCGGGGCCGGGGTCGGAGCCCGTTGTCGCTTTGGATTCGCCACGGAAGGATGAGGAATTTGTGGGAGAGAATGCTGCCGAAGCGCGTAATTCGGCTGAGCCCTTGCCCAACTTGGCCCCGCCCAGCCTGGACCCCGATTCGCAGGCCGAGGGTGCGCCCGCGTGGCGGGACGAACTTTCTGCTCGGCTGAACCGTTATCGCGCCCGACGAAAAGTGCGTCCGCCGCGTTATCCGTCTCTCAGCCTGCCGCTCAGCCTGCAGTTTGAGACCCGTGAATTTCCGGCAAACCCAACCGCGCCCGCCGCGTCGACGCCGCTTCCGGTGTTCGAGGCGGTCTCGAACCAGGCTCTGGCTTTGGATGGTATGAGTATGAGTTCCCCGGACTGCGCCGCCGAGGAACAGGAGGAGCCGTTCCGGCAGTCTCGCAGTGTAGCGTCGCCGCAGCCCAAGGCCGCGGGAAATTCAGCCGGGCATGCCAGCGCCGGAAATACCAGCGCCGGACATTATGGTTCGCCCGGCTCGCCCGGCGCGACCGGCGCGAAGATTATCGAGTTTCCTGGATTTGCCTGGGGACCGCCAGCGCCTCCGCCGGATCAGCTGGCCGAGCCGGTCAGCGGGCGGCCGCGAATTCTGGAAGTTCCGGAGATTGCGCCTCCGCCCCCGGCCCTGGGCGGAATTACGATCGAGGCAGCCGCGCATCCGGAGGCCGAAAAGCGTCCGGGTATCGACATTCCCCTTCAGAGCGCGCCGCTGGGAAGGCGGCTGGTGGCGGCCCTGATCGACGGGCTGATCATTGCGGCGGCGTCGGCTGCTTTCGGCGATATCTTCTGGAAGGTGGCTGGGGTGCGTCCGCCGCTGGCGCAGTTGGTGGGGCTCGCCGTGGGAATTCCGGCAACATTCTGGGCGGCGTACCAGTATCTGATGATCGTCTATGCGGCCAGCACTCCGGGATTGCGGGTTGCAGGCCTTGAACTGGCGCGCTTCGACGGCTCCACGGCGAGCCGGTCCCTGCGCCGTTGGCGCGTGCTGGCCTCATGGCTGTCGGCGGTTTCTGCCGGCATGGGTTACGCCTGGGTCTTTCTTGACGAGGATGCGCTGTGCTGGCATGACCGGATCACGCACACCTACCTCGCGCCCGGAAAACGTCAGACCAAAACCGAAGGGCACTGATCCTCAAGAGTCCAAGCTTCCTTCAAGAGGCCGTCCGGCGACCGCAGGCGTCACCTTGTACTTCGTGTTAATATTCGCCAACAAGGCCCGCGTTCTATGCCACGTTTTGTCACTCTCATCGCCTTACTTCTGGCCTGCGCCAGACTAAGCGGACAGAACGGATCGGCGCACGCTCAAAGCGCAGTCGAGGCAATCCAGCAGCTCAGAGCCATCGGGCTCCCGGATATTGAAGGTGGTCAGACCGGCCCGCCAGCGCGGGTTCCAGGCTTGCTGAGACAACTCAATCAGCAGTTGAGAGCACTTATCACTGAGACCTTGAATGATCGGAGGCGGCTCTCTGTCCCGAGTCAGGCAGAGATCATCGAACAGCTTCAGGAGGCGGGCTGGGACGAGATCGCCAGCCAGAAATGGAATGCCTACGGGGAACTCCGCCAGATCGGTTTTGACTGGAAAGAGGGATACGACCCGGGAATCTTAGTCGTCTCCACACAACTCTGGATTCCGTGCGGCAGCTCTGATCCCGACTCGGTGATCTATGTTTTCCAGGGAAGGGCAAGAGAGTGGAAGCTGGTGTTGGCCACCGATGCTGATTTCGACACGACCGGCGACCTTCAAGAAAGCGGCATGCAGTACCAACTGTCTCCGCCGGATGCTCATGGTGAATGGTTTCTGGCGATTGCCCATTCGCCGCCTGCCTGCGGACCGACTGCAGCCAGCTTGCGATACACGATTCTGCGACCGGGTCGATCTGCGGATGAGCCGCGCATTCTGTTCGATCACCGCGTGCCACTCGACGATAAGTTCAAGCCTCCATTTCGCCTTCAGGTAGAAGACGACTGGTTTGCACTCACCCGGGGAAAAGAGCGGAAACTCGATGGGGATGCAGGCGTTTCAATCGAGCGGTATGAGATTTCGGGAGACCAGGTTAGGCGCCTCCAGCCCTTGGCCCTGACGCCCGAAGATTTCTTGGACGAGTGGGTCCGCATAAGCTGGGACGAAGCGGCTCGTTGGAGCAGCCAATCCAGCGATGCGGACCTTTCAAAGTGGCATTCAAGACTGAATGCGCTCGCATACGATTCCACAGAGATCGAGTTTGTTCAGCCATGCCCGCAGCAACCGAGTGCGGACAGGGTATGGCTTACTGGCCTGTGGATCGATCAAAAACTAAACCCAGCCAGTGCAGACGAAAGACTCTACATATCTGTGAGCGAAAGAAAGCACGCTTTCTTCGTCGATTCAGTTCAAACGAGTCGCCCACCGGGATGTCCCGGGAAAGCGCGCCAATTCGTAATGAACTGGACCCTGCCTGAGTGGTGACAAACGCGGCTTTGGGTGACTGCTGATGCGTGCCGTAGGGATTCACGCCAATGCGCGCTACCTCAAGTATTCCTCAAGTTCTTTACGCTTTGTTCGCTCTGGTTTAGGCTAATCATCCTATGCGCGCATCTATTAGTTTCACTCTCCTGCTTCTGATCGCCACGGCCGTTTCCGCCGTTGCCCAAGGACCCAAGCCCGTTGCCGAACGTCTCGCCGCGCAGAACGCTCTATTCGACGAGCAGTATGAATCGGATCTGCGGAATTTTCCGGAGCGGGCGACTGCCTTCGGTGACTATCGCTACAACGACCGGCTCGCCGAATATTCGCTGGACGCGATTGCGAAGCGGCATGCGACCGACCAAGCGTTTCTGCAACGGCTGCAGGCGATTTCGACTGCGGACTTTTCCGATCAGGACCAGCTTTCGCACGACCTGATGATTCGCGTGCTCGAGCAGCGGAACGCCGATTTTGGGTTGAAAGAATACGAGATGCCGATCAACACGCAGGGCGGCATCCACACTAACCTGGCCGATCTGCCGCTGTCGGTTCCGTTCGATTCCGTCAAACACTACGAGGACTACATCTCGCGGCTGCACCAGATTCCGCGCGTGCTAGGGCAGGTCTCGGAGGTGCTGCGCGCCGGGATGAAAGACAAACTGATGCCGGTGCGGTTTTTGGCGGAAAAGATTCCGGTGCAATGCGAGGGAATTATTGCAGCCGCTCCCTTCTTGCAGCCGACGAAAAAATATCCGGCGAGCATTTCGGCCGAGGACCAGAAACGATTGACCGAGGCGATTACCGGCGCCATCAACACCGACGTGCTGCCGGCGTATAAGAAGTTCGCCGAGTTCACGCGCACTGAATATGCGCCGCAGGGGCGCACCGCGCTTTCGATTACCTCGCTACCCGACGGCGAAAAGCGCTACCAGAACGATATTTATGCGCGCACCACGACGCATATGACGGCGGAGGAAATTCATCAACTGGGGCTGCGCGAGATTGACCGCATTGAAGGCGAGATGACGGCGATTGCGAAGAAAGAGGGCTTTGCCGACCTCGCGGCGTTCCGGGCGTCGCTGAAGAACAATCCGAAATATATTCCGACTTCGGCTGAGCAGATTCTCGACGACTATCGCCGCTACATTGCCCAGATGGAGCCCAAGTTGCCGCAGCTGTTTACGCTGCTGCCGAAGTCGCCGGTCACGGTGGAGGCGATCCCGGAATTTCAGGCCAGCGCCATGACTCACTACAACACCGGAACACCGGACGGCAAGCGGCCGGGACGAGTGGTGGTTGCGACCTCGAATTTTGCCGAGCGCACGTTGATCGATAACGAGGCCATCGCCTACCACGAAGGCATCCCGGGACATCACATGCAACTTTCGGTGCAGCAACAACTCGAAGGCTTGCCGAAATTCCGGCTGCATGGTCTGGGCTTTAACGCCTACATCGAGGGCTGGGCGCTCTACGCGGAGCAACTCGGGAAAGAGGTTGGCTTCTATCAGGATCCCGTTTCTGACTACGGGCGGCTTTCGTCGGAACTTTTCCGTGCCGTGCGGCTGGTGGTGGATACTGGAATTCACGCCAAGGGATGGAGCCGCGACCAGGTGGTGGAGTTCATGCGCAAATCCGGCGCGGTAGATGAGCCGACGATCCAATCCGAGACCGATCGTTATATCTCGTGGCCAGCGCAGGCGCTGAGCTACAAGCTGGGACAACTCAAGTTTCGCGAGCTGCGCGAACGCGCGCAGAAAGAGTTGGGCCCGAAATTTGATCTGCGAAAATTCCATGATGAGATGCTGGATGGGGGCACGCTCCCGCTGGATCTGCTCGACGCCCGGACCGACAGATGGATTGCGGAGCAGAAGACGAAGTGACCCACGTAGCCCCGGACGCATCCATCCCCCTACACGATCCAATCCGCGAGACGAATCGTTATTCTCAAGGGATCGCGCCGAACGTCTGTGCCCTGCCTGTGCTATCTTCAATGGCTTAGGTCAATTGCCGTTTCACCATTCACTGAAGCATGGCTACATCCCCAGAAGGTACAAAACCGGCAGTAAAGGTCTTCGTCGCCACCACGGTGATGCTGACCTTTATTTCGTTCTGGCGAGCCTCCGCGATCGTTCTGTCGGATCTGGCTTCCTCCGCCTACTACGCGGGCGGTGACGCCGAGAAGGTGATCGGCAAGAGCGCGCCCTGGTTCATCCTGGCGGTCATGCTATTCAGCTACGCGGTGCGGGCGCTGTATATCGAATCCAGCAGCATGTTTGTGCGCGGCGGCGTTTATCGCGTGGTCAAAGAGGCCATGGGTGGAACGCTGGCCAAGTTTTCGGTCTCGGCGCTGCTGTTCGACTACGTGCTCACCGGCCCCATCAGTGCGGTTTCTGCGGGCCAATATCTTGCCGGATTCATCAAGGATCTTGGCCGGCAATATCTGCACCGTGAGCTGAATTTTTCCGACAACTACTTTGCCGCCGGGCTTGCGGTCATCATCGTCGTCTATTTCTGGTGGAAGAATACGCAGGGGATTCACGAATCCAGCCAGAAAGCGCTGCAGATTATGGCCATCACCACGGTGATGGTGGTGATTCTGATCATCTGGTGCACGATAACAGTCTTGCGCACACCGATTCAGTTACCGCCGAACCCGCTGCATGCGGGCGTGATCCCGCTGAACAAGGAGTCGCTGGGCTGGCTGGACACGAACTGGTTCAGGCATCTCCCATTTAGAGCGCTCATCTCGATCATTGCATTTGTTGGCTTCGGGCACTCGGTGCTGGCCATGAGCGGCGAAGAGACGCTGGCCCAGGTCAACCGCGAGATCGAACATCCGAAACTGAAGAACCTGGAGAAAACCGGGCTGGTGATTTTCATTTACAGCCTGCTGTTCACTTCGCTGGTTTCGTTTTTCGCGGTGATGATTATTCCGGACCACGTGCGGCCGGATTTCTTCGCCAACCTGATCGGCGGCATCGCCATGTATCTGGCAGGGCCAACCAGCTTGAAGCTGCTGTTCCACGGATTTGTTGTGCTGGTAGGCGTACTGATTCTGGCCGGGGCGCAGAATACTTCGATCGTGGGCGCGAACGGCGTACTGAACCGCGTGGCCGAAGATGGCGTGCTGACCAGTTGGTTTCAACGGCCGCATCATCGCTACGGCACCAGTTACCGCATCATCAACCTGATCGTAGTAATGCAGTTGCTGACCATCATCCTGAGCCGCGGCGACGTCTACCAGTTGGCGGCGCTCTATGCGTTCGGTGTGATCTGGAGCTTTACCATGAAGTCGCTGGCCGTGTTGGTGTTGCGTTTCACCGAGCCGGGCAACCGTGCATGGAAAGTTCCGGGGAATCTGCACATTGGGAAGAGGGAAGTTCCGATTGGGTTGATCATTATTTCCGCTGTGCTGTTCATGACTGCGATTGTGAATCTGTTCACCAAGTATCAGGCCACGATTGCGGGCGTGGTGTTCAGCATCGTCTTCTTCACCATCTTTACCATCTCCGAGCACCACGTCGCGAAAGAGCGGCACGGCAAGCCCGAACAACTGGACCAGTTCCGCGTGTACGGCAATCAGGAACTGGGCAGCGGAGCGATGGGCGTGCGGCCGGGCAACATTCTCGTGGCGGTGCGCGATCCGCGAAATCTCTACTACCTGCGGCACGTGCTCGGCCACACGCACACCGGCAAACAGGACGTGGTAGTGATGAGCGCGCGCCTCTACCATCGCGAGCACAGTTTCAGTGGGAGTGCGGTCCTGGAGGCGAGCCAGGTGTTTGACCACTACGAGCAGGAACTTTTTACTGCGGCCGTGTCCGTCGCCGAAAAAGAAGGCAAGCCGATCTCGCTGCTGGTGGTGCCGGCGACCGATGTGTTTGAGGCCATCATGGTGACGGCGCAGCGGCTTGATTCCAGCCGCGTGATCTGCGGACTTTCGAACAAGCTCACCGCCGACGAACAGGCCAAGCTCACGGGCAACGCGTGGGAGCGGCTGCCGGAGCCGCGTCCGCGGCTGACTTTGGAGGTGTGCGCGCCCGACGGAACGATTCGCGAATTCGCGCTCGGACCACATACGCCTCGCATGCGTCCGCAGGACGTTGAGCTCATGCACCAGCTCTGGCTGAATATCACCGCCGATCCCAAGTTCGCGGGCGCGCATCACTATCACATCATGGCCCTCGCCCTGGAAGAATTGCAGCGCGAGTTGAGCACCGACCAGCGCGCGCAGTTGCTGCAGAAGCTGCAGCGCGAAATGAACACTCCCACGCGCGACGAAAAAACTCTAGATACGTAAGGAGGTCACGATGGCGCGCATATCCGGCGCTCCACGCAAGCAGGGCGGATTGATTCGCCAGCTGTTGGTGAGGATCGTCTATTTTCTGACGCAGCGGCGGCTCGGGCGGGTCATTATGCCCATCCAGGTGACGGCTCATCATCCCAGGATTTTTTGGGGATATCTGCAGATGGAGCAATCGCAGATGAGCAGCAAGCTGATCGATGCCAAACTCAAGGGACTGGCTGAGCTGCGGGTGGCGACGCTGGTGGGGTGCCCGTTTTGAATCGACATCGGCTCTGCCGTGGGCAGGGCAAGCGGTATCTCAACTGAGCAAATCGCGAATCTAAATCACTACCGGACGGGTTTCAATTTTTCGGAACTGGAGAGGCTGGTGCTGGAGTTTGCCGATGGCATGACGCGGACTCCGGTTGAAGTTTCCGACGCGCTGTTCGCGCGCTTGCGGGAGAAGTTTGGCGAAGCGGAACTGGTGGAGCTGACCTCGGCGATTGCGTGGGAAAATTATCGCGCGCGCTTTGATCATGCCTTTGGCATTGAAGCGGAGAATTTTTCTGACGGCGCGGTCTGCGCTTTGCCAGTGCGGGAGTAGCGGCCGGGCGACCCCCACGAGAGCCGGCGGGACGCCGGCGCTACTTTTTGAGGATGTTTTCCAGAGAGGCGCGCAGGTCGCTGAAGCGGAATGGATATCCGCTCGCCACTAGCTGCGCCGGTTCGACGCGCTGGCTGCCTAACAGGACGGTCTCTCCCATTTCGCCGAAGGCCAGCTTCACCGCGAAGGCCGGCATCGGAAAAATCGCGGGGCGCGAGAGCACGCTGGCCAGCGTTTTCGTAAACTCCGCGTTCGTTACCGGCTTGGGCGCGACCATGTTCACGGGGCCTTGCAGCAGATCGCTTTTCAGGATGTGATGAGTCGCACCCACCATGTCCTGCACGTCGATCCAACCCATCCACTGACGGCCGTCGCCGATCTTGCCGCCGAGGCCCAGCTTAAACGGGGTCAGCATTTTTCCGAGCGCGCCGCCCTTGGGACTGAGCACGACGCCGGTGCGCATCTGAACCGTGCGGATGCCGGCGTCTGTGGCCGCTTTGGTCGCGGCTTCCCACTCGCGGCAAACGTCGGCAAGAAATCCGCTGCCGGGCGCGCTTTCTTCGTTCAACACTTCGCTGCCCCGGTCGCCATAGTACCCAATCGCCGAACTGCTGACGAAGACCTGCGGCTTGTCTTTCGCCTGGGCCAGAGCTTCTGCGAGAGCGGTCGTACCCAGGACGCGGCTGTCGCGGATCTTTTTTTTCTTATCGTCGGTCCAGCGCCCAACAATGCTCTCGCCCGCGAGATGGATAACGGCATCGAAACCGGAAACTTTTTCAGGAGCAATCGGTTTTGCGGGGTCCCAGGAGATTTGATCCTCGCCGGACACTGTCCCGCGCACCATACGGGTGATTTCGTATCCGCGGGTTTTGAAGGGAGGAAGAAGTGCCGCGCCGATGGGCCCGGAAACGCCGCTGACAAGGATTCGAGAAATCATGGCTGACCCGATTGCCACTGTAGCAGCCGGGGGCGTCATCAACCAAACTCGCGACGGATTTGAAGGATTCAACGGGTGCGAAACGCGAGCACCGACACCCGAACCTGATACATCGAAAGAGTATTGACCGGGCCGCTCTCGAACTGTACAGTTCAAATAGTTGAAATGGAGAGTGTGTGGCCACAACACCCCTGAGCAAGAACGGCACCATCGTAGTTTCCGCGCTGCGCGCCCGCGCGAATTTCGGTAAGCTTCTGCGCCGGGTCGATGACGAACGCCGGTCTTTGGTGATCGAGAAGCGTGGCGTTCCGAAGGCGGTGCTGCTCAGCATCCGCGACTATGTGAAGCTGGCCGCGCCCGAACCTGAGGTCCTGAGAGTCATTGGCGAGGAGTCAGAGCGGAGTCGAGCCAGCGCCCTGACCTCGCGTCAGATTGACCGGATCATCAAGACCGAGCGCGCGCAGAGGCCGAAGCGGTAGTGCTCCCTCTCCGTCTGGTCATCGACACCAACGTACTGATTTCCGCCGCCATCAAGCCTGCTGGACTGCAGCGCACCGTGTTGCTGCTGGCCATGACGAAACCAGTGCGCTAGTATGTCTCCCGAGGCATTCTGCAGGAATACGCCGAGGTGCTTGCCCGCCCTGAATTACGCATTCGCAAGGGCCTTCGCCGTCAATTGCTGCAGCTTATCGGGAACCGCAGTCATCTTGTTTCTGCGACCCGGCGGGTTGAAGCCGCGATCGATCCCGACGACAACATATTTCTGGAATGTGCCGACGCCGCGGGCGCGGACTATCTGGTCACGGGGAATCAGAAGCACTTCCCGAAATTTTGGAAGAAGACCAAAGTGATTACGCCCCGAGAATTCGTCAGCCTGGTCGCGCCGCATTTAATAAAATAGCGGCGTTCGTTCCAGCCCACCCCAAAATCGGCTTCGCGCGCAGGCTATAATCGAACATGGCGAGCTTGCGCCAACAGATCGCTACCACTGCCCTTACGCTCACCAAGTTCCGCGACTTGATGAAGCGGATGCAGGAGAACCGTCCGCAGGACGATCTCACCATCGTCAAGAAGGCCTACGACTACTCCCTGAAACATCATGAAGGCCAGAGCCGCGCGTCGGGCGAACCTTATCTGGTTCATCCGCTGGAAGTCGCGCTCGTGCTCGCCGAAATGAAAATGGACCCGGTCGCCGTCGCGGCGGGACTGCTGCACGATTCCGTCGAGGACACCTCCGTCACGATTGAGGATATCCGCAAGGAATTCGGCGAGCAGGTGGCGCACATCGTCGAAGGCGTCACCAAGATCAGCAAAATCGACTTCGCCACCCGCGAGGAACAACAAGCCGAAAACCTGCGCAAGATGATGCTGGCCATGGTCGATGACATCCGGGTGATCCTCATCAAGCTGGCTGACCGGCTGCACAACATGCGCACGCTCGAGCACTTGCAACCCGAGCGCCAGCACAAAATCGCCGAAGAGACGCTGGAGATTTATGCGCCCATTGCGCACCGCCTGGGCATGGGCAAGATTCGCGGCGAACTCGAAGACCTGGGCTTCCGCTTTCTCGATCCGTTGAGTTACGAGCAGGTGGAAAAATCGGTGAACGCGCGCCGCAAGCAGGGCGAGGCCTTTCTCGCAAAGATGCAGCAGACCATCGGCGACAAGCTGAAAGAGGCCGGCATCCAGGCGCGCGTGGAAAGCCGCATCAAACGTCTCTACAGCATTCACAAAAAATTGCAGCGCCAGCGCATCTCGGTGGAGCAGGTCTACGACTTGTGCGCCATGCGCGTCATTACGCGTTCGCTGCAGGATTGTTATGCCGTGCTCGGCATCATCCACAACTTGTGGCGTCCGGTCCCGGGGCGGATCAAGGATTTCATCGCCATGCCGCGGCCGAATTTTTACCAGTCGCTGCACACCTCGGTGATCACGGAAGACGGCACGCCGTTTGAAATCCAGATCCGCACCGAGGAAATGCACAAGATGGCGGAAGAGGGCATCGCCGCTCACTGGAAATACAAAGACGGCCCAGTCTCGGCGCAGGACGAGCAACGACTGGCGTGGCTGCGGCAGGTGGTCGAGTGGCAGCGCGACGTCAGCGATCCCAACGAATTTCTTTCCACGCTGAAGGTCGATCTTTATCCCGAAGAGGTTTACACATTTACGCCCAAGGGAAAAGTGGTGGTGCTGCCGCGCGACGCGACGCCGGTCGACTTTGCCTACAGCGTGCATACCGAGGTCGGCCACACCTGCATCGGCGCCAAGGTGAACGGACGCATGGTGCCGCTGCGCCACAAGCTGCACTCCGGCGATATCGTCGAAATTCTCACGCAAGCTGGACACAAGCCCAGCCGCGACTGGCTCGGACTGGTTAAGTCGTCGCGCTCGCGGAATAAGATCAAACACTGGCTCAACGTTCACCAGCGCGAGAGAGCGATTGAGATCGGACGCAAGCTGATCGAAAAAGAAGCGCGAAAGTATCGCATCGCGCTCAAGGAAATCAAAGACGAAGAACTGCAGAAAGTTGCCGCGGCCTATGGGCTGGGCAAGGTCGACGACCTGATGTCGGGCATCGGCTACGGAAAATATTCAGCGCGACAGGTGCTGGCCCGCTTACTTCCCGCCGGAGCAACACACTCCATTGCCGGCGATATCGAGTCGGAGGGTCTGACTTCGCAACCCGGCGGCATCGCCAGCGTGGTGCGGCGCGTCTTCGGCGATCACAACGCCATCACGGTGCGCGGGCAGGGCGACATGCTGGTCTATCGCGCGCAATGTTGCAATCCCATTCGCGGAGAAAATATTGTCGGCTACATTACTCGTGGCAAGGGCGTGGCCGTGCACTCGATTCACTGCCCCAATGTGACCAATCTGATGTACGAACCGGAACGCCGCATCGATGTCGAATGGGCCCGCGATGAGACTGCCCCGACGGCGTATCCCGTGAAGCTGACGGTGTTCTGCGACGACCGCTTCGGCATGCTGAAGAGCATTACTGGAGTGATCGGCGACGCCAAGAGCAACATCAAGAACATCACCGCGCATACCGCGAACAGTCAGGCCAGCGTGGAAGTCGTCCTCGACATTGCTGACTTGAAGCACCTGGAGCAGATCATCGCCGGGCTGCGGAAGATTCCGGGCGTGCATGAAGTGCAGAGACTGCAGAAAATTTAGAGGCAGTTGCCAGTTGTCAGTGGTCTGTTGCCAGTAACGGCTGGTGAATTTGCGGTAGCTCTGTGTTACTCTGCGCCTATGCGCGACGTTATTTCTACTAAAGACGCTCCCCAAGCCATCGGCCCTTACTCACAGGCCATTAAAGCCAACGGATTTATTTTCGTGTCGGGACAGGTGGCCATCGATCCGGCCACGCAGAAAGTCATTGACGGAGACGTGTCCGCGCAGACCGACCGCGTGCTGCGCAATGTGTCGGAGATTCTGGAGGCTGCCGGCAGCGGGCTGGGTAAAGTTGTCCGATCTGGGGTCTTCCTGAAGAATATGGGGGACTTCGCTGCGATGAACGGCGTCTACGGCAAGTACTTCAGCACGGCGCCGCCGGCGCGTACGACAGTCGAGGTTGCGCGCTTGCCGAAGGACGTGCTGATTGAGATCGATGTGATCGCGTTGGAGTAGAAGAAAATCTCAACCATAGAGGGCACAGAGGAGCACGGAGGAAGCCTGCGCCCGCTGCACTTCGTGTGATCCGGATTTACCTGGAGGAACTTCCATGATGAAGATTGCAATCGTTGGAATCATCGTAATCGTCGTAGCGGCTGTGGTTCTCTACGCGCAAACGCCTACCCACAAGCCGGTTCAAGCGGCCCGCCCTAACACCAACGCTCCCACGAAAGTTACGGGCGACGGGGTCAAGACCGAATCCGGGCTACAGTACTGGGACATCAGAGTCGGCACTGGCGCTGTGGCCAAGAGCGGGGACAAGGTGAAGGTGCATTACACCGGTTGGCTTACCACGGGCAAGAAGTTCGACAGCTCGGTCGACGCGAATTCGCCGCTCGATTTCACCATCGACGCGGGCGACGTGATCAAAGGCTGGGATGAAGGCGTCACCGGAATGAAAGTGGGCGGCAAGCGGCAGCTGCGCATTCCACCGGATTTGGGCTACGGCGCCAGCGGCACGCCGGGCGGACCAATCCCGCCAAACGCCACGCTGATTTTCGACATTCGGCTGCTCGCGGTCACACCACCGGCCAAACCAAAGGCAAACTAGATCTGCAAATAGTCTACCCTGGGAACTCTACGCCCTCTGTGGTTGAGGCTCTACGCTTTGGCGACTTTGCCGCTGCGGATGCAGGAGGTGCAGACGCGCATGCGCTTGCCCTGGCCGGCGACCTTGGCGTGCACCGGTTTCAGATTGATGTTCCAGCGCCGCTTGGTGACGTTGTGGGCGTGGCTGATGCGGTTTCCCGCTTGCGGCTTCTTCCCGCAGATATCACATTGTTGTGCCATGACGACTCCCAGATTATTCAGATGAAGAATTCAGATCTTGTAGGGCAAACGTTGATTCTACAGGAGGTTGGGTGGATTGGGCAATGGGTCGGGTGCCTTCCACGCGAAGCATTCTTTCGGGGATGAATTCGTACTTCTGCGGAAATCGGGAGTGGAGTGCGATCCGGAATTCGTGTTCGGGTGAGGTTGTAGATATCATCCGACGCGCACGGCAGAAGTCGGCATCGTCGCATCTGCGGGGAAGTCCGACGAGCTCTTGGCGGGCATCGGCCATGGCAGGCTGTCGGCGCGAAAGGTGGCTGCAGAAGGTGTAACGAAAACACCGGCTTCCAATTCTAGCGTGCTCTGCTTCCCAGTTGGATTCGAGGGATCATGCAACCAGTTCTGGCACCGAGGAATCCGATTTCGAGATATAGTCTCAGTTTCCCGAAGGGGAGGCGTCATGGTAAGAAGCGGATTGTTTTTCCTCCTGCTGTTGTTGCTCGCGACGCTGAGTTGGTCCCAGGGTTCTCCCGCGCATGTCCAGGTCTTTGGAGGCTACTCGTATATACCTTCAAACCAGCCCGTCCTGGATATCCCTCAGACTGGTGGTGAGAGCGGATGGAATGCCGCGTTGGATATCGATTCTCGCAAGTTCATCGGATTCACGGCTGATTTTGCTGAGTCTTTTGCAAACTTCTCAGACGCCGGCGGCACGGAAAATGACAAAACATATACCTTCTTGTTCGGGCCTCGCATATCGGTCCCGTTGCCGCGGATCACTCCATTCGGACACTTTCTGCTTGGTGCGGCCCACATTAACAGCAATACGGGAGCACTCAGCACCAGTTCATCGTTTGCCTGGGATTTTGGAGGCGGGGTTGACGTGCGTCTTAGCCGGCACTTCGCGTTACGCGGAGAAGGAAATTACATGCAGACCCACTTTGTCACGTTCGACAACCAGCTGCAGCCGAATGTCAAGGACTGGCACGCGCGGATATCGACCGGGGTTGTGGTCCGATTCTAACCTGCCCACTCATCAACGGGAGCTTCCCGGCGACGTTGCACCTGCGATCTAGACTGTGAGTATTGACTCCTTCCACTTCTGCCAGTCGGCGACCCGGCACTGCCGTGCCGGGGGCCGAAGTCGCGGGCGCCCGTCTTTCAGTAGTGTTCTACACGTGAGTCAGGACTCCACCCCACCTCCTGGGTCGTGGTTTGTGATAGGACTGGCCGCTACCTGTCACGGGTTTCTGATCGAACGGCTCGATCCCTATGCGATACTGATTCCATGCAGTCCCCGCTTCAAGCCGCCAGTGCGGCCACCGATCCCAAGTCGGTCAAGGTCAACCTCTCGACCAACACCGGTGTCGATATTGAATGGAATGACGGTCACATTTCGCACTACAATTTCGTTTATCTGCGCGACGCCTGCCCCTGCGCCATGTGCGAGGACGAGCGCAGCAAGGCTGGCCGCCGGCCGGGCGATCCGGTGGTGGCCGCAGCGGGCGCTCTGCTGATGTTCAAGCCCAACCCCAAGCCTCTGTCGGCGGAAGGTGTGGGTAAGTACGCCATCAAATTCTCCTGGAACGACAACCACGATCTGGGGCTGTACTCGTGGAAGTTTCTGCGGGAAGTTTGCCCATGCCTCGAGTGCAAAGCGGCGCGGGCTGAGGGTTAGAGGACGTTCGCCGGGCCATTTTTTCGAGCTTTAATCAGTAATTAGTGTGCGTTGATCAAGGTGCGTTCGAACACATGAGTTCGACCAAGCCAATTTCCGCCGTGCAATCCGTGGTCAGCGAACTGCTGGCGGACCTGCACGCCAAGGGCGGCTGCGAGAAAATCGGACTCACGCGTGAGGCCTTCGCCGCGATCCTGTGCGACATCGGATCGAAGCACGCCACGGCCTCGACTTCCGAAAATGAAATCCGCACATTCTTCCTGAGCCTGCGGGTCGACGAACTCGCTCTCGCCCGAGCCTGCGCTGCCGGCAACAATTCGGCGTGGGAAATTTTTCTCACCCGCTTCCGCGAAAAGCTCTATCTTTCGGCGCTGCGCATCGCGCGGGAAGATTCCGCCGCCCGCGAACTGGCCGATACTCTTTACGCCGATCTATACGGCACCAGCACGCGCGACGGCCAGCGGGTATCTAAACTTTCTTCGTATTCCGGCCGCGGATCGCTGGAGGGCTGGCTGCGCACCGTGGTGGCGCAGGAATACGTGAATCGATACCGGCGCACCAAACGCCTGGTGAGCCTCGACGAGGAGTCCGAGGAAGGCGTGCAGTTCCGCGCTCCTGATCCTGAACCGGTACCTGAGCAAGGCTCGGCGCGGGGCCTGGCGCAAGCTACCGACGAGGCGCTTGCTGCCCTCTCCGGCGAAGACCGCACCGTTCTGAGCGCGTATTATCTCGATGGCCGAACTCTGGCCGAGATCGCGCGCATGCTGGGGGTGCACGAGTCCACCATCAGCCGCAAGGTCGACAAACTGGCCAAATCGTTGCGCAAGCAGATTGTCGCTGCCCTGGTGCGCGGGGGCATGTCCCGCCGGCAGGCGGAGGAAGCGCTGGAGGTGGACGTCCGCGATCTGCAGGTGGATATTCGCCGCAGTCTGGCGCAAGAATCGCCGCTTCCGTCGTTCTCTGAGAAGGCGGTAGAAGCCAGAGTCAGGGAAGGCGAGGGATGAAGGGAAAACTGTTGCCGTCCAGAAGTCGTAGATAGGAGCTTAGATAGGAGCTTAAGAGTTAGAAGCTGAAATGCAAAATGTCCCCAAAATCGTGCGTGAGCGCCTGCAGGCTGCTGCTCCATCGGTCGTGCGTGCTGGTGCAGATTCCAGTGCCCATCCCGACGCGGACTTGCTGACGGCTTTCGCCGAATGTTCTCTCCCCGAATTCGAACGTGCCTCCGTGCTCGATCACCTGGCCCGCTGCGGCGAGTGCCGCGAGGTCGTGGCCCTGGCTCTGCCGGCATCCGAAGAGTCCTCTGGACCGGTGGTGAGAGGCGTTCGCACCTCGACTCGGGGATGGCTGATCTGGCCCGCTCTGCGTTGGGGACTGGTGGCTGCCGGCGTCGTGGCCGTAGCCTCGGTGGGCATCCTGCGATATCGGGGCCAGCCAGCTGCCGTGACTCTGCAGAAATCGGTACCGGTTGAGGTAGCGGCCAACGAGCCAAAGAAGCAGGATCTGGATCGGTTTGTGGCCCCTGAGACCAGGGCAAGGGAGAAACTGCAGGCGCCCGCGCCCCCTGCGTTTGCCGATTCGCTAAGTGCTTCGAATTCGGCGGCCGCTGGTTCGACGGTCAATGGTTCGACGGTCAAAGATTCGACGGTCAATGGTTCGACGGTCGATGCGAAGAAGAGCGCGCCTCAACCTGAAGGCTCGGCCATGCTGGCGCCTCAGATCAAGAGCGGGACGAATAGCTATCACGGCGGGGTTCTTGCCGCCAATACTTTGCCTCATGGTGGCCCCAGAGTGCCGAATCAATGGGCGCAGCAAAACACGGTTCAGAACAATGCCCAGAATATCGCCCCCGTGGCCCCGCCACCTTCGGCGTATCCTGCCCAAACCCGCGGCCAGGTAGCCGGGAAGGTGGGGGTGCCGTCGGCTTCTGAAACGGTCGAAGCGACGAGCGCGGCGCCTGTGACCACCACCGAAGCTCAGAATCTGGAGGAGCGTCAGAGCAGGGATCTGCCCACCATTGACCGGGCCAAGCCGCTGGTTCCGTCCGTTGCCTCCCCTGCATCGGCCTCTGGCGCGGCGGTAGCTACGATCACTCAGCCCTATCAGGCGTCATTCGGTGGCCCGATCAAGAAGGCCGCTCCCGGGAAGATGCTGGGTTATGTTGTTGATCCCTCTGGGGCCGTGTTGCCCAATGTCCGGATCACGGTGACTTCCTCGAATGCGGGAGGGGCTGCTAATGCGGTTACCGATTCCCAAGGCGCGTGGCTGATTGCTGGCCTTCCCACCGGCAGCTATAAGGCACAGGCGGAAGCGCCGGGGTTCAGGACCACCGTCCTTGACCTGAACTACAATGCCGATCAGCCCTCGCTATACCGATTCACGTTGGACGTTGGCAGCACTGCGGAAACGGTCGAGGTCACTGCCGAAAACGCGCTGGTTCAGACGGAGGGCGCGAATATCGGTGCTCCGATCAACGGGCGCAGCGTGACCCAGCTGGTCGCGATTTCCTCCGGAGCGATGGGCGCGCCGCGCTGGACCATCAGCGTGACCGGTGGCTTGCAACGTTCTCTTGACCAGGGCAAGACTTGGCAGGTTGTGGATGTGAACGCGAATCCCGCATCCTTTTTCGATGCCGATAGTTCTGCGACGAGCCTTCAAATTGCCGACAAAGCTTCCCGGACGAAAGCGCAAAAAAACAAGGACTCACGCAAGGTTGCGAAACAAGAAACCGGCGCTGTCACTTTTCGCGCCGTCGCCGCCGCGGGCTCCGACGTCTGGGCGGGGGGGGCGGGAGGCGCGCTGTATCATTCGGGCGACGCCGGCAACAACTGGGCCCGGATCGTGCCCGCATCTGCTGGAACTACCCTCACCGGCGACATCCTCAGCATCGACTTCCCGGACCCCCAACATGGGAAGCTGTCCACTTCTACTTCGGAAGTTTGGATAACCGGCGACAGTGGCCTAACCTGGCAGAAACAGTAAGCTTCCAACGGCTCTCAAAGTGGCCCCGGACGCATTCGTCCAGGGCGCACGTCCTGCAGGGACAGGACTTCGTTTACGGCCGGCGGACGAATGCGTCCGCGGCTGCGTGATTTTTTCAGTTACTTCGGTCTGGGATTTCTTAGCTCTGCGCTAACCGCGTTACCAAAGTGACGTTTACAGAAAAGCTAGAGGATTTTAATATCCATTTCGTGGTTTGGCAGTTCTGGGGGAGGGCTGCTATGCCGAGCGTCCGAGACTGAAAAGTCGCGGGCGCTTTTTCTTTTGTCCCCCGCCGCGCTCGTCCCCCAATCAGATCCCGGCAAGACACTTAGGCCGTCCCCCGGAGGTTTTTGCGACCTTCCCGGCCCCCAGGCATCCAATGGCAGTGTTACGATAATAAGTTGGGTCCCGTAAGGGAAGCACTTATATTCAGATCGCAGGCCCGGCAGCGCAGCCCGAAGGGGCGTCCGCCGACAGGCGCGACGTCTAAAACTGAGGAGAAAGAAAATGGCAGGTAACGGAATCGTCGAAGTCACGGATGCGAACTTCGATCAGGATGTTTTGAAATCGGACAAGCCCGTTCTGGTGGACTTCTGGGCAACCTGGTGCGGCCCCTGCCGCGCTATCGCCCCCATCGTCGAAGAGCTGGCCACCGAGTATCAGGGAAAAGTAACCATCGGCAAGATGGACGTCGACTCCAACAGCGCGACCCCGATGCGCTACAAGGTGACCGGTATCCCTACGCTGCTGGTGTTCAAGGGAGGCCAGGTGGTCGAGCAACTGGTCGGCTACAAGCCCAAGGATGCCATCGCCCAGGCCCTGAACCGGCACATCGGAGCGACGGTTCAGTCGTAAGCGTGTCGTTCGTAGGCAGGAGAGTTTTGCCCAGAGTTTGGAAACGCCCGGAGTCTAATTCCGGGCCTTTCTTTTTTTGTAGCGCCGGCATTCTGCCGGCTGTCGCGTGGGCGTCTCGCCCACGCAGCTGCGAGCGAGAACGGCGGCCGCGACCGTTGCTGTGACGGCGGCTACTTCACAGCTACGTGCTTTTCCTGTTCCGCCGGCGGAGCTACAATACTTTTCATGCGCCGCTTAGCCACGCGTCGCCCGATGCACCTGCTGCGCGCGTTTCCGTTGCTCGCACTCATCGGGCTACTCGTTGTTGCGTCAAACTCCGCTGCCGCAAACGAACCTGAGCATCGCCTCCGCGACCAATATCAGGGTAAGGTTTTTGTGCTGCGCGGTTTTTATACGGGTGATCGTCTGCGCTACAACGCGGCCGGAGCGCCCAGCGATGCACGCTCCGGTGACTGGACTACCGACGGATTCGTTCTGCTGAGCGACGTTCACATTTCAGATCTGCGCCTCAGGATCAAAGCGAAGCGCCTGTCGATTGGGTTGGGCCAGAAAGGAACGTTCGAGTTTCTTGCCGACAACCCCAAGGCGGAGAAGAAGACGCCACCTCTGCAAATCGAGGTTGAGCTGCCGCAGGTGAATCCTTCTTTTGAGCAGGTCGACGCCATTCTGTCGAAAATTTTTCTCGCAGCGCAGGACAGCTTTGCAGAACTGGTTCCCGACTACTGGAAGCCTTGCATCCCGGACGGATTGAGCGGCAAGGTCAGCAAATGCTTTTTTTCCCCGGAGTTCAGCGCGATTCCGGGATTCGGGCCACGAGGGTCAAGCGATTCTGCGTCCGATCGAACTGAGGCGAGGGATCAAAATGTCCTGCGACAGACGGATTACCGCCGCGGTTCCGGCAACAGTCCGCCACGAATAATTCTCCAGCATGAGCCTGAGTTCAGCGACCCGGCACGGCTGGCGAAATACCAGGGCACGGTGACCCTTGGGCTGGTTATCAGCCAGGAGGGCCTGCCCACGAATATTCACATTCTAAGCCCGCTGGGATGTGGGCTTGACGCGAAGGCCGTGCAGGCCGTGGCAGACTGGAGATTCAAGCCCGCCGAAAAACAGGGCCAGCCCATGGCTGCGGAGATTGCCGTGGAAGTGGACTTCCACTTGTACTGACGCCCACGCAAATCCAAAGCTGAGAACCGTTAATACTTCCTTAGCACGCCAATCACCCGCCCCTGCACATCCACCGACGCCGCCGGCACGATGATCGGCTTCATGGCCGCATTCGAGGGCTGCAGCCGGATGTTGTCGCCCTCGTGGTAAAAGCGCTTCAGCGTCGCGTCGCTCTGATCGACTAGAGCCACCACGATGTCTCCGTTGTGCGCAGTGCGGGCCTTTTCCACCAGCACATAATCGCCGTTGAGGATGGCCTCATCCTGCATCGAGTCGCCGCGCACTTCGAGCACGAACACTTCTTTGGAACGCACAAAATCCGCCAGCGAAATGGTCTCGTTATTCTGCACCGCTTCGATCGGTTGCCCTGCCGCGATGCGCCCCAGCAGCGGAAGCACCAGCCCCGTGTTCACGCTCATGGCCTGCTTCAGCCGTCCCTTGGGAGGGAGCAGATCAATCGAGCGGCTGCGGTTATAGTCGCGCGTGAGCAATCCCTTCTTTTCGAGATTGGTGACGTGTTTGTGCACGGTGGCCAGAGAAGTCAGGTCCAGCCCCTTGCCAATCTCTTCAAACGACGGAGAATACTGGTGCTCCGCCACAAATCGCGAAATAAAGTCGTAGACTTCCCGCTGCCTGCGTGTAATGGCCATAGCTGTATTATTGGCGAACATAAGGCGAAAAAGCAAGCAAGAAGTGCGAGCAGAATGAATCATGAGGGTACCGCTCGTTCAAGGCGCAGCGACCCAATACGCCTGGGCCGCCGGGACGGGCGAATGCGCCCGTCCCCACACGAGCTGTCGTCTTGAAACTTTTACCGCGCCCGCAACTCCAATCTGGCAGGCCATCGATTTCGTATCTATTGTCGAAGAAGGGGAAACGAAAATGTCATCATCATTCACTCGCTACGCTGTGCTTCTGTTCGCGTCGCTTCTCGGCGCCACAGCCTGTAACGCCAAGGCCAGTCCGGCCGCTGCCGTACCTGCGCCAATGATCGACGCCTCACGCGCCGCCAGCTCCGGACAGCAAACCGCCGTGATTTCCGGCGGATGTTTCTGGGGCATTCAGGCCGTTTTCCAGCATGTGAAGGGTGTGATCAGCGCGACCTCGGGCTACTCTGGCGGATCGGCGAAAAATGCTGAATACGAAATCGTCAGCACCGGCGAGACCGGGCATGCTGAGTCGGTACAGATCGTCTACGATCCTTCGCAGATTACTTACGGCGAATTGCTGCGCGTCTTTTTCTCAGTGGCGCACGACCCCACGCAACTCAACCGCCAGGGCCCGGATCAGGGCACGCAATATCGATCTTCAATTTTTTACAACAGTGACGAACAGAAGCGAATTGCCGAGGCCTACATCGCGCAGCTCGACAAGGCAGGAGTATTCCCGAGTCCGATCGTAACCAAAGTGGTGCCGCTGCAGGCGTTCTATCCGGCCGAGTCTTATCACCAGAATTATGCCGCGCTGCATCCCAATCAGCCCTACATCATGTTCAACGACGCGCCCAAGGTCGAACATCTGCGCCAGGAGTTCCCCGACCTCTACACGGGAAAGTAGGAGAGGGTCAGCCGCGAAGCGGCGAAAGAATGCAGCCCACAGCGCAAGCTGTGGGTAGAAAGTGGAAAGCTAGCGAGCCCCGGAGGGGCGGAAGAAGACTGTCCGAGCAAGAGGAGACGATGTTCGATTCCAATCGCACGACAACGAATGAAGCCTCCACCGATCCGCGACGCCGCGTTTTTCTCGCGGGTGCCGTAGCAACCGTCGCGGGCCTGGCACTCTGGCAATGGAGAAAGCCCACGATCCTCGCAGCGGCCCACGCCGCACCCGGCGAGCCCAAAGACGTCACGATCGTTTCGTTTTCCGATGCCGGTGAGCGGCTGAAAAAAGATCGCGTCCCAAAGGTTGTGAAGACGGAAGACGAGTGGCGCAAGCAACTCTCCGGCAACGCGTTCGACATCACGCGCCACGCGGACACCGAAATCGCATTCTCTGGAAAATACTGGAACCTGCACGACAAAGGCCTCTACCGCTGCATCTGCTGCGACAATGCGCTTTTCGATTCCGCCACGAAATTCGAGTCCGGCACGGGATGGCCCAGCTTCTGGGCGCCCATCGCCGCCGAGAATGTCACCGAGATCCGCGACTCCACCTTCGGCATGGTTCGCACCGCTGTCGCCTGCACGGAATGCGACGCCCATCTCGGCCACGTCTTCGATGACGGCCCCGAGCCCACGCATCTTCGCTACTGCATGAACTCCGCTTCGCTGCGTTTTGTGCAACACGGCTGAGGAATCGTCGACAACTGTTTCAATGCCACTATAATCGAGGGATGAACTCCCCCGTTCCCACGTTCCGCGAACCCACGGGCGTCGAAAAAATCTTCAATCGCGTGTTCGGATTCCTCGTCGGTCTCGGCCTGGGCTTCCCTCACAATTACCTGCTCGAAGTTCGCGGACGAAAATCCGGCAAACTCTACTCCACTCCGGTCGATCTGCTGGAACTCGACGGCAAACGTTACCTGGTGGCGCCGCGGGGACGCACGCAATGGGTGCGCAACGCCGAAGCCGCCGGGGAAGTTACGCTAAAGAAAGGGAGCAGTCGCCAGAAATTTCATCTGCGGCCGTTGCCCGACGCCGACAAACCGCAGATTCTGAAAGCGTATCTCGACAACTTCAAGCGCGAAGTGCAAACCTACTTTCCGATTCCAGCGGGCTCGCCTGTAGAATCATTCGTTGCGATCGCGGAGAGTTACCCAGCATTCGAACTTTCCGCAGCTTGATTTGCTTTTGAACTCGGCAAAAATAATCCTGGAAAATCTATTTTTCCTCTTGCACAAATCTTAAAGTTATGGCATCTTCAAACATCCCCATAGGAAAGGATGCCCAAATTTGTCAATATACGCGCACAAATCGCTTAGCGGGCTGACATGGCCGAATACCAGCCAAGTCGGTTTTAGGGCGTCCGATGAACGCGTCAGTTAATCCTCGACGCCCTTAACGCAAAGCTAACAAAACAAAAGCACGCTGGGTGGCGCAGGCCGCGGTTTCTTCGCCTTGACACGGATACGTCCGCGGTCGCTGATTCCCCCAGCAAAGGCTCCCTCGCGTAAGGGCGGACGCATTCGTCCGTCCCGTCGAGCGCAACTCGACGCACGCGCAAGCCGGTCAGTGGTGAAAGGTGACGGATACTTCTCTTGGTAGAAACAGTTCTGATTTCGCAAGAAATCAGACTGTGAGGTTCGACTCCTCATGGGCGCAAGCCCGCTCCGCGGCCGCACGTTCCCTGACCATTGTTGTTTCTCGTAACAGCGCGCTCAGAAATGGCGCGGAAAAAGTTCAGTCAGTGGTGAAGTTCACGGCAACTTCGTGGCGTGCCTGTTCTTAGGCCGGGGTTCGAGCCCTCAACCGTGATCCCAGTTCCCTGGCTGCAATGCGAGTGTGGCGCGGGCGTTCTCTGAAATCAAAGGGTTCGCCCGCGCTGCACGAAGAATCGGTTTCGCCGGTGGTGAAAGAGAAGAGTTACTTCGCGCCAAAGCACGGCCTACGACAGGAGCAGGAAGCGAACCCTGCCGAGGCGCCGATCTGCGGCAACGCCGGGATCCGCAAGGATCTGGGGGCGTCGTCCCGAAACTCAGGGTTGCCGCAGAAACCGGCCTCGAGTCGAATCTCTTCTCGCAGGTTCCCCGGCGAGAGTAAACCGCGTTGAGGAATGGAAAAAGGAAGTGCGCAGAAGGTAAACAAGTTCGGCCGGTGGTGAAGATAAGGGTTACTTCGCCTCAAGAGCGGGAGATGCAGGTTCGAATCCTGCCGCGGGAATTGTGCCCGCGTGGCTAAATTGGCAAAGCGCCTAACCGTACCTTTGTCGCTGATTCCCCGGCTGATTGACTCAACCCCTAAGTCCGGCGCGAGCCGGTTAGAGAGCCGTGTATGAGCATCGTCATTCGAAACGGAAAGCCGCAGATCAGCGAGTCGCTGTGCAACTCCTGCTACTGGGCGCACATCCAGCGCGGATTCGCAGAGAGCGAGGAGATCATCCTGTGCGCTTTCCTGCGTCCGGCGCGGCTGGTGCCGTTCAAGGTGAGCATGTGCACCGACTACAACGACAAGCGAGTGCCCAGCAAAGCCGACATGGAAGAGATCGCCTGGATCATTCGCACCAAGGATGTGAATCGCCCGGTGGGATTCACGCAGAAAGAAACGGACGACGAGTCCGAGAAGGAAGACGAGACCGAGCAAGAGAACGAGTTGGAACTCGTTCCGTCGGAATAGTTCGCAAACGAATATGACTGAATTTCTCAAACACGTGCTGAACGGCCAGAACCAGTTCGCTTCTGGTGGCTTGCTGCTCATGATCGTCGGCGGCCTCGGCGTCTGGCTGCGAGCCATTCCTCTGCGCGCGTGGCACTGGTTGGTCGAGCAATCCACGCTGATGGTCACGGTGAACGACGAAGACGCGGCGTTTGTCTGGGTGAAGGAGTGGTTTCTGGAACAGAAGTTCCTGAAGAGCATTCGCAGGGTTGACCTTGACACAACACTGCGAGGCGACAGTCTTGCCCTGGTTCCAGCGCCTGGAACGCACTGGTTCTGGTATGGGGGAAGGCCTTTCATCGTGTACTTCTACCGTACGGAAGATACGAAGGGTTTTACCAACAGGCGCAGCGAGGGACTCACGTTCCGCACCATCGGTCGAAGGCAGAGTTTCCTGAAGCAGTTTGTGAAGGAAATCGTGGCATGCCACGAGAAGAACGTGGGCGACAAGTCCTCGCTGTTCGTGCACGCCGATTATTGGGACCGTGTGCAGGGATACGTGCCGCGCGCACTGGAGTCGGTGATCCTGCGGCCCGGTGAAAAGGAGCGCCTGCTGGAGGATGTGGAGAAGTTCAAGAACGCGAGGCAGCGTTACCGTCATCTCGGTGTGCCGTATCACCGTGGGTATCTGCTCTACGGACCGCCAGGAACGGGGAAGACGTCGTTGGTGTCGGCAATCGCGGAAAAATTTGCAGTGTCGATCTACGCGATCAACCTCGCAGACTTTAACGACCGAAGTCTGATGAAGGCGATCAACGATGTTCCGCCGGGCTCAGTCGTGTTGTTTGAGGACATCGACTGCATGAAAGGAGGGAAGGCGCGAGAGAGCGTCGAGCAATCGGGGGCGCAAAAGAAAGTGGAGCAGCGGGACGAAAAGAAAGCGGACATTTTCGGTGTGACGCTGTCGGGATTGCTGAACGTTCTTGACGGATTTCACACTCCCGACAACGTGCTGTTCATGATGACCAGCAACCACATCGATGCGCTCGATCCGGCTTTGCTGCGGCCGGGGCGAATCGATTACCGGCTGTATCTGGGCGCTGCAACCGACGAGCAAAAGGTCGAACTGTATCTCCGATTTTTTCCGCGCGCTGCAGAACGTGAAGCATACGCCTTTGTCGATGCTCATGCAGGAGCGACGACGATGGCAGAGTTTCAGGGAACGTTGCTGGCCGTGGCAGAGAATCGCCCGAGCCTTGATACGGAGGCAAGCCCGGATCGGACAGAGTCGGATCGGACAAGGCAGGAAGAGCCGGTACTCGCGCCGCGATGAGCGGCGCTTGCACCGGAAGTGTTTCGCCGGTGGTGAAGGTAACGGTTCCTTCGAAGGGCGCAGGTTCGAGTCCTGCCATGTTCCTTTACGGAATGTGTAGCTCAGTTGGCAGAGCAATACCGTTGCCGCTAAATTCCCCGGCGAGTTCTAATGCAGCACGACAACCACTTTCGCCGGTGGTGAAGACGAGGGTTACTTCATAAGCCGAAGGTTGCGGGTTCGAATCCCGTCATGGCGCGAGCCATGTAGCTCAAACTTGGATAGAGCAACGGAAAAATACCGTCGTCGCCGAATTCCCCGGCGATTGAAACAACAACAGATTCCTCACCGGCAGAGAGCGCCGGTTCGGAATGACAACAAGTTTGGCGGGAAGCTAGCAGCACGAAGCTTCTGGCTGAAAGCTGACAGCTGATAGCTGACAGCGACAAAGGAGGCCACTCATGGCTCGACTGAATCTACTCAACCTGAACTTTGGTCTGCGCACGCACGAAGGCGCGCCGGCCCGCAACATCTCGACCGAACTGCAACTGCGGCGCTCGGTGCTGGCTTGCCTGCTTTGGGAGAGCCAGTTCTACGAGGACGGAGTCGAGATCGCGGGACGCATTGCGCAGCTTGTGCCCAAGGTCGAAGCCGAGAAGGTGGCATCCCTCGCAGTCGAAGCTCGCGAGAAGATGAAGCTGCGTCACGCACCGCTGCTTCTGGTTCGCGAGATGGCGCGTCACGCCACGCATCGCAAGCTGGTGGCGGAGACGTTGGCGCGCGTCATCCAGCGTGCCGACGAACTCGCTGAGTTCGTCGCCATCTACTGGAAGGACGGGCGCGTCCCGCTTTCGGCGCAGGTCAAGAAGGGGCTGGCCGCGGCTTTCCCTAAGTTTGATGAGTACGCGCTGGCGAAGTACGATCGCGGCGGACCCATCAAGCTCCGAGACGTCTTGTTCCTCGCTCACGCGAAGCCGCGTGATGAGGCACAGGCCGAGGTGTGGAAGCGTCTGATCGCGGGCGAGCTCGCTGCTCCTGACACGTGGGAAGTTGCACTCTCGTCTGGCGCGAACAAGCGCGAGGCCTGGGAGCGGCTGCTCCGCGAGCAGAAGCTGGGTGCTCTCGCACTGCTCCGCAACCTGCGCAACATGCGGGAAGCCGGAGCGAACGAAGACCTCGTGCTCGCCGCGCTCGGTTCCATGAGCACGGCGCGTGTGCTTCCGTTCCGTTTTCTGGCTGCGGCGCGTTACGCTCCGCAGTGGGAAGAGGCGCTGGAGCAGGCCATGCTGAAGTGTGTTACTTCTCGTGAAAACGCACAGGAGAAGCTGCCCGGCAAGACCATCGTGCTGGTCGACGTTTCCGGCTCGATGACCGCGCCGCTTTCTCACCGTTCCGAGATGCAGCGCACGGATGCGGCATACGGGCTCGCGGTGTTGCTGCGTGAGATCGGCGAGAAGGTAGCAGTGTTCAGCTTCTCGAACTCGCTGGTCGAAGTGCCGGCGCGTCGCGGCTTCGCACTGCGCGACGCGATCGACAAGTCGCAGCCGCACAGCGCGACCTACCTGGGGAAGGCTGTCGACGAGCTCAACCAGAAGCACGGCTACGATCGCCTGATCGTCATCACCGACGAGCAGGCGCACGACACGGTGCCTGCGCCGAAGGGCAAGGGTTACGTGATCAACGTGGCCAGCAACAAGAACGGCGTCGGCTACGGCAAGTGGACGCACATCGACGGCTGGAGCGAGGCGGTCGTCGAGTACATCCGCACGCTGGAGCAGACGGAATAAGCAATTGGAACCGCAGGGGATGGGCGAGAGCGTCTGTCCTCTGCGGGTTTCCGCGAGCTGCGGTTTACTTGGTGTCGCTGTCGATCTGGCCGGCGCTCCGTTTACCGGGCCTTTCGGAATGGCATCGTACGACCTTTGAGGGCCTTGCCACTTGCCTCCGAAGGCGCTTCAAAACCAATCCGGGTGCGGGTTGCTTCCGCAGGACTCATGAGTTCGACGATCGCTTCCATCAACTCCCGGATATCGGTGTCGTGACCCTCCAGCCGGCCTTCCAGTTCCGCCAGCTTCGTAAGGATCTGGCGATTGCCGGCGATGGCGCGGCGCATCCTCACAAAAGCAAGAACCACAAACACGCTCATCTCGATGGCGCGTTTGGAGTTCAGCACGGTGGCCGCCATGATCGTGCCGTGCTCCGTAAAGACATAGGGACGATAACGCGTGCCGCCGTGTCCCTCACTTGAGATCACATTTTGTGATTTCAAGATTTTGAATTCGTGCTCGGAGAGTTGAAAGCGGAAGGCCAGAGGAAAACGCTCCGCATTGCGCTTAGCTTGCTGGTTCAGGTGCCTGACCTGAACCCCGTAGAGTTCGGCGAGGTCGGTGTCGAGGATGACTCTCTGCCCACGAAGAACGAAGATTTTCGAATCAACTTTTCTTTCCATCGCGATCGCAGTCTTAGCCATATTTTCAGCTCATTCCAAAACTTGAGATCACAAATTGTGATCTCAAGTTCTCCAGAAAAAGATAGCAGCAGAATAGCAGCCGGCAGGGCTTTCGAGCGCCGCGAAAGTACATTCCTTTGCGCGCCAGATCCTGAAAACGCTCAGGCTCCGGTTACGAAGAAGCTCTCGTCGGGCTTGGTGTTTATCTTTTCTGGGGGGACGGTGGTAGTTACGTCCTGCACGAAGTCGCGGCGGCGTTCCGGGCCTTTGCGTTCGAGCACGCGCACGCGCCGGGTGGGCATGGTGCTGGGTTCGAGGCTGATGATGCGGCCGTCGCGTACCTGAATCTGCGAACGGAACCAGTCAGTCCGAAACATGCGGCCGGCGGCATAGAACGTCATGGACGCGGCGATCGGGCCTTCGAATTCCGGTCCGGTACAGGCCAGAATGCGGCGACCCATTTCCTGTGACCAGGTCAGGCCGCCGACCAGCGGATCGTTCAGGCGGCAGCGCTCGAAGGGCATCGCATGCGAGATCTTACGTAATTGCAGCAACTGCAACAGCACCGAAGTTTTGGCCAGGTTGGTGACGACAATGCGGGCCTCGTTCGCCGAGACTCGTTCCATCTTGATATGCAGATCGGGAGACCATTCGCGCTCGAATTCTTCGCGGGCCAGAGCCAGGCCTTTGTCGGTGGCTTCCACGTAGCGCAGAGTGGCGCGAGCCAGAACTATGCTAAAAAAAGTGGTCACGATCGTCGCGATCACCGGGATGTAGCTCATCAGCGTGGTGAAAGGGATGGTATACGAGTTCATCAACTGCATGTGCATAGTTGCGTATGGCTCCTGCGGACTCTGGTTTCGAGAACGGGTAACGATCTGGATGAGTCTAGCGAGACAGGAGCGGAGCCTCCAGATGCGCATGGTGCTTGTGCGGTAACCGGCGCGGGGCAGGGACTTTGGTAACCAAGGCAAGGCTAGGGATTGGCAGCTTCGCTGATCCAGGAGAGTCGCCGGACAGAGCTTGCCCAGAGCGGAGCAAAGCGTGTGCCCGATCCGATTCGTCTACTCCAAGACACTGTCGTCGAGTTTTTTCCTGCCCCAATCAGCGGCGGCTTGCACAAAAGCCAGAACGACGGGATGCGGCTTCTTTTCTGTAGAGGACAATTGCGGTTGGAAGAGCGTGGCCAGAAAGAAACGGTGGGTCGGAGACTCGATGGCGCGGATCTCCCCCTCGCCGCCGCGGGCGACCACGGGGAATCCGGCTTCCATCGCGGCCCATTCAAAGTCGGGATTAACTTCGAAGTTGCAAAAGAACTCTTCGGTCGCCGTCTCTTTGTCCTTCCCGTAGAAAGACTGCAGATACGAGCCGGGACGCAGGCGAATCTCCGGAATCTTGCCGGATAGTTTCGGGGCATCCCCCTTGCGGTCGGGCACGGCGCAGGCCACAGGATAAATGACGATGTTCTTGGAACCCGAGTTGTTTTCGGCGCTATCGGCGTCGGCAATGTTCAGCACGTTGCGGGCGAATTCGAGGAATGCATACTGGAATCCGCCACAGGTGCCGAGGAACGGCCAATCGCGGCGCCGGGCGAACTCGATGCCCTTCAGCATGCCGTCGAAACTTTTGTAGGGGCTGCCGGGTGAAGCCCACAGGCCATCAAAGCTCTCCAGCGTTTTTTCCGCGGTCGGCGCCAGGAGCGAGGGCGTAGGGAGCCACTCCGATTCCACAGTTATATTGAGCTTGCGGGCGGCGTGCTGCAGGGCGTCGTTGGTGGCGTGGTGCGAGCGGAAATCGGCATTGAAGTCGCCCAGGATTCCGATGCGGACGCCGTCGCTCACGGGTTGATTGTACTAGAGGCACGCGGCGGCCTTCGGCGGGATTGGCGTGGGCGGGTTAGTAAGGGTGGTGCGCAGGGACTGGCGGTTAGAACAGATTCTTGATGCCCAGGAAGAAATAGAGGCTCAGCAGAGCAAGGGCGGGGCCGCCCCAGATCATGAGAATACATTTCCAGCCGAGGGACCGCGCGACTTCCTGCTGGCTGCGCCAGGAGATCAGGAACGTTTTGTTGTTGGTGCCCTTCATAAGCGCCACAGGGGGATGCGGATCGAAACCGTTCACCGATTGTGTGCCTTCGGTATTCCCCGGAGTGCCGTCGCCGTTTCCGGCGGACGCGGCGTTGGCTGGATCCGGCATGACCAACACCCCGCCAGGCGTGGCCATAGCGGCGGAGCGCACTCCGGCCGCGGCCCAGGCTACAGGACTCGCAATTCCCGCCTTCAGTAGCGCGGCCGAGACCTTTTGTTGTTGAGACATGTCGGAAGACTTCGCGGAGGTGGATTCCGGAGACAGGCGGATTACTTCAGTGCCAGCTTCAGACGGCATGGTGAAGACGTGACTCGAAGAACTCGTGTCCAAATCCGCGTCGCGGCTGCCCATGCCCAAAGAGAACGAAAATAAATTCGATGACAGAGAAAATCTGCCGGACGAAAAAGAGGTGCCCTCTGCATCTTGCACTGGTTGCGGGCCGACTTCAATGCCCGGGTTTTCCCCTAGCGTGCCCAACAGGAACAGCGAGTTCTTGGGCTTGATGCAGTACTCTTCCACCTTGATCTTGTTGCTGGTGACAATGCCGTGGCGCGAGAGAAAGCTGTGCACGTTGGCAGGTGCCGGCTCTTTCGTGGTGAAAAACGAATCACAGAACTCCTGCTTGAAATCGCAGTGCAAGTCGAGATCGGCGCCGCGTGGATCGACCAGCAGGCGGCCGGTGTTGTCATCAATGAAAAACGGCAGGTGCATGCACTCCCCGGCAATCTTGACCCAGGTTTTATTCTTGCCGCTCTGTTTGTATTCCCAGACAAGCGTCCGGTAGTAGTAGCAGGGGCGCGCGGTGATGGGCGCCACCATGGTGTAAGGGCCAACGGCCTGGCCGCTGATTTCAACCATTCCCATGGAAGCGCTGCGAATCTTGGAGAAGGGCGTGTCGAGAATCAGGCGGCGCCGCTGCAGCAGCCGGAATCCGTAGATGAATAGTCCGACGCCGGCGCCGAAGCCGAGGATGCAGTAGAGGACGAGTCCTCTTGAATCGGGAGCGTGCAGAATCAGCGTAGAGAAGATCAAGTTAGAGATCATCATGCTCGGGAAGATCATCGATGGAGGCCGCGGGCGGGTGCACACCGCTCCCTGGGATCAGGCTAGCGAATGGGGGAGCGGCGGGGCAGCAGGAAACGGCAGGATGGGCTTACGTTGGTAATTTGCGGTTGCGGCGGGCTGCGGCTCTGGAAAGCTTCACGGGACGGGCGAAGTCGCCCGTCCCCACATATTCCGAACGCTTACCACACGTCGCATCTCTTCCCTTCGGGCCGGACCATCGCGGCGTCGGCTTTGCAACTCCACGCCGCCTTAAATTCCGGCAGGTTGGAGAGCGGACCGATCACGCGGAATTTCGCGACAGGATGGGGATCGCCCTGCACCATCAGCCGCTGCGCTTCCGGGCGTGTCTCGTCGCCGCGGAACTGTCCCCAGGCGATGAAGAACTGCTGCTCGGCAGTGAAGCCGTCGATGTCGGCGGGCCGCGACTTGCCCTGCAGAGATTTCTGATACGCGAGGTAAGCGATCTTGGCGCCGCCCAGGTCGCCGATGCTTTCACCCAACACCAGCTTGCCGTTGTGGTGGATGTCTTTTTCGATGTAATAGTGATCGAACTGATCCGCCACGCAAGCCGCACGGCCCTGAAAATCTTTCAGGTCAGCATCAGTCCACCAGTTGCGCAGACGGCCGAGGAAATCGAATTGCGCGCCCTGGTCGTCGAAGCCGTGCGAGATTTCATGTCCGATCACAACCCCGATCGCGCCGTAGTTCACGGCGTCGACCGCATTCATGTCGAACGCCGGAGGCTGAAGAATTCCCGCGGGGAACACGATCTCGTTGAGCAGCGGATTGTAGTAGGCGTCGGAGGTGGGCGGCGTCATGCCCCAGCGGTCGCGGTCGACAGTCTTGCCGATCTGAGTACGGTCGTCTTCTTCCACAAATTTTCTTCCGGCGATCATGTCCTCGAAATAAGCATCGCGCCTAATGCTGACGTGGCTATAGTCCTTCCATTTGTCGGGATATCCGATCTTGGGCCGGAAGGTGGCGATCTTGGCCATCGCCTTTTCTTTGGTGTCGTCACTCATCCACGGACGGCTGAGAATGTCGTCGCGCATGGCCGCGAGCAGATTGCGCACCATCTCCTGCATGCGGGCCTTGGCTTCGGGCGGAAAATATTTCTCGACATATTTCTGTCCCAGCGCTTCGCCGAGATACTGATCGGCGGACTCGGCGCAGCGCTTCCAGCGCGGCTTCATCTCGGTGGTCCCGGCCAGATATTTTCCCTTGAACGCAAAATTCTCTTCGACGAACGGCGTCGAAAGGGAATCAGCAACGGAATCCAGAAGTTGCCACTTTAGATAGACCTTCCAGTCGGCCAGCGGCGTCTGCTGCATCTGGCGGTCAACTTCCTGCATGAACTTAGGCTGGTCGACGTTCATATCGACGTCGGTGGGAATCTCTTTGTGCTTGAAATAGGCAGCCCAGTAGACGTGCGGAGCCATGGCCTCCAGTTGCGTGAACGTGGTGTTGTGATCGGTGGCGGCCGGGTCGCGCAGGGCAACGTTATCGAGCGAGGCTTCAGCGAGTTTGGTTTCCATCGCCATGACAGTCTGCGAAGCGGCGGCAGCGGATTTCTGATCCCAGCCGGCGAGCTTGAACATGGCGGTGACGTGCGCGATATATTTTTCGCGGGCTTCTTTAAAGCGTGGTTCGGTTTTCAGATAGTAGTCGCGATCGGGAAGGCCAAGGCCGCTGGCCCCCAGATCGGCCAGCACCCACGAAGGCTTATGCGGATCCTGCTGGCTGCCGAACGCGAAGGGAACCTGCACCAGAATGTCATGCATCTCGGCCATGACCTGCTGCAGGGCGGCGATGTCGCGAGCGCCGTCGATCTTGGCGAGCCACGGCTTGATGGGATCGATGCCGCGGGCGTTCACCCGGGGCTCATCCATGCAAGCCCCGTAATAGTCGCCAATGATTTGTTCGTTGCTGCCCGGGGCCGCAGACTTGTCAGCGGCAGCAGCCTCGAGAATTTCGCGCAGCTTGTCTTTCGAAGATTCGCCCGCCTGCCAGCGTTTGCTCCAGCGCGTCATGGAAGCGGGAATAGGATTATTTGCGCGCCAGGTCCCGTTAGCGAATTCGAAGAAGTCATCGCACGGAGCGGCCTTGCGGTCGAGATCGCCGAGGTCGATGCCGTGGAGGGATGAGGACTGGGATAGGGCGAGGGGCGCGGAGGAGATGAAAAGAACAAGCAGGGCGCACAGTGGGTTTCGCAGTAAGCGCATGAATAGCCTCCCAGATTAGGGCACAATTGGCGGACAGCCATTGTAGTTCATGCATCAGGGAAGGTGCTGGAGGTTAGACGGAGTTTGGCGAACACGGAAAGCGTGGATGAACGATTCGGGCAGGGACGGAGAGTCGACTGTCTGGCCTGGTCAGTGAGTGCTATGGGGATGTTGCGTCAGTTGGGATGTTCAAGATGGTGCACGGCTTCGTGATATTGGCCGTTCCGGTAGCGAAAACTCACATTATCGATGTAGGCACCAGCTTGGGTAACGATAGTCAACTGCAGGTCGCGATAGCCGTTTGTGCGAGTAGGCAGCACGGTTAGAGCGTCCGCTCGACCGCGAAATACGATCTCGTATCCAGTCGGTGACTTGGCCAGAACCCAGAACTGCGAAATGTGCGCTCCTCCAAGACATGGATTCTCGCCCCTGACGATCAATCCAGAAGAGGGCGAGCGGCTCAAGCGAATTTCCGATGCAACGAACCACGACGCGGGAATCCTATCGAGCGGAATCCCTTCGTCATGCGCACACATTTGGATTGAATCGTCGGCGTTCTTCGATGTTCTGAGTGATTCCAGAGCAGCGCCGGGAAGGGCGGCGGGATTTTCAAGGTCGCCTTCCGCTCCGAAGTCCGTCTGCTCCCGATGGCCTTCCACCCGCTTCGATGCCTGCGGGCAGAGTTGAGTCCCGCTCATTAGGAGCAGCAGAACGATTCGCATAGTCTGTTTCATATCGCTCGAAACATCATAACTGTTGAAAATCAGGCCATAGCACTGAAAACCCCGATAGAGTTTGAATAACTAGAGCAAGTGGTGGTTCGCTGCCCAGTCGCGCACGTTCTTGAGTTGCGCTGTCAGCAACTCAACGTTGTCTGGATACGCCGATTGCGCTTGAATAGCGTTTTCAAGACTCGCAATACAGGTACCTACCAAGCGAGTTGCTTCGTCGCGCTGACCCAGGGTCAGACGTACTGCCGCCGCTGTCACGCGGCTCATGGGCTGGCTCTCAAGCGTTTTGGCCGCTTCCGGCAGCTGTTTGTTTACCTCCAGCCACGGCCAAATTATCTCCGACCAGTACGTATTCAAATTCAGTACGACGTTGGACGCGATAGTGGCTGAGTCAACCGCCCACCAACGGTCGGGGAAACTCCAAAGGGCGCGAAGCAGACAGAACTGTTCACTGGGAACCTTAGGCATCCCATCTGATCCCTGCAAAACCCTTGCGACTTCCGGGAAGTGAACTCCGAAGTTGACGCGGAACCTCCCGGAATCCCCGAAGTTGTGCTGGCTCGACTGGACGGTCACTACCTGTATGGCATCGCCGTCGGTTCGGTGAAAGTTGATTCCGCGCCTGTGGAATCCTTGTTCTTTCAAACGCGGGGCCAGGCCCGCGTCGACGATCGCCCGAATCTTTTTGCCGATCTCGCTCATGCGTTTGCGAAATTGCTCTAAGCGAAAATGAGCCAACGAGGAGAACGTTTTTCCTCAATGCTTGGCGGGGTTTTCTTAGTGAATCTACCCGCCGGCTTTGAGTTCGGTTAAGACCTGCTTCGCGATTTCTTTCAGCGTTTCGAAGACGCCCACGCCCTGAAAGGCGACAGCTTCGACGATAGCTTCATTTTTCTTGCGCAGTTCGGTAGCCAGCAGATCAACAGGCAGAATGTTAGGCAGGTCGCGCTTGTTCAACTGCAGCACGTAGGGAATCTTGTTGAAGTCGTAGCCATGTTCTTTCAGATTCGACATCAGGTTGTCGAGGGCTTCGACGTTGGCGTCCATGCGCTGCTCCTGCGAGTCGGCGACGAAGACGATGCCGTCCACGCCGCGCAGAATCAGCTTGCGGCTGGCGTCATAAAAAACCTGGCCAGGGACGGTGTAGAGATGGATGCGGGTCTTAAAGCCGCGGACGTTTCCGAGGTCGAGGGGAAGAAAATCGAAAAACAGGGTGCGCTCGGTTTCCGTGGCCAGCGAAATCATCTTGCCCTTCTGCTGGTCCGCAGTTTTCTGGTAAATCACCTGCAGGTTCGTGGTCTTGCCGCCCAGTCCGGCGCCATAGTATACGATCTTGCAATTGATCTCACGGGCTGCGAAGTTGATGAAACTCAAGGCTTTCCTCAAATACGGGCATGCCCTTGAGGGCTGCCGCGCACACTCATGTCCCTATGGAGGCTCGGGGTCTTTATATCATACGGGACGTGCCCAACGCAGGTTACTCAGGTGACTCCCGCCCCAAGCGGGCAAAGTCCGGGCAAAATTCGGGCAGTCTTGCACAGCGGCAGAAGGAGAATCAACGGGCACTCGGGATCGCATAATACCCGTCCTTGGCAGCCACTTTCAGCCCTTTTCGGTCAACCCGCACTTCGATGTCGCGGTAGGCAGAAGCGCCAGTCACCGGCAGGGGGGTATATCCCAAAGTGTATTGATTCCTGGCCTCGGAGGCCATTTGTGAATATGCGTCTTCGATGGCATTACGGGAGAGTTCGGGAAGCGGATCGGCACCGCAGGTCGCGCGCACGAATTTCGCAAGGTTATTGGTGCGGCCCTGGTCCGGCAGATGAAATTTTTCGAGCTGCCGGAAGCCGGGCAAGGCGCCGCTGTCAACCACCACTGCTCTGACCTGAATGTCGCGAGTCTGCAGCAGGTGGCGGACGCCGTCATAACTCGCCCGGCTACCCATTTCTCGTCCGTCGCTGATGACGAAGATCACTTTCCGGCGGGTTTTCTCGCGCTTGCTCAGATCCAGCGCCGCCCTCAGGATGGCATCATTGAGCACGTGTGACTCCCGCGCAGGAGTGTTGACCGGCTGGATGACTGGCCCGCCCACCGGCGCACCATTGACCGTGGGGCCGCCAGGTCCGAGTGGTCCGCCGAGCACCGGCGGGCCGGCAACTCCGCGGACTTGCTTCAGTTCTGTCAGAGCGGCGTTCAGCCTCTCCGGCCTTCCCGTGAAATCGGTGACCTGGCTGACCGTGCTGCTGTAAGTGTAAAGCGCAACTTCGTCGTAGGGGCTGAAAGCGCCGACCAGGGCGGTGTACGTCTGATTCACCTTCTGCAGGGCGACGTCCGACATGCCAATGTCGAGCACGACCGCGACCGAAAGCTCGAAGGGATCGCTGGTGAAGTAGGTCAGATTCTGCTTCTTGCCGTTTTCGAATACGCTGAAGTCTCTGGCAAGCAGACCGTCCACGGCGTGGCCGCTGGAGTCTTTCACCATCACCGGCAGCGAAACGTAGTTGACCTTCACCACCAATTTGTAGAGATCGTCGCCAGCGCTGATCTGATTTCTAGGCGTGCTGCCGGCGGGAACGGTCTCGACCGGGGGCATGGGAGGAATAGGCTGCTTATCGTTATTTTGATCCTGGTTCTGGCTCTTGTCCTGCTTGGTCTGGTCCGGCGTCTGCTGGGCCTCGCCAGGATACGGAATCGGTTCCGACCCTCGGCCCGCGGCGGGCGGAGCGGCAGGCGCCGGCGGCTGAACGGTTGAGGGTGCGTCCGGAATATCTTGTGCGGGCTTTGAACTGGCGGGGTTTGAACCGGCAGGGTTCGAACCGGCTGGCGGGGGCGGCTGAGTCTGGCCACCGGATTGCGCCTGCGCACCGGTGATCGCCAGGCCGAACCCGATCCCCACAGCAATCAGGATTCCTCCCCAGGGGCACTTGGTCGTATTTTCAGTCACTGACTTTCCGATCACTGGCGCCATTGCCTTCCTCAATCCGCGAAAAAAGCCATTTTACTACCCCTTAAGATGCCCGATTCAGCCCATTTGGTGCATCTAAAGCTTCAGGACTAGACTAACACTAACGCCGAATCGCGAGAGATCCCCGAATGCCAAAGCTTCTGGTTGCCCAGCTTGTCGCTAAACGCCGAATCCTGGTCATGGTGGCCCTGGGTGCCTTGTCCCTTGGAACTCCAATCATTATTGCGCAGTCGCCAGCCAGCCAGTCGGCGCCGGCTCCCAAAGCGACTCCGGGCCAGCAGCCAGCCGCTCCCAACCAGAAATCCGACGACTCCCAGGAGCCCGCTACCACCCTGAAGGTGAACGTCAATGTTGTGCAGCTGTTCTTCAACGTCAAGGACAAGCACGGGGCGCTGATCCCGAACATGACGAAAGACGATTTTGAAATCTTTGAAGACGGCCAGCAGCAGACCCTGAAGTATTTCACCCCGGAGACCAACCTGCCGCTCACGCTCGGCATGCTGATTGACTCCAGCGGCAGCCAACTGCGGGTTCTCGACATGGAAAAAGAAGTTGGCGGAGCGTTTTTGAAGCAGATCTTGACCGACAAAGACGAAGCCTACGTCCTCGATTTCAACATCGATGCCAGCCTGGTGCAGGATTTCACCCGCGACGTGCAACGCCTGCAAAAAGCCCTCAACTCCGTGAAGATCAATACCGGCGTCACCATGCCAACGCTCCCCGGAGCGGGCGGTGGTCCGGTGCCGACCGCACACTCCGCAGGCACTGTGCTCTACGATGCGGTTTATCTATCGGCCCACGACATGCTGTCGAAAGAAGTCGGTCGCAAGGCGATGATCCTGCTGACTGACGGCGAGGACGAAGGCAGCCGCCTGAAAATCAAGGACGCGATCGAGGCTGCGCAGAAGGCGGATGCCATCGTCTACGTTCTGCTCTGTGCCGACCGCGGATTCTACGGAAGCGCAGGGATGGGTTACGGCGGCGAGGGCGAAATGCGCAAGCTCACCGAGCAAACCGGCGGCCGCGTCATCAACGTCGGCAACAAGTTCGACAAACTGCGCGACGCCTTCGACCAGATCGCCGCCGAGCTGCGGAGCCAATACAACATCGGCTATGTCCCCACCAATACCAAGCTCGACGGCGCCTACCGCAAGCTCGAAATCAAGAACAAGCAGGGCTATAAGATCCAGGCCCGCGCCGGCTATTACGCCGGACGCAAAGAGGACTAGACCTGTTTATGTGGAGCGGGCACTCCTGCCCACTGCCTTTGATCTTGGTGTTGTCTTTAGATCTTTTCTGCGTCAGGTCCAGCCTGGCTCCTGAAGGAGGTGAAAGACCACACCTTCCAGAACGAGTACTAGCGATCCGAACGCCACGGCGGACATTGATTTGGAAAGCCTTTAGTGAGCGGCTTTGGACACGGCGACAATCTTGTAGGTCTCGGACTCGATCTTCTTGCCGTCAAGACTAGTCGGCCAAAACAACTTCGCTTTGTCCCCGTCGAAGGTGGCTTCAAATTCGTCAACCAGCGGCACACGGCACGAGCGCACGTTGCCCGGCCCCGCCATCCGCTCCTGAAACTTGCTGGTGCAGTTGACGACCGCTTTGTCGCCGTTCGGCAGAACCAAAGTGAGGGTTGCGCCACGGAGATTCAAGTTCTGTGCGACGCCATAGCTATCATTGACGAAGGCATAGCTGTAAGCCACATTGCTGTCGTTTCGTGCTGTGACTTTCACTGTGACTCGATCCTTGCCTCCGGCGAACGCCGAACCTACCAGGACCAGACCAACCAGAACTGTCGCGATGCGCCTCATTGACTCTTCTCCTATCCAAATTCCTGCCATTTGGTACGAAAGCTGTCAGTCACATTTATCTGATAGTTGTTCAAGGGCCTCATCTCTACTAAGCCCCCACTCCTCTACGTAGGCACGGGTTTCCTCTTCACTGGCCCCGACAAAAAAGGTGTGCGTCCCATACACTTTGAAGTTGCCCTTAATCACATCACCTTCATCGGGATCATAGTCGCCGTACCATTCCAGAATAGCGTAGCCTGACGGGGCGCTCACCATGTAATAGTCGCAGTCGGAAACTCGTTTTGCTACAGTGCCTTTTTCAGCGAAAGCGACAGGGCAAAATAGCGCCCCCAGAACGACCAACCAAAAAATCTTTTGCATAGATTCTCCTCGCCCACAGTAGGGCGTGGGAGCCGTTTCCGCTATGGCACCAAGGTGTCGGTCGCCTGATCAGCGGGGGCAGTCTTCCCCGAGCGGATTCGTACGGAGCGGGCACTCCACACCAACATCCTGATACACTCCCATGCGGAGGTTCCCATGCCCCGTTTCTCCCGGCGCTCATTTCTGCACCTTTCAGCGGCTGCGTCCGCGGCAGCTGCATTCCGAGGGATGACCGAACCCATGCTGGCCGCCGCCTCGCGGCGCCGCCCGCACGCCCCGGACGCCGTGCTCATCGATTCGAACGAGAATCCGCTCGGCCCCTGTCAGGCTGCGCGCGACGCGATCTCCGCCATCATCCCACTAGGCGGCCGTTACTCCGACAATCTCACCGACGATCTGGTGAACGCGTTTGCGCAGCTGGAAGGCCTCAAACCTGATTTCATCTACAGCACCGCGGGATCGACGCCTCCGCTGGGCCTTAGCGTGCTGGCCTTCACTTCGCCGCAGAAGAGCTACGTCACCGCCGATCCCGGATTCGAGACCGGCATGTCGATGTCGGCAATTTCGGGAGCGCGCGTGGTGAAGGTTCCGCTCACGAAGACTTACGCGCATGACGTCAAGGCCATGCTGGCGGCCGCGCCCGACGCCGGCGCCTTCTACATCTGCAATCCCAACAATCCGACCGGCACCCTCACCCCGCACTCGGACATCGAATATCTTGTCGCCAACAAGCCCCAAGACTCGATCGTTCTGGTTGACGAAGCGTACATCCATTTGAGCGAAGCGCCATCGGCGCTCGATCTGGTCAAGGCTGGTAAAGACGTCATTGTGCTGCGGACGTTCTCGAAGGTCTACGGAATGGCCGGCCTGCGCTGCGGCTTCGTAATCGCACGTCCCGATCTGCTGGAAAAAGTCACCGCACGCGGCGGCCAGAACTTTATGCCCGTGACCGCTATCGTCGCAGCGACCGCCAGCCTGAAGGATTCGGCACTGGTCGCGGACCGCCGCCGCATCAATGCCGGCATTCGCCAGCAAACTTTTCAGTGGCTGGACCGCAACGCCTACTCCTACATTCCTTCCGAGTCGAACTGCTTCCTGCTCGATACCAAGCGGCCAGGGAAAGAAGTAAGAGACGCCATGGCGAAGGAGAATGTTTTAATCGGTCGCGTCTGGCCCGTGATGCCCACCTATGTCCGTATCACCGTAGGCACGCAAACAGAGATGGAACGCTTCCAGTCCGCATTCCAGAAAGTAATGAAAGGTGTGTAGCGGATCTTCGTAGCGCCGGCCTCTGGCCGGCTGTCCCGGGGGCGTCTCGCCCGCGGAGCCGAGAGCCAGCAGAACTGCAAGTAGTCTTACTGCGGTGTCAAATGCGGTTTCATTCCACCGCTTCCGTCCACCGAACGACCCGCCCTTCCCGGCTGCTCTTGCGCGCCAGCAACAGCGCACGCATGGTGCGCAGCGCCTGCTGCGGCGTCACATCCAACGGAGCTCTCTTCTCGATCGCATCTCGCACGTTGGCGTAGAACAGGCGATAGTCTCCGCGTTCAGTCTTGACCTTGCGCGGCGCTTCGTTGACGCGGCTCAGCGTGCCCCAGCGTTCCTCCGGCTCCAATCCCCAATTCGCGCCCCAATCCAGACCGTCCGGGCAGTTCGCGCCGCGCAGAATCTCCTCCTGCGGATCCATCCCATACTTTATGAATGACCCTTCCGTTCCGTGAAGCAGCAAATGATGCCCCGGCGCGTAAGCGATGATCCGCGCCCGCAGCGTTGCTCGCGTCCGCGGATACTGCATGATCACATCGAACGCATCGTCGATCTTCGAAGTCTCCCGCTGACGGAGGGCCGAAGCACAAATCGTCTCGGGCTCGCCAAACAATACCAGCGCTCCGTCGATCAAGTGTGGACCAAGGTCCCAGAGAACTCCCGCAGCGGGAAATTCCGCCTGCTCCCTCCAAGCACTCGGCTTTGACTCCAGCCGGAAACGATCGAAGCGCGCTTCGTACTCGGCGACCGCGCCCAGTGCGCCCGCACTCAACAACTTCTTCACCGTCAGAAAAGCCCCGTCCCAGCGGCGATCCTGATAAACCGTGACCAGGCGGCCGCGCTCGGTGGCAATGCGCACCAATTCCTCGGCCTCCGCCATGGTCGGAGTAAATGGTTTATCGACCACCACGTCGCGACCGGCTTCGAGGCAGGCTTTGGTATAGGAATAATGCGAGTCGTTGGGCGTGGCCACCACGATCAAGCCGAGCGTTTTGTCGGAGAGCATTTCGTCGAGGGTGCGGGCAACTCGAACCTCAGGATATTTCTGCTGAGCGTTCGAGCCGTGGCGTTCAAGAATGCAGGCCAACTCCATCCCCGGGACGCCCCGAATTACAGGCGCGTGAAACGCCTGCCCCGCCAGACCAAATCCGATCAATCCGACTCGTACCATATTCGCTTCCCCCTCCGCTTTTTCAGCGGTCTTTCACGCGGCGCACGAATTTTAATCCTGACCAGACCTCGGTCACGGCGCATACTTTTACATCCACCAGTCCGGCGGCCAGGCCGATCTCGCGGACGATATTCTCGTCCAGATCGGTGGCCACGCCCGAACTTTTCTTCGGCCAACTCACCCACAGCATTCCCGCGGGCGCAAGCAATCTGCTGATGCGCTTGAACTCCTTCCGCAGAGCCGTTTTCGACTTCGAGAACAGCATGGCGAAATCGAGCGCGGCTTTTCCGTCGCCGATTTCGCAGCCCGCGAGTTCCGCGCTCAACTCGGCCCGCACTTCAGCGGGAGCATCCGTTAGACACACGCGGAAACCGGGTTTGATGCCCAGCTTTTTCGGGAGTGGCGTTCCGGAATATCCTGGCATGACTGGTTCCCGCTACGATTCGCTGCCCTGAGCGAAGTCGAAGGGTGATTGATGATCTTAACTTACTGGGCGGTGGTCGGAGCGTACCATCCCCGCCGCGCCCGCACCCGGAAATTCTTCGGGTCGTTAGGTACGATTTCAATCGTGCGGTAATGTCCGTCGGCCTTGAGGTTCGCCGGCTTGTAGGCGATGGCGTACTGGCTGCGGAGTTCGTCCTGAATCTCGGCGAAGGCATTGGCCACGTCTCGAATCTGGAAGGGATGGAACGGCCGTCCGCCGGTGGCGTCTGCAATGCGGTCGAGCACCTTGTCGCCGGGACCTTTGGTTCCGCTCACGTTGGTACTGATGGTGTAGACGACGGCCTCGGCGCGCTGCGCCATCTCAATCGCCTCTTCGCGCGTGACGTGGCTCTGGTTATCGTCGCCGTCACTGAGCAAAATGATGGCGCGCCGCACGGTCTCTGATTTCGGGGCCTTGAGCAGCTTATCGCGGCAGGCAAAATAGAGCGCATCAAACAGCGCCGTACCCCCGCCGGGATGCAGTTCGTGCACCCCATGCGCCAGCTTTTCGGTGTCGTCGGTGAAATCCTGGGTGACCTCCGGGGTCACGTCAAAACCCACTACAAACGCCTGATCTTTGTGAGGATGAACCGTCTGATTTAGAAACTCGATGGCGGATTCCTGTTCGAACTTGAACCGGTCACGCACCGAATTACTCGCGTCGATGAGCAGGCCAACCTGCAGCGGGAGATTGGTTTCGGCGTGGAAGCTGCGGATTAGCTCCGGCGGCTTGTTATCGTCGACCACGCGGAAATCGCCCTGCTTCATGTCGGTGATGCGCCGGCCATGCTTGTCGGTTACGGTGAACACCACGTTCACTTCGTTGGTCCGGGTTACGATCCTGGTGACCGCCTCGTCGTCGGCCGGCGGAGAATTTGGCTGAGCCTGCTGCTGCGCCGGGGCAGCGGCCGCCGGACCTGGCGCGGTGGAGGTCGGAGCAGACGATGTCGGAGTAGCCGTTGTAGGCGCCGCCGATTGCGCGGCCGCGCTCCCTGCCAGCAGCAGCAGAACCAGTCCAGAACTCGGAATCAATCTCGTCCCCAATGTTTGCACCTGCCGCAGTATTATATCCGCCCCTTCTCCAGCCTTGCCAGAAACCCGTGCAGATCGGGTGGAAGCGGGCTGTCGAGGGAAATCTTTTCACCGCTGCGGGGGTGCGTCAGCTCAAGCTGCGCGGCATGCAGAAAATTTCGGGACAGCGCAATCGCCCCGCCCTCGTCGGTGGCGCGTCCGCGCCTCGCACGCATCTCGCGCGGAGCGCCGTAGAGCACATCGCCCACAACTGGATGCCCGAGTGAAGCCATGTGCACGCGGATCTGATGAGTGCGTCCAGTATCGATCTTCACCTCGACCAGCGTGAACTTGCCAAACGCCGTCTCCAGGCGCCGAACCACGCTGTAATGCGAGACCGCATCGCGCCCGCCACTGCCGCGCGTGTGCGTAGTCATGCGTACGCGGCGCACCGGGTCGCGGCTGATAGGCGCGTTGATCGTCCCCCGATCTTTCTTCGGCCAGCCATGCACCAGCGCAATGTAAGTCTTCTTCACCTCATGCTGGGCAAACTGCGCCGCCAGCTTGCGATGCGCATCATCGTTTTTCGCGACTATGATAAGTCCGCTGGTCTCCTTGTCGAGACGATGCACGATGCCCGGCCGCAACTCGCCGCCAACGGCCGACAGGGTCGAGAAGTGATGCAGCAGCGCATTGACCAGCGTCCCGCGATTGCGCTGATCTTCTCCGTTTGGATCGATGGCTCCAGCCCCAGCGTGCACCATCATGCCAGCAGCCTTGTTGATGATGGCGATGTCGTCGTCTTCGTAAAGGATGTCGAGGGGAATGTCTTCGGCAACAGCGCGAAGAGGAGGCCGCTCGGCCGAGCCGAGAATGCTGATGCGCTCGCCGCCCCGCAACTTCAGCGAAACTTTGGCCGGCGAATCGTTGACCAGAACTTTCTGCTGCGAGATCAGCTCCTGCACCCGCGCCCGGCTCACGTCAAGATGCCCGACCAGGAACTGATCGAGGCGCTTCCCGGCGTCGTCAGGCGCGACGCAGATCGTGATGGGGAATTGTTCGAGCACTCGCTGGGAAAGGATACTACGCCGCTTTCTCGCTCCGAGAAACGCCGTCGTCTACGAGCCACCCCGAGCCGCGTTCAGTGCGCGAATACGAGCGAACAGGTCAAGGAAATTTCCATAAATATCCAAGTCGGCGTCGAACGCGGATTGATTCCGCGCGACGTGTTCGACGCTTTCGAGCAACTCAGACATGATTGGCGCAATGCACGCTGGTTCCTGCTCAAGCTTTTCCAGGACAAGCCGCAGGAAGCAGCTGGCAGCATCGGCACCCTCATACTCAAAATCGCCCGCCATCACGAAGTCCCGAAATCCGATCATGTAGTAGCGAAACGGTATTTCGGGCATGAAACGGAGCTCGGACGTTCTTTCAAGTACGTTCGCGCGAAAATGAGGCTGCATTTCCTCGTTGGTGTGCCCGGCAAAAAGGCGGTGAGCATACTCCTGGTCGAGGTCGGAGTGATAGTCTCCCCAATCTTTTTCTGTCGGAACGGTCATCTCGCTCTCGCGGCTCGCGCCGCAACCGTGCCCCTACCGCGTCGCGGCGACCGTCTGCGCCGGCGCCGCCTTCGAACCAGGCCGCAGCCACCAGATCAGCCCGCCGCCGACTACTAGCCCAATCGCGATCAGCTGCGTGCCCGTCATCGCCCCGCCGAAGACCGATCCGCGACCCGGATCGTCGCGGATATATTCGAGGAAGAATCGGGCGACCCCGTAAATGAACATGAAGGCGCCAATCACCTGCCCGTCAAACTTCCTGCGCTTCAGCAACCACATCAGGACGAAGAAATTTGCCAGCTCAACCGCCGACTCAAACAGCTGCGTGGGTTCCAAAGGCACGCCCAGCGGCGTCCCGGTAATCGAGTTGGCCAGCGGATTGTGAAACGTCACGCCCCACCAGTGATGCGTCTCTTTCCCGTAGCAGCATCCCGCCGCGAAGCAGCCAATGCGCCCGATCGAGTGCCCCAGCGCCAGCCCGGGGGCAAAAGCGTCACAAGTGCCCAACGCCGGCATGTGATGCTTCCAGACATACCAGGCCGCCGCCACGAACGCGGCCAGCAGCCCTCCGGAAAACACTCCGCCCGCCTGCAGCGTGTTGATGCTGAAGATCTCGCTGGGGTGCGCCGCGTAGTAGCTCCACTCGTTGACCACGTAAAGCACCTTGGCCCCGACAATGCCGCAGAGCACGACCAGAATCCCCAGATTCCACGCCTTGTCGCCATCAATCCCCAGCCGCTCGGAGTTGCGCACGCTGACCCACAGCCCGACCAGGACGCCCATGGCGACCAGGAATCCGTAGGTCGGCAGGAAGAACTTCCCGAGATGAAAGAGTTGGGGAAACACAGTAGATTAGATGCGTGAAGTAAAAGATTCGCTACTCGAACGAGTCTAGCAGGAATGGAACTATTCGCCTCTGGCTTTTGGCTAAGAGCTAAGAGCCAAGAGCTAACAGCCGTGAAAGCAAGCCGACCCACTGTGCCGTGTGACGGGCCGAGAATGAACCCGTCGGTAGACGTTGGGTGCCCGCCGAGACCCTTTAGGCATCTGCGCATGGCGCAGCGTCGCACACCGGATCTTAGTTCGAGTCGAGCTCCCGTTCATTCAGCATTGGTTCAAAAATCGGTTACCGCCATCACCAACCCGGCAGGCCGGCTTTCAATCAGGATGCTAGGCAAAACCGCCCCGCTTGGCAAGTGCAAGACCGCAAAAAGTTGGCACCCCGCTTGCAACCAAAGTAATCCCCCGTTCACAAATGCCCTTGCCCACCGGGGATCATTTGTTGATGGAACGATTGTCGATGGAACGATCAACGATCTGTGGAGATTTTGATTTGTCATCCTGAAGGAGCGCGTTCTTTGCGCGACTGAAGGATCTCTGCACTCCTGTCGGAAGCCCGGCCAGCCCATTCCAATCCCGCCGCAGGCTTTTGATCTCGATTTGTCATCCCGAGCGAAGTTTTCGCCCGCGAAGCGGACGAAAACGCAGTCGAGGGACCTCGGGTTGTGTGGAGCGGACACCCCTGCCCGCTGCCTTTGACCTTGACCTTGAGCCCTGCTCTTAGCCCGTCCCCCTCCCCACACCCTCGTGCCCCTCCCCTCCACCCTCGTGCCCTTTGCATTCCCCCGCCCCACCGTGTACAAAGGACCCCGTACGTGAGGGGGTCCCACGGCCAAATGCCGTAGGACCCTTTTTCTCTCACACGGAGGAAACGTAAATGCGTCCCTTAGCGTTCCAGATAAAAGACTTCAAGTCTATCCACGACTCAGGCGTCTGCTACCTTTCGGGCGACAGCATCACGGTACTTGCCGGACAGAACGAAGCCGGTAAAACTGCGGTCCTCACAGCACTTCGAGATTTCGACCTTGAGGAAGGTGCGGCGCCAAAGACGGCCGACTACCAGCCGGATGAACGGCTAGACGCTACGCCTAGCGTCTCGGTCCAGTTTAAGTCAGACATCGACCACATTGGCGTCGGACTATCGGAGGACGAATCCGGCATCCCCGACGCGGTGGCCAGTCGGCTCAGAACCAATCCGGACTTCTGGGTCACCCGCGACCTACGCTCCGGCAAGTACCGATTGGAGGATGCGCTTGTAACACTCTGGCAGGACAACACTCCGACCGCAGATACCGAAAACGATACGCAGGAGCCCACAGCGTTGCCGCCCGTAAAGCTGCTGACACCGGAACAGTTTGCAGCCTGGCTCCGGGACCGATGGCCCAGCTTCGTCTACTTCGACTCATTCCAAGACTCACTCCCGCGCCAAGTAGATTTCGCAGACCTGCTGCCGCCGAAGAAATCCGCCCCCTCTGCCGCGCAGACCATCATCGCTCCGCCAGCCACCGCGGCGTCAAATACGCCGAAGGCGGTGGCCTCGGTCCAAGACTTTGTAACGCTGGCCGACCTCGACGTAAGCCGGGTCGCGAGCATGTCCGAACAGGACAAATCCCTCGGCAACTACCTCAGTTCAAGAGGCGCTGAAATAACCGGGGATTTCCTCACATACTGGAAGCAGAAAGTCGACAAGGAGGAAACAGTCGACATAAGAGTCCGTCATCTTCGCGACTCTGAAGGGACCCTTAAGCTCGCGTTCTACGTCCACGACAAAAGCGACCAGTACCCGGATCAGCGAAGCAAAGGATTCCTATGGTTCCTGAGCTTCTACCTGAAGCTGGCAGCCGTCCAGAAAAGGTACCCCGGGCGGAGACGGCTTCTCCTGATTGACGAACCCGGAAGCTACCTACATGCTCGTGCGCAAAAGGATGTCCTCCATTTGTTCGAGGATCGAATCGCGCAGAACGACCTAGTCATCTACTCAACACATAGCCCATATCTCATCCCGCCTGACAGGCTTCACCGCCTCCGGATTGTCCTTAAAACGACCGCATCTGGAACCAAGGTCCTCGACCGCCTAACACATCCGGACCTCCGGGGTGCAGAATTCGCCGACTCGCTGTCCCCCGTCATCGCGGCAATCGGAATCGACATTAGTCAGTCTATAAACTTCAACAAGGAGAGGAACCTATTCGTTGAGGGAATCAGCGACCTGATGTACGTATCGGCATGGGCCCGGATGTTCAGGCCGGAGCTGACAGAGAAATTCAACATATTCCCCGGGACCGGCGCTACGACGATCCCTCTTCTAGCCTCGCTCTTCATTGGGTGGGGATTCAAGTTCGTCGTAATGCTCGACAACGACGACCAAGGCAAGAGCACCAGAGAGAAGTTGCAACGCGACCTTCTGGTACCGGCAATACGGATAGTCCATCCGAAGGACGCGAAGGCGATAGAAGACCTACTATCGGCGGAGGATTTCCGCGCGCTGCTCGGCGGACTCGACGGCTCATTGACGCTGAATGTTGGCGAAACTCCTACAGCCGCGATAAAACGACAAAGCGTCGACAAAGTTCTCTTGTCGCGGACTTTCTCGGAGCGCTCCTCTAGCGCTAAGTTCACGCTCACGAAAAAGTCACATGACGGAATAGGCAAACTGCTCTCCGACGTTCTCGACGCCTGGCAATCGGGATGAGCAAACGACCCAATGAAGTCTTTTTGCCCCCGGCTCAAAATCGCCGAGCCCCTCAGCACTTCCTTTTTCCACAGCCTTCCACAGCCCGACCCTGTGACGCATATCCTTGACTGAGGAAATCAAACGGTCCAATCTGGAGGCTACGCGAAAACGAAATCGAACAGCGCAATCGCCCCTAAGTCCTTTAAACGGAATATTTTGCCCGTAAGTGATTGCAGCCCTAAGATTTTTTCTCGATTTTTCGCTAAGTCGATGATTCCAAAGATTCAGGGGGGAGGGGGGATAGGGGTTACCAAAAAGTTAACTTTCCCAGAACGGTCCCAACTTCAACCTCGCCGCCCGTCAAAATCCCGCCAAACTTCCGCTCGGCATTTGAACAATAGGGATCCTTCGACTGCGCACGCCGGTTCGCTTCGCTCTCCGACGTGCTCCGCTCAGGATGACAATGCGCGAGAGCACGGAAAGGGGTTCCAATTCCCCAATTACTAAATTTCTCAATTACTCAATCGCCTAAATGGGCTTCCCGCGGAAGAAGTAGACCAGTTCGATGATGAGGATGACGACGACCATCAGCTCCAGGACGAAGGCGCGGCTTTGGTTGAATTGCTCGACCATGAAGCGGTAGAGGTCTTCGGCGGTTTGGAGTTTTTCTTTGACCAGGTCTTTGTAGTCGGGGACTCCGACTTTGGCGGCGCAGAGTTTGTAGAGGCGGGCGGAGAACATGTCGCTGAGGAATTTGATGGCGTTGTCGGCGCGCTCGGTGAGTTCGTTCACGTCGAGCAGGACGGTGTGCAGTTTCGACGCGGCCTTGGCGGTGCGCCAGCGCGACCACCATCCGGTGCCTCCGACTTCGAGGAAGTCGTAGACTTTTTCGAGTTCCTTGGTGAGCAGGTCGTCGTAGTGGCGGAATTCGAGCAGCTGCGAGTTGGCGTATTGCAGAAGCTGGATGGCGGTCTCGGCGCCCGCGGGATCGTCGTAGATGAAGGCGGCGTTCCAGCCGATCACGGCGAGGTCGTTGGGATAGTAAGAAATGCGGGACTGCAGAATCTCCTGGCGCTCGCCGTCGGAGAGCGTGGCGGTTTCGCCGCGCACGACTTGAGAGATCTGATCTCCGTTGGCCGCGAGCAGATCGTTGGCCGAGGGCGCGCCGGCGATCTCGCGGACGTGGAAGATGAAATAGTCTTCCTGCAGCCACTCGCCGCTGTAGGGCTTGACCAGAGCGGGCGCTGCGCGTTCGAGCTTTTGCTTCACCACGCGGCTGGCGAGGGATTCGAAGTTGGTGTCGGACGTCCAGCGGCAGGAAAGTTGGACGAGCGTGTCCCAGGTGCCGGAAAACGGCAGCTCGAAGACCAGGCTGACTACGCCGTAGTCGTAATACTTGATCTCGCCTTCGAGGCGCTCTCCGCTGTCGAGGATCAGCGGGTCGAGGCTCTCCTCGACTGGAGGACGCTGGTAGCGGACGTATCCCGGAGCCTGATGCTTGAAGCTGGCTTCGGCGGTGCGCGCGCCGAAAATCTTGCGGAGCACGTCGAGGCGGATTTCTTCGCAGACGTCGAACTGGATCAGGACCAGGACGGAGCCGCGCAGGGGAGCGGCGGCCGAGACCGCGGCAGAAGTTTGGGCGGACGACTGGGGCTGCGCCGACGGCGCGGCGGCGAGGTCGGCGTTTGCGGCGCCATTGACCAAGGTTGCTAGTCCGGTGGTGAGTTCGCGATCCATACGGATGAAGCCAGCAGGCTAAAACCGGAGCCCGGGAAAGCGCCGGAAGACGGCGCTGAGACTTCCTCTATTGTCCCAGAAAGTGGGGCGTTGGGCTAGGGCCGGAAGGGCGTCGAGCTGTGCTCGACGGACCGTCGAGCGCGGCTGTCCCTACATAAATCGTTGATAGGTCAGCGGTTGCGGGCGAATTGCCAGAGTAGGAATGCGCCGGCGGTTAGGGCTCCCAGGCCTAGTCCGGCGCGGGTCATGGAGGAGCGGACTTCAGCTTCGCGCAGGTGCACGGACGCGGATTCGGGGTACGGGCCAACAGCAGGTTCCTCCACTGCGCCGTCGCTTGCGCTCCGGCTTCGATCGGAATGACAAGTTATTTGGGCTGGGTTGAGCGCCATCTGGAGGACTTCGGCCAGGTGGAGGCCTTGGCGGTCGGTGCCTTGCGCGATCTGCTCGCGGCAACTGAAGCCGTCGGCGATGATGAGCCAGTCGGCGGGGGCTTTGCGGACTGCAGGCAGGAGTTCGAGTTCGCCGATCGCCGCGGAGATTTCGTATTTCTCGTGTTCGAAGCCGAAGGAGCCGGCCATGCCGCAACATCCCGGAGCGGGGGATTGGAAGTCGATGCCGAGGCGGTGGAGTAGGGATTCTTCGGCGGACATTTTCATGATGGATTTGTGGTGGCAGTGGCCGTGGAGCAGGGCTTTGCGGTTTAGCTGAGGCAACGGAGCGGTGCCCGAGTTGAGTTCCAGGAATTCGCTGAGCAGGAAAGTCTGTTTGCTCAGGGCTTGGGCGCGATGGTCGTGAGGGAAGAGGTTGAGGAGTTCGTCGCGGAAGACGGCGACGCAGCTGGGCTCGAGGCCGACGACGGGGATTCCGGCTTCGATCTCGGGGGCGAGTTCGTCGAGGATGTTGAGGAGCAGGGCTTGGGCGCGGTCGAGCATGCCGAAGTCGTAGAGCGGGCGGCCGCAGCAGAGGTTGGCTCGGGGGAGGAGGACGCGGTATCCGGCGGCTTCGAGGACTTCGACGGCGGCGCGGGCGGTGGCGGGGTGGAAGTAGTTGTTGAAAGTGTCGGGCCAGAGGAGGATGGCGGGGGCGATTGAGTCGTTGGGTGATTGAGTGATTGAGTGATTTGGCGATTGAGTAATTGGGGAATTGAGTAATTGGGAAATTGAGTGATTCGCGAAAGTGTCGCGGCGGGTGCGGTGGAACCATTGTTTGAAGGTTTCGGGGGCGAAGGGGGGGATGCTGCGCTGCCGGGGGATTCCGGCTAGGAGCTTCGCGATGTCGCGGAGGAAGGGGAGTTGCGTGGTTAGATTTGCCAGGCCGGGGGCGTGCGACGCCAGACGCGCCCACACGTCGATGTTGCCGAAGGCGTAGGCGCTGCGGGGGCGGATGCGGCCTTCGTAGTAGTGGGAGAGGAATTCGGCTTTGTAGGTGGCGACGTCAACGTTGACCGGGCAATCGCTTTTGCAGCCTTTGCAGGCGAGGCAGAGGTCGAGGGATTCTTTTACTTCTTCGCTGCGCCAGCCGTCGCGGATGACTTCACCCTGAGTCATCTCCCAGAGCAGGTGGGCGCGGCCGCGGGTGGAATGGTCTTCATCTTTCGTGGCGCGGTAGCTGGGGCACATTACGCCGCCTTCTTCGCGGCGGCATTTGCCCATTCCGACGCAGCGCAACGTGGCGGCTGCGAGGCTGCCGTGATCGGCGGGGAACTGGAAACGGGTCTCGGGCTCCCAGGGAGCGTAGTTGGCGCCGAGGCGGAGATTTTCGTCGAGCTTGTTGACGCCGATTTCAGGCGGACTCGAACTGGTGGAGTTGGGCTCTCGCGCGGGGTCCGAGGAACGAGAGATCCCTCTCTCCGCCTGAAGAACGGCTTCGCTCGGGATGACAACGCGGTTTAGAAAGCCAGACTGCGCCATCACCGGGGAGCCGATCAACTTGCCGGGATTCATTTTCCAGTCGGGGTCCCAGGCGGTTTTGAATTTTTGGAAGGCTTGCATTAATTGCGGGCCGAACATTTTTGGCAGGAGTTCGGCGCGGGCTTGTCCGTCGCCGTGTTCGCCGGAGAGGGATCCGCCGTAGCTGACGACCAGGTCGGCGGCTTCTTCTACGAATTTTCGGAATTTGGCGATGCCTTCTTTGGATTGAAAGTCGAAGTTGAGACGCGTGTGCACGCAGGCGTGGCCGAAGTGTCCGTAGAGCGAGCCTTTGTAGTTGAACGCGGTCATCATTTTTCGAAGATCGCGGAGATAGCCGCCGAGCTTTTCGGGAGAGACGGCGGCGTCTTCCCAGCCTTCCCAGTTCAGGGGTTCGCCGGGGACGTGGGAGGTTACGCCGAGACTTGCCTCGCGAATTTCCCAGATGCGTTTGGCTTGCTGGCCGGCGAGCAGGCGGACGTTGGGAGGATTGGGACTGCGGGTCAGCGACTTGATCAGGGTGTGGGCTTGCGATTCGGCTTCGGCGATGGTCTGGCCGCCGAACTCGACCATGAGCCAGCCTCCGCCTTCGGGGAGCAGGGCGAGGCCTTCGGGATTCGCGCCTTTGGTGCGGGTGTAGTAGACGAGGAGATCGTCGAAACCTTCGAGGCCGATCGGTTTGTGCGCCATGATTTCGGGGATGTGGTCGGCGCATTGAAAAATGTCGGGATAGGCGACTACGAGCAAGACTCTTTGCGGAGGACTTTCTACCAGGCGGCAGGTGGCTTCCAACACTGTGGCGCAGGTTCCTTCGGAGCCGACCAGGGCGCGGGCGATGTGGAATCCGTTTTCGGGGAGCAGGTAGTTGAGGTTGTAGCCGGAGACGCGGCGGGGGATTTTGGGGAATTTTTGGCGGATCAGGTCGGCGCAGTCGGCGGCGATTTGCTGGAGGGCGGTGTGGATTTGAGTGGCGCGGGTCGAGTTGGCATGGTCTGGTAAATCTGGACGGACGAAGGCGTCCGTCCCCGCGTGATTTCGGGCGCTCTCGACGGTGCGCGGGCGGGACGCCCCCGCGACAGCCGGCGGGACGCCGGCGCTACTTATGAAATTCTGGCCGACTTTCAGGCGGGTGCCGTCGTAGGTGACTACTTCCAGTTGCTCGATGTTGTCGTCGGTTTTTCCGGCCATGACCGAGTGGACGCCGCAGGAGTTGTTGCCGATCATGCCGCCGATGGTGCAACTGGCGTGGCTGGCGGGATCGGGGGCGAAGGTGAGGTGATGTTTTTCGGCGGCGTTGCGGAGGTGGTCGAGCACGACGCCGGGCTCGACACGGGCGATGCGGCGGGCGGGATCGATCTCGAGGATGCGCGACATGTACTTGGAAAAATCGAGCACGACTGCGACGTTGCAGCACTGGCCGGAGAGCGATGTGCCTCCGCCGCGGCAGAGGAGAGGAGCGCCGAATTCGCGGCAGAGCTCAATCGTGGCGAGCACGTCATCGACGTCGTGAGGGAGGACTATGCCGATGGGGACCTGGCGGTAGTTGGAGCCGTCGGTGGCGTAGAGGGCGCGGGCGCCGGGATCGAAGCGGACATTTTCGTGTGACCCGTCGCTAGATCCGTCGTGCGATCCGCCATGAGATCCGCCACGAATGCGGGAGCGCAGAGCCTCGGCCAGTCCGGCGGCGTCGGCGAGTGCGGACTTCGGGGCCGGCGCGGAGTCTGCGACTTTATCGGGCATCGGCCAGTTCTAGTTGGAGGACTTTTTGTTCAGGGCGACGATTTGAAACCTGCAGCCGTCGCCTCTGGACTGAATACTAACGGTCGTCGAGTTGCCCTGGGCGCCCGCCACAATGCTGCACTGATTCTGGTCGGAGCTTTTGATGTTGGCGTTGGGGAATTTTGTTTTGTAGAAGTCGCAGACTTTGTCGACCGAATCGCTGCTCTCGAAGTTCGCCGTCACGGTGTGCACGCCGAAAAGGGTGGCGGAGGCGGTTCCTTGCTTTTGTACTTGCGCTCCGGGATAAACATCGACACCCAGTTCTTTTATGGCCTGATCGGGGTCGTTGGCACTGATGTTGCCGAATGGAGTCTCGATCTTTACGTTCTCGCCATTCTGGCTGACGTGGGCGCTCTTGGCGACGCGATAGACGAAGAAGCTGAATGCGCCCACGCTGAGGATGCCGAGGCCGACGATGATGGCGATGATGATGAGGATGATTTTGAGGGCGCTGCTGCCGCCGCCCTGGGAAGGCGGAGGAGCGGGCGGAAGGGGTGCCGAGGTCACGCCGGGAGCAACCGGGGCGGCCGGAACGGCTGCGCCGCATTTGTTGCAGAATTTTGTGCCGGCATTGAGAGCTGCGCCGCAGGAGTTGCAGAATGCCATAGGTCACCTCGGGATCGCGTGGGTGAAGAATCGAACGGCGCGAGTATACCGCAGATTCCGGCAAGGCGGCTAAAGCCGCGATTGAATTTTCGGGCTTTTACGCGGCCCCTTCGACAGGCTCAGGGCAGGCTCTAAAGGGCCGCTCTTCCACAAAAACCTCGCTCTTTCACAAAACCTAGCTCCAGAGGCGGGTGCCGTAGTCGGCCATAGAGAGGGCCAGCAGGATGAAGAGGAAGAATATTGTGGAGATGACGACCAGCTTGAGTAGTTTTTCGCTGGCGCCTTTGAGGTGCATGAAGAAGAGGGCGACGAGCAGCGCTTTGGTGGTGGCGATGATGAGGGCGACGGCGGCGTTGAAGACTCCGAGGTCGATTTTTGCGACTTCGTAGGTGATGATGGTGCCCGCTAGGAGCGCGGCCCATACGCCGAAGTAGGTGGGCAAGGGCGATGATTTGGAATGGTCAGACATGGGAGGCCTCGGATTTTGGTGGTGCGGGGACGGTTCCGATGTGAGAGAGATCCTTCGGCTGCGCACGCCGGTTCGCTTCGCTCACCGGCGTGCTTCGCTCAGGATGACAAGGCATTGGGTGATGGCGACGCATTGGACGACAATGGATCGAGATTTCGTTTGTGAAATTCAAATTCATTCTTTCTCTCTTACGGGTGCCGGTCGATCAGGTAGAGCAACGGGAACAGATAGATCCAAATAATGTCGACGAAGTGCCAGTACAGGCCGCCGATTTCGAGTGGGGTGTGATATTCCGGCGTGAACCGGCCTTTCCAGGCCATCCAGAGGAGCCAGGCAAAAATGCCGAGGCCGATGATCATGTGCAGGGCGTGGAGGCCGGTCATGACGAAGTAAAGGGCGAAGAAAATCTGGGCGTGCTTGGGGTCGGCGTATTCAAGCGGATGGCCGGGTATGGGCACGTGCTCGAAGCTGAAGGATGCGCCGGGGACGTGATGCTCGTCGAACTTGTCTTTGTACTCCTTGGCTTTGATGCCGAGGAAGGTGACGCCGAAAATCATGGTGAGGACGAGCATGACGAGCAGAAGTCCGCGGCGCGCGGTTTGCGCGGCCCAGATGGCGAGCACGACGGTCAGGCTGCTGCAGATCAGGACGGCGGTGTTGGTGCCGCCAAGAAATGCGTCGATAGAGGTGCTGGCGGCGGCGAAATCTCCGAAGTACCAGCGGCGATAAATCAGGTAGGCGCAGAACAGGCCGCCGAAGAACATGACTTCGGTGGCGAGGAAGATCCACATGCCAAGGTTGGCGGAGTCGCGCTGCTGCTCTTCGGTGGCGAAGTGGTGCAGGAGCGCGGGGTTGTCCACGTGACCGTGAGATTCGGTAGGAGCGGCGGTGGTATTGGGTGAACTCAGTGGGAACCTCCTGGCTGAGGCGCGTCCAATTCCTCGTAGTTGTAGGCTTCCCAGGTCACGACCGGCTCCTGCTCAAAATTGTAAGTGGTGGGCGGCGACGGGGTTTTCCATTCGAGGCCGGCTGCGTTCCAGGGATTATCGGGCGCGGGCTTGCCGTAGCGCATCGACCATAGGAAATAGATCATCGGCAGGAGGTAGCCGACGCCGAGAACCGTCGCGCCGGCGGTGGAGAGCACGTTCAGTACCTGGAACTCTGGCGGATATTGGTAATAACGGCGCGGCATTCCGAGATAGCCGAGAATGAATTGCGGGAAGAAGGTCAGGTTGAAGCCGATGAAGACGATGAGGGCGGCGAGGCGCGCCCAACTTTCGGGATAGAGGCGGCCGGAAATTTTTGGCCACCAGAAATGCATTCCGCCGAGATATCCCATGAGCGCGCCGCCGACCATGATGTAGTGGAAGTGCGCGACGACGAAGTACGTGTCGGTGACGTGAACGTCGATGCCGAGCGCGGCAAGAAATAATCCGGTGAGGCCGCCAATGGTGAACAGGCCGAGGAAGCCGAAGGCGTAGAGCATGGGCGCGTCGTAGCGGATGGAGCCTTTGTAGAGGGTCGCGGTCCAGTTGAAGACTTTCACGGCGGAGGGCACGGCCACCGCGTAGCTTAGCAGAGAAAAAATCAGCGCGGCGTAGACCGAGATGCCGGCCACGAACATGTGGTGGGCCCAGACCAGGAATCCGAAGACGGCGATGGAGATGGAAGAGATGGCGACGAAGCCGTAGCCGAAGATGCGTTTGCGCGAGAAGCAGGCAATGATTTCGCTGACGATGCCCATCGAGGGCAGGATCATGATGTAGACGGCGGGGTGCGAGTAGAACCAGAACAGATGCTGGAAGAGGAGAGGATCGCCGCCGAGTTTGGGGTCGAAGATGCCGAGATGCAGGGTGCGTTCGACCGCGACCAGGACGATGGTGATGGCGATCACGGGGGTGCCGAGGATCTGGATGATGCTGGTGGCGTAGTGCGCCCAGATGAACAAGGGCAGGCGCGACCAGGTCATGCCGGGAGCGCGCATGCGGTGGATGGTGACGATGAAATTCAGGCCGGTGAGGATGGAGGAGAATCCGGCGACGAAGATGGCGAGTCCGGCTTCGACGATTTTGGTGTTGGTGAAGGCGGTGCTGAAGGGCGTGTAGAAGGTCCATCCGGTGTCGACGCCGCCGGTGAGCATGCAGTGCAGCATCAAGACGCCGCCGATGATGTAGAGATACCAGCTCAGCAGGTTGATGCGCGGGAAGGCCAGGTCTTTCGCGCCGATCATCATGGGCACTAGGAAGTTGCCGAGAACGGCGGGAATCGACGGGATGAGGAAGAAGAAGATCATCACCATGCCGTGCATGGTGAAAAGTTTGTTGTAAGTGTCGGCCTGGACGAGGTCGCCGGCGGGGGTGAGCAGTTCGAGGCGGATCATGAGCGCGAAGAATCCGCCGATGAAGAAGAAGAAGGTGATCGACATCAGGTAGAGCAGCGAGATGCGCTTGTGGTCCGTGGTCAAGAGCCACGAGCCGACGCCGTAGTGCTTGTTCAGGTAATTCTCGCGCTCGATCGGCTGAGCGGGGGGTTGGGCAATCGTGGTCGCCATTACTGATTCACCTGACTTCCTGCCGCAGGATTCTTGTCCGGCGTTGCCGCGGCGCTGGTTTTGGCGCCGCCTTCGGCGGACACTGACTTCACATACGCCACCAGCGCGTTCAACTGCTCTTCACTGACCAGCCCCTGAAAGGTGGGCATAATCGGTTGGAAGCCCTTGACCCGCTTCGCGCCGGGATCGAGGATGCATTCGCGGATGTAATTTTCGTCGGCGGTGACGGTGCGTCCGTCTGCAAGTTGCACGGGCTTTCCGAAAACTCCCTGCAGGTTGGGGCCGCGGCCCTGCGAGTCGGTGCGATGGCAGGTGGCGCAGCCGAGTTCGGCGAAGATTTTTTCTCCGGTGGCGGAGAGTGGACCGGTCGAGCCGCCGCTCATCCAGGCTTCATACTCGGCGGGGGGCATGACCACGATGGAGCCGATCATGCCGGAGTGCTGCGTGCCGCAGTATTCGGCGCAGAATAGATGATAGGTGCCGGGCTTGGTGGCGCGGAACCATTCGACCGTGTAGCGGCCGGGGAGCACGTCCTGCTTGATGCGGAAGGCGGGGACGAAGAAGCTGTGGATGACATCTTGCGAAGTCATGATCAGCTTGACGTCGCGGCCGACGGGGACGTGGAGTTCGTTGATTTCGCGCTGGCCTTCGGCGTGTTCGAGTTTCCACATCCATTGCTTAGCGACGACGTAGACTTCGGTGGAGTCGCGGGGTGGAGTGCGGCCCTTGAAGTAGACGACTGCGCCCCAGGCGAAGATCGCGAGAAAAACGAAGAACGGGATAATCGACCAGGTCAGTTCGAGCGGCGTGGAACCTTCGATCTGTTCGGCGATAACGCCGGGGCGGCGGCGGTAACGCGCGGCGAAGTAGACGACGGCGGTGAAGATGAGGGCGGTCATCAATCCTGACACGATGATCAGGAAGATGAACAGGGCATCGACGTTGCCCGCCGCGGTCGAGGCCCGATCGGGCCAGAGTGGAAAATTATCGAACATGGGTCGTTAACTCAATATGGATGCGAGCCAAACGCGCAATTAATGCGTCGCAAACAACGCGACGCGTCGCGCGGCTCGCCCAGATCCCTCGCTGCGCAAAAAACGCTTGCTCGGGATGACAAACGAAATACATTTCGCTCCGCTCGGGATGACAAAGTAATTTCACGGCTGGCCTGCCTTTACTTCGTGCCAGTCGCGGCGTGGCGGCGCTGCTTTCTCCAGACGGAAGAGAATGAGCAGCAGGCCGCCCAGTAGCAAAATTGTGAGTCCCGCTCCTAACTTCAAAATGTTGGCGACGATCGCGCCGTATTTTCCGGTGGCGGGATCGTAGTGATAGCAGTAGAGCAGCACCTGATCGACGGCGTTGCCGATTTTGCCTTGCGAGGCTTCGACCAGGCCCATGCGCAGATCTTTGGGCGGATAGTCGACGCCGTAGAAATAGCGCGAGATGCGGCCTTGCGGGGTCAGCACCATGATGGCGGTGGCGTGTGCGTACTGGCTGGACTTGGGATCGTACTGATACTGGAAGCCGACGGCTTTGGTGAGCGCATTGATGGACTCGGCGGGGCCGGTGAGGAAGTGCCAACCCGCGGCTGCGTTGGGGCGGCCGTAGCGCTTGAGGTAGTCCTGTTTTTTCGCGGCGGCGATCTGCGGAGTTTCCTGCGGGTTGAAGCTGACGGTGACTACGTCGAATTCGTCGCCGACGTTGAATTTCACCATCTTCATGGCGCCTGTCAGGCCGGAGAGAGCTTCGCCGCAGAGCATGGTGCAGTTGTAGTAGACGAGATTCAGGATGAGCGGCTTGTTGCCGAAGTAGTCGCCGAGTTTTACGGCGCGTCCGGTGTCGTCGGTGAAGGCGAGATCGGAGGGGACTTGCGCGTCGAGATGTTGGTCGATGCCGACGTTCTGCAGGTAGGGCGGGCGGACGTTGGCGGGCGGCGACATGATGCCTTTGGTCATGCCTTGTCCGAAGGCGGTGGTGGTGAGGAGGATCAGCACGAGGCTTAAGGAGGTTACGCGCGAGATCCTTCGCTTCGCCTGAAGAACGGCTCCGCTCAGGATGACGCCTTCGTTCGGCGTTACCGACATCGAATTGTGATTGTTACGGCTCACTTCTTTGCCTTCTTCTTTTCTGGATGCGTCGATTCGGGTGCGGGCATCGCTGCGGCTGACGCTTGTGCGCGCACGGGGAGGCCGCGCTGGGAGATCAGGTCCATGGCGCGGTCGATGGGGATGCGGATGGTGCCGGCGTTTTTGTCGATGTAGTCGTAGGTGCTGAGCGTCTCTTCTTCGTTGAGGCGGATGCCGTTCAACTGGCCGCGCTCGTCTTCTTCGAGTTTCGGATTGGGGAATGCGCCCTGCGGATAATCCTTCGAGATGTGGCGGGTGTCGGCGGGAGCGTTGGTTACCAGGGGATTCACGGGAGCTTGCTCGGCTGCGGAGCGCTTGTCGAGATAGGAATACGCTCCTGCGGCGGCGAGGTACGCGAGGGCTCCGAAGACAGCCAGGCCCGCCAGGAAATAGAGCACGCCACGGACGCCGATGTCGGTGCGCTCGTAGCCGCCGTTGGGGGCGGGGTTCGCGGGATGAAGTTGCTCGCTCATGCTTTTCTAGTTCTCAGTTCTCAGTTCTCGGTTCTCAGTAACTCATAGCTCCGGACTCGTAGCTCCGGACTCGTAGCTCTTAACTCATGCACCTCCGTGATGATGGGCTGGCTCGAGAACTTCTACGGCCGATGGATCGTACACGGGGAGCAGCGGGAGCGTGCTCAAGTTGTGGAAGAAGTAGGCCAACCAGAAGCCGCCGATGGCGACTGGGACGACTACGTCCGCCAGAGTGATGTTGAACGTCTTCGAGAAATTTGGCTCGATGATCCAGAACAGGTCCAGGTAACGCATCAGCAGTAGCCAGACTGCCAGCCACACCAGCTTGCGGATGTTTCGTTTGAAGGGGCGCGACAGCAGGATTCCGAAGGGAACGGCGAAGTGAAAAATCACGATGAACAGGCCGACGTATCCCCAGCCGCCATTGATGCGGCGGATGTAGTAGGTGATTTCGGCGGGCAGGTTGCCGGCCCAGATGATGAGCCATTGGGAGAAATTGAAATACGCCCAGACCATGGTGAAGGCGAGCATCCACTTGCCGTGATCGTGGACGAAGTCGGGCTTCAACATCTCCGACATGGGCTTGTAGTTGTAGAGGATGCGCTCGACGACTACCGCGAAACACATAGCTGACAGGACCTGGCCGATGAGCACGACTAAACCGAAGATGGTGGAAATCCAGCTGGGGTCGAGCGACATGACCCAGTCGATGGCGGCGAAGGAGACGGTGAATCCGTAGAGGATGAGGCCGGGGCCGGCGACGGTCTTGAAGCGATCGGTGTTGTCGCGGGCGCCGGGCTGGTCGCCTTCTTGCGACCATTTCGAGAGCAGGTAGGAGAGCAGATTCCAGATCGCGAAGTAGAAGATGGCGCGATAGATGAATCCGTTGGTCGTCAGGTACGTCTTTGTGATGTCGACCAGGTGATCGTGGAGGTGCTTGTCTTTGACGTTTTCGAGCGGCTGCGCCCAGATGTAAATCCTGTGCACGCCAAGGATGACGGGAATAAACAACGCTGTCAGTAACGGCAGAGTGCGCATGGCCGCGCCCTGGATGCGGCGGATGACGACTCCCCATCCACCGCCGGTGAGATGGCGGATCATGATGATGGCCATCGAACCCAAGGCGACGCCCAGCCAGCACATAAAGCCGAGCAGGTAGGCGCGATGGAATTCTTCGGGACTCTTGATGCCGAGGATGACGGCGATGATGGTGAAGACGACGCCGACGATCAGCGAGCGCTGGGAAATTTTCTTCACCACCGGCGGCGGCGTCAGATCGAGTTGGGTTACGGGCGCCGCGGTCATTTGCTTTCCTCAGATTTCGAATTGGTTTCAGGCACGACTACGGGCAGGGTTGCCCCGCTGCCGGGCTCGCGGAATTTCGGCGGCTCGGACGGGATCGCTTGTCCGGCGGGGACGTCCGCCATGGTTGCGTTCTGGCTTAGCTGGAGAGCGCGGACGTAGGCGACGATGTCCCAGCGATCCTGCGGGGGAATCTGCGAGGCGTAGTCGGGCATGATGCCGAAGCCTTCGGTGATGACGTCGTAGAAATATCCGACGGGAGCTTTTTGCAGGCGGACGATGTGGAAGGATGGAGGCTTGCGGGCGAATCCGCGGGAGGGGACGAAGCCGTTGCCGTCGCCGACGCGGGAGTGGCAGGGGGCGCAGAAAATGTTGAAGCGCTCGCGGCCGCGGGCCAGGACTTCTTTGGTGACGGGGAAGGGCATTACGTCGCCGGGATTGTTGTTGATTTTGCCGGTGTAGAAGTAGGTGTCTTCGTGGAGTTGTCCGCGGGCGACGGTGCCTTCGATGGGAGAGCGTTCGGAGCGCTGGTCGGGGTAGAAATCGCTGCGGGAGAGCGGGTTCTGGCGGGGCTGGACTTGCATGTCGTTGCGGCAGGCGGTGGTCAGCGTTATTAGCAGCAGGAGGAAAACCTTTAAACACAGGGGACACAGGGGTTCACGGAGGAAGGCCCATGGTGCGGGCTTTTGTGGACTCCCACCCCCTTCGACAGGCTCAGGGCAGGCTTTTCGCACAGAACGCGAAAGGATGGGGCAACCGGCTTTTATGATCTGGCGTAGGTGCTTCATCTAGCTGGGCACCTCCGAGACGGAACGCGGGGTCATGGCTTCGAGAAACTTTCGCGTGCCGGTGGGGTCGTACTTTTTGTCGGACGAGAACACGATTAGGAAGAAACGATCTTTTGAGGCTGACGAGAATCTGGGGACGTTGAAGACCGGGTGATAGGGCATGGGCAGGCCGTTGAGGGCTAGCATGCCGAAGACGGCGGAGATGCCGGCGAACAGGATCGTCATCTCGAACGTGATGATGATGAAGGCGGGCCAAGAGTGGTAGGGTTTGCCGCCGATGTTCAGGGGGTAGTCGACGGCGGACATCCAGTACTGCATCAGGTAGCCGCTGAGGCCGCCGATGATGCCGCCGATTAGGACGACTAGGGGAACTTCGTCGTGATGGAATCCGATTTCTTCGGCCAGGCCTTCGATGGGGAAGGGGCTGTAGGCGTCGATCTTTTTGTAGCCGGCCTCGTAGGTGCGCTTGGCGGCGTCGATCAGGGCCTGAGCGGAATCGAATTCCGCCATGATGCCGTAGATGGGGTCGCGTTTCATATTATGAACCTCGACCCCGGCATGAACCTCGGCGGCGCGTCCGGCGTACGGAAAAGCAGGTTTCTCGACTCCGCAGAATTGCCCGTAAGCGGGCAATTCCGCTGCGCTCGAAATGACAAATCTCTGAGGTCAGACGCAGCTTTCCGGCCGACTTCCCGGCGGACGAATGCGTCTGCCGCTCCATGATTGAGGATGTGCATCATTCCTTCACCTCGGATTCGGGGAGGAGGGTGCGCATTTCGAAGATCGAGATGGCGGGGAGGATGCGGAGGAACAGGAACATTAACATCAGGAACATGCCGATGGTGCCGATGTAAGTCATCCAGTCCCAGCGGGTGGGGTAGTACATGCCCCACGACGACGTCAGGAAATCGCGCTGCAGGCTGACGACCACGATGATGAAGCGTTCCAGCCACATGCCGACCAGGATTACGCCGGAGATGAAGAAGAGCGCGACGGGGCTGGTGCGCAGTTTCTTGATCCAGAGCAGCTGCGGAATAAAGATGTTGCAGATCAGCAGCATGTAGTACGGAATCGCATAGGGGCCGTGCAGGCGGTTCCAGAGGGTGAAGGCGTCGTAGCGGTCGCCCCCGTACCATCCCATGAAAGCTTCGATTCCGTAGCCGTACGCGACGATGAGTCCTGTGGCCAGCATGACTTTCGCGGAGTTCTGCAGATGGCGGTCGGTGATGAAATCTTCGAGGCCGTAAATTTTGCGGATGGGGATGGCCAGCATCAGCACCATGGCGAAGCCGGAGTAGATTGCGCCCGCGACGAAGTACGGGGGGAAGATGGTGGTGTGCCATCCCGGGACGATGCCGACGGCGAAGTCGAAGCTGACGACCGTGTGCACGGAAAGAACCAGCGGCGTGGCCAATCCGGCGAGCAGGAGATACATGGTTTCGTAGCGATGCCAGTGGCGGGCCGATCCGCGCCATCCCATGGAAAGCATGCCGTAGGCAATTTTCAGCGCCTTGTTGTCGGTGCGGTCGCGCAGCGTGGCGAGATCGGGGATGAGGCCGACGAACCAGAACATTGCGGAGATGGTGGCGTAGGTGGAGACGGCGAACACGTCCCACATGAGCGGGCTGCGGAATTGGGGCCATACGCCCATGGTGTTAGGGATGGGGAAGAGCCAGTAGGCGAGCCAGGGGCGGCCGACGTGGATGGCGGGGAAAATTCCGGCGGAGGCGACCGCGAAGAGGGTCATGGCCTCGGCGAAGCGGTTGATGGAGTTGCGCCAGCTTTGGCGGAGTAATAAGAGGACGGCGGAGATGAGGGTGCCGGCGTGGCCGATGCCGATCCACCAGACGAAGTTGACGATGGCGAAGCCCCATCCGATGGGGATGGTGACGCCCCAGATGCCGGTGCCTTTGACGAAGAGGTAGCCGATGGCGAACAGCATCATCATGGTGAGCATGAAGGCGATGCCGAAGCCGACGAACCATCCGTTGGAGGCGGGACGGGTCAGCACGATGGCGCTGATTTTTTCCGTGACCGTGCCGAAGGTGTGGCCGGGCTCGATGACGGGAGCGCGGTCGGCGGCTATCGTCGATTTGTATTCGTCAGGCATCTTTATTTCTGTTTTGTCATCCTGAGGGCCGCGCATTTTGCGGTCCGAAGGATCTCTGCAACTCCCGGCTGCACATCGGCAGCCGGCCAATTGCATAGATCCTTCGACCCGCAAGAAACGCGGGTCTCAGGATGACAACAAAAAACTCTCAACTCTCCAGTTCCGGGTTCGGGTTTCTGACTTCTGCCAGGTACGTTGTTCTGGGACGCGTGTTCAGTTCGCCCAGGAGACTGTAATTTCTAGACTGCGCTTTTAGTTTTGAAACTTTGCTGTTGGGGTCGTTGATGTTGCCGAAGACGATGGCGCCTGCGGGACAGGATTGCTGGCAGGCGGTTTGCAGCTCGTCGCCGATCAGGATTTTCTTTTCTTCACGCACGGACGCGGTTTCGGCGTCGATGCGGCGTTCGTTGATGCGCTGGATGCAGTACGTACATTTTTCCATGACGCCGCGGCTGCGCACGCTGACGTCGGGGTTGCGCATCATCTTATATTGCGGCGTGTCCCAGTCCTGAAAGAGCAGGAAGTTGAAACGGCGGACTTTGTAGGGACAGTTGTTCGAGCAGTAGCGGGTGCCCACGCAGCGGTTGTAGACCATGTCGTTCAGGCCTTCCGTGGTGTGGTTGGTGGCGCCGACGGGGCAGACGACTTCGCAGGGCGCGTTCTCGCACTGCATGCAGGGGACGGGCTGGAAAAATGCTTTGGGATTGTCGCGGTCGCCCTGGTAATACGCGTCGACGCGAATCCAGTGCATGTGGCGGCCGATGACGACCTGCTCTTTGCCGACGACGGCAATGTTGTTCTCCGACTGGCAGGCCAGCATGCAGTTGTTGCAGCCTACGCAGGAGTTGAGGTCGATGGTCATGCCCCAGGCGTAGTCTTCTTTGTCGTAGGGATAGGGCTCGTAGAGCGTGAGATCTTTGGGCGGCTCGTCTTCTTTGGCGAAGTCGGGGTCTTTCTTGTATTCCTCGAGTGTGGTTTCGCGGACCAGGGGGCGATGGGCGCCATCGGGCGTGTCCATGGACTGGTAGCCTTGCGTGGAGGCGAGTTTGTAGGTGGCTCCGGTCTTGGTTATTTTGACCCCTGACGCGGTATAGGGGGCTGCGGTGGTGCGCAGGGCGTAGGCGTTGAAACCTTGGCCGGTGCCGACGCGGCCGGCGCGGGTGCGTCCGTAGCCGAGTGTGATGGTGACGGAGTTGTCGGGATGTCCGGCTTGAATCCAGACGGGGCCGGTGACTTTTTTGCCGTTGAGTTCGAGCTCGACTACGTCTTCGGTCGTGATGTTGAGACGCTGCGCCATTTTGGGGCCGATGAGGATGGCGTTGTCCCAGGTGAGCTTGGTCATCGGCTTGGGGAGTTCCTGGAGCCAGCCGTTGTTGGAGAATTGTCCGTCGTAGATGGTGGGGTCGCGGCGGATGTTGATCTCGATGGAGGCGGGGTTACCCTCCCGAACCGCTCCCGGTCCGGGTAGGTTTTCTCCGCGTGTCAGCTGTAGTGACTTTGGCGCGGATGCGGTGCTCCCAACCCAGCCATCGTGCAGAGACTTCCGCCAGAACGCTTCGAAGTCGCCCCCCGAATGCTGCTTCTGCCAGTAGGCGCGGGTCAAATCGTATCCAGTGGTGTCGGCCTGGCCGGAGAGGAGCGCAACGAATTCGATCGCGCTTTTGCCGTTATAAAGAGGAGCGATCAGCGGTTGAATGACACTGACCGTGCCATCGTAAGCGCGGGCGTCGCCCCAAGCTTCGAGTTCGTGCGTGGCGTTGACGTGCCACTGGCAGAGCTCCGCTGTTTCGTTCTGATAGAGGCCGTGATGCACGCGCAAGGGAACTTTATTGCTCTTCAAGAGTTCGGCAAAGTTCAGATCGGTGGGCGTGTCGTAGGCTGGATTGCCGCCGAGGATGAGCAGAAGATCCACTTTGCCGGCTCCGATGTCGGCGGCTAGATCTTTGATCGATTCGACTTGGTTGATCGGATTCGCGTCCACCGGATCCGAATAAAGGACGGTTTTGCCGACGTTACCCAACTTGTGGTTGATGAAATGGGCGAGAGCATGCACAGCGGCTGGTTGATGATCGCCAGCCACGACCACACTCGCTCCCTGATGGTCAGCAAGGTCGCGCACAATCAGATCAAAATCATTCGAGGTACGGCCCGTCGAGCCAGACTTCGTCGCGCCCGTAAAGAGGAGGTCCTCAGCGGACCATACAAACGCCATAGCCGAAGTCGGCCACCGATGATCGGCCTTTGCACCCGTCGAGGTTGGCGTGCTCTCAAACATGTACAGGCGGTTCATCGGGGCATCCGGATTGCGGCGGCTGGCGAAGTCGCGGATGTATTTGGTGTTGCCGGGGAAACCGGCGTAGAGGAAGTCGGCATCGAGGGAGACGATTACGTCGGCTTTCGAGAAGTCGTAGCGGGTCTCGACGGGCTGTCCGAAGGCCAGCTTCGCGCCTTCAAGGACGTTGTCGCGATTGACTGGCTCGTAGACGTGCCACTTGGCCTGGGGATAAATCTTCAGGAAGTTGCGCAGCTGGTCGGCGAGTGTGGGCGAAGAAATTGTCGGCGTGAGGATGCGGATGCCTGCGCCTTGCACGGGTTTCTGCGCGCTTAACGGGCCGCGGATCGCGCTCATGAAGGATTGCCAGGAGCGGACGTCGCCCATCGACATGACGGTTTGCGAGCGGTCGGGATCGTAGAGGCCGAGGATGGAGGCTTGGGTGAAAATGTCGGTGCCGCCGAGGGATGCGGGGTGCAGGTCGTTGCCTTCGATTTTGGTGGGGCGGCCGAGATGGCTTTCGACCAGGACGGGGCTGGCGTATCCGCCGAGCGTGACGGCGGTGGCGTAGTACTGGGGCTTGCCGGGGATTACGTTTTCGGGCTGGCGGACGTAGGGGACGATGGGCTCGAGCGGGAGGCGGACGCATCCGGTCATGCCGGCCAGGCCGAGGGATGCGCCCATGACCTTGAGGAATCCGCGGCGGGAGACGGTGTCGAGCCATTCGGAGGCGTGTTTGGGGAATTCACGGTGCAGGGCTTCTTTGAAGGCGTCGGTGGCGGCGAGTTCTTCTAGGCTGCGCCAGTATTCCGGACCCGTCTTTTCGGCGGCGTCGTGGGCGGTGGCGTGATCGATGCGGGCGCGGATGGAATTCAGATCCAGTTTGCCGTGGCTCGGGCAAACGTCTTCGCGCCTCTTGATTTGAATCAGGCCGTCTTGTCGTTCCGTCGTCATAAACTAGTTTCTTAACACCGTGTCATCCTGAGCGAGGATTTTTCTCCGGCTTGCCGGAGCGAAACCGCAGTCGAAGGACCCCCGTAACCCTGAGAGCGTCGATGACTCCGCCAGGCGTTCTTACGATGCTGCGTACATCGGCGCGAGAACTCCCTGACACGGCAGCGGCACCGCCGGCATTCCCGGGGTCCTTCGACTCCGAGTTTGCTTCGCTTCGCGAAGCAAACTCTCCGCTCAGGATGACAGACTTTCATAGTTCTCACCTGTGACAGGTGCTGCAATTTGTAATGTCTTTCACGTTGCGGACGTTGTATTTCTTTAACAGGGCTGCGCCCAGGTCGAGTTGGTTGGTGAAAGGTTGGTTGTCCAATACTACCGGGGTGGCGCTGGTTGGTTGCTGGTAGCGCATGTTGAAAACTTCGCTGCGCGGGCGCAGATTTTTTTCGGGGGCGCGGTGGCAGTTCAGGCACCACTCCATCTGCAGGGATTCCTGCTGATACATCAGGGGCATCTGGTCGACGGGGCCGTGGCAGGTGTTGCAGCCGACTCCTTTATTGATATGTATGCTGTGGTTGAAATAAACGAAGTCGGGGAGTTGGTTCACGCGCGTCCACTGCAGCGACTCGCCGGATTTGTAGCTGGCGCGGACCGGCTCGAGGAGCTTGGCGTTGGTCCAGATCTGGGAGTGGCAGTTCATGCACGTCTTGGTCGGTGGAATTCCGGCGAAGCTTGAGGTCTCGACCGAGGTGTGGCAGTAGCGGCAGTCGATGCCGAGTCCGCTAACGTGGTGCTGGTGGCTGAAGGGGACGGGCTGCGGCTTGCGGACTCCGGCGTAGGTGACGTAGGGGGAACGCTGGACTTCCATGGCCATCCAGCCGAGCGCAGTAAGGACGAACACCGCGCCAAAAATGGTGGCGCGGGACAGGGTGTTCGTACTGCGATGAAAGATCTGCGACATTCCCTTATGAGATCGTGCTTAAGAGACCCGGCGGATCGTTGCTCGTTCGATCGTTTCTCGTTCGGTCGTCCGCGATTTTACGACCGCTACGTTAGATATTGAGAAAAAGAAAAAGGGTACGCTCAAAATGAAAAACTTCCCCAGCGGCATTCTGAGCTGTTTGTGAAACCAGAGATTATAAATACTTCGCTGGAGTTTGTCGCGCGATTTTGGGTTTCGAAAAATAAAAAATCTTCGATTCGAGTGTAGAACTCATCGCATGAAATCAGGCCGCGCGGAGGGCGAACCTCAGGGGCTGAAGCCCACGTCTTTGTTGGCAATGGACGGCACGGCAGCCGTGCCCTTCCCAAATCCATTTATGAACGGCAGGTGAATCCGAACCCCTCCTAAGTCGATTTAGAAGATAGCTTCTGGAAAACTGTCGCTGATGTACGTGAGCGCACGAAAGCGAGCTAGCGCAGGTTCATGACCATCAGTTTGGGCTCGGTCATTTCTTCGATGGCGTAGCGCAGGCCTTCGCGGCCGAGGCCTGAATCTTTGACGCCGCCGTAGGGCATTTGATCGATGCGGAAGGAGGGGACGTCTCCGGCGATGACGCCGCCGACGTCGAGTTCTTCGTAGGCCTGGAAGAGGAGTTTGGCGTCGCGGGTGAAGATGCCGGCCTGCAGTCCGTAGGCGGAGTGATTGGCTTTGCGGAGGGCTTCGTCGAAATCTTTGTAGGGTTCGACGGTGACGACGGGGCCGAAGATTTCCTGGCAGTTCACTTTCATTTCTGGTTTGGTTCCGGTGAGGACGGTGGGCTCGACTACGAGATTGTGACGTCCGCCGCCGCATAGCAGGCGGGCGCCGGCGTGGACAGCTTCGTCGATCCAGGCGGTGGTGCGGATGGCGTCGCTTTCGCGGATCAGTGGGCCAACGTCAGTGGATTCATCGAGCGGATCGCCGGTTTTTAATTTCTTTACGCCTTCGACGAAGAGATCGGTGAACTTTCCGTAGACGGAATGCTCGACCAGAATGCGCTGTACGGAGATGCAGGTCTGGCCGGCGTAGCCGAATCCTCCGGTAACGCAGCGGTCGGCGGCGTATTCGAGGTCGGCGTCGTGGTGAACGATGACGGCGGCGTTGCCGCCGAGTTCTAGAACGACTTTCTTTTTTCCGGCGCGGCGCTTGATGTCCCAACCTACGGGAACGCTGCCGGTGAAGCTGATCAGCTTGATGCGGTCGTCGGTGACGAGCAGGCCGGCGTCTTCGTTGGAGAGTGGGAGCACGTTCAGGCCGCCGTCGGGCCAGCCCGCCTGCTGCACGCACTCGGCGAGAAGCAGCGAGCAGAGCGGGGTTTGGGGTGCGGGCTTCAGCACCATGGAGCATCCGGCGGCGATGGCGGGGGCAACTTTGTGGGCGACGAGATTCAGGGGGAAATTAAATGGCGTGATGCCGGCGATGGGGCCGAGCGGGAAGCGGCGCACGATGCCCCAGCGTCCGGCGGTGGATTCCTGAGTGTCGAGCGGAAGATATTCGCCGTAGATGCGGGTGGCTTCTTCGGCGGCGACATTGAAAGTAAAGATGGAACGCTCGACTTCGGTGCGTGCGGCCTTGATGGGTTTACCGGCTTCCTGCGCAAGGGTGCGGGAGAATTCCTCCTTGCGCTCGGTCATACTGGCGGAAATCTGACGCAGGACTCGCTGGCGCTCGAAGGCTGGCAGGCGGCGCGTGGTGCCGAAAGCTTTGACGGCGGCGGCGATGGCGGCTTCGGCGTGGGCGTGCCTCCCTTGCACGACGCGGGCGATGAGGCTGCCGTCGTAGGGGGCGTGGATTTCGATTAGGTCGCCGTCTTCCTGCCAACGGCCGTCGAGGAAGAATCCATGGGTTGCGACGGGCGCGGGCGCAACGATGAGATCTGACATTTTTTCTAGCCCCCTGCTGCTTGGCTGATTATAGGACTTTGGATTGGCGGGATGTGTGAGGAGTTGCAAAGAAAAAGCTTCAACACAGGGGACACGGGGGAACACAGAGGAAAATCTTGCTTCGCTTTACAATGGCTGGCTGAATTATGGGCGACTTCTCTTCTATTTCTGAATTGGCGCCGCGCTTGCGGCGAGGCGATGTGTCTCCGGTTGAGATTACTCGGCGCTGTCTTGAGCGTATTGAGAAGGTGAATCCTGCGCTCAATGCGTTTATTACGGTCATGTCGGAGTCTGCGCTGGCGGACGCGCGGCGGGCCGAAGCTGAGATTCTGCGCGGGGAGTGGCGGGGGGCGCTGCATGGGGTTCCAGTCGCGCTGAAGGATTTGATCGACACGGCTGGGGTTCGGACGACTGCGGCCAGCGCGCTATATAAGGACCGGGTTCCGGATTGCGATGCGGAGGTTGTGCGGCGGTTGCGGTTGGCGGGGGCTGTGATTGTTGGCAAAAATAATCTGCATGAGTTCGCTTATGGAGGGAGTTCGCTGGTCAGCTATTTTGGCGACGTGCACAATCCCTGGGACGTTGGGCGAATTGCGGGGGGATCGTCGGGCGGATCGGCGGCTGCGGTGGTGGCGGGGATGGCTTACGCGGCGATTGGGACCGACACGGCGGGGTCGATTCGCGAACCGGCGGCGCTGTGTGGATGCGTGGGGCTGAAGCCGACTTACGGGCGGGTGTCAAGCCGGGGAGTGATTCCGCTGTCGTTGTCGCTCGATCATGTGGGGCCGCTGGCGGCTTCCGTTGAGGACGCGGCGATCGTGCTACAGGCGATTGCGGAATACGATGCGGCAGACGTTACTTCGGCCGATGTGCCTGTGACGGATTATGTTGGGGCGCTGCGCGAGGGGGCGAAGTCGGTGCGGGTGGGGGTGGTGCGGGAATATTTTTTTGATGATCTGGATGCGGAAGTTGGTGCGGCGGTGGAGCAGGCGTTGCAGGCGCTCGCGAGTTTGGGCGCGGAGATGAAAGAGGTGCGGCTGGACGTGCCTACCGACCGGACTTTGCAGACGGCTGAGTCGTATGCTTATCACGCGGAGAATGTTGGGCGCAGCCCGGAGTTGTATCAGGCGGAGACGGTGCGGCGGATTCGGTCGGGCGAACGCGTTTCAGCTGCGGAGTACATTCGGTGCCGGCGTGAGTTGGACGAGGCGCGGCGGAATATTGGCGCGGTCTTTGCCGATGTGGATGTGTTGGTGACTCCGACCATGCCGATGCCGGCGCCGGCGATTGCGGATTTGAAAAAGGATCCGGAGGCGCTGCGTCCGGCGGAGCTGAGGTTGCTGCGGAATACGCGGCCGTTTAATGTTTGGGGATTACCAGCGATCTCGGTGCCTTGCGGATTTACGGAGGGTGGACTGCCCATCGGGCTGCAGATCGCGGGGGCGCATTGGCGGGAGGATTTGGTGCTGTGCGTGGCGGGGGCTTATGAGCGGGCTACGGCGTGGCGGGGACGGCGGTTGGGTCGTGAGCCACTCTAGGATTTACACGTTGATGATTTGTTATGGTCCGTTATCGCCAGTTTGTGCTCGCCTGCAACACCGTTGTCGGATAATGTTTCCATGCCCATGAAGATTGACGTTGGCGAAACAGACGACCCATATTTCATCGCATTGCTGGACTCGTTGTTGAGCGGCCTCGTAAGGAGGGAGACCCCAGATGGACTCTGGATAATCCAGATTGACAACTGGTTCGATCACAAGTGGTTACGATTCTCAGGTATTGGCAGCGTATATTTCCGTTTTCCAGCATTCATGAACCGACCTGATGCTGCTCTCGACGATTTCTATCAAGACAGAGTGACTTTTCCGCCTTTCACTCCGAACAGGGTCATTGCTCAGTGGACATACGCACGCGTTGGCGAGGATTATGTGGAGGTGCCGTGGCAGGTGCCACACCAATCTGAAAGGCAATCCAGTGAAGCAAACTTGCAGAGGCGAGTTCAAGACTTCAGCCGCTCGGCGTGTTTTGTTTGGTACAGCGCCAAGACAGTTGCGAATGGTCGCGGAAGCGTCATGGTTTACAACGTCATGGCTGATGGAGTTAAGTGCTGGTTCGCTGCTTTTAATCGGCGGGAAACATGGAAATTGCACGCAACCAAGGGGGTTAGCCGAACGGAAGTTGAGAACATGCTGAGGACAAGTTCCTAATGGGAGAAAAATCGCCATAGCGCTCAGTGCTGATGAGCCGGCTAATTCTCAGCACCGTTGTCTAAGCTGTCGGGGGCGGCGATCCCTGCATAAGTGCCTCAGCGGCTGAAGCCGCAGGTCATTTTAAGCGCCTTTACGGCACGGCTGAAGCCGTGCCCTTCCACCAAGAACGAACCTCTACGACAGTTTCTTCTCCATCAACGACAGTTTCTTCTCCATCAACATAAGGTCAGTCTACCGACCTGACATCATCCGGCAAGGTCAACACGAATTCGCATTTGCCGGTTGCGACTGCGCACGACAGGGTGCCGCGGCGGAAGACTTTTACTGGGGTGTCGTCGGGGAAGGTGAGGTGGTAGTCGGCGGTTTTCAGGGCTTCGCTATACGATTTAAGTTTTTCGTCGCCGCTGACGAATTTGACCGAGTCGACTTTTGCGGTTGTACCTCCGCCGCCGCTGATTAAGATGAAGAAATCGGCGTTGCTGGTTTGCTTGGCTTTGCCGAGGTCGATGGTGATCAGGCGCTGCAGTTCGTCTTTGTAATGTGCGATGGTGGAGTCGACTTTGGCGTCGCCTCCGGCGAGGGATGCCAGGCGGCCGCGGGTTTCGGGGGTGGGGCGGAGGCCGTTCATCGATAACGCGTAGGTGCGCAGGGCGCGGTCTTTCTGGCCTTGCTTCTGGTAGATCTGACCGAGATGGTCGCCGACTTCGCCGTGATGGCCGAGGGACCAGGCGGCAGCGACATATTTTTCGGCCTTACTCAGATTACCTTCGCTGAAAAGGACCCAACCCAGCGTATCCCAGTAGGCGATCACGTTTGGAACCAGGAGCAGGTCTTTGTTGGCCAGGCGGTCGAGCTCGATGTTGCGCAGCGCGGCGGCCGTCGCCGATACGGCGGATTCGGCGTATTGCTGGGCGCGGTCGAGATGAGAATTCTTGAGCGAGAGCTGGTAAGCGATGTTGTTCCACACCAGCGGGCTGGCAGATAGTTCGACGGCGTGATCGAAGGTGGCCAGGGCTTTGTCGTCCTGCCCGAGGTTGAGGTAGGCGTCGCCCAGACTCACCTGCAACTCGGCGCTGCCGGGAGCGCTGTCCTGGGTGACCGCAACCGCCTTTTCCAGTTCCGCGGCTGCCAGCTCGTACTTGTGCCACTCGGCATACATCTGGCCCAGGTTGGCGTGAGCAAACTTGTCGAGCGGATTGTTTTCCAGTTGCTTGTTGAAGGCCTTGACTGCGTCATCATACTTGCGGTCGTTCCAGTAGACGCGGCCGAGATTGTTGTAGGCGAACTCGTCGTAGGGATTGACTTCAATCTGCCTTTGGAAGGCGGCGATGGCCTGATCGCTCTCGCGCATCTGGAGATAGATGAGGCCCAGATTGTTCCACGCGAATTTGTTTTTGGGATCGACTTCGGTGGCGCGCTTCAGCAGCACAATGGCCACGGGAAAGTTGCCATTCTCGGCGGCGGCGCGGGCGCTCTCGACCAGATCGTCGGCCTTCATGTCGGGCGGAGGAACGGGCGGTCCGGACACCGCGCTTTCAACTGAGAGTTGCTGCGCCAGATCGGCGCCGACGGCGCGCCGGAACGATTCATAATCCGAGGCGCGGGCCACGGGAAGTTCATCCTGACGCAGAGTCAACTGGCGGCCGGCGGTAAAGACGCCGCCTTCTAACTTGTACGTGGCTTGGTACTCCGCGTAGTCGCGCTTCATCGAGATAGCCAGGGGCGCGTGGGCGGTGTACTTGGCGGGCAGTTCGAGTTTGATGTTGTAGGAATAATTTGCCTTGGGGCCGAGCTTCAGGGGTTCGGCGTCGGGGTCGGTGTCGTCGGCATCGACGTCGGGCAAATTGAACTGCACCAGGGGCAAAACGATATCCGTTTTCTTCTTCGACCAGTCGAGGAAGTTTATTTTCGCGACGTCGTAGGACATGGTGAACGCCTCGCGGGTGGCGGCGGGATCGCTGATCTTGACATTGGTGACGTCGCCACCGAGGCCGGCATTCACGTTTTCGACCACGCGCTGCCAGTTGGCTTGCGGCACGCGGCGGAAGACGGAACGGAGCAGGAGTTCTTCGTCGCCACGAAATTCGTAGTGCACGTGGGCTTCGAGTTTGCCGATGTCGTTGACCTTGCCGTCGATCTGCGAGTACTCGCTGTCGGGCATGGGAGTGTCGTCCGGAGTCTCTTCGAGATGCGGCGCGACGGAGGACCGCGGTTCGGCGGGCGGGATCAACAGGGCTTGCTTCTTGCGCAGTTGATAGGCCAGCAGACGGAAAGGAGCGACCTCGGCGGTGGTGTCCATCCAGACATCTTCTTTTTTGTCTGCCGGATTATTGCCGGCCTGGCCCATGGGCAGCATGGTGATGACGTGATCGAATTGCGAGGGTGAGGGAACGTCGGGATCGAGCTTGCGGCTGGAATTGATCAGCACGGAGTCGGCGTGCAGACCTTCAGCCTCGAGCAACGACGCGAGCAGCGTGTGTTTGTCTTTGCAGTCGCCGTACTGGTCGTGGAGAACGTCGGAGGCGGCGTGCGGCTGGTAGCGGCCGACTCCCAGCGAGAGACTGACGTAGCGGAAATTTTTCGCGACATAGTCGTAGAGGGCTTCGGTCTTCTCGAGATCGGTGTTCAGGCCTTTGGTCAACTCCTGCGCTTTGGCGCGAACGTCGGGCGTGGGGGCGCGGCGGTCTTTTTCAAGGGCAGCGTACCAGCGGCCGATCTGTTCCCAGGTTTCGAAAGTGGTTAGTTGGACATCGGGGCGGTCATCGTCGGGGCGATGTTTCTTTTTCTTTTTGTCTTTATCTTTTGCCTTCGCGGAATCGTCTTCGCGCTCGAGGTGAGAGCTCGACCAGTGGTAGACGCGGCGGCCGTTGGCCTCGGTGATTGTCGGATCCATCCCCGGCTTGCATTTCAACTTCAGGGAGCGTCCGGCGGGGACGTCGACGTCGACGGTTTCGTCGAGGTCGATATTGGTTTTGTCGAATTCGTATTCGGTCCAGAACTGGCCGGCGGCCAGCGGGGTGTGAATCACCGTGACCATGTCGTATTCCAGCACTTCACCGGGACGGAGGCCGGGAACCGTGATGTGTTTCTGGCGGTAATCGGTGTAGACGGGAGCTTCGTGCTCAACGGGGGCGCTAAGGTCCTGCACGGCGTCGTCGCCGGCCTTGACGATGGTGCCGTCTTCTTTGAGGACGCGCACGTAGGGAATTTCGACGCGCTCGTTGGCGGAATTGTAACCCTCCTGCAATTGTCCCCACTGTTGGACGCCGGCTTCGCTCTGCACGCGAATGCGCGCGGTAATTTCTTTGCGTCCGGTGCCGTCAGCTTCGAAGCGGTAGCGGGAATGCATCTGTTCGATGACGAAGGACTCCTGCGCATAGTCGGGAGTCTTGGCGACGGTGGCCGCGGCTTTTTCCGCGGCGGCCGCGGGAGTGGGGGCGTCCGGGATCGGAGATGTAGAACCAGGTTTTGTAGAACCGGGCGTTGTAGAACCGGGCGTTGTAGAACCGGGCACGGTTTGGCTGGGTTGCTGGGAACTGGCGCTGGCGGTCAGCAGGCACGAAAAGAGAAGAGCGAGGTAACGATCACGCATAAGGTTAGTAGTCATTATCCCATGGGGCGGCGCCTCGCGGCAGGCAAGGAGACCGACCCTCCGGAAACTGTCAGAAATGGAACGTTCTAAAGCCGCGGGGATGCGATTGAATTCGGGGAGGTGAGAGCGATTTGTAGACCTGGAAGGAGGGCTAGTTTTCACGTCAAGATGACCATATTTTTCTCTCCCGAAGGGCCGAATTCGGGTTAGAATCCGCTTAGATAGTCCTGCCCGCCATGACGCGCGGCAGGCGTGACGCATAATGTACTTGCGCCACGATCCTTCCGTCGGAGGTTTTCTTGGCATGGAAGATCGGGCCCCTGTCGTCGCTTCGATTGATACCGAGCAGTCCTCTACTACTACCTCAAGCATACGGAAACATGAAGGCCGCGGAGCTTGGGTTCTTACGGCCTACGGAATTTCCGGCCTGGCATTGTTCGGGGTACTAGCCTACTTTTTCTCGGACTTCATCTCTCACTAGTCCGCGGTCGCGTTGGCGAACGGGCGCGCGCGTCCGCGGAATGCGATTGAAGTGTAACTGTATTCTCTGCAAGGTCTGTTCCAGAATCCAAAACCTGCGTGGCGGCGTCCTAGAACCTTGGGTTGAACGTGCTACAATTAGCGGCCTTAGTTGATTGTCGCTGCGGCACCCGGCACTGACCCCACGCAAGAATTACGAAGCACGCGGAAAGATTCTGTGGCCAAGACTCCCACACCCAGCCCGACACCGATTACCTACGCCGATGCCGGGGTGGACATCAGCCGCGCCAATCGTACCAAGCAGCGCATCAAGTATCTGGCCCACAAAACGTTTACGCGGGGCGTGCTGAGCGAGATTGGCGGCTTTGGCGGGCTGTTCGCGGTGGATAAAACGAAGTACACCGATCCCGTGCTGGTGTCGAGTGTGGACGGGGTTGGCACGAAGTTGAAGGTCGCGTTTGAAATGGGCTTGCACTCCACCGTGGGGGCCGATTTGGTCAACCACTGCGTGAACGATATTGCGGTGCAGGGCGCGGCGCCGCTGTTTTTTATGGACTACCTGGCGACGGGGACGCTCGATCCGTCGATCGCGGAGAAAGTGGTGGAGGGCATTGCCGACGCCTGCAAGCACAATGGCTGCGCGCTGATTGGGGGCGAGACGGCCGAGATGCCGGGGTTTTATCCGGATGGAGAATACGATCTCGCGGGATTTATTGTGGGCGTGGTGGAGCGCGAGAAAATCATTACCGGTAAGGATGTTCAGATTGGCGACATCATTCTGGGGTTGCCTTCGAACGGGCTGCATACGAATGGATATTCGCTGGCGCGGAAACTGTTGTTCGAGGTGGCGCACTACTCGGCTGATACTTATGTGAACGAAGTGAAAAATAAGGTCGGCAACGAACTGATGCGCACTCACAAGAGCTACTGGCCGGCGCTGCGCAAGTTGATCGACGGGCAATGCGTCGCCGCGCTGGCGCACATTACGGGCGGCGGCATCACGGAAAATCTGCCGCGGGTGTTGCCGCGCGGGACGGCGGCGGTCATCGAAATGGGCACGTGGCCGGTGCTGCCGATCTTTGAACACTTGCAGCAACTGGGAAGCGTTCCGCAGGATGAAATGCTGCGGACGTTCAATATGGGGCTGGGAATGCTGCTGGTGGTTCCGTCGGCGAAGTTCAAGAAGGCGCAGTCGGTGCTGGAGCGCGTGGGCGAGAAGGCTTACACGATCGGGCGGATTGTGAAGGGCGAGCGCAAGGTCACGTACAGCTGAGGGGAAATTGAGTAATTGGGTAATTGGGTAATTGGGAAATTTGGTGATTGGGGAATTTGAAAAACAAACCCGATCCTCAATTACTCAATTACTAAATTCCCCAATTACTCAATTCAGTTTCAATCAAAATGCATTCTCTGGGAATCCTCCTATCCGGACGCGGCTCGAACTTTGTCGCCATTGCTGACAGCATCGACGCGGGCCGCATTCCCGATACGCAGATCGCGGTTGTCATCTCGAATAAGTCAGACGCGCCGGGGATCGCGACGGCCCGCCAGCGCGGACTGAACGCGGTCGTGCTTCCGTCGAAGGGCAAGGCGAGGGAAGAGCATGACCGCGAAGTCGTCACCGCACTGAAAGAAAACGGAGTCGACTTAGTCTGCCTCGCGGGATACATGCGGCTGCTGTCGCCCTGGTTCGTGCAGCAGTTTCCGCACCGGATTCTGAACATTCATCCGTCGCTGTTGCCGGCGTTTCCTGGACTTGAGGCGCAGGAGCAGGCGGTCGCTTATGGAGTGAAAGTTTCCGGCTGCACCGTGCACTTCGTGGACGAGGAACTCGACCACGGGGCGATCATTGTGCAGAAGACAGTTCCGGTGCTTGACAGCGACGACGAACACGCGCTCGCGGCGCGAATTCTGGAGCAGGAACATCTGGCGTATACGGAAGCGATCAATATTGTTTTGCGGGGGAACTGCGACGTCGTGGGACGGCGGTTTGGGATGACAACAAATCAGGGGCGGGGCCTTTAGCGTTCACTCGCGGCTGGTTGCATAGATCCTTCGAGGCGCAAAAGGCGCGCCCCTCAGGATGACAAATTCACGATCAACCACGCGCCATTCCAGCGGTTCAGTTCTGTCTTTTTCATCCCGTTCTTTATAATGTCCTTTCTCATGTCAACCTTCGCTCCGGTCGACGAACAGCTTATTTATCTCAAGAAGGGCTCGGCGGAAATCATTCGCGAGGCTGACTTGCGCGCCAAGCTAGAGAAGTCGCGCGCTACTGGCAAGCCGCTGCGGGTGAAACTCGGGATGGATCCGACCGCGCCTGATCTGCACCTCGGGCACACGGTGGTGCTGCGAAAGCTGAAGCACTTTCAGGATCTGGGGCATACGGCCATCTTTCTGATTGGCGACTTTACGGGGATGATCGGCGATCCGACGGGGCGCACGATTACGCGGCCGCCGCTCAGCCGGGAGCAGATTGAGCAGAATGCGGAGACTTATAAAGAGCAGGTCTTCAAGATTCTTGATCCGCAGAAAACCGTGATCGATTTCAACCGGCGCTGGATGGGTGCATTTACGCCGGACGACTTTGTGCGGCTGATGTCGAAGTACACGGTGTCGCAGATACTCGAGCGCGAAGACTTCCACAAACGCTTTCACGACGAGAAACCGATTTCGGTCCACGAACTTTTGTATCCGCTGGTGCAGGGATATGACTCGGTGGCGCTCGAGGCTGACGTGGAACTGGGCGGAACGGACCAGAAATTCAACTTGCTGGTGGGCCGCGAACTGCAGCGCGCTTACGGGCAGGAATCGCAGGTGGCGCTGACCACGCCGATTCTGGAAGGCCTGGACGGCGTGCAGAAAATGTCGAAGTCGCTGGGCAATGCGATCGGCATCCACGAGGCGCCGCTGGAGATGTACGGGAAGATCATGAGCATCTCCGACGAAATGATGTGGAGGTATTACGAGCTGTTGACGGACGTGCAGGTGGCCGAGATTGAAAAGCTGAAGCGAGAGATGCATCCGATGGCGGCGAAGAAAGAGCTGGCGCGGAGGATTGTGGCGGACTTTCATTCGGCGGAGGCGGCGGCGAAAGCGGGGGAGGATTGGGGGAAGCAGTTTCAGAAGGATCAGGTGCCGGAGAGCGTGGAGGAGAGTGAAATCGATGCTCCGGAAAACAAGATCCGAATTGACAAGCTGCTCGCTCGGACGCAACTAGCGAGTTCGGTAAGCGAAGCTGGCCGGCTGGTGAAGCAGGGCGCGGTGAAAGTTGACGGTACGGTGGTTAACGATCCCGCGAAGGTGTTGGATATTTCTGGCAAGCCCACGTTACAAGTTGGACGCAGGATTAAGAGAGTTCGGCCAGGAATCCCGGGAACTGGGATCGTTACAGAAACCTTGCCCGGCTGAGATCTCAGCGGCTGATTCTGCTACTCTCTCCCCGCATGCGCGCGGCAGCTATTCTCGGGTTGGGATGTTCTCCCAAGCAACTGGGGCCCTTTCAGGGCGACAAGAAAATCGAGTGGCGGATGGGCATGCCGGCTTCGAATGACGACGCCGACGTGGTTCTGGTTTTCGGGGGCGACGGGACGATTCATCGTCATCTGGGGCAACTGGTGCGGCTGGGGCTGCCGGTGCTGGTGGTGCCGGCGGGGAGTGGGAATGATTTTGCGCGGGCGCTGGGGCTGCGGCGGGTTCGGGATTCGATTGCCGCGTGGGTTCGATTCTGTGGCAGCCGTGAGAATGTGCGCAGGGTTGATTTGGGAGTCATTGCTCCCGTTGAGAGCGCGGGCGGGGCCCCCTTCGACAAGCTCAGGGCAGGCTCTTCGACTATCGCTCAGGGCAGGTCCGCGCCACATAGCCCTCGATATTTCTGTTGTGTGGCGGGGGTGGGGCTTGACGGTGAAGTTTCCCGGCGGGCCAACCGGTTGCCGCGCTGGCTGCGCGGGCATGGAGGGTATGTGCTGAGTCTGGCTCCGACGATTTTTACGTTTGCAGCGCTGCCGATGAAGATTCTGACGCAGGCGGAGGGCGGCGAGGATTGGACGATGCGCAGCGATCGGCCTACGATGCTGGCGGCTTTTGCTAATACTCCCACGTATGGCGGGGGAATGAAGATCGCGCCTCAGGCCAAGATGGATGATGGGCTGCTCGATGTCTGCATTGTGGGGGGCGTCGATCCTTTCAAGCTGTTCTGCATGTTTCCGACGATTTTCAGCGGGCGGCATTTGAACATTGAGGAAGTTGAATATTTTCAGGCCGGGCGGGTGCGGGTTGAGACGGAGCATCCGCTGGATGTTTATGCGGACGGGGAATTTGTGCGCCAGACTCCAGTTGAAGTCGGGGTGGAGCGGGCGGCGCTGAAGGTGGTGACGCCGTAGACCGCAGGGGCGACTAACCTGCGCGCGAGATCCCTTCGGCTTCGCTCAGGGCAGGCTCTTCCCTCTGCCTGAAAAACGGCTACGGTCAAGATGACGTACCCTTCGTCAAGACAGCGGAGGGGCTACCTCCGCCTCCCTGAAGTGCTAAACTTTCCTCATGGCTGACGGACGTTCGCGCACACTGCTTTGGATTCTGATTGGCGGAGGAGCTTTTTTCCTCTTTGTGCTGGCCGTATTTTCGCTGGTGTATATCACGCTGCACGCGGGTGGCACGGATGCCGGGCTGACCGGGTTCGGCGACCGCATTGGCGTGGTTGATCTTGATGGCGTGATTCTCTCGCCGCAGCCGGTGGTGGGACAACTGAAGAAGTTCGCTGACGACTCGTCGATCAAGGCGATCATTATTCATGTGAATTCGCCGGGTGGGGGCGTGGCCGCCTCGGAGGAGATTTATCGCGAGGTCAAGCGCATTCGCGCGGAGAAGAAGAAGCGCATCGTCGTCTCCATTGAGACCGTGGGGGCGAGCGGGGCGTATTACGTCGCCTCGGCGTCGGACAAGATTTATGCCGACTCGGGCAGCGTGGTGGGATCGATTGGCGTGATCGCGGAGTGGATGAATTATGGCGATCTGTTGAAGTGGGCCAAGTTGAAGAATGTCGTGATCAAGACCGGGGAATTCAAAGACACGGGGAATCCGGCCCGCGATCTCACACCCAACGAGCAGGCTTACATGCAGTCGCTGATCGACAGCATGTTCGGGCAGTTCGTTCACGCGGTGGCGGACGGGCGCGGGCTGAAGTATGACGACGTGAAGGCCATCGCCAATGGCAAGGTCTGGACCGGCGAGCAGGCCAAGTCGATGAACCTGATCGATGGTGTGGGCGACTTTGAGACTGCGGTGGACGAGACCGCGAAGTCGGTGGGAATTCGAGGTGAGCCGACGCTGGTGCATCCTGACCGCGATCGCAAGACTCTGATGGATCTGCTGCTGGGCGATGTTTCGCAATTCCTGCCGGGGCGGGAGAAGATGCTGGAGCAGCAGGTGGGGTTTTATTACCTGTGGAAGTGATCGGTCCGGTTACTTTTCTTTCAAACCCTGTTTGCGAATGATTTCTTTTTGTGCGGGCGTCCACACGCCGGACATATCCCCCAGTTCGCCCAGCATTTGTTTTTCGACGTACATCTTCTTGGTGAGCCGAAAGTACTTCACGTTGGCGTAGTCTCTTGACTCGTCCCAGGTCTGGCTCACCTCCGGATCGTGATATCGGAAGGCGACATTTTCGGCGTTGTGGACAATGTTGCTCCAGTCATCCATCGCCGTGAGGGACGATACGGGATTTCCGTGGGAGTCGCGCTGCAAGACCGCCTTCTGTTCCAGGATGCCGGGAATCTTCAGAGTATAGGTAGTTTTGTCCGCGGACTCGAAGAATTCGAGGGCAGCGGGTCTGATCTCGCGGAATGGCATTGCCGGCTCGCCAGGCACAGCGACGTACTGCTGGTTCATGTATTGCACGATTTTGCTGAGCGCCTCGCGCTGCTCGGGCGAGGAGTGGTCGTCGAGATAGAGCGTGGCGAAGAGCCGGTCGGGCTTTGCGTCCACCAGATCGCCCACCATGGCGAGACTAAGTCCGTCCAGCTTAACTTTGCCGTAGTGACCACGCTGAATGTGGGCGACGTCGGAGGCGAAGCAGGTTCCGTGCGTGGGGGCGCCATTGGTTTGGCAGGGACACGCGAAGGCGGTGCACTGACACTGAAACAGGCCAACGCCTTCGATTTCAAAGTCCTCCACGGTCTGCTGATCCGCCTTCTGAGCGCCCAGAATGCCGAAAGCACAGACGAAGGGTAATGCAACCCATAGGCCCAAAGCTGTCTTGCGCATGGTCGGACACCTCGAGGACGGGAACAAGATTGGCTTCGCCGGAGGATATTGTGGCGGCTGGATCAGGTCAAGAGGGTAAACCTTTGAATTCGAGAGTTTCATCCTGCCCCCGGGGCGACTCCAGCTTCCCACTTGCACACAACCCCTGAAATTTGAGAAGGTTATGGGTGGTGGAGCGCGGAATTTCCGTCCGCGGCAAAGTAGGCCATCCGGAACGAAGAGGGGTTATGACCAAAGCCGATCTGATTGACGAAGTCTCGCGTTTGGCGGAACTTACGCGGAAAGACAGTGAAGTGATCGTGGAGACGATCTTTGACAGCGTGGTGCGCTCGCTGCGCGCCGGCGACAAGATCGAGATTCGGGGCTTTGGCAGTTTTCGCACGCGGCAGCGCAAGCCGCGGGTGGGGCGCAATCCCAAGACCGGAGAGCGCGTGGATGTGCCCGCCAAGAAGATTCCCTTCTTCAAGCCCAGCAAGGAATTGAAGGATCTGGTGAATGAGGGGGCGGCGGCTTCGGTAACTCCCGTTGCTCCGGCGGCTTCGACGCCTCCGACGGCGTAAGACGGTTCGACTTGTCCTAAGAGACGTTGCTTGCAACGTCTCTTTTCTTTTGGCGGGAATGCCTTACCGCTTATGCCACGCTGCGCGCGGCGGACAGCCGGGGGCGGCTGTCCCCACATAAACACCTTTCCCATGAACTACTTTTCACCATCTGCGGCTACGGCTTGGTCCCCAGGTAAAGCTTCGCAACTTTCAGCGCTAGTTCTTCGGGGTTGATGTCGGTGCGGTTGGCCAGGACGATGATGGTCAGGTCGTCGTCGGGGAAGCGCTGGATCGTGGTGCGGAAACCGATGGTCTCGCCATCGTGTGACATACGTTTGTGGCCCTGATAGGGATCGAGGAACCAACCGAAGCCGTAGCTGATTGGCCGGCCGTCAGGAAACTTCGCTGGACCGTCCGTGGGCTGAACTGGGGTGAGCGCGGGCTGCATTTCGGCTGCGCTCAAGAGAGTGTGATCGCGCAGGGCGCGGTCCCATTTGGCGAGGTCGTCGAGCGAGGAATAAATGCCGCCGTCGCCCAGCACGGCTGACGTGGGACTCTGATCGGTCTGTTGCCAGGCGGCTTTGTCATTTTCTTTCGCACCATTCTCTTTCGCAGCGTCTTTCTTAGTTTGGCCGTAGGCGCGGTGCGGCACTTCGTTTTTGCCTTTCTCGTAGGCCAGCGTGTTCTTCATTTTCAGCGGCATGAAAATTCTTTCCTGCAGAAATTGCCCGAAAGTCTTGCCGGAAACTTTCTCCACGATCATGGCCAGCAGCGCGTATCCGGAGTTGCTGTACTCCCACTTCGTGCCGGGCGCAAATTCGCCGCTGCTTTGGTGCGCGAGCAGTTTCAGCACGCCGGCGTCGAGGACTTGCGGAATTTTTTCGGGCGGCGTGTCGGGGTATTGCTTCATCAGCAGGTCCTCATAGTCGTCGAGCCCCGAAGTGTGGTTCAGCAGGTTGCGCACGGTGATGGCTTTTCCATACGCCGGGAATTCGGGAAAGAAGTCGGTGAGGTGGTCGTCATAGTGCAGCTTGCCGTCGCGTGCCAAAAGCATGATGCACGCCGCGGTGAACTGCTTGGTGAAGGAGGCCAGACGGAAGTTTGTTTTCGCGTCGATCGGACGCAGGCTGCGCAGACCCGTGATCCCGTATCCAGCACGAAATACCGGGCGTCCGTTGCGGACGACGAGCACGGCCGCGCCGGGAGCGGTGCTTGACTTTAGAGAAGCGAAGATGGCATCGATCTGGCTCGATGAAACCTGGGCGGAGGCAAGCACCGTAGGAAAGCTGAACGCGAGGCCGAGTACTACTGCCGCTAGTCGTGATCTCAAATCAGAATCCTCATCCTCGATTATTTAAGACGCCGCTAGCTTTAGACACCGGGATGCTCGACACGATAGCACACGGACAGAGCGGTAGACGAAAGCCGCGCGCGGCCGCTGGGCGTGTGATGAAAAGCGGCGTTTCCGGGATTGGGCCCAACGCACACTTTAGTGTGCGCTGGCGCATGTCAATCAGACACATAAAGGAGTACTCTTCAAGAGTCTCATCTAGCATCTTCCCGCCGCGCCTTCCGGTGACGGCTCCTTGCGAAATCAGACAGCGTTTTCGCTGCGCAAGGAGCGTCCCATGGCCATTAATCCCCGTCCACCTACCAAGGTCTCCGCCAAGCCGCCCAGCTCGGACGGCGACGGCAACCAGATTCACAATGAACTGGTGGTCGGCCTTCCACTCAAAGAATCTGAATTGTTGTTTCCGAAGCTGGAGTTTGTGCGCTTACAGACTCATCACGTGCTGCATGAGCCCGGCGACACGTTGAAATCTGCTTACTTCTGCAATAGCGGGTTGATCTCCATTCTGAGCATCTTTCCGGACGGAAAGAGTGTGGAAGTCGGACTGGTGGGCAAGGAAGGTTTTATCGGGATCCCACTGGTTGCGGGCTTTCGTACCGCCCCGACTCGAGCCATCGCACAGATTGAGGCGACGGCGTTCCGGATCAACGGCGAAACTCTGATCGCAATTCTGCGGCAGTGTCCGGTGCTGGAGCGGCGGTTGCATCAGTTCGCTCAGATCATGGCGATGCAGACCACGCAGATTGCGGCCTGCAATCGTCTGCACGAAGTGGAAGAGCGGCTGGCGCGATGGTTGTTGATGAGCGCCGAGCGGATCGGATCGGATTCGGTGCCGTTGACTCAGGAACTTCTCGCCCAGATGCTGGGAACCCGCCGGTCCAGCGTGACGGTCGCGGCCGGGATGCTGCAGAAGGCCGGCCTTATCGCTCACACCCGTGGTGACGTGAAAATCGTCGACCGAAAAGGATTGGAAGAAGCCAGCTGCGAATGCTACGGCATCATGCGGCGGCAGATTGAAAAGTGGCGTAGCGAAGCGCAATAGCACTCGCGTCAGCTTTCACGCACACTCGCCGCGCTGTTCTGGGCGAACCTCCACCTGTCTCCCAGCGTACCGACAGACTCCCGGGACTGCACTACGATCCGACCATGCTTCGGCGCCATTCAGCATCGACGGGCCCAGGCGTGGTTCGGAACAAGGTTCGAGACAAGGTTCGAGACCGGGTTCGAGACCGGTCGAGCTTGCGTCTCGATTTCGATCTCCATGAACTCGAGTGCCCGCTCTGCCAAAAGCGGACTCGACACGCCTGGCCCGGCGCCACAATCCTGTTTTCTACCGCGAAATGCGAGCACTGTGCCGAGGAATTTCTGATCGTCCAAAATAAGCCGTGGCTTGGCGACAACGATTCCGACCGCCAGCAGTCATAGCGCCCCGCCATTCCGCGAGCCGAGCCAGACCTCATCTCAGTCGCTATCCCCATTCATTATTCGTTGCGGATTCCCGCGACCGCCATCAGGCGTCCCGTCTTGCCCTTGTCGGCACGGTAGGAAAACAACTGATCGGGATGGCAGTTGGTGCAGAGCGCAGAGGCCTCGATATTTTTCGCTGGCACTCCAGCAGCCAGCAACTGTTGCCGGTTCGCCTCCACCAGGTCGAGGAAGATTCTTTTCGGAAGGTCGCTGTGCCCGGGGGCGCGAGCGGTTAGAAACAGAAGCGGATATTTTTCGCGCACCGGATCCGAATCCTTGACCTCGCGGAACAAGCTGGCGCCGTACTCGAACTGCGATTCAAATTTGGTGCGAACCTCTTCTCCGACTTCGTAGCAGCAGCCCTGAATTCCCGCACCAATCGCCGCCTTGAGATCGCGGGGACGGCTGCCGAAACAGCGATGCATTTCGCCCACGCCCTTCTCCACGATGCGCTGCACCGTCCCGCGCCAGCCGGCGTGAAATATGCCGACCACGCGGCGCTTCGGGTCGACCAGAATCACGGGTAGACAGTCGGCGGTCTGGATGGCCAGCAACAGGCCGGGGGTCGCGGTAATCAGGCCGTCTCCGCTGAGGGGCTGGTCGAGAATGGAATCGATGCGGTGAATGATGTCGGAGTGAACCTGGGTCAACGTGATCAGTGGCCAGAAGGAACCGGCGTTGTTCTTCGCGATACGGCTCGAACCGTTTTTGGAACTGCGGCGGTGGGGATTGACTGCACCGATTTCGCCCAGAAACGCGGCCCGGTTTTGTTCGACGGCGGACGGGGCGTCGTCTTTGGTGAAGCCGAGGTTGAGATCGCCTTTGCGGTAGGCGCGGGAGGAGCCTCCCGCGCGCGTGGAAAATCCGTGCAGCAGCCAGGGAATCGGGCTCAAGTTCCGGGCGCGAAGAATCGTGAGTTTGGTTTGGTTGGGGGCCCGGGTTGGCACACGTCTATGTTACCTGAAGGGAGTGTCCGCTCCGCACGAGTTTGCCCACGGTGCAGCTCTCCGCTATAGTTTATGCATGTTTGCCGACTTCACCGCCACCGACCCCTGGACGAAGAAGCAGGTCCATTGCGTCTATCAGGCCATGATTGTTGCCATCGCCACGCGGCACGCCGACGCGGTCGACATTAAGTTTCTGGTGGACGGCCGTAAAGTCTGGGTGGCGCTGCCGCATCCGGCGTGGGTGGAATACAAAAAGCGCACGGGCCGGGCGATTACCGATTCGCTGGCGCAGGAGATCGCCGGTCATTATCTGAAGAGCGCGCTCGAAGCGGGCGAAGGGCTAGGGCGGGACATGTATTCGCTGACGATCGAGGAGACGCTGTCGCATCTGGACGCGGTGGTGGCGGAGATGCAAGCGCAACCCGCCTAGCGGCCTCCTCTGCGCGGGCAACGCATCACAAGCCTCCTCACGCCTGACGATTACAACGCTCTTGCATTCGCACTAAGCGTATCGTGCAGGATTGCAAAGAACTCCTCAGCCGTCGCGTCCGGTGAACTCTTCAACAACTGTTGCCGCTCGCGAAGCGAGGCAGGCAGCACCGACGAATCGACGCCCTCTGAGACCACTGAGATCACGGGCTTGCCCATCCCAATGGCAGCCCCGATCTCGAAAAAGAGGTTCGGGCGCTTTATCGTGTCGGGCGTCACGAGTAACGCGATAACGTTGCTCTCTCGCAATCTCTTCTCAATCGCTTCCTTCCACGATCTTCCCGCCTGAAGATCATTGGAATCGAGCCAAACTTTGACGCCCCGATGATGTAACGAATTCGCAAATTCTCGTGCCCAGCTGCCGTCCGAGAAGGAATGAGAGATAAAAACCTTTGGCTTATCCATAGTCCACCTGTCCCTAATTCTACGCCTTTGCCACACGACTACGGAGTTCCTTTAGGTAAGTACCGATGTCATTGAGGTCGATTAGGTTACGCTTCTTGATGAAGACAGGCATGCCTGGCCGGGACTGCAGGTCCTGCGGCGTGATTCCATGCAGAATCACAACAATCGGAATCCGACGACCCCAAGCAGCTCCAATTTCGGCCCAGATATAGGGCCGGTCCAGAGCCCACGGCGTGAGCAGTACGACCAGTTCGTGCGCCTTGGACAGGAACGCCAGGATTGCATCTTCGAATTCGGCTCCGGTTTCGATGTGAGCTTCATCGAGAAACGGTGCTGCACCGCAAGCTGTTATCTCGCGGGCAATTTGCTTCGCCACCCAAGTGTCACGACTGCTGTGGCTTACGAAAACAAGTCTTTTCCGAGGTGCCCGTCGGCTTTTTGCCACCTTCCGCTTCAAATGACCACCTCTTCTTTGTACTCCCCGAACACGCGCCGCATCGCATCGGAAATTTCTCCTACGGTCGCCGACGCCTCGACTGCGGCCAGAATCCGCGGCATCACGTTCGCGCCGGACTGCGCCGCGTCTTCTACGGCCCCCAGCGCGGACTTCCACGGACCCACGTCGCGCTTGGCGCGCAGCGCCCGCAGGCGTTCGATCTGCCTCGGCTCCAGCGCGGGGTCGATGCGCTGAATCGGGATCGGTTTTTCTTCCTCGACTTCGAAGCGATTCACGCCCACCACGATTGCTTCCTGGCTGTCGACTTGCTGCTGGTATTCATACGCCGCATTCTGAATTTCCTGCTGTACGAAGCCGCGTTCAATGGCTTTCAGCATGCCGCCGAGCACTTCGATCTTCCCCAGATATTCGGCGGCACGCTTTTCGATCTCATTGGTTAGCGATTCGATGTAGTACGAACCCGCCAGCGGATCGATGGTTTGCGGAGCGCCGGATTCGTAGGCAATCACTTGCTGTGTGCGCAGCGCGATGCGCGCAGCCTGCTCAGTCGGCAAGGCCAGGGCTTCGTCGTAGGAATTGGTGTGCAGCGACTGGGTTCCACCCAGCACGGCGGCCAGGGCCTGAATTGCCGTGCGCACAATATTATTTTCGGGCTGTTGCGCCGTGAGGGTCGATCCGGCCGTTTGGGTGTGGAAGCGGAGCATCCACGATTTTGGATTCCTGGCTTTGAAATGCTCGCGCATGATGCGGGCCCACATGCGGCGGGCGGCGCGGAATTTGGCGACTTCTTCCAGGAAATTGTTGTGGGCGTTGAAGAAAAAAGAAATTCGCGGGGCGAATTGATCTACCTCGAGGCCGGCTTTGATCGCCGCTTCTACGTAGGCCATGCCGTTGCCCAGCGTGAAGGCAACTTCCTGGACGGCGGTCGAACCGGCTTCGCGCATGTGGTAGCCGGAAATCGAAATCGTGTTCCATTCGGGCACGTGCTCGCGCGTCCAGGCGAACATGTCGGTGATGATGCGCATGGCCTGCTGCGGGGGATAAATATAAGTTCCGCGGGCAATGTATTCCTTGAGCACATCGTTCTGCACCGTGCCGGACAGCTTGCGAATATCTGCCCCTTGCCGCCGCGCCACCGCCACATACAAGGCAAGCAGGATCGATCCGGTTGCATTGATGGTCATCGATGTAGAAATCCTGGTCAGGTCGATGCCGTCGAACAGGCGCTGCATGTCTTCGATGGAATCGATGGCGACGCCGACCTTGCCGACTTCTCCCGCGGCCAGGGGATGATCGGAATCCATTCCAATTTGCGTCGGCAGATCGAATGCCACCGACAGCCCTGTCGTTCCGTTCGCCAGCAGATACTTGTAGCGTTTGTTCGATTCCTCGGCGTCGCCCATGCCGGCGTACTGGCGCATGGTCCAGAGGCGGCCGCGGTACATGGTGGCCTGCACGCCGCGGGTGAAGGGATATTCGCCGGGATAACCGACTTCGGTTTCGTAGTCGGAGTGTTTGAGGTCGGCGGGGGTGTACAGAGGGTTTACGGGAATGTGGGAGGAGGTTTCAATCTCTGTGGCGGTCTCGGGGCCAGTCTTTGATTTTTCTGTCATTGATCTTCACTCAGTTCGCCAAGGCGTGCCATCCTGAGACCAGCGTTCTTTGCGGACCGAGGACGCCTTGCATTCGCGGCGGGTTGCATAGATCCTTCGGCCCGCAAAAAGCGCGGGCCTCAGGATGACAAGAGCGCCTCGGGTACTCAGGGGTGCTGGCTTTTCCTACGCGCCTTCCAGAACGAAGTCAGGCCGAACCAGGCGAAGGCCAGGGTGAAGCCGGCTGCGATCGCGACCCGGCTGGCGGTTGTTTGGCCGGCTGTGTACTTCACATATTCTCGGACCAACGCCGCCCCGCCGAAAGCCGCCATCGCCAGAAAGACTGTGCCGGTAACTTCGAGCCACAGCTGGTTCGCCGCGCGGCCGAACGATCGCACAGTGCTCCGGACAGCGCCTGTGGCGGCACGGAGCGTGCGGCTGCGTCCGATCGCCTGCCCGGTCTGGCGCCCGGCAACCCGCGCCACTACACCTAACTTTCGTAAGGTAGAAACGTTGCTCACGGCCTCGATTTTAACAGCCTTCGGCGCTACAATGACGCAACGCCGGGACATTCGCCGCGACGTTCAAAGCCGGCGGCGAACCGTTCGGCGGGTGATGGCATCTAAGGCAGATAGGCTGGCGAATTTGTCGAGGGGGACCCAGTGGATCAACAACTCAAGCAGCTGATGAAAGAGCTCGGCGAGGCCATCAACGAATCTCTTTCCGACTCTGAGCAAATCTCTGAAGTTGTATCCCGCATTAAGGAAGGTGGGTACGACATCTTCCTGGTCCTTGAAGCCACCATCGGCGTGAGCAAGCAGGGCGAGAAATCGCCGGATAAAACGTCGCTGGTCACCACGCTGTCCACGAATCCTGAATTCAAAATCAGCGACCAGGACCTTAAATTCCTGAAATCGCTCCGCATCAAGATTGACGAAGAGAAGCAGGATCAGGACAAGCGCGACCAGGGTTAGTCAAATTGTGCCGTCCCTCCGGGACTTGCTGTCCTCACGTTTCTTCCTAGCGCTTAAGCGCTGGGCTAAGTTAGTTCGCCCCTGCGGGGCAAAATTCTCGTCCTACCTTTAAGATCACACTGCCAGCACCACATCCAGAAGCTGTTCCACCGCGCGGTTGGCCTCGATAATCGATGATTTGTGATCGGGGGTACCGGAAAGGTCGGTGTTCGCGAACGCGATCCTGCCAAATGGAGCTGCCCGCAGAACGTCTCCCGGGGCGGGCTTGCCGTCTTTGCCGAAGTAGAATCCGGGGGCGGGGCTGGCGTAGGCGTGGCCCCAGCGGTTCAGAATAATGCCGGCGAGGTCGCGCGACGCATCGAAACCCGAGCGCGCGAACATGTCGGTAAACTGCTGACGAATTTGCCGCTCGTACTCGCGAAACGGAGTCGAAATCATTTCCGCGCGGCCCATGTGGCCCTGCTGCTCGGCGGTCTTACCTGGGTAGGAGTACAAAACTTTGATGGCCAGCACGACCGGCGAATCGGGGCTAATGGTCGGCGAATCCGCCCCGCAGAGCGCCTGCTTGCGAACCTGCATGTAACTTCCCAGACCCTCATACCACTGGCAGCCGGAAATCCCCATCTTGTACAGAAATCGCCAATTGCGTACCGCGATATTCGCCACCATGCAGGGAGAGCGATAGAACTGCGCGTAAGCTTGTTTGCGATCTTCCGGAAGGTCGCGAACAATATGCCGGGTCGTCCAGCTTCCGCCCGCCATCACCACGGAACGCGCCTTCACCCGATACGTCTTTCCGCCGCGAGTGTAGGCGACGGTGACGGACTCTGATTTCGCGGGATCGCCATCGTGCTTGACCCAGACCGCGGTCGAATCCAGGCGGATGCGGGCGGCGGCTCCGGCGCGATCGAGCGCGGCAAAATTCACCGGCTTGCGGCAAATATCTTCGAGCGAAGGTGAGCCGGCGATCGATTCTGGGATCAGGGTCTTGACGATGAGCCGCGCGATACCGCTATTGCCGTCGGGAAACATTTCCGTTCCGTCATCCGGGATGGGCCCGAGTTCATCGAAGGCATAGGCGGTATAGCCGGAAAGCGCGTCCGGACCCAGACCGAAGCCTCCGCCTTCATCGGGCGCAAAGGTGCGGACGGTTTCGCGGCTGATGCGGTACCGTTCCATCATGTAGTCTTCGAGGGTGATGGTGTCGAGGCGGCGCGAGATGGCGTCGCCGCGGTACTGCGGTTTCTGCGGGGGCGTCGAGTCCGACTGGTAGCGCAATAATTCCTCGCGGGCTTTTGCGGAAATCGGCGCACCTTCCAATTTCTTGATCCCAGATTTCTCACCCCAGGCATCGGTCACCCAGACTCCCTGCGGCTGGCCGAATTTCGCGCCGAAATACAGACCGTAAGGAGCCGACCCAAGATAGGGCGTGCGCGTGAGCGGTATTTCCGGCGCGGGGCCGGCCCACTTCTGATATTTCAGGCGGGGCGCCGTCAGGCCGATCGAATCGTAGAAGCGCGCGATGAAGCTGTGGGGATATGGGGGCCAGAACAGCGCCGAACCTTGGTGCCCGATCAGGCGGTGACCGTCGACTAGGAATTCGTTGCGCTTGGCTTCGCCGCCGAAGATGGGATGATTGTCGATCACCAGGCAGGTCTTGCTGTTGCCCGCCAGCCGCTGAAAAATCAGCGCGCCCGCCAGACCGCTGATTCCGCCGCCCACAATCACGCAGTCGTAAACTTCGCCGGTATCGATGACGCTGGCCGGAAGGGTCTCAAACAAGCCGTCGCGGATCTGGTGCCCAGCCTCGAGAACTCCGAGCGTATTACCGTTGGAGTTTGCGTAGTCGCCGACGCCTCCATAGCCGGTCCAGTCGTCTGCCGATCTCGACTCCGGCGGACTCGCCGACGCGGCCCGCGCCAGCAGTTGCAGAGGCGAGGCGGAAGTGAGCAGTAGAGCACCGGAACCGGCCAGAGCCCCATTCAGAAAGTCCCGCCGCGTGATCTCGCGATCCATGCCACGCATTATAAGCATCGAATGAGCAACCGGCGTTGGCCTCCCGCACCTTATGAATTCGCTCGCTGTGCTACCATCTACTGTTTTCTTTTCGCTTCTGCCGGCGGAGAACAAAGATTCCGGTTTCACGGATACCATAAAATCGGCATCTGAGGGGAGTCATGAAAGATACTCTCGGGGTTCTATTGGCAGGCGGCGCGGGCGAGCGGCTGTATCCGCTGACGCGCGACCGGGCCAAGCCCGCGGTCACCTTCGGCGGCATCTACCGCATCATCGACATCACACTTTCGAATTGCCTGAACTCTGACCTGCGCCGAGTCTACATTCTCACCCAGTACAAGGCGCTCTCGCTGAACCGGCACATCCGCGAAGGCTGGAACATTCTGGGTCGCGAGGTCGGCGAGTTCGTGGAGGTGCTGCCGCCTATGAAGCGCGTCAGCGACCAGTGGTATCAGGGGACAGCCGACGCGGTTTATCAGAACATATATTCCATCGGCTCGGAGCAGCCCAAGCATGTTCTGATTCTTTCCGGCGATCACATCTACAAGATGGATTACGGCAAGATGATGACGCAGCACCTCGAATCGGCCGCGGACATTACGCTGGCGACGATTCAAATCGATCCCTCGCAAACCTACCAATTCGGCGTGGTGGACGTGGACAAAGACGGGCGTATTAATGGTTTCGAGGAAAAGCCCAAAATCACGGCCTTGCGTTCGCCGTTGAATCCGGAAAAGGTCGCAGGATCGATGGGCGTGTATCTGTTCAATGCCGACGTGCTGATTCCCGTGCTGCTAAAGGACGCCGAGAACCCGCAGTCCAGTCACGATTTCGGCAAAGACATCCTGCCGAAAATGGTCGACGACTACCGCGTCTTCGCCTACGACTTTATCGACGAGAACAAAAAAGAGGCGCTGTACTGGCGCGACGTGGGCACGCTCGAGGCCTATTACGAGGCCAACATGGACATCGTCTCGGTGTCGCCGATCTTCAACTTGTACGATGCGGAGTGGCCGATCCGGACGCACCAGCGGCAGTATCCGCCGGCGAAATTCGTTTTCGCAGAAGCCGGACGCACCGGCACGGCGCTTGATTCCATCGTGTCGAATGGTTGCATCGTTTCCGGCGGAGCGGTGAAGAACTCGGTGCTTTCTCCGGATGTGCGGGTGAATTCTTATTCTGAAGTCGACGACTGCATCCTGTTCTCGCATGTGAGCGTGGGACGCCGCTGCCGCATCCGCCGTGCCATCCTCGACCGCGACGTGCACGTCCCCGAAGGCACCACCATCGGCTACGACGCCGAAGCCGACCGCCAGCGTTATTTCGTCACCGAAAGCGGCATCACCGTGGTCACCCGCGACTATTCGCTGTTTGAAAATCCGGTGACGGTGGATTACTTCACCAGCGAGTAGCTGAAGTTATAGGTGCTGAAGTTATACGTGCTTTAGAGAGCCCAGCATGGTGCTGCAAAATCTGAAGATCGCAATCCGGGTGCTGCTCAAGAATCCGTTGTTCACATTGACCGCAGTGGCGACCATGGCGCTGGGCCTGGGGTCGACTACCGCGATTTTCAGTGTGACTAACGGCGTGCTGTTGCAGCCACTTCCGTATAAGGATCCTGACCGCGTGGTGGTCGCCGGAATGGATTTGCGTCAGCGACAGGTTCGCAACCTTCAATTTTCCAATGCGGACTTTATCGATCTGCGGGAAGGAACAAAGACTGTCTTCGAGGATTTAGGCGGCGTTTTCACATTCCGTAATGTGACTCCTCTCGAAGACGGTACGCCGGAGCAGACTCGGGTCGCAATTGTCACCACGAATTTCTTCCGCTTGTTAGGCGGCCGAATCATGGTCGGCCGCGATTTTGTTGATGAGGACGGCATCCCGCAACCTGCCGCGCAGCCCCAGGCAGGACAGCCGCCGCCACCGCGCCTGCCCGTGGCAGCGATCCTCAGCTATGAGTATTTTCAGCGACGCTATGGCGCCAACGCGGCCGTGCTTGGTCATCCTCTGCGTGCCGGCGGCCCCAGCCCGATCATTGTGGGCGTGCTGGCTCCGCGCTTTCACCTGTACTTCCCGCCCGAAGCGGACGAAGAATCCGCACCGGACATCTGGATTGCCAATCGCGTGGGCTACGATACCGCCAACCGTAATTCGTTCTCGATTCGTCCGGTGGGCAGACTGAAACCAGGTGTATCGGTCGAACAGGCGCAAGCGGCAGCCGATAACGTGGCTGCGGAAGCGCGCAAGAACTTCCTGATTGATAGGACTGCCGGATATTACATCCACGTCGAACTGATGGGGCAGCATTTGGTTGCGGAAGTTCGGCCCGCCATTCTGGCGCTGATGGGCTCGGCGATTTTTCTGCTGCTGATCGCCTGCGCCAACGTGGCCAATCTTTTGCTGGTAAGGGCTTCGTTGCGCGAGCGGGAACTCGCGGTGCGCGCCGCCCTGGGTGCCAACCGGTGGCGCTTGATTGCTTCCCTCCTGACGGAAGCATTTCTGCTTACGGCGGTGAGCACGATCGTGGGTCTGGCTCTGGCCTGGATCGGAATTCACGAACTGCTTCTGCTCGCGCCTGCGAATCTGCCTCGCCTCGACGCGATCCGGCTGGATTCGTCCGTACTCGGGTTCACCGCCGTTACATGCCTGGCCGCGACGGCAATTTTCGGCATGCTGCCAGCCTGGAGAGCTTCGAAGCCGGGAGTCATTTCTCTGTTGCGCGGCAGCAGCCGGAATGCCGGGCTCCTGGGCGGCAGCTCTCTGCGCAATGCGGTGGCCATGATCGAAGTTGCTCTCTCGTTCGTTCTGCTCGCTGGGGCGGGATTGATGTTCCGCAGCTTCATCGAACTGCAGCGCATTGATCCTGGCTTCGACCCGCACCGAATGTTGACCTTTCAAGTTGACGGGAATCCTGGAGGCGGAGACTCGCCAGAAAAGCGAGCTGTCTTTATCCGTCAAATCCAGGATCGCTTGGGGGCCATCCCAGGAGTTGAGCGCGCAACGGCCTCGGACCCTTTTCCGTTGGCGGGAGGCTTCAGTCCGATACGATGGGGCACCGGAGAAGCGCTGTCGGACGCCAGTAAATTTCAAGCCACCGATCACGAAATCGTTCTCCCCGGCTACTTTGAAACCATGCGCATGCCGTTGCTGGCTGGCCGTTTTTTTACTGACTCTGACAACCTGCCCGGACGCAATGTAGTGGTGATCGATGACGTCCTCGCGAAGAAAGCTTTCCACGGGCAATCCGCCGTGGGCGGGCGTATTCTGATTCGCCTTCGTACGCCCGAGCCGGAATGGGTGGAAGTAATTGGCGTGGTGGCGCATCAGCATGCCGTCTCGCTGGCCGAGCCAGGCCGCGAACAAGTCTACTTCACGGATGCGTTTGTAGGATCCGGCGACGTGAATTCCTGGGCGATTCGGACCAGCAACGATCCGGTAAATTATGGAAACGCAGTTCGTGCCGCTGTCAGAGAAGTAGATTCGCATCTCCTGGTCACGGAAATGCAACCGGTTGAGGCTCTGGTCGCTCACGCGCAGGCTGGCACCCGTTTCGCCTTAGTCCTTATCAGTGTGTTTGCGATCATCGCGGGCGTGCTCGCCGGAGTAGGTCTGTACGGCGTGCTGGCGACTGCGGTGCGGCAACGCACGGCCGAGATCGGGGTACGCATGGCGTTGGGCGCCGCGCCAAACCGGATTTTCCAGCTCGTGGTTGGGCAGGGACTTCGCCTCAGTGCGATCGGTGTTGCCGCAGGATTGATTGGCGCATTTGGGCTAACCCGACTTTTACGCGCAATGTTAGTGGGCGTTCAGCCGACCGATCCGGCGACTTTCGGCGTGGTAGCCATACTGTTCTTGATGGTTGCGGCCCTGGCATCGTGGGTGCCGGCTCGCCGAGCGGCGGCATTGGATCCGGCCCGAGCACTGCGCGAAGAATAAGTCAGCATCCATTTCCTTGCCGGACCGACGACCGGCCCCGGGGCCACATGCCGCCGCTATTCGCCGTTGAAAATCCGGTGACGGCGGATTATTTCACCAGCGAGCAGACTAGAAGATCCGCTTCCCTAAAGGTGAAAGAATCCAATCGTGTCATCCGTAACAGCGTCACTGCCCATCACGTAGAAGTTGTTAGGCCCCACGACGTAGAACACCAAGTGATCGCCGCCGAACACGGGCAGGTTGACCGTCGCGGTTCCCCTCCCCGCCGCGTCCACGGTGTAGGTGCCGGTCAGCGCGCCGGAGATCGTTCCGTTATTCAGAGTGATCGCAGCCACGTTATTCGGTGAAGCGGAGACGGGAGAAAACCACGTGCCCCCCGCGAACGTTCCGTTGATTGAAGAGTTGTCGAAGGGGCCGCTGGATTGTGCTTCAAAGAAACCGAATGCGACGTTGCCTGAGTTCTGCAAAATGTAGCCGTCATTCATGCCGTCCAGGTAGAGAACGAAGTCGCGGTGCTGTCCGCCCGAGGTATACGACATCGTAGTCCTACCGTTGCTGGCGATGCTGTAGGTGGCGCCGCCAATCGTCTGATTGAGATCGGCGACACCACCGGAAACCGAGTCCAATTGCAGGCTGAAAGTTCCGGCACCGCTATCGAAGCCGGAAGCAAGAGCGAGAGATGTGTCCGATTGCCCCGCCAGCTCTCCCCATGTGCTCCATACCACGGGAGCGTTCAGAAATCCATTACTGTAGGTTCCGGCGCTGTTCTGGACATTGATAAAACCGGCCAACTGCGGACTGGAGCCGCCCGAGTCGATATCAACCGCGAATCCAAGCTGAGACGAGACGACATAGACGGCAAGATTAAGCGTCTGCGCCCCCAGGTTTAAGGTCACGGTTGACCGGGAATACAGATCGGGAACACTGACATTTCCGGTGATTGCGACACTTGAAGTGACGGCACCGTTGTCGTTCATGTCCCCCATTCCTGAGCTGAGAGTACCTGGGTTACTGAACAGGTTGTTAGTGTCGGTAAACCTGCCGAGAAGGCTCATTCGCTCTCCACTGGAGTCGTTGCCGATCAATGCGAGGATATAGTCCCCGCTAAGAAAGCCGCCGGGAGGAGCGAAATTAAATCTGCCCGATCCCGAAATCCCATTCGCATCCCCGGATTCAGCCATCTGGCCGCGTACGCCGGGGGCGGGAAGCGCTTGAGTGGCAAAGGTGTAGGTCGATGTTCCGGCCGCGGTTGTGACAGTGAGCGTTCCCTCATTGGTAGTGGAACCGTTCGTGCACGAACCACCAGTGATAACTTGAGCCGGGCGAGCGACCGTCAGGTCTTTGAAATCCTCTTCGCCGCTCACCTTCCCGTTGGCATCCACTCCGAATTCTCCTCCAAGAGTAACCGGGCCATTGCTGTCAAAGCCGGTGAAGAAAAAATTGTAGGTACCGAACAAGACGCAGGCAGACGAAGTGAAGGGGCTGATCGTGAGCGTCAATGGGTTCGACGGATTGGTCCTGGGGGTCGGAATGGTGGCCACGATCGCGGCGCTACCGGGATTGGCAATAAGGCCCGCGGCGATCTGAACGGTCACCTGAGTCGAAGAGATAAACGTGTACTGTCCCAGAGCCGTTGTGCCATTCCAAATAAGCGAACCGCCAGACACGAATCCGGAGCCGTTCACCGTCAGGGTAAAGGGAGGACTGCCAGCGGGCACACTGGCGGGCGAGAGCGAGGTCAAGGTCGCACCCGGAATGCCTTTCCCGCCGCCACCACCGCCTCCGCCTTGGCCGGTCATGCACGCCGATCCTGCAAGCAGAGAAATGCCCAGCCCAAGGCAGAGAAAATACTTACGTACCTGTTGATGCATGCCATTCGTTGGGCGGCAAGAAATACGGCTGGTTTTATACGGCAGAATAGGGCGCGGCAGACCGAGGGACACTGGTCCTCCTCCTGGCTAACCGAGAAACTCAACCGAGAGCTCAACAAAGAAGGCGAGGAGCGCTGCCTGGGCACCGCCCCAGAAAATTCCGCTCGGATCCCGGATTGCCTGTCAGTTTTAGCTAACGATAAGGCCGCTTATTCCCGTCGCTGTCGAAAAGAATCGTAATCGGGGAAGAATCCTACACCGTCCGGGCCATCTCGGGAAAGAAAAACAAGCGTACCAATCCAGCGATCCCGGATTGACAGTCGGCTGACCCGGAAAACGCCCCAAAGGCACGACGACTCCTTCCGGGTTGCGAAGCCACTCATTCTGATCTAAGATTTTCCCTGTCCGCTGGAGAGTGATTTATGTCCAAACGGGCCCTGCACATCGCGCTGTTCCTCCTGATTTTTGTCGCGACATCTCTCTTCTCGCAAGATCAGCCAAAAGTTGCGCCGCTGCCCTTTGATCCGCTGGAGCTGGCGACTGGACCGACGGTCGTTCCCGACACTCCGGAAAAGCGCGCCGCGCTGCTGAACCTGCTGGAGCGCGCCCGGCAGAACAGTGCCATGCACACCCCGGGCACGGCGCCGTTTACGCTGAAAGTCTCATTCAATTCGACTGGGGGAGATTCGCACAGTCAGGGTTACGGCGAACTGGAAGAGACCTGGCTCAACGGCCAGACCTGGCGCTGGTCGGCGCGTCTGGGCGATTATTCGCAGCTCAGGATTTTCTACGAAGGCACGGCCTACGACGACAAGCCGCGCGGCCACATGCCGTTGCGCCTCCAGATGGTGCGCAACTCCGTGTTCTGGCCGGTCGGCGGGAATTTCGCTCCGGCGCTACTGCGCATGGCCACCGCCAAATGGGAAGGCACGGAAGTCGCCTGCATCCTGATTTCGGGCGCTGTCAACGATGCGACCCCCACTCCGGGACGGCGCTGGGAAGAAAACGAATTCTGCATCGATCCGAAGACCGGCCTGCTGCGGATTCACTCCGAAGCTCCCGGCATTTATTCCGTCTACGACTACAACGGAGGCATCCAGTTCCACGGACGCATCCTGCCGCGACAAACCACCATCGTTGAAGGCGGCACCAGCGTGCTGCAGATTCGTCTCGACGACATTCAGGACGCAAACAACGATCCCGAGCAGTTCGTGCCGACCAAGAAAATGATTTCACATGGCCCCGGTGCGATCATGGTCGGCCCGTTCCGATTCCCTGAATCTGTGCAGACCCCGCCTGGCTACAACGGCGTAGTACAACCGGTCATCGTGCACGCGATTCTCGATCAGAAAGGCCGAGTGCTCGATGCCGAGGTGGTGCAAACCTCTGACCCGGCGTTGGCAGCGGCCGCGCTTGGCGTGGTATGGCACTCGTCATATTTGCCCGCCCAGCGCCAGGACCGGCCGCTGCAGCGCGAAGCGTTTATCAATGTGAGGTTCACTCCCACGTCTTGACCGGCATCGACTTGACGAGCGTCGCCGAAGCGGTTGGCGGATCCATCTGCTAAGCTTACGACTTGCTCCGCGTTGCAGGGAGCGCGCTGCGGGAAGAGACCGCCTCCTCATGAAGATTCGATCCGGACGTCGCATTCTGGGATGCATCCTCGTCATTGTCATTGCTCAGGCCGCGAGTGCCCAGACCCAGGCGGCCTCTACTCCCACCGAGACTGACAAGACCCAAACCGATCTGCTGCTCTCGACCATGCAAGCCGAGATGCAGCGCGCTCAAACCAGCCTGGGCAAACTGGATCCCGCTCCCTACTTCCTCAGCTATTCGGTAAATGACCAGAGCATTGTGCTGGCCATCGGCAGCGAGGGCAGCCTGCTGAATTCTACTCATGCTCGCCGGCGCTCGGTGGATGTGAGCATGCGGATCGGGACTCCGGCGCTGGACAATGCACACGCGCAGAACCGCGCCTCCGCGAACACTTCTGGATCTCTCCCCCTGGAAGACGATCGCAATGCCATTGCCCATGAACTTTGGCGCCTGACCTACGAGGAATATCGCAAGGCCTCCAAGGCCTTCGCGAACGTGAAAACCGACACCCAGGTGCACGCTCAGGAAGAGGACACGTCTCCGGACTTTTCTCAGGAGAAGCCGCCGACCCATGTGGACTACAAAGAGGTTGCTCCGGCGACCGACCAGCGCGCCCTGGAAAAATTTGTTCGCGAATACTCCTCGCTGTTTCGCAAGTACCCTTACATTTATTCGTCGACCGTAATGATCAGCGGGCAGCGAACGCGTTTCCACTTTCTTTCGACCGAAGGCAATCACGTGGTCGCTCCCAGCGCGTTCATCCGAGTCGCTATTGAGGCGGAAACTCGCGCGGACGATGGTATGGAACTTATGCGCGTCGAAACTTTTCAGGCCGAGAGCCTCGAACATCTGCCCGCGGAGTCCGAAATCACGGCCCGAGTGGAGAAGATGGCCGCCGATTTGAAAGCCCTGCGCGAAGCTCCCCTGGCTGAACCTTTCGATGGACCCGCGCTGCTTTCCGGCCGCGCCGCGGGAGTATTTTTCCACGAGGTGCTGGGGCATCGTCTCGAGGGTCATCGCCAGCGCGGGGAACAGGAAGGCCAGACTTTTACCAAGAAGGTCGACCAATCCGTGCTGCCGGATTTCCTCACCGTGGTTGACGACCCCACTCAACGCAAGCTCAATGGAATGGATCTCGGCGGCTGGTATGAGTACGACAATGAGGGCATGCCGGCGACGCGCGTCGAAGTCATCAAGAACGGCATTCTGAAAAGCTTTCTCATGTCGCGCATGCCGATCAAGAATTTTGCCAACTCCAACGGGCACGGCCGTTCTCAGCCCGGCCTTATGCCCACAGGACGCCAGGGCAACCTGATCGTGTCTTCGTCCCGCAGCGTGAAGGACTCGGAGTTGCGGCAAAAACTGATCGACGAAGTGAAGAAGCAAGACAAGCCGTACGGTCTTTACTTCGAAGACATTCAGGGAGGCTTCACTCTCACCCAGCGGTCCATGCCGCAGGCCTTCCAGGTGCTGCCGGTTCTGGTGTGGCGAGTCTATGCCGATGGGCGGCCCGACGAACTGGTAAGGGGCATCGATATTGTGGGTACTCCGCTGGCCGCGCTCAACCGCATCCTGCTCACCGGGGAAAAAACGGAAGTCTTTAACGGGATTTGCGGTGCCGAGTCGGGCCAGGTGCCGGTCGCGGCCGCAGCCCCGGCAATGTTGTTCTCGGAGATTGAAGTACAAAAGCGCGCCCACTCCCTCAACCGCCCGCCCATCCTGCCGTCTCCCTTGCTGGACGAAGCAATTCCTGGGAAGACCGCGGGAGCAGAACCTGGGGCAAAGCCGGGGGCAAAACAATGACCGTGATTCCGACCATGACAACAAGACTGGCGAAGCGGATCGTCCTCCTGCTCGTACTCGGCGTATTGTCCACTGCGGCGTTCGCCCAGCCGAAACCCGGGCCGGCCGGCGACGACATGGTGCTCTCCGCCATGCGCGCCGAATTGGATCGCTCCAAGGCGCAACTGAAGATGGAGAACGTGGCCGCGCCTTACTACGTTGAATACCGGATCTTCGAAGTCGATCAATATTCCGCCGAGGCCTCATTCGGCGCTCTGCGCATGGACGTGCGTTCCCGCTTTCGTCTGGTGCGGGTCGTGGTGCGCGTGGGCGACTACAAACAGGACAGCTACTCCGGACAGGGTCAGGGCACCATCGACATCATGCCGCTGGACAACGACATGCTGGCGCTGCGTCACCAGTTGTGGCTCGCGACCGACCGTGCTTATAAATCCGCCGCCGAAGCGTTGACCGCCAAGCAGGCACAGTTGAAGCAACTCACCGTCGACCAACCGGTCGACGATTTTGCTCACGCCGAGCCGGTGCAATCGATTGGGCCGCTGGTCGCCCTCGAGTTCGATCCCGAACCCTGGAAGCGGATGCTGCAGGATGCGTCGGCACTCTACAAAGGTGATCCGGACATCGAGTCGTTTGGATCAGGCTTAAACTTCCACGCGGTGAACCGCTACTTCGTGAATTCCGAAGGCACCGTCGTGCGCAGCGGCCAGACGTTCTACGAAATGACCGTCGCGGCCAGCACTCAGGCCGCCGACGGCATGAGCCTGGCCCGCGATTCCGCATTCACCGTCGAAAGCATGAAGGAACTTCCGTCCGCCGCGGAGTTCACCGCCCGGGCCGCGAAGCTGGCCGCCAGTCTTAAGGAACTGCGCGCCGCGCCCGTGACGGATGAGGAATACCGGGGACCGGTACTGTTCTCCGGCGATGCGGCTGCCACCGTTTTTGCCGACTTCGTGGGCGAGAACATTCTGGGCCGCAAGCCGGAACTGGGGAAGAACTCGCGCACCACCGGGGCTTTCGCGGCCAGTTACAAAAGCCGGGTGCTGCCGGAGTTTCTTTCCGTAGTCGCCGATCCAACGATCTCTTCCGCTCACGGGCAATCGCTTCTGGGCCATTACGCGATCGACGACGAAGGCGTCCCGGCACAACGCGTTTCGCTCATCGAAAAAGGCAACCTCGTAAACTATCTGATCGGCCGGGAACCGATTCGCGACTTTCCCGCATCCAACGGCCACGCTCGCGCCCAGGTTCCCACGGGCATTCCGGGCCCCCACAACAGTAATCTGATTGTCACGTCTTCCCCGGCGACTTCAAAAGAGGACCTGAAGAAAAAGCTGATCGATCTGTGCCGGCAGCGCGACCTGCCCTACTGTTTCTATGTTGAGACTTTTGGGCCGAAGCTCGCTCCTCGCCTGCTCTACAAAGTCTGGACCAAAGACGGACACGAGGAACTGGTGCGGGGCGCGGCTTTTGGAGATCTGGACATCCGCGCCTTGCGGAGCAACCTGATTGCCGCCGGAGACGAAGCCTACGTCGACAATCGCATGCAGAATATTCCGCACAGCATTGTGGCACCGTCCATCCTGTTCGACGAACTCGAAGTGAAGCGCGCCAACGTGAACAAGGAAAAGCTGCCGGAATATCCGGCTCCAGCAGTAAGCAAATAAAGCACGCTCCCACCTTACGTTACGGCGACTACCGCGACCATCGCTGCCGACGCCGCATCTTCTTCCGCTTGCAGGATGCGGTACCAGGTGAACATGATCAGCAGGGTCAGCCGGCTGGCGGGCACTGCGGATCCTTCTTGCACCTCGACGGTTTTTTCGCGCCTGTGCAACTGCAGCAGAGTTTCGCCGCTGTTCGCGATCACGCTCCAGACCGGTCGCCACCATCCCTTGCACTTCAAGTGAAATGTCTGGCCATCGGCGAAGGTCAGCGTGCCGCCGCTGCCCCATGATGATTTCAAGGTTGCGATCGGCTGCAGGGAAGCCGAATCCAGAATCCTAGCGCCGCTCCCCAGACATCCGCCGCGGCGAAACGTCCAGTTGCCGGCCTGTGTTTCCGCCAGAAAACTGGAGGAGAACCATCCCGGCCGCCGCAGAGTGCCGACGGCTTCGCCGTTGAGCTTGAGTTCGTAATCGCGACTGTGAGGAATTTTCGACCAGGTGAGCCCGCCGGAAATCGCGGCTGAAGAAGAGAGAGGAATCATAAACACCTCCGTGAAGGCATTCGATCCGATTCCATGCTAGCAGGGGAGTGTTAATAACGCGTGAATGCGGATGCACCGCCGGAAACGCTTGATTACGATGCTGGTACGGCGATGTATCGCCAGCGACTCCGCCGCACGGGAGGAGTCCTGCAGACCTATAACCGGCGGATATACAACATTTGCTACCGTTTCGCCGGATCGGCGACGACGCGCAGGATTAGGAAGCGCTCATCTAGAAGATCGGACACTTCCAGCCAAACTTCACTCCGCCGTGGTAGCAGCCGATGCATTGGCGCTCAGTTTGGAAAGCGAAGGGATCGCACCGATCACGGCCAAAAACCGCACGCTGTCGATCATGTGCCAGACCTCAACACACTTTCCCTGCGCGAACAGATGAAGCAGCACTCCGGGAGCGACAATAAACTTGCCGGTCGCGGCAAACCCCATGTACTCGCCTTTGTGCGTGCCATAGAAAATATACCGGTGAGCCACTTTTTCGCCGTCGCCAAAAATATCCTGACTATCGATGCGCAGATCGGGAAAGCCCCGCAAAAGTTGCTGGAAATGCTCTCGCAATCCCGCGACCCCGCGCTTGGTGCCGAAGCCGTGATGCAGGACCCCCTTGTCATAAAGCTTCAGGTAGCCCTCCAGGTCCTTCCTGCTGAACTGCTCCCCGGCAAGCTGGATGGCTTTTACGTTCTCGTCTCTCGGCATCCGTGTCCCCCAGGCTGAGTGCTAAGCAGCCTCACGAATTCTACGTTTATTCTATCGGCCAACATTAGCCTTCACTATAGCGAGATCCCGGCCGAACCCAGCTATGCAACCCTGTCCCGGCACCGGCAAAGCAGAGTTCCCCAGGTGACGCGAAATCCCCTCCGCCCCACTGCTACAATTCCGTGTTCATAGCGGTTACGCACGAATAGCGAACTTCAACGCCTACAATCACGTACTGTCTAATGGGTAGGGCTTGGGAGAAGGTCTCTCAGTTGTCCGATCGTCCAAGCCAGGCTTTTTAAGTCAAGCCCGATGAGTTAGGGCCAGATCGAGTCTCAGGGTTTAAGCAGGTTTCCGGGGAGTGCAAGTGGAAGACGTTCAGGTGGTCGCGATGCTGGTACGGCGATGTATCGCCGGCGACGCCGCTGCCTGGGAGGAAATCGTGCAAACCTATAACCGCCGGATATACAACATCTGCTACCGCTTCGCCGGATCGGGCGACGATGCGCAGGATCTGGCGCAGGAAGTGTTCATCAAGATGTACCGGACTCTTCCCAGTTACGATCACACCAAGGGAGCGTTCGTGACTTGGGTGACCACCATTACCCGCAACTTACTCGTCGACCACTTTCGTAAGAGCAAGCAGGATCGGATGACCGACTCCATCGACACGTCGGGGTCGGACCACGAGGACGCCCAGCCGCTCAGTGAGCAAATTCCTGACCAATCCGCTCCCCCGGACCAGCATGTACGCAGCCGGGAGGTGAGCGAGACCGTGCACGCGGCCCTGGCCAAACTTTCGCCCGAACTTCGGGAAGCAGTGATTCTAAGGGACTTACAGGATATGGATTACAAGGAAATTGCCGTCGTTTTGAAGGTTCCGGAGGGTACCGTGAAATCACGAATAAATAGAGGGCGGGCGGAACTTGCCAGGCTCCTACAACGTACCTATAGGCAGGTGATGTGATGCCAGATCGAGCGAAAAACGATCAAACCAGAAACGGAATGCAGTGTCATGAGTTCGAGCTCCTGCTCACCGACGCCATCGACGGCGTCCTGACCGGGACCGGACTCGACCGATTCCAGGCCCATGTCCGGGTATGCAGGACGTGTGGTCCGCTGTTCGCCGAAGCTGAGGCGGGCCGCAACTGGCTGAAAGGTCTCACGGAGGTGGAGCCTCCAGCCAGCCTGGTCATGAATATTCTGGCATCGACGACGGGCGTTGACACCCAACGCCTGCGAGTGACCACACGCGCTGCCCAGCCACGCATTTCGTGGTGGGAGCATGTGCAGGCCACGGTTGCAGGATACATGGAGCCGATCTGGGCGACGGTCCGCCAGCCGCGCTTTGCCATGTCGTTCGGCATGGCGTTCTTCGCGCTGTCCGTGGGCTTGACCGTTACCGGAGTGAAACCCGGGGAAGCGGCGCAGTCCGTCGCTCAGATGGTGGCGCATCCTTCCACGATCCGGCGTACGTACTACTCCACCCAGGCGCGGGTGGTGCACTACTACGAGAATATCCGGATCGTTTACGAATATCAGGCGGTCATGCGCCGCATCAAGCGCGACGTACCCGCCGAACCCGGCCAGCAGCCGTCCCGGCCGGCCAAACCGAAAGACGACAAGAACGACACAACACAACAGCCCGAGCAGAGGCAGGAGCGCAACTACAGCCAGACTGACGACCATCTCATTCTGGCCAGCGCTCCCGTGGGTCCATCTCCGTCTGTCTTCGATGGGTCAAATCATGATCCTTCAAATCCGGATCTGCCTGTAGTGTCGGTGACCACTGACAGGAGGTTCGTATGAACTGCAACACTCACGGCGATACCGCTGCCGTGGCTTTCTGCCGCACCTGCGGCAAGCCACTTTGCAACCAATGCACCCGCGACGTCCGCGGCGTAGTCTATTGCGAGGCTTGCCTCGCCGCGCGCATGGAAGGCGCAGGCGCGGCCCCGGCGGCGGGATTTACGCCGGTGCAGATGCCGCCCCAAACTGGATACCAGCAGTTCATGGATCAGGGCCTCGGCGTCAAAGTTCAACCCGGTCCGGCCTCCGGACCGAATCCTACGGTAGCCGGAATCCTGGGCGCCGTTCCGCTCGGTCTGGGGGCGGTGTACTGCGGGCAATACGCCAAGGGCCTGGCTCATCTCGGCATTTTTGTGCTGGCCATCGTTGGTCTGTCGTCTGACTTGCCCTGGCAGGCCGATATGGTGATCGGAATCTTTCTCGGCTTTTTCTGGGTGTATCAGATTTTGGACGCGGTTCGCACCGCCAAGGCGATTCAAGCGGGCGAGCCCGCCCCGGATCCGTTCGGGCTGGCGCAAACTTTCGGCACGGGAGAGAGACTCGATACCACCAAAGTTCCCGCCACGGCCGCGATTCTCATCGGCCTGGGCGTGCTCTTTCTGATCAACACGGTATTTGACTTCAGCCTGCATCGCTTCTGGCCGATCATTCTGATCGTGCTGGGAGTGTGGCTCTTTGCCAAACAATGGGGACTGCTGGGAAATTATCGCCCCTACTGCGTCTGCGAACATTGCCGCACCCGTAAAGTCATGGGGCCGGCGATCCTGGTCACGGTGGGCGTTCTCTTCCTGCTCGACAACGTTGGGAGGTTCGAATTTCATCGAACATGGCCCGCTATTCTGCTGGTGATTGGAGTGGTCAAGCTGATGCAGAGCAATGCTTCGTCCGACGGGCACATCGGCCCGCGGCCACTGGGACCGTCGGGCTATCCGCCCAACATTCCGCCGCCCCCGGCAGTGCCAACCGGTGTGCAGAGTTCCGGGCAGGGTTCGCAGCAAAGTTCTGGGCAGAGCACGGAGCCGCCTTCTTCTGGCGAGGTGAAAAATGTCTAGCCAATACACGCCGAACCCAGCCACGCCACCGGCATTCTCGCCGCTTCCGCCTTTGCCGCCGCAGCGACGCCGCTCACTCTCAGGACCGTTCGTCCTGATCGTGATCGGCACGGTCTGCCTGCTTGGCACCATGCACGTCTTGTCCCTGGGACGTTTGGCGCATCTGTTTGCCAACTACTGGCCCGTGCTGCTGATCATCTGGGGCCTCATCAAACTGGTCGAGCACCAGCGCGCCCAGCGCGAAGGCGTTCGAGCCCCTGGAATTGGCGCGGGAGGAATCTTCCTGGTCGTCACCATCGTGGTCTTCGGTCTGATCGCCACGCAGATCGAACGCGTTAACTGGTCTGGCATCCGCGACCAGATCAACATGGACGACTCCGACTTCAACGATATTTTCGGGCAGAGCTACAACTTCAACGATCATCTCGAGCAGAGCTTCCCCGCGGGAGCCAGCCTGAAGATCATCGACACACGGGGCGCGATCAGCGTGCACGCCTCTGACGACAACAAGATCACCGTGGTCGTCCGCAAGCGGGTGGGCGCCGAGAATCAGGGCGACGCCGACAAGTACAACAGCGAGACCAAGCCCACCATTACCACCATCGGCGGGTTAGTTACGCTCAACGCCACGGCTGAAGGCGCGGGGGATCACTCCATCGAAGTCGATCTCGACGTTTCCGTGCCGCGTAAAGTGCCGGTCGCGATTACGTCGCGCCGCGGCGATGTGAATCTCGTCGGCCGCGATGGCACGATCGATATCTCCGCCCAGCATTCCGATACTACGGTCGAAGATGTGAACGGCGACGTCAAGGTCAGTCAGGAAAAAGGCTCGGTGAAAATCGAGCAGGTCGCGGGCGACGTGCATGTCGAAGGCCGGGTGAACGAAGTCTCCGTCTCCGACGTGAAGGGCGCGGTGCAACTCGACGGCGACTTTTCGGAAAGCGTGAAACTGTCGCGCATCACCAAGACCGTGACCTTCAAGTCTTCACGCACCGACATGGAATTCTCGCGCATCGAGGGTTCGCTCGATCTCGATTCCGACGAGCTTCACGCTGAGCAGATCACCGGCCCGTTACATCTGACCACGCGCTCGAAGAACATTCGCCTGGAAGAAGTCTCCGGCGACGTTCGCCTGCAGGATGACAATGGCGCGATCGAAGTGGGCATGCGCACGCTGGGCAATGTGCAGATCGACAGCCGCAATGGCGACATTCAACTGAGCCTGCCCGATAAGGCCGGCTTCCGCCTGGATGCGCAGACGCGCGACGGCGAGATTCAGTCGGAATTCCCGGAACTGAAAGTGAATAACGACGAGCACCAAGCCAAAGCCAGCGGCAGCGTGGGCAACGCTTTGTCGCACATCGTGCTCAACAACGAGCACGACGGCATCGAGATTCGCAAGGCCAGTTCGACGCCGCCCAAACCACCGGAGCCGCCGAATCCCAAGGCTGGGAAAGCTCTGCCGGCGCCGAAAGTAAAAGTCGAGCCGACAGAGAACTGAGAACGCCGATTAGCAATTCTGATCTGAGTAAATAATGGGGATGGGGTGCCGGAGACGGGGTTCCAGAGATGGGGTGCCCCATTTCTCGCTGCCTTTGCGAGAAGTGGGGATGTTTAGTGTACTTCCGAGTTGCCGAGCTTCTCCTCTACCAGTCCTTCCACTCGCGTCAGCACCTCATCCTCACTCAACGCACTCGAATCGATCAACACCGCATCCCCTGCCGCCACCAGCGGAGATGCTGCCCTCGTCCGATCCCGCTTGTCGCGTTCACGCAGGTCCGCGGCCACGTTCGCTGCCACTTCGCCTTTGATCTTCTGTTGCTCCATGCGGCGCTGCTCGCGCACCACTGGATCGGCGTCCAGAAAAATTTTCAGATCGGCGTGCGGAAAGACTTGTGTTCCAATGTCGCGCCCTTCCATCACCACCCCGCCGCCCGCGCCCATTTCGCGTTGCCGCGCCACCATCCACTCCCGAACGCGGGGATGCACCGAGACGCGCGACGCGCCTTCCGACACATCGCGTTCGCGAATGCGCGCCGACACGTCGCGGCCATCGAGGAGCGTGCGGTTGCCGCCGATCGTCGGCTCGAGTTGAATGCGCGAGTGTTCGGCCAGCTTCACCAGCGCATCTTCGTCGTCAAACGAAGCGTCGCGGTCGATTGCTTTCAGCGCCAGCGCGCGGTACATCGCGCCGCTCTCCAGGTTGATGTAGCCGAGTTTGCGCGCCAACCGCGAGGCGATCGTGCTCTTCCCGGCGCCGGCCGGGCCGTCAATGGCGATGGTCAGCTTGCGGGAAGACTGCTCGTCTTTTGCGCCGTCGGTCATCTGTTGCGAATCATGAATCGTGAATAGTGCGAAGTTAAAGATTGTACACGCTGGTTCGGAAAGTGTTGGGAAGGGCACGGCTTCAGCCGTGCCGTAATGTGCCACCACTTTCGGCGGCTTTAGCCGCTGAGGCCTGCGCTCGTCCGCACTTGCTCCGGCGTCCATCCCAACTCACGCAGTTTTCGAATGCTCAGCGCATCATGCCGCTTCGCCAGTCGCACTCCGGCCTCGTCGCGCACCAGATCGCAGTGATAATAATCCGGAGCGGTCGAACCCAGCGCCCGAAACAAAAGCAACTGCCGCGCCGTGGACTTCAGCAAGTCCGCCCCCCGCACTACCTCCGTGATGCGCATGGCCGCGTCGTCGACCACGACGGCCAACTGATACGCCGGCACATCGTCGCGCCGCCAAACAATAAAATCGCCAAAGTCGCGCCCCGCAACAAACTGCTGCGGTCCCAGGTGCAGATCGGTAAAACAAATCTCTTCGCCGTCAGGAACGCGAAACCGCCAGTTCGCGCCGCCGGGTTCGGCGGGCAGCTCCTGTGCCCATGTGGCGACGGCCGCCTCGGCTGTCCCGCGAGGCCGAAGGCGAGCGGCCCCGGGCACGGCAGCCGAAAGCTCGGGCCGGCACCTGCCCGGATAAACCGGCTCATCATCCACGTCGTTCGGCGCGCCCGCCGCCATCCCCACATCCTTCCGCGAGCACGTACACGGATAAATCATCCCGCGCTCTCGCAGCGTCTCCCAGGCGCGAAGATAATGTTTCCGACGCTCGCTCTGCGTGTACGGACCCATCTCCCCGCCACAGTCCGGCCCCTCGCTCCATTCCATCCCCAGCCAGCGCAAATCCTCGAACATCGCCCGAACAAACTCCGGCCGGCAGCGCTGCGAATCTAAATCTTCGTTGCGCAAAATCAGCTGCCCATGATTTTCTCGCGCGCGTTGCGCTGCGATCCAAAAGGTGCGCGCATGACCGAGATGCAGCAGCCCTGTCGGCGAAGGCGCGAGGCGCCCGCGGTAGAGTTTGGAATCGGGATCAGCGGACATTGATTTGCGGATTTGCACGAACGTAGCTGGAAAACATCGTGAACGATTGCACCACCGTGGAAGAGCGGCGCTTTCAGCGCCGCGGCGCGCGCGGGCCCATGGCGGGCTTCAGCCCCCGCGGTCGCGTTCCCGCTGGCCGGGGCGTGGGCCGCCGATTGAGCGCCGGCAGCACCACCGGCGCCACCGCGACTTTCTCTGGCGTGATCTGCAGCATCGAGCGCCCACTCACGTGGATGAAACTCAACTCCCGCGCGGCCAGCAATGCATTAACCGCATCCTTCACCTTCGAGCGCGCGATGAAGTTTCCGAAGAATATTTCCAGGTCGGCTTGTTCGATCGCGATCACGCAGTCCAGATATTTCGACAGCAGCGCAGTGAGCGCCTCCTGCACCGACAATCCCACGCCCTCTTTTACCGCGTCCGGCGCCCAGCGATAGAGCACATCCCACACCGAGCCTTCACTGGCCTTGTAGTCGACGCGCGTGATGCGCAGCTTTGACCACAACTCGCCGAGCGCTCCATCGAGCGCGGGGAAGGACACGCTGCCGCCCAGCACTTCCTGCATTTTCTGTTTTGAGATCGGCCCCTGGCGCGTGATCAACTCAAACGCATCGCAGGCCAGTGCGGAATACGCGGAGCGCGATCCCGCCTTCGGCGCCTGTTTCGGATTGCGTTCGCCGATCAACGCATAAAAATAAGGGAAGGCCGATGCCGACACCAGGAACCCGTTGTTCTCGTCGAACAGATTGGCCTCAAACGCCGCGCGCTCGCGCAGCAACCGCACCATCAATTCCGTTGCCTCGGCCGCCCGCGGATCTTTGAACGCATGCTGCCATCCCGGCAACCGATCCCCTGATCCGACGAACGCGCCAATGAACGTCGGCACCAGCAGAGCGGGCCGCTTGGGATACATCAGGCAGAATCCGACCTCCTCCAAAAAGGCACGCGCCTGCTCGATCGTCCGGATGGGCTTGCCATCGAGGCGCCACTTTTCGCGGCGGAGTTGTTGAAGTTCGAGATCAGTCATAAAGAAGCTGTCAGCTATCAGCCGTCAGCTTTCAGCCAAAACAAAATCGCACTCACTGAGAGCTGATAGCTGAGAGCTGACAGCTACCGGCTAGATTCTCTTGAACGCCTTCTGAATGTCCTTCATAGAGTACCGTAGCACGACTGGGCGTCCGTGCGGGCATGAGTATGGATGGTCGGTTTTGGCTAGTTCGGTGAGCAGCCACTCCATTTTGTTCTGCTCCAGCGGCATGTTTACTTTGATGGCGGCGTGGCAGGCGATGGAGGCTGCGATGCGGGCGCGGATCTTTTCCAGATTCAGCGATTGCTCCTCGCGGGAAAATTGATCGAGCAGTTCGTGCAGCATGTGCTCGACCGCTGATGCCTCCACGCCTGCGGGTGCGACTTTCACCGCTACGCTGCGCGCGCCGAAGGGTTCGGCCTCGAACCCGTTGTGCTGCAGTTCGTCCGCGATCTCTGAAAAGGCGGCCTGCTGCGCTGGAGACAGTTCCAGCACGATGGGCATCAACAAGCGCTGGCTCTCGACTTTTTGCGCCGCGCGCTGCTTCAGCACGCGCTCAAACAGCACGCGCTCGTGGGCCACATGCTGGTCGACGATCCACAGGCCATCTTCGTTCACCGCCAGGATGAAGGAGTTTCGAATCTGCCCCAGCGGGCGGAGTGTGCCCAGCGACGATAGTGTCGGCTCTTCTTCGCTTACATCGAGCGCCGGGGCGCAACCGTTATCAGGAATTGCGTCGGCCGCGCGCGCTAGAGAAACAGCGGCGTTCGCCTCGACCGCAATTCCGCCCTCAAACTGAAACCGCTGGGAGATCGGAGGCGGCACTGGGGCGTGCAAAGCAAATCCTCCGGCGTCCGGCTCCCGCAATCCGGCTTCCGGAGGGCGGACGCCGGAAGCCGGAGGCCCTGGTTCAGCCGACGTCCGCTCGCCCGGACTGAACTCGGGCGTCATCGCCCCCGGGGTCAAACCACCCGAGGTCAACGCCTGGCTCGCGGTGGCGTGCGCCCGCATCTCGGTCACAAACTGCGGCACGGGGCGCGCTTTCATCAAGGCCGCACGCACCGAGTCGCGCACAAAATCGTGCATTACGCTCTGCTGCCGGAAACGAACTTCCGTTTTTGAGGGGTGCACATTCACATCCACCTCGCCCGCCGGCAACTCCAGAAACAGCAGCACCACCGGATGCACCGTCGGCGGAATAATATTTCGATACGCCTCGGTCAGCGCGTGCTGGATCAGGCGGTCGCGAATTGTCCGCCCGTTCACGAAGACGAAAATCGAATTGCGGTTCAGCTTCTGGATTTCGGGCTTCGAGACAAAGCCGTGAATGCGCATTTCGCCGGGATTTTTCTCCGTTACCTCGCCGTCCGAATCTTCTTCCTTCCTCCGCCACGGCGGAGGCTGCGGCAATCCCACGCGCTCCAGCGCCTGCCGCGACGCCACGGGGATCAACTGGTCCAGAGTCTCTTTGCCAAACACTTGGTACACGCGCTCGCTGTAGCCCGCGACCGGAGGCGCCACCAGCATGGCATTGGTCGCCGAGTGCAACTCGAAATGTTTCTCGGGATGAGCCAGTGCATAGTGCGTGACCAGCGACGCAATGTGCGACAACTCGGTCGACTCCGCCTTCAGAAATTTCTTGCGCGCCGGGGTATTGAAGAAAAGATCGCGCACCGTGATCGAAGTCCCCAGCGGCAGACCGGCCTCTTCCACGCGAGCAATCTTGCCGCCGTTGATCTCGACCACCGTGCCCGCGGCTTCTTCTTCCGCGCGGGTTTCGAGGCGCAGGCGCGATACCGACGCAATCGAAGGCAGGGCCTCGCCGCGAAATCCCAGGGTGGCGATGCTTAACAAATCTTCCGTGTTCTTGATCTTCGAGGTCGCATGGCGTTCGAAGGCCAGCATGGCGTCGTCGCGCACCATGCCGCATCCATTGTCGGTGATCTGGATCAGCTTCTTGCCGCCCGCTTCCACGCTGATCTTGATACGAGTTGCGCCGGCATCGAGCGAGTTCTCCAGCATCTCCTTGACGACTGAGGCAGGACGCTCCACCACCTCGCCGGCGGCGATCTGGTTGGCAACAGTCTCGGAGAGTACGTGGATGCGGCCCATGGATCAGTGGACAGTGCAGAGTGGCTAGTGGTCAGTTTCGCAGATGGGAGGATGAGAAGGCAAAGCGCGTTGCGGCGATAAATCCCAGCTCTTAAATGGCCTGGCCGGGCACTAAAGACTTTTCGGTTTTTGCCGTTGGTTCTCTTTAGCAACTCCACGGAGAACCATGTGAACAACCTCAGATTGCATCCTCTCGCTGTCATCCTGGCCTTGATGCTGGTGGCCGCTCCTGGGCTATCCGGGCAGGTGAGTGCGCAGGAACGGCTGGCTCGGGCGCTGGCTCTGGAGCAAAACGGGCAGGAGGAACAGGCAATCGCTGCCATCCAGGGACTGCTCGACTCGAAGTCTTTGGAGGCGTTCGAGACCGGTCAGGCCTGGGACGTCTTAGGGCTGGCTTACCAGAATCGGAGAGACTTCTCGTCGGCGCAACATGCCTTCGAACAGTCTCTTCGAATATTGGAGAATATGCCGGCCCACGCCCGGGCCTACGGCATGGCATTGGACAACTTCGGGGAATTTCTGATGGCGCTGGGCCAACCGGAGGAGGCAGGGAGAATCCAGGAAAAGGCGCTGCACGTTTTCGAAAAGACAAACGACCATGCCAGCGTTGCGATTGTGTGCAGCAATCTCGCGGGGCTCGCCTTCGGTCAAAAGCAAGTGCGACGGGGAAGAAAGTATCTGGACCGCGCTCAAAAAGAAGCGCAACTGGCGAGCCTGGATGACGATAACCTAGCGGCGATTTCCTCGATGCGCGGCTGGTTGGGTGTGATGGAGGGCGATGCCGTGGGTGCGGTCGCGGCGTATCAGGCCGCGCTCGATCTGTGGAGGAAGCGGCATGGAGAGCAGCATCGCTTAACCGGATGGGGCTACGTACTGCTGGGCGATGCGAAGGCGGCAGCTGGTGAGTTGACCAGCGCACTGGCAGATATGCGAACTGGCCTGGCAATAATTGAGCGCACCCAGGGACGGCAGGATGAACGTTATCTGACGGCAGAGATTGGCTATGCGGACGTGCTTGAGCGCTCAGGAGCGCGCGCGGAGGCGGCTCAGTTAAAAACCGAAGCCGAACGCGAATTGCAAAAGCTCCATCGCGCACAGTGCGACGGCTGCACGATCAGCGCTGCGGCGTTTCGCTGAAAGGCACCACGGCAAGACACGGGGAGTCCATCTCTCGCGCGCTTTGCGCGAGACGTGGGCGGTCTTCGTTAGCAACAAAAATCCCCACTTCTCGCAAAGAACGCGAGAAATGGGGCACCCCAAACCTGGAACCTTTCGCGGCGGCCAGCAAAGCCAGGCTCGCCCTGAACAACAAGACAAAATGTGGGCCTCGTCATTTGAGATTTGAGATCGCGACCAGCCTAACCCACGGTCTGCGAACGTCGCCTGACGGAAACAACAAAAGGCGCTCCGGGATAAGTGGAGCGCCTCAAGGTTTTTCGTGTTCCCGCGATCTTACTGAACTACGAGCTGGAAGCTGGTCGAGACCGTCGGGGCTCCTGTGGACGTGGCGTTCACGGTGATGGTGTAAGTTCCCTTCGGAGTACCGGGGTTCGAATTACTGCCGTTGCTGCCGCCGCAAGATCCCAGCCAAAGCGTCGAGAGTCCTAAGACTACGATCAGCCCCAGCAGCCGGATGCTGCGCAAAGATCGCAATGACCGCCGCGATCCCGCCGTGAAGACGACGCCTAGCAGTCCCGGCAGCAACAGCGCAAAGACAATCCCCGTGCCATGATTCGGCGCAGCAGGATTCGAGGGCCGCAGCACCGAGGCTGTCGCGGCCGTGGTTGTGATGTGGAAGCTGACCGCTCCGGAAGCATTGATCGACGGAGGGGCGAGGCACGTCGACTCGGTCAGGTTCGCCGGTTCGACGCAGGTGAAGCTGACGGTTCCAGCAAAAGCGCCCTGGAAGGCCACGTTGACCGTGGCGTCGACGGGTGACCCTTGCGGCACATCGAAGCTTGCGACTGTCGGAGTGAGCGTAAAGTCTGGCGGTGCCGGAGCCGAGTTCCATTGGATGGCAAGATTGTTTGCGTCCACGGAGCCCAGACCGGTGACGACGTTGTAACCAGTTGCGGCGTCCGAATTGGAGGCGCTGAAGCCGAAACTTCCGGTCGTACCAGCCGTCCCCGGGCACTGGAGGGCGGTGGGCCACGGGGCTGCAGGCTGGCCGGCTTCGCAGGCAACCTTGTTGTCTCCCGTGGTGGCGGGATGGAAAGCGTTGGGTGCTGTTGCTGCCAGGCCGTAGAGGGTCGGATTGATATTTCCCAAACCGCTGGCGCCCAAGTACTGATTGAGCAAGGCCACGATGCCAGCCATCACCGGCGTCGAGGCCGAGGTTCCGCCCACCAGGGACGGAGTCGGATTTGGAGGATTCGCGGAATCGGTGAGGGCCAGGGCCGCGGCGATTCCATTTACGCAGGTGCTGGCGGTGCTGGTGGAACCGCTAATCCAGGCGCTCTGCGGCGTGCAAAAGATGTACCCGGGAAAGTTCGGCGAAGCCGCGAGAGAAACATCCGGAACGAATCGAGCACCGGCTTGGCCGGAAATAGTTACGTTCTGCCACCAGGGCTTGCCGAAGCCGGAGACGCAGTTCGAGTTGTCGGGACTCTGTTGCGCGCAGTTGCTGGGACCGCCGCCCGTCGCCACAATGGCATAGTTCTCCTGGACGCTAGCCGGAGTGGGATAACGGTTGGGATAAACGGAGGAGAGCTCATTATCGTCATTCCATGAGGTCTCGGGAAGGGGCGGATTCTGCGCCGAACCCCCATTGGCTCCGTTGGACGTAGTCCAGAAGGGGCTCAAGAGACCGGCAGGAGTAAGCGCTGTACCGCCCACTGCCGTGACTTCCGGGCTACTCGCCGGATAGCCTACCGCGAGGCCGCCGACCGCAAGGTTGTGCGGGTTGGTGTTAGGATTCGTGCCCCCGTCGCACGCGGCTGCGCCGCTGTCGCCGCTGGAATTCAGGAACGTAATGCCTTCGGTGTTCGACTTCATGAGTTCGACTTCGTCGGACAAGGGGTTTCCCGTCGCGTCCAGAACGAAGTTATCGCCGAACTCGCAGCTGCCATAACTCAAGCTGATCACTGTTTCGCGGAGTGTGGTCTGACTATCGACCGCGTAATACCATGCGTCGGTTACGCCCCCGCTGACGAGGGCGCCTGTGGTGCTGTTAACAATGATCGGCGCGTTGACATAGATGATCTGCGCACCGCGCGCCACTGCCCCCGACCATTCGATGTCAAGATCGGCCTCGGTTATGTCGCCGAACTTCGACAGAGCTCCAGGATCGGGAGCGTTCGGCACGAGAACGTATTGGAAGTTACTGGAGTTGCAGGCAGTGAGTAGACCAGTGGTGGAGCTGCTTGTGCAACCGCTGATCGGTGACAGGCCGAAACCTGCGCGGAAATCGTTGATATCCGCCAGGAAAATGTCCGTCTGGCCAGCGATAACCAGCTTCTGCCCGGTGCCGTCGATCTTGGTCGGGGTAGCGTTATAAAGAGCGTCGATGTCGTACATGGTTGCGATATCACCGGGGGCAAGGAAATTCTGTGGCGCCGGGGAATTAAAGATGGGATCGTAATAGTCAGGACGGGCGACGTGAGCCGCACGTGTGTTCCTGGCGGCCATGGGTTTCAGATAGAAATCGTGGAGCCCGCGCAAGCCGGACACGATCCCCGCAAGCGCCGCGGGAATTCTGGGCGAGTTGGCGTTGGCAACGTGCATTTCGCCGTCCACGTTGTAGCGATGGAACTCGAGCCCAAACGCGTTCTGCATCTGGCTCACAGTGCCACTGAACACAATCCAGTTGCGGCCGTGCGCGACGCTTTGCACCGTGAAGCCCTGCGACTTTAGCCATTCCGTCAGCTTCTGCACGTCGCCATGGCTCAGGCCGAAGCGATCAGCCCACTGCTCGGCGGTCAGCCATTTATGGTAGTTCGGCGACCTGCGATCCTGTTGCTCCGCCAGAAGCTGGGTGAGAGCCTTCTGCTGTGCGGAGGTCGGGACGGTTAGCAGGGTGACGTAGCCCAGGCGCAAGGCGGGATCCGCCGGGCCCTGATCGTACTTGGGAAGCGCCTTGTGGTGGACGTTGCCTTTCAGGGTCACGCTCGGGCCGCCGGTCAACGCGCCGGTGATGCGGTCCGGGGCGGCAGCATAGCTTGCGGTGGAGAAAAGGCTGGCAATCAGGAGGACGGGCAACAGAGTAAGGAACAGCAACTTCATGATTCGCATGGATGCTCCGGGCAGATCGGACTACTTACTGTGTATAAGCTTATAACGGGTTACCCCTGCTTCGATCAAGACAGTGGCGAAGAAGGTTGCATGGAAGACAGAAAGTTAACAAACATTCGGTATGTAAACCCAGCGCTTGGAGCTAAGTTGTGCTGAATCGGCAAGGACCTCCGTCCCGCGAAATGCGGGGCGGGTAAGCTCGGTAGTGAGTCATTTTGTCAGCCCTGACGAATAGGCGGTCGAGCTGCGCTCGACGGACAGCCGGGGGCGGCTGTCCCCACATGAGCATACTTAAATTCACCGCTGCCGTATACTGCCGGTGCGAATTGCATCCGCTCATGAACCCCCCGGACGCCGCCAAATCCCGCCTCGCTTACATCGACTGGGTGCGCGGGCTGGCTTGCGTGCTGATGTTTCAGACCCACTGCTACGATTCCTGGCTCAGCCCGCAGGCCCGGCAGAGCCGCTTTTTCATGTACTCGCAGCTGGGTGGCACGTTTCCGGCTCCGCTGTTTCTGTTTCTGGCGGGAATCTCGTTTGCCCTGGTTACGGAAAAACTCTGGCAAAAGAATCTTCCGCCCTCGCAGATCGCGCGAAAGACGATTTGGCGCGGCGCGGAGATTTTTGTCTACGGACTGCTCTTCCGGCTGCAGGAATATGTAGTCTCCTGGGGCTGGGCGCCCAAGAGCGACTTGCTGCGGGTGGACGTGCTCAACGCCATCGGGCTATCGATGATGTTATTGGGGGTGATGTGCTGGATAGTAGGTGGAGTGTCGCTACCTGCAAAACAAACCGGGGGTGCGATGCGGCGCATCCCTTTTGTGGTTTCCGCCATAGGGACTGCGTTGCTGATTTCCATGCTGACGCCACCGCTGTGGACTACCTGGCGCCCGACGTGGCTGCCCTGGCCGATTGAGTCCTACGTCGACGGCGTGCATAACCTGGGAGTTCCGCAACAAGGCATCTTCCCCGTGTTTCCCTGGACGGCCTTCGCCTTTGCGGGTCTCGCGGTGGGATTCATCCTGCAAAGCGAGTGGGCGCGCACGCAACCAGCGCGGGCATTCTTGGCGCTCGGCCTGGCAGGAGGCGGGCTGATCGAATTCGCCCGCTGGCTTGACGCCCAGCCGCGGCAGTTCTACGCCGTCCAGGATTACTGGCACACCAGCCCCAGCTTCTGGGTGATTCGCCTGGGGATGTTGCTGGTGATTGTGTGCGCGGGCTACGCCTGGTGTCGCTGGGGCGCAGGCCAGTGGGCGTTCAGCCCGCTCATCCAGCTCGGCCAGGCTTCGCTGCTGGTCTACTGGGTGCACATCGAATTCGTCTACGGGCGGGTCTCGATCCTGCCCAAGCGCCGCATGGGAATCGCCGGCGCCTCAGTCGGCCTGCTGGTAATAACGCTCGCCATGCTGGCTCTGGCCTACGCTCGCACCAGGATGAAAGGCCGCGGCAGGGAAGTGATGGCATGGCTGCGTCCGGCGGCGAGCAAGGCCTTTCCGGCGCGGACGTAAATGGGAAGACTCGCCGGACTCAATGTTATCCAGACTCCATTTCTCTTTTACTCTTACTCTTTCTTTGACGGAGCGAACCTCTGTCGCGCCCGGTTCCATTCTTCGGTTGAGAACAGGCGCGGACCCACTTCGATGAGCCGTGGCGTCATGTTAAAGACCGCCACCCGGCTCCATGGCCTGCCATCGCGCATTCGCAGGCCTTTTTCGTTCAAGTCGCTGACGATACTGGAATAAGGGAAGTCCTGGACCAGCAACTCCATCATCAGCAGGAGCGTCCGGTTCTCGACGGGATCGATCTCCAGGCGCTGACAATCGTCCGAGATGCGCAGGCCATACGGGATATCCTCGTTGAATGCGCCCTGGGTGGGAGCTTCGGACTCGGGCAACTCGCGCCGCCATTCGATCGATACCATTTGCCATCCCGCGGCCGTGCGTTGCGCGATGACTTCGGGACTGAACGGGCCTGACATAACATCACGAATTCGTTCGAAGTGCGCCATGAGAAGCCTCCGTCGTTTCTTGGGGCAGCTTGCACTTCACCTGCCAGAATTCGGAAGGGCTGCGAACCCAACAAGTAGTTTGCCAACATTGAATTAGCTTCGCTCCCAACGGGTTCGACTGAGACCTCTGCCGTCCACTTGCGGGAATCACTGTTCGCTTTCGGACGCTTGCTACGAGCTACTTGGGAACTTCATCGTCCGCACCCCGCCATAAACTCCACGACTTCGCGCTCGGCCCACCGTCCGTCGTAGGAAAGATGCCCGGCGGCATTTCCATTGTCCTCTCCGCTTCGTTGACCCAGGAACGCGCAGTGGCCTCCGTCATCGGTCTGGACGTAGGTAATGTTGGGATTTTCCGCAATCCGGCGAAGCGTCTCCGGCTGCATCCGGATGAAGGGATCGTTGGCGGCGTGAATGATCAACGCCGGCAGGGCGATCTGGTCGACCACGTTGGACGCAGCCGCCCGCGCATAGTAATCGTCGGCGCCGGCAAATCCGCAGTAGTGCGCGGTGATGCGGTCGTCGAACAATCGCAGAGTGGAAATTCCCCGCAGGCGCGAGGCGTCAAACTTTCCCGGAAAAAGGCGCGCCTTGCGGCGAAAGCGCCGGAACAACTGCATCAGGAAGTAATATTCGTAAATTCGGTTAGCCGGTTCATGCAAGGCATCGGCCGAGGCCGCCAGATCCATCGCCGGACAAACGGCCGCGACCGCGCGAAACTGCGCGGGAGCTTTTCCGTTTCCAGCGCGTCCCCACTCTCCCGCCAGTTTCAGCACCAGGTTCCCGCCCATGGAGAATCCGATCAGCGCGAATTGGGAGACCCCATCATTCTCGATCAGGCTCTGCGCCACCGCGGCAATGTCTCCCGACAGGCTGGAGTTGTAGAGAGTGGGGGCGAAGTGGTCCATGCCGCCGCAGTTGCGCTGGTTCATAAGCACCACGTTCATCCCGGCGGCCAGCCCGTTGCGCGCCACTCCCCGCATGTACTGCGAATCGGAGGAGCCTTCGAGCCCGTGGACCACGATCAGAGTCAGCGGACCGGCTCGATCTTTGTCCTTGCCTTTGCCTTGCCAGTAGCACCAGCACCGAACTTTAATTCCCGGAGCAACTTCGACCAGCCGCTCTTCTGGCGCAGGCAGATCAATCCTCCGCGGCAGCAGAAAGCTGGCAATGGTCTGCACATGCCCACCGCCTAGACCCCATCGAGCCCGGAAGGGCGCGCGCCCCGTCCACAGGCCAAGTGCCTTCACTTCGTCGATGGGCCTAGAAATGGGAAAATCGGGAATTTGCGAACTCGCCACAAATTGATTCTAATGGAGACTGATCTTACGTAAACCAGATCTGGAGTAAGCCATGCCTATCTTCGAATACATCTGCAAAGAATGTCACCACCAGTTCGAGGCCCTGGTCTACGGCAAACAGAAAGCTGCCTGTCCCAAGTGCCACGCCAGCAAGCTGGAGCCTCAGCTCTCGGTCTTTGCGGTCTCGGCGAAAGGCTCATCTCCGTCGGCGTCAGCGTCGTCATCAGTCGGCGCCTGCGGGTCGTGCGGCGATCCCCGGGGTCCGGGATCCTGTTCCCGCGGTGATATGAACTAGGGCGACATGAAATAGATCGTTCGCGGGCTTTCCCGCGAGTCTCCCGCCGGGCAACTTCTCGTTCTGCCACGAGTTCCAACCAGGAAACGGTTCTGGCACGAGCGCGTTCAGCAAAGCCGCGCCCAATAGACGCACGTGGTTCAGCCTAATGGCTGGAAGTGTGGGGATTGAACGCCGAGCGCTGAGAACGCCTCGTCCAGGGTGCGCACGACGGTCAGGCTTGGCCGTTTGCGCTCTCCTACGAGTTGAAACATGCGGGCTATCCCAAACACATGGGTGGCCGGGGCAACGAGGACGCGCGGACGATTCACCGCATCCGGCATGGCCGGTTCCTGACGCGCAAGATTCCGGATGGTATCGGCGGTCGCGGCAAACTCGGTCACCAATGAGAAGTCAAAAATGCCGGCGTGGGCATCGGTGGCAACGGAGTATTTTGCGATCCCCGTGTAAATTTCCAGCAGCGATTCATCGGTGAGCCGCCCCTCGGGCTGGACCAGCAGAATTTTATTCTCCGCATCAAACTTAAATCGGTGCCCCATCACCCTTGCAACTCCTGCTGGCGGCGTTCGCCGGCCGCGTCTTTGAGTTTATCTGGGCTCGCGCCGGAGCGCAGGATCTTCCATCGGTAACGATTCGTGAGTGACCACGGTCAATTGAACCTTTTCGTTAACATCGTCTACATTTAGAGGTGCCGGTTCGAGTGCAGCAAGCTTCCCCTGCACCTTCTCGCAGCACGTCATCCTGTCTTAATTTGAGGAGTCTTTTTCTGAAACGTCCTAGAGTTCTGCTGGTTGATGACACGCCTGAAATTCTCGCGCTTTGCCGGGAAATATTAGCACCGCACTGTGAAATCGTCGGTACGGCCCCGGACGGAAAATCCGCCATCGCGGCTTACCACATGACCACTCCGGAGGTGGTGGTCCTGGACATCTCCATGCCTGGGCCAAGCGGCATCGAGGTGGCAAAGCGCCTCAGAAGTTCAGGCTGCCAGGCCGCGATTGTCTTTTTCAGCGCAGACACCGAATTCATGATGGCCGCAATGGACGCGGGCGCTTCCGCGTTCGTCAAGAAGGCCCGGATCAGCTCAGATTTGTGGTTTGCCATCCAAGAAGCTCTGGTGGGCCGCGTGTTTGTGTCGATTTCCGATTGAACTCAACCCGTCGACGCCACGGCTGCTACACTCCGTAATCATGCGCGTGAATATCCTCGGCTCCGCTGCTGGCGGAGCTTTTCCCCAGTGGAATTGCGGCTGCCCGAACTGCCGCTCCTTGCGGGCGGGAAACTACAGCGGCAAGGCCCGCACTCAGACGCAAGTCGTGGTCAGCAACGACGGCACGTGCTGGTTTCTGCTGGGAGCATCGCCCGACTTGCGCGCGCAGATTGAAGCCACACCTGAACTTCATCCGCGGGATGCCGTGCGGCAGTCGCCGATCGCCGGCGTCGTGCTCGCCAACGCCGATGTCGACCACGCGCTCGGTCTGCTGCTGCTGCGCGAACTGCAGCCACTGAGCGTCTACGCGACTGATTCCGTCCGCCGTATTCTGACCGAGGATAATTCGATGTTCGCCATGCTGCAGCGCGCCCCGGACCAGGTAAGGTGGACGGACTTCGCGCCCCGAATTCCGTTTCGGCTGCTCGAACCCTCGGGCGCGGATTCCGGCCTGCGCTGTCGCGCGCTCTCGCTGGGCGCGCATTTTCCGGCTTACGTTTCGCCGCAGCGTCAGGGCGAACTTAACCCGGGAGAGGCGTCGTTAGGCTTAATTGTCGAGTCGAAGATTTTGGAGACATCCTCGGGCAAGCGTCTCGCCTACATGCCCGCCGTTCCGCAGATCGACGACACACTGCTGAGGGAACTTGAATCTGCCGACTTGCTGTTGTTCGACGGCACGTTCTGGAGCGACGATGAACTGATTCGCATTCAAGGCAGCGGGCAAACCGCTCGGCAGATGGGCCACGTTCCCGTCTCGTCCCCCGACGGAAGTCTGAGCCGGTTGGCGGGACTGCGCCGTCCACGTAAAATCTATGTGCATATCAACAACACGAATCCCATGCTGAATGAGGCCGGCCCCGAATACGCCCAAGTACGCGAAGCGGGATGGGAGATCGCGGAGGATGGATGGCAGTTCGACCTATAAATGGAGATGCAAGCGCACAAGACACGGCCCTGCTCTCCTTCGACGGGTTGCGCGCCCATTTGCGCAGCGTAGGCGAAGAGCGCTATCACCACCAGCATCCCTTCCACCTGATGATGCACGAAGGCCGCCTCAGCCGCGGACAACTCCAGGCCTGGGCTTTGAACCGTTACTACTACCAGAGCAGCATTCCGATCAAGGATTCGATCATTCTGTCGCGCGGCCCTGATCCGGCGTTTCGCCGCGCCTGGCGCAAACGTGTGATCGATCACGACGGCGACGAGACCACGAACGGGACGAAGAAGAACGAAGGCGGCATCAAGCGCTGGCTGAAGCTTGCGGAAGCAACGGGACTCAGCGCCGACCAGGTGCGCGGCGGAACCGGGATTCTTCCCGCGACCCGCTTCGCGGTGAATGAATATTTGAATATCGTGCGCAGCCGCAGTTTGCTGGAAGCAGTCGCATCGTCGCTAACTGAATTGTTCTCGCGCGACCTGATCTCGCTGCGCATGGAGAAGATGCGCCAGCACTATCCATGGCTCTCGGGAGGATTGGATTACTTCGAGGCCCGGCTGACGCAAGCTCCCGAGGACGCCAAGTTCGCCATCAATTACGTTTTCGAGAATGCGAAGACGCGCTGCGAGCAGGAACTGGCGATTCAAGCGCTGCGTGACAAATGCGACATCCTGTGGGCGCAGCTCGACGCGCTCTATTTCGCCTACGTGCAGCCGGGATGGCCGCCGCCGGGCGCGTTCATGATCGAGGGGGCATAGACCATGGCTGCACCTACAGATGCCAGCCATCCCCGCCTCGCCGCCGGATGCCGCTGGGGTCCGGAAAGTAAGACCGGCGCGGGAGAAGAGCGCGTGATCCTGTTCCCCGAGGGCGCCATCAAACTGCAGGGCACGGGACGGCAAGTGCTGGAGCGCTGTGATGGCCAGCGTACTTTCGGAGAGATCATCGCGGAATTGCAGAAACAGTTTGGCGCGGCCGATCCAGCAAAGATTCGCGGCGACATCAGCCAGTTTCTGGAGCAGTTGCAGAAGAAGCGAATTGTTGATTATTAGGCGAAATTCCCCGTCGCCGTGCTATAGTATTACCAGGTAACACCTTGGAACACCCGCATGCCGAAACCCTCCACCACCAGCCTGAAGCTTGATGTCGAGGTGAAGCAGCGCGTGCAGCGGCTTGCCGTTGCCCGGAGCAGGTCGCCGCACTGGCTCATGCGCGAGGCCATCGAAGAATACGTGGAACGCGAAGAGAAGCGCGAGCAATTCCGGCAGGATGCGCTCGCCGCCTGGGCCTACTACCAAGCGACTGGCCTGCACGTCACCGCCGAAGAAGCCGACGCTTGGCTGGCCAAGCTCGAAGCGGGCAAGGATGCCGCTCCTCCGAAATGCCGCGCCTGAAGTGGTCCCAACCGGCGCTGCTGGATGTGGCCCGACTGCGTGCCTTTCTGGCACCCAAGAGCCGGGATGCCGCCAGGCGTGCAGTCAAGGCTATGCGGCAAGGAGTCAAAGCGCTCGGTAAGCACCCGGAGATAGGCCGCCCGGTCGAAGAAATGCCCCCGGAATTCCGCGAATGGGTGATTGAATTCGGACACGGCGCCTATATCGCCTTGTATCACTATGACGGAAAAGAGATCGTGATATTGGCGGTCCGCCACGGACGCGAAGCTGGGTACTGAGTTAGGCTAATCTTACGGACAATTCTTCCCGTGCTGATGGTTCCCAACCCGCTCGCTCTCATCGCCGAAGTCACCCATCGCTGCCCGCTGCACTGCGTGTATTGTTCGAATCCTCTGGAGTTGGCGGGCACTAAGAACGAACTCTCGACCGAGGAGTGGACCAGCGTCTTCCAGCAATGCGGCAAGCTCGGCATGCTGCACGCGCACTTTACCGGTGGCGAACCGCTGGCGCGGCCTGATCTGACCGAACTCATCGCGGCCGCGCGCGCCGCTGGACTGTATACCAACCTCATCACATCGGGCATCGGCCTCAACGAACAACGACTGCAAACTCTGGTCGACGCAGGACTCGATCACATCCAGATCAGCTTTCAGGATTCGCGGGAAGCGGCCGCGAACTGGATTGCCGGAGCCAAGGCGCACGCCCACAAGATTGAACTCTCGCGTGCCATCCGAAAACACAAAATCGCCTTCACTGTGAATCTGGTGGTGCACCGGCAGAATCTCGATCACCTGCAAGAGATGATCGCGTTCATCGAGCAACTGAACCCGGAGCGGGTCGAGATCGCGCACACGCAATATTACGGCTGGGCGCTGGCCAACCGCGCCGCGCTGCTGCCCACGCGCGCGCAGCTTGAGAAGGCTGTAACGATTGTGGCCGACGCCGAGCAGCGCCTGGCCGGCCGCATGCGCATCGATTCCGTCGTGCCCGATTATTACGCGAAGTATCCCAAAGCCTGCATGGGCGGCTGGGGGCGAAGATTGATGCTCATCAATCCCGCTGGCAAGGTTCTGCCATGCCATGCCGCCGAAGTGTTGCCAGGGATGTTGTTTGAAAACGTGCGCGAGAAAACGCTGGACTGGATCTGGAAGGAATCTTCGTCGTTTCGCAAGTTCCGTGGCGAGGACTGGATGCCGGAACCCTGCCGCAGTTGCGACCGCCGCGGCGAAGATTTCGGCGGCTGCCACTGCCAGGCCTTCCTGCTCGCCGGAAGCGACATGGTCACAGACCCGGCGTGCTCGCTGGCGCCGTCGCATGGCATCGTCGAAGCGGCGGTGCGTGAAGCGAATGCAGATACAGCTGTCGCGCAACCTGCGCTCGCGTCATCGTTCGTGCAGCTCCAAAAGCAGACCACGGACCTGTGGAGCTACCGCACGAATCCGGAGTAGCCTGGGGGGCTGAGCCCTTATTCTTTTTCCGGACGTTTACGCGGCGCTGAAGCACCGCTCTTCCACGGTTGTGCTGGTATTCACGCGGGCTCTGACGCCGCGAATAAGTGGATGGGCGTTGCGGCACGACTGAAGTCGTGCCCTTCCCGCGTCGATCCCCTTCGGCGTCGATCCGCTTCTGGGATCCCTTCGCCTACCAGCGCACGCCAATCGTGATGGGGCGCAAGTCGGTGGTGACGGTGCCGTTCTTGCCGTGCAGGTCGCGGAACTCGGCGTAGAGCTCGAACCGGTCGCTTATTTTGTGGGTCAAGCCGAACCCGAAGTTTTCTCCGAACTCGTTCTGGCTGGACTTGAGAAAGCCGCCGCTAATCGGAAGGCTTACGCTGGAACAGCTTCCCCACCAGGCGAAAAACGGGTTGCAGGCCGATCCCGGAATCGCGGTCGAAGAATCCAGTTTGCCCGATCGATGGTAATAGGAAGGACCGCCGAGAATGTATCCTCCCCAGGTCGGGGTGGCAGGAATATTGATGATGGGATCAAGCGAGAGCGAGTACACGTGGCTATTGGCCCCCGGCGCCTGCGCCAGAAATAGCGCCCGGTCGCGCAGAGGCAGATTGTCCCACTGGAAATCCAGGCGGAGTCCGAAATACTTGCTGGTGTTGCGAGCCACGCCGGCGGCGACCACACCACCACCGCCGCGAACGAAGTTCTCGGTATTGCCGTTGGTGAGACTGGCGCCGCCGCCCGCGTTGAACGTCCAGTTCTTGTAGTCCTTGACTTTTATTTTATGCGAGGGACCGAGGTCCTCAGGCGAGGCTTCCTGCACGCCGGTCGGCTGAGTCGCGGGTTGTTGTTGGGCCGGGGCTGTGGGCTGCTGGGCTGCTGGCTGATCCGCCGGCTGCTGAGTCGGCGGCTGCTGAGTTGAGGGTTGTTGAGCGTGGACCGTGGTGGCTCCCGCCAGAATCGTCGCCAGGATCAACCCCAGGGCGACCCTGAGTCGGGGAACCGTCGCGAACTTTCGAATCATTCATTCTCCTCCCGCTGCCGGGCGTGGTTGCAGACCACAGCGCTCCGCCCATGCCGCAGGCCGTGACTTCGGCTCGTACTGGCCGGCTCATGCTGGCAAAGACAACGACAGGCGCTTCTGGATGGAACAGGTCTGCGATGCTCCCGCCGGAAATGCACTCGCAGCAGGCAGGCACCATATTACCAACTTTGATGCCGATTCCGCCCGCGATGCCGCCCCCTGCGGGTCGATCGCCGGTGTGGAATGATCAGTTCTCAGAGTTCATCTGCTCCGCAAGGCTGCGAAACAGCCTGGGAAGCCAACCGTTCCATTGGTTCCAGTCGTGACCTCCGGGGACGGTGTGAAATTCGCGACGGAAGTGACGTTGCGCAAGCACTGCGGCGAATTCGCGATTCGCTGGGAGCAATCCCTCTTGTTCCCCGCAGGTAAGAAAAAAATACGGTGCGGTTTCGGGATTCGCGGTCCGGGCCAATGCGAAGGGATCATTGTCGTGCCGGGTCTGGCTTCCAGCGGATCCGAAAATTGAGTTGTAGTGGCGTGACTGCTGCAGCCGTTTGAAGGAAAACGCGCGGCGGGGAACGTCGATGGCGGAGCTCATGCCGCCGGCGAAAATAAAAAGGTCAGGATGATGCAACGCCAGTTTCACTGCTCCGAATCCGCCCATGGAGACACCGATGATGGCGCGCTTCGAACGCCCAACCGCGACTGGAAACCTGTTCTCCGCATCCGCGATGAGATCGTTGACGATGTAGTCTTCATAGCGATCCTGCGGTGGATCGACGGCGTTGGTGTAGTACGACGAACCGCCCTCGGGCATCACCAGCAGCAGCCCGGACTCGGCGAAGCGCGCCACGTCAGAATCGTTCGTCCAATCGCGAAATCCTCCTCCGCCCCCGTGCAGCAGGTAGACCACCGGCAACCTTTGCCCGGATGTGGCGCTGGCCGGCCAGACGGCGCGATATTGCATGTCGCGATTCAGAGATGCGCTATGAAATGTGACATCGCGCAGGATCACGTTCGCAGTCAATCGGGGATGATCAGGCTGCGCCTGGCCCTCTTTCTTCTTGCACCCCGTCCAGAAAAACACAGTGACGGCAAGTAGCACGCTGACGGATCGTACGCTGAAGGATCGGCGGTCATTTTCGGTCCGCATGGAGGCTGCGATCATAGCCCAAAATCGCCGAGTCTTGGATCGTCTACGGTGACCGCTGAGGTTCTCTCTCCAGCACGAACGCGATTGCCAGATTCCTGCTATTTCGGTTTGCAGTTCCCGAGAAGCGCAAGTCGCACGTATGATAAGGAATCCGCCTTCTGTGCGAGATCGAACCATTGCCCGAGACCCTCCCAAATAGCGCAACCCACAAGGCCTGCCGCGTCGCCCTGATCGGCTTGGGGACCGTGGGCCGCGCGGTGGCGAAAATTCTGTGCGAGAACGGCGGCAGTTCTCTGCGCCTGACCCATATCTTCAATCGCAACGTGGAGAAGAAAAAGCAGTCATTGAAACCGAACGATGTCCCCGGCGATGTCATCTGGACCGACGACGTCGATACCGTGCTGAACTCGGATGTGCAGATCGTGATCGAACTGATCGGCGGCCTGAATCCAGCTGAGCAGATTGTGCGGCGCGCGCTCGCAGCGGGGAAGTCGGTGGTTACGGCGAACAAGCAGCTGATTGCGCGGCATGGCCCCGATCTTCTGCAACTGGCCGCCAGCCAGGGATGCCAGATCGAGTTCGGCGCGTCGGTTGCCGGCGGCGTCCCCGTTCTTCCGGCGCTGCGCACCGGGTTGTGCGGAGACCGGCTGCACGGCATCGCCGGAATTCTGAACGGGACTTGCAACTACATTCTGAGCCGGATTGAGAACGCGCGGATTCCTTTCAGCGAGGCGCTGGAGGAGGCACAGGCTCGTGGCTACGCCGAGGCCGATGCTTCCGAGGATCTGGACGGCGGCGATGCCCGCGCCAAGCTGGCTATTCTCGCGCTGGCGGGATTGCATACGCGGGTCGCACCGGAATCGATTCGCGCCCGCAGCATTCGCACCGTGGAGGCGGTTGACTTCGATTACGCGGCGGAACTGGGCTGCACCATTCGCCAGATTTCGCGCGCCGAATTGAAAGAAAATGCTCTGTTCGCGGAAGTTGGTCCCTGCCTGGTTCCTACCGACTCGCCCTTCGGACGCGTGCAGCGCAACCTCAATCTGGTGCTGACTTCAGGCCAGTATGGTGGGGACATGGCGTTTCTGGGCGCCGGAGCGGGGGGCGATCCTACGGCCGTGGCTGTGGTTTCGGATTTAATGTTCGTTGCGCAGAGCGTGTCCGCCGGTGGGGGCAAGAGAGACGTTGCCAGCAACGTTTCTGCCTCGGCGATCTCCACGCCCAGGATCTCCGAACCAATGATCAGCAACGATTTCGAGACACCGTGGTACCTGCGGTTTTTTGTACGCGATCAGCCGGGGATCGTGGCGCGGCTGGCGCAGATCCTGGCGGCGCATCACCTGAACATCGACTCTCTGCTGCAGAAGCCTGGGTTTGAAAAGGCCGCGCTGCCCTTCGTGATTACGCTGGAGCCCTGCCACGACTCGGCGCTGCATCCGGCGCTGGAAGAAATGTCGGGACTGGAGTTCACCATCCGCCCCTGCCTGTGTCTGCCCATCTTGCGGTAGGTTCTCGGTTTGAAAAACATCAGTCAAAAATGGGCGCCAGTCCGTCGCGCAGAATTCCGCTGGTAATCTGCGTTTGCGACGAACCGGCGCCTGCCGAGATTGACTCGAAGAAGCTTAATTCCAGAAGGGATTCTTAAGACCCGCCGGCGCCAGTGCGCTGTTGGTGTTGGTCTCCGCGCCCGAGTCGTCCGAGATCTTCTCGTCGATAAGGCGCGACGGCGGAGGCGGGGGCGGAATCAGCTGATCTTTCCTGCCGCGCGGGTTAAAAGGGTATTCAGATTTCATGGGGAACGACCTCCAAACGTTATGATCTAGATTCATTAAACACCTCTAACACACGCCGCGAGGCGGCAAAAAAGTGATGATTGCTATCGAAAAACCCGCACGAACGAAAGCCCCGGACCAACCCCACTGCGCCACGGATCAACACGGATTTCCACGGATTAATCATTCATTGTTGTTCTTCGTAATCGAGCCTCCTTCGGTCTATCCGTTTCTCGGTCTATCCGTGGACGTCCGTGAAATCCGTGGCTAATGACTTTTGATATATCCTTGTCAGTTCGCTTGAACCTTGTGATGCCTGCAAAGGATTTCCCATGAAATACCGCAAGCTCGGCCGTACCGGATTCGACGTCAGCGACATTGCCCACGGACTGTGGGGCATGAGTGGGTGGAGCGGCTCGGACGATAAGGAATCGCTGGCCGCGATGCAGCTGGCCGTCGACCTCGGCTGCAACTTTTTCGACACTGCCTGGGCCTACGGCGCGGGCAAGAGCGACGGCCTGCTGGGCGAGATCATGTCTCGCAATTCCGGTAAACGGATTTACGCCGCGTCGAAAATTCCTCCCGCCAACGATCGCTGGCCCGCGCTTCCCGAATACAAATACGACGATGTATTTTCGCCACAGCATGTTTTCAAATATGCCGACCTCATCCGCAAACAGCTGCGGGTGGACACGATCGATCTGCTGCAATTTCATGTGTGGGACGACAGTTGGACGGGCGAGCCTGAGTTCCGGTCCACGGTCGAAAAGCTGAAGCGCGACAAGATAATTCGCTTCTTCGGACTAAGCATCAATCGCTGGCAGGCGGAGAACGGCATCAAGGCGCTACGCACCGGCCTGGTCGACGTCGTGCAGGTGATCTACAACATTTTCGACCAGGCGCCGGACGACGAACTTTTTCCCGTTTGTCAGGAACTCAATATTGGCGTAATTGCGCGCGTGCCGCTCGATGAAGGCAGCCTCGGCGGCAAGATGACGCTGCAAACCACCTTCCCCAAAGGCGACTGGCGCGCGGGATATTTCGGTCCGGAGAATCTGGCGAAGACGATCAAGCGCGTCGATCAGCTGAAAGAAATTCTGCCGGCGGGGATGACGCTGCCGGAGATGGCGCTGCGCTTCATCCTGTCGCATCCCGCGGTGAGCACGACGATTGCCGGGATGCGGAAACTGGAGAACGTGCGGCAGAACATCGCAACCAGCGACGCCGGACCGCTCGACAAAACCCTACTCGTGGAACTGAAGAAGCATCGCTGGGACCGGACTCCGCAGAAGTGGTCGGATTAAGCGTTCACAATTATTGTGAAAATATCCTACGCATCCAAGGGGATTCAATCTATGAGGCGTGCTCTAGCCTTTGCTGTCCTGGGCTTGCTCTTCTCCGCCGGATTTCTCACGCAGGCTTACGCGGCCGACGAGGCCATCGCCTCGCGCACTGCGAATATCGATGGCGCCAACATTCACTACATGACGGCCGGCCACGGCACGCCGCTCATCCTGCTGCACGGGTATGCGGAGACGTCGCTGATGTGGAAGCCGATCATTCCCGCGCTGGCCGAGCGCTTCACGGTGATCGCGCCCGACTTGCCCGGAATTGGAGACTCCGACATTCCCGCCAACGGTCTGGATATGAAGAGCGCGGCCGTCCGCATTCACGACCTCGCCAAATCGCTGGGCGTGCAGAAAGCTGAAGTCGTTGGACACGACATCGGCCTGATGGTTGCCTATGCTTACGCCGCACAATTTCCGGCGGAAGTGTCGAAGCTCGTTCTGATGGACGCGTTTCTGCCTGGCGTGCCTGGCTGGGAAGCGGTCTACAACAATCCGCACATCTGGCACTTCCGGTTCAATGGGCCAACACCCGAAGCCCTGGTGCAGGGCCGCGAGCGCACCTACTTCGATTATTTCTGGAATGATTTTGCAGCCGACAAGACTCACTCGATTCCCGAAGCGGCGCGCCAAGCCTATGCCGCGGCTTACGCTCGTCCCGGTCGCATGCACGCGGGATGGGCCTATTTCGTTTCCTTCTTGCAAGCCGCTAAAGACTTCGAGCAACTCTCCCAGACGAAGCTGACCATGCCGGTGCTCAGCATCGGGGGCGAGAAAGCCAACGGCGTGGCCCTGGGGCAGCAGGTGAAGTTGGTTGCGACCGATGCAACCGTCATTGTGCTGAAGAATACCGGACACTGGCTCATGGAAGAGAACCCGAAAGAAACCACTGAGGCGTTGGAGAAATTCCTCTGAGTCCTATCGCGATCGCCGGATTCGTGATTGCTGATGTCCTCCTCGGCGCAAATCTTGGCGCAAATCGCTACCCAACTCTTACCACCTCTGGTAGTAGATCGCTTCCGCACGCTAACCTCGTTTTCTGAGTCCAGCAGCGCCTGGGCCGTGAAAATTCCAAGCGCGGTCCCTAGAGTTCTAATTATTCTCAGTTGCGAGAAAAAGGAAAGACTTGTTCCGACGTTTGCTCCTTGTTGTCCTGTCAGTCGGCCTGCTGGCGAACGTGCTGCAAGCGCAGAATCCGAGAGGCTCCCTCCGCGGGACGGTGCAGGACCCGACCGGGGCGCGCATTCCTTCGGCCAAAGTCGTGGCGCAGTCGACCGATTCCTCAATGCGGCGCGAGGCGGTGAGCGAGGACCGCGGCGAGTTTCGGCTGGACGACCTGCTCCCCGGCGCATACCGCATCACGGTCAGCGCGCCCGGATTCGCGTCCGCCGAGGCGGATGTTTCCATCGCGGTCGGTACGGTGCGCGAAGTGACGGTCACGTTGAAGCCGACGGCTTCGGCGGAAACCGTTTCGGTGCAATTGCAAAGTTCGTCCATCACGACACAACCGATTGACCTGGTCAACGTGGTGCATCAGGGAGTGGTCAGCCGCCAGGATTTAGAGACGCTGCCGCTGGCCGCCCGCAGCTTCGCCAACGTCGCTTATCTCGCTCCGGGAACCGAACCGGTGGAACCCTCCGATCCGACCAAGGCCCGCATCACCGCGGTGTCGACGGGCGGAAGTTCGGGATTGAACAACGACCTCTCGGTCGACGGTGGCGACAATTCCGACGACTGGATCGGCGGATTCCTGCAGAATTTGTCGCCGGAAACGATTCAGGAATTTGCCGTGCGCACCGCCAACGAAGACGCCGACACCGGCGCTACAACCGCGGGCTCGGTGGTGATCACCACCAAGCGCGGCACCAATGAATGGCACGGCAGCGGGTCTTTCTATGATCGCGCTGCCGCACTCGATGCGCGCTTTCCGATTGAGAATCCCGCGCCCAATCCCAAGCAGCCGTTCTCGCGCCAGAATTATGTCGGAACGCTGGGCGGCCCGATCGTGCATGACAAAGCCTGGTTCTTCACCTCGTTCGAGCACGTGCACGAAAATGCCAGCACCGTCTACAGTCCCAACAGCGTCGCGCAGTTCGAAGCCCTGTCGCAGATTGCCGCGGACGGTTTGATTCCCGGTGTGCCGTCCATCGCGATTCCGCCGAACGTGCCGATTCCATTTCGCGATTACATCGGTTCGTTGCGATTCGACTGGGCGCAGTCGATGAACTCACAGTGGTTTCTGCGCACTTCCGAAGACAGCTACCTGACGCACAATGCTCTGGTGGCGCAGGGTGCGCTGCCCTCAACCGGTCTCACCACACACAACAATTACTGGAACAGCGCCCTGAGTAACACTTATACTTTCAGCTCGACGTGGCTGGGCACGTTCGTGTTCGATGCCAGCCTGTTGCATCTCACGCAGACGCGCAACTCCGCGTTGGGCTTCGCGTTGGCCTTTCCGTTCAGTTCCACCGCGCTGACGGTTTCCGGTTTCGAAACTTACGGCGATAATCAGTTCGCCACACCCATCACGCTGTTTCCGTCGCAGCGCGATCAGCAGAAATATCAGTTTCGCTACGACCTCGGCCACGCGTCCCGCGACCACTCGTTTAAGCTTGGAGTGAACTTCATTCACGAGCCCGTGCTGGCCGGCGCGTTCCCGGGAAATCAGGAGACCCTCTACAAATTTCCCAACGATCCCACGTTTTATGCGGAGAATTCCACGAATCTGGCGCAGTTCCCCATCGACTACGCGAATGGAGCTTCGCCTACTCTCGCACGAGACGGCAGTTTTTCGCAGAGTGTGCAGCGTTTGAGTTTATACGCGCAGGATTCGTGGCGGCTCTCGCGCCATCTCACCCTCAACTATGGGCTGCGCTGGCAAAGGACTTTCGGGCTATTCAACGCCTCCGGACGCAACCAGACTTTCAATCCGTCATTTTCGTTGTTGCCTTCGCTTGGACTTCCAGAGCGAGCGCCACACGACGACCTCAAGCAGTTCGGACCACGCCTGGGACTTGCCTATGCGCCGGGCAACAGCGGGCACACAGTGATCCGGACCGGTTTCGGACTTTTCTACAATGACCTCGCGCAGAACGGCTGGGCTGCCGCGTTGCAGGCGGTGAACGGAGGGCCGAACCCTCCGACCGCGCTGATCGATCCAAATTACAAAACCCCTTACGCACTGCATGCCACCGGCGGTCTACAGCACGCGTTCAACTCGAACTGGACCGCGAGCGCCGACTACACCCACGAGGAAGGCAATCATTCCTACCGGGCGTATTCGTTCGCTTCGCCAGTTGCGGCCACGGTCTTCCGCTCCGACAATCGGTCCAGCTACAACGCCCTGATGCTGCACTTGCAGGGCAACGTGTCGAAGCGCTTCAACCTGGTCGCGAATTACACGTTCTCCAAGGCGCAAACCTGGGGATGCGTGCTGGGCGAACTATTTGATTATGTCAACGGAGTCTGCAATCCGCTGAACCCGTTCGGGCCGGGCGACTACGGGCCTTCGGGCGAAGATGTTCGGCACCGGTTCGTGCTGGCGGGCACTGTACAAGTCCGGGGCGGATTTGAACTGAGTACCATGTTTCAGGCCGAGTCCGCACGGCCATTTACCATTACGACCGCCGACAACAGCCAGCGCATCTCCGTCAACGGCGCGCCCACGGCGCTCGACGCCTTCCGCGGCACGCCCTACATTCAGATGGATCTGCGAGTCACGCGCCCGTTCAAGTTCGGCAAGCACGGGGACGCGCGCTGGGAAATTTTACCCTTCGCTGAATTCTTTAACGTCTTCAACCGCAACAATCCCGGAGCAAACTACGTCGCAAACATCGCAGCCCTGCCGCTGCTTCCGAGCGACATCGCGTCCGGCAACGCCACCACTATCTGCCTCGACCCCACCTGCAGCCAGCTGCAGCCCATCACCAGCTTCAAGCAACTGGAAATCCCAGCCGGTGGTCTGGGAGATTTCTTCGGCCCGGGCACCAGCGTGGGAATTCCGTTCGCCGCGCAGTTGGGCGTAAGAGTGAATTTCTAGCCTGAGTGGAAGGAAAAACTCGAAACTTAACCGACTACCGCACTAACCACTCGGTAGCCGTGTGCACGCGCACCAGCAACGGACTGTAGGTGACGGCAAGAACCGCGAGCGTGGCCAGCGCTGCACCCACGCCGCACCACAGGGAGAGTCTCTCAGGCGCTAGCATACGCTGGTCGCGCTGGTCGGGCTGGTCGCTCCATGCAATCAGGCGCGCGACGCGGGCGTTCATGGCTGAGGCCGGACTATGCACCAGCGCGGCGCTCAAGTCGGCGCGAGCGTCGGCGGGACCGAGTCGCGACAGTTTGATCAGCGCGGCGGCCAGATCGAGCGCTTGTCCCGCGCTTGCAACCGCGGCGTCATCGGCGGCCATCTCGATGGCTTCGAGCCAGGCCGCTTCCAAACCAGCCATGCCCGGGAAGGCTACAAACCGCAACAAGAGTTTCTTCAGATTGTCGCGCCGGCGCACGTGCGCCAGTTCATGATTCAATGCGGTCTGCAATTCGTTCCCCGTCAGCAGGAATTCCGCCACGCACGACATGAGCACTCGGGGCCGGACAATTCCAGCCGTAGTCATGGCCGGAACCGCCTGCGAAATCCGCAGCACTGGAACGGGAGAGCACGCGTCAATATCAATATCCACGGGCTGGGCTTCGGTCTCCCAGGTCGCGACGGTGCGGGACGTTCTGCGCAGAGCGACGCCGGCATTCCCTAGGCCGAAAATTCCCAAAGCGGCACCTACCATGCCGAGCGCCAGCGGAATCCCGCCCAGAGGTTCATCGATGGCCCGCGGTTCCAGCAGAACGAAAGATGGGACGGTGAAGGCGGCGGTGATTACGGCTGCCGTGGCCAGTGGGAACATGCGCAGGAGGAACAGCATATCCGCAATTTGGTGCGCGGGGTGGCGCTGGCTCTGCAGCCACACTCTGCGCCAGCAAAGGCACACGGCGAGCGACAGCACACAGTACACCAGAACGAAAACGGAAAGTGAGACCGCGATGCCGCGGGCAGCGAACATTAAACTTTGTCCTTGGGTTTGGATTGGGCGCCCGCACCGGTCCGCACCTCGCGCGTCTCGGCGCGCAACTGGCGGCGCTTGGCCTCGACCACTTCGCTCAGCTCGTCGAGCAGATGCGCATCGCGCTCGGTAAGCACCTGTACCAGATAAGACAGCGGCAGCGAAGAGGCTGGGCTCGCATCCAGCAGCTGACGGAAGGCCTCGCCGGCGACTTCGCGATGCAGTTCTTCGCGAGAAAAAAGCGGCGTGTAGCGGAAGGCGCGGCCTTCCTCTCGGCGCGACAGCAGGTTCTTCTTGAACAGTCGGTCGAGCGTGGTCATCACCGTCGTATAGGCGAGATCGTGGCAGGCGCCAGCGGCGTTTACCAGATCGCGCACCGTGGCGGAGCCGCGCTCCCACAGTGCCTCGAGCATCCGTTCCTCGAGAGGGCCCAGTTGAGAGGAGGATGCGCGAAAGTGGAAGATGCGTTTCATCTATGAAAAACTGACCCTGATTCTATCCCACGCGAAACCCCGTGCGCCACAGGCGATTTCGGCCCCCGGGGAGGCCCTGCGTGAGGATATTGTGGAAGTGGAGACTTATGTGGGGATGTCCGCCCCTTGGATGGAAATCGAATGGTGGCCCCGGAGGGGCTCGAACCCCCAACCCTCAGTTCCGAAGACTGATGCTCTATCCAATTGAGCTACAGGGCCGTGATCCCGGACATGGAATGGAAAATCTGGGGTGGGAAACGGGAATCGAACCCGCAACCGTCGGAGCCACAGTCCGGTGCTCTACCAGTTGAGCTATTCCCACCACTCGCATTGATTATAGCAACTGCCGGCGGCGCGATGTCAGAAAGCGCCGCGGCAGTGCGGCCAGAGACTAGAGGCTAGGGACTGGGGATTAGAAGCTCATCGGTCTCAGGCTTTTGAAGGGTTTAATAACGAATAAAGGCTGGAAGCAGGAGACCGGACGAGGACCGGAAGAGCGAATAGCGACTATGAACTGATTCCCAATCCCTAATCCGTAATCCCTGACCCTGATCTAACCGCGCCCCACGCCCACATACTCGAATCCGAGGGCGCGCAGGCGGCTCGAGTCCAGCAGGTTCTTGGTGTCGACGATCACGGGCTTCTTGAGCAGCTGCTTGATGCGGTCGAAGTCGAGGGCGCGAAACTCCGGCCATCCGGTGCCGACCACCAGCGCGTCGGAACCCTCCGCGGCGGCGTAGGCCGAGTCGCAGTAACGTACCGAGCCGTTGAGCCGCACCTTCGCGTCCGGAATCGCTACTGGATCGTAGGCTCGCACGTGCGCGCCTTTCGAAACCAGCGTTTCCGCCAGTCGCACCGATGAGGATCCCGCAACTGAATTGGTGTTTGGCTTGAAGGCCAGCCCCAGAATGCCGACTTCCTTGTTCTCGACGGAATTCAGAACGTGGGCAATCTTCTCGACCAGGCGATCGGCGAGGTAGTGGTTCACGTCGCGCGCCGCGCTGAGTACTTTGAGTGGCACGCCATGCTTCTGCGCCAGTTCGGCGAGAGAATCCATGTCCGACTCGGCGAATACTCCGCCCATGCCGGCTCCGGGCTGCAGGCAGCGGGGAGCGATTTTCTTGTCGAGTCCCAGCGCCAGCGCCAGGTTGACGGCGTCCGCATTCACGCGTTCGCAGAGCGCGGCCACTTCGTTGATAAATGAAATTTTTGTCGCTACGAAGGCCGTGGCGGCTTCGCGCACCAGTTCCGCGGTCGCCTGGTTGGTCACGATTACCGGAACGCCACGCATGACCAGGGGATGAAAAATCTGCTTCAACAGCTGCACGGCTTCGCTGGAGGTCGATCCCAGGATCAGGCGATCGGGCCAGTTGAAATCCTCGACGGCGCAGCCATCGGTGAAAAACATCGGCTGCGACACGATGGTGGCCTGCAAGCCGGCGTCCTTGATATTTTTCTCCAGCGCGCTGGCAGTGCCCACGGGAGCCGGCGTGACGATGGTCAGGATCGGGGGCTTGGAGGCCACGCGCGCAATGCGCATGGCCACGTCGTTCAGGCTGTCGGCTTTATCTTCGGCCAGAAAAATCAGTTGAGACTTGCGGGCAAACGATTCGATGTCGGTGGAGTAGGCCAGCCGCCCGGCGCGCACGTTACGCCGGATGATTTCTTTCAGATTCTTTTCGAAGAATGGAATGTTGCCCTGGGCCATCTCAACCATGCGCGACCGGTCGGGATGACAGCAGGAAACGGGGGTGCCAAAATCCGCCAGGCAGGCCGAAATCACCGTTCCCAGGTACCCTGAACCGTAAACTCCGATCTGCATGTGGTCTGTCTCTCCCAGTTCCTAAACCGGAAACCCGCGTCAGAAGTGGCCTTTGACCGGGAACGCCGGATACTTGCCTACTCCTTATTTACAGCCGCGGGCGGGGATTATCAATGCACGGGAGGGAGATGTACCTGGGGCCATGCCGACGCAGCAAGGGTAACTGGACGGGTAGTAATCGGACGACGGTTACGCGTAGTTTGCGAAAGCTATCTTGAGACCAGGGTCCGACCGAGCTGCACGGGAGCCAGGTCGACCCAGCAGCTGGGCGCGTCGGGCCGGGCGTCCTCGCGCACAAAGGTCAGCTTTTCCAGAAGGATACGGCGGTTTCCCGCATATTCGGACCAGCGCCTGCGGGCGAGTTGGAAGGCAGTCTGCGCGGGGGGTTCGGCGCTCATCTTAACAATCGTGACGTGCGGAATGTAGGGCCACTCTTCCTGGAACGCCAGCGCTTCGGTATTCAACTTGCTATGCAGTTCGCTCATGCGTCCGGCGGCGCAATCGACGCGGATGTACACCGTCGGGGTCACCGGGATGAACGTCTCCACATCGCCCAAACTGACCTCGAAGGGTTCCTCGCCGCCGCAGATTCGCTCCAGAACCTGCAGCGCGGAGCTTTCCGAGCCTTGCAGCGGACGCGGAGGCAGGATGCTCAGATGGGCCGCCATGTGGGGAAGGTCGGGATGTAGTTCGCGCCGGAGGTTCTCCACAAACCCGCCTGCCGGATTCTTGAGGTAAGCCACCAGTGCGTAACGCGGCTTCTGCATATCTGTTTACAAAATTATACGCTGCCCCGTTTGCCGAGGGACGCTATTTTCCTTCTGAGGGCGGATCATTGGAAGCCACAACAGGGCTTATTTCAATTCGGCTGGGGCCGCCGGAGCAACTCCTTCACGCCCGCCTCCCGCGCCCTGCGCAGGAATCGATTCATCGGCTCGGAGTACAACCTCGAAACGGCGGCGCCCAGCAAACCAGCGATCACAATGGTGGCGACGAACAACACGGGGACCAGAGACCTCGGCTTGCCGGCGCGGAGAAACAGGTCGAAGAATCCGAACACCACGAACATGTGCGTGAGATAGATTTCGTAGCTGTACTGGCCGATCTTCAGCAAGGGCGCAAGCAGGCGCGGACTTCGCCATTGCGTCTGCGCGGTCGCGGCGATGAACATGCAAGTCCCTACTCCGAGGATGGTCATGTTCAGGCCCGTCCGGCCGGGCCAGCCCACGTAGGCCTGCCAGGAAAAGATCAGGCTGGCGGATACGATCACCGCTCCGCCGCCGCCCAGCAGCCAGAGTGCTGTGCGAGAGAAGCGAGCCCGAGAAACCAGCAGCGCGGTGAGGCATCCCAGGGCGATGCCCTCCATGCCGCCCAGATAGGAATATTCCTCCCAGATTTCGTTGCCGTGGGCGAACACCGTGCGCCCGAACGGGCCGAGCACGACCAGGCTAAACAGAATTGCGTAGAGCAGCTTGCCCCGCCCAAACACGCGGCACACGATGGGGAAAAGGAGATAGAAAACCTCCTCGACCGAAAGCGACCATAGAATGTCCCAATTCCCCGGCAGATATCCGCGGTGCGCTTCGAGCACATTGACGTGAAACGTCAGCGCCGCCAGCAGCGCCCGCCCCAGTCCTCCCATTTTCGCGGGTACGACAAAATGATGGAACCCCGCGAAGTGCAACCCGCTGAGAATCGCGAGCAGCAAGAACAGCAGCGGCGCTATCCGGGCGAAGCGCAGGCGATAGAAGCCGCCCAGGCTGACTTGCGCCAGCGATCCCCAGCGCCGCAACGTGATCGACGTAATCAGAAATCCGGAGACGGCGAAGAACATCTGCACGCCCAGCTGGGCATTCCAGACCAGGAAGTGCACGAGTTGCGCGGGAAGAAATTCCCGGTAGGGCACGTCCGCACCCAGGAGCCGAATGTTGATGTGGTTCATCGACACGAAAAAGATCGCCAGCCCGCGCAGCAAATCGATGCCCTCCAGCCGCTGCCCGGCGCGGGATGGATCAGCGGACGAGAGCTGGGATGGAGGTTGGGATGGCGCGATAGGTTTGAGCGGGGCCACGATTGATTGTGCATCAGAAGAACCGGAGGAGGTCGATCGGTGCTGCGATGGTTGCACGATTCAGGTTGACCAGGTGGATGCCCGTGAGCCAGAGCCGCTCTCATTTATAATCAACCAGTCGGGGCGTAGCGCAGCCTGGTAGCGCACCTGCCTTGGGCGCAGGGGGTCCGCGGTTCAAATCCGCGCGCCCCGACCATTCCAATCGAGTAGTGCTCGCAGGAACTTACAAGCCCATTTATTCGCACTCTTGAACCGCATTACGGGTCAATGAGGGAAGTCGCTGGTTTCAACAGGTGCCCTTTATTGGGAACTCCGGTCACACTACAGGTGTCATTTGTCACAGGAGTCAAAATGCGCGTCTCATATCCGCCGTACCCCTTTTGGTCAGTTTGGATTTATTTGTCAACTTCGGAACGATTATTTCTTTTACTGCTTGGCGGCATGTGCGTCTACCTTTTCTGCTCTGGAGTGATCACGCTGTCGCGCGCCCGGAAAGTGAGAGGATCGCAGGTCCGCCCCGATGCGGGAACCATCTTGGCAGCAGTGCGTCAGCGATCTGCGCAGGCAGACAAGTTAAGGGGAACAGCGTTCCTTATCTTCGGCGTGGTGCTGTTCGAAAACATGCAACGGGCCTATGTGACTATCGACAACAGCAAGACTCCCGGTGGTTGGGTCGTTCTGCAGAACTTCCAAACACATTTTGCATTCGCGTTTAACGTCTTCTTCATCCTCTTAATCCTGCACATTTCCGGATGGCTCGTTTCGGCCCTTCTCAACAGACTTGCGGTGCAGGTTGGGTAACTGGGGAAACATCCCCATAGCACGCATCTTCCGACCAATTTTGAACGCCTCAGATATGAACTGAATCGAAAGTCGAAATTTGAGCGAAGTCGCCCGGTTTCGCCAACTACGGGACCGAGACTAAAATGTGATGCTCTGGAAGAGAGCCAATCATGTTTGAACGGTATACGGAAAAGGCCCGGCGCGTCGTTTTCTTTGCGCGCTACGAAGCCAGTCAATTCGGCTCCCCATATATCGAGACCGAACACCTGCTTCTCGGACTCCTGCGCGAAGACAAGGGGCTGACGAATCGCTTCCTGCGATCCCACGCCGCAGTCGAGTTCATCCGCAAACAAGTCGAGGGGCATACTGTTGCGCGAGAGAAAACCTCCACCTCCGTCGACCTTCCTCTGAGCAACGAATCCAAACGGGTGCTGGCCTATGCTGGCGAAGAGGCGGATCGCCTGGCCAACCCGCATATCGGTACGGAGCACCTGCTGCTTGGACTGTTGCGCGAGGAAAAATGCTTCTCCGCGCAGATTCTGATGGAACGGGGCTTGCGGCTGAGTGCGGTTCGAGAGGAACTCGGACGACAGCCGCACGATGTGGCGCCTGGGCCAAAACGACCGACCGTGCTCGATGAACTCCGCCCCTATGTCAGCGATCTGGTGGGACAAACTCAGCCGCTGATTGGGCGCGAAAAGGAACTTGATCGTCTCATGGAGCTTCTGTGCCGCCTCAATGGTAAAAATCCTGTGCTAGTGGGAGAGCGGGGAGTCGGCAAGAGAACCATCGTCGGGGCATTGGCTGGGCGCATGGCGGATGGCAATATTCCTCAATCGCTCACGGAAAAAGCCATTCTTGCCCTCGATCTACCTCCTCTTCGAGTACTGGAAAAGAGTTCATGGCAGGAGAGTCTGGATCGTGCCCTGGTAACGGCGGCAGAGGATGGGAAAATCTTTTTTGTGGATCGAATGCATGACAGGCCTGGCGGAATTTCCCCGGCAACTCAGATTCACGTCACCGAACTGCTGCAGCGACCGATCATAGCAGGCAAGATTCAGTGCATCGGCACATCCACGCCTGCTAACTTCGCCAAGTTGCAGGCCGACAAGCACTGGCTCGCCGAATACTTCGAGCCCATCGAGATCGCTCCACCCACTGACGAGGCCGCGATCAAAGTACTGCAAGGCATCAAGCGGGCTTACGAGACATTCCACAATGTTTCTTATACCGACGATGCCGTTGCCCACGCCGTTCTCTGCGCTAGCAAGTACATCAAGGACAAGAGTCTGCCGGGTGCAGCCGTCGATATCATCGACGCGGCGGGAGCGGCTGCCCAACTTGAGCAAAGCGCTCTCCCAGAGGAGGTTGTTGAGGTTCAGAAGCGCATTCGTTTCATCGTGCAACGAACGGAGGCTGCTATCGCGAATCACGAATTTGAGAAAGCTCGCTTTTATTCCCAGGAAGAACGCAAGGAACGTGACACTTTGAAACAGTTGCGCGAGAAATACAAGCTCGACAACAATCCGGCCTTGAACATTCGCCGGGAAGAGATTGAAAAAGCTGTCAGCAAGCTGGTGGGCAATTCCGGCGACGCAGGTGCGACGACCAATTAGAGCAGTTTTGATTGATCAGCCGAGGATGGCGGGGAGGTTGGCGAAAAATCACGGGCTCGGCTGGCGTCCCCCACACGGGCTCCTGCCGCACCGCCCCCCGTGCAGTTGAGAATAGGAATGCTGGCGGAGCTGTGCTAGCATGGAAGATGCGCTGAATTCCACGCTTTTTGTTGAGCTTGCCACGGTAGATTAGCCAAGTTCCCTTCTCTCCATACAGAGGCAGCCTTCAGAGGCATTCCACTGGCAATGAGCGACACAAAGAGCTGATCGATTCTAATGAATAGAAAAACTGAAGTGGTCGACGACGAGGTGAACGAACTGTTGCCCCAAGACACGCAATCCCCCCAGGACGTGGATGATTTGCTGGGCTCGATTGGCACGCGCGGCCTGGATGTAGTGGAGGAGGCGGCTTCGCCTTACTCCTCCCTGGAACGAAAGCACGCGAACGACAGCGAGGAAGTCGAGCTTGACCTGACGCCGGGGGCTCCGGACTCGGCCAGCGATCCGGTGCGGGTTTATCTGCGCGAGATGGGCGCATCGCCGCTGCTCACTCGGGAAGAGGAAGTCGAGATTGCCAAGCGCATCGAGCGCGGACAACTCACCGCCCTGAAGGCGCTGTCGCGCTCGCCGATCGTGATCCAGCAGGTGCTGGCGCTGGGCGAGGATTTGAAGCACGGGCTGCGCTCGATTAAAGACATGGTGGTCTTCGACGAGGAAGAGATCACGGATGAGATTTTGCAGGCGCGGGTCGACGACATTACCGGCCGCATCGACAAACTGAACAAGCATTACAAGACCGCTTGCCGGCTGGCAGAAAAGCTGACGACGATCCCGTCGAAAAAGAAACCGAAGGAATACCGGCGCTGCCGCGGGCACTTGAGCCGCGAGATGGTGCGGATTTCGCTGATCATCCGGAATCTGGGATTGAACCACTCCGAGCGCAAGCGCTTGATCGAGCGGGTGAACAAGACGATTGAAGTGATGCGCGCGCTGGATCGCGAGTTCGTGAATCTGGAAGCGAAAATTTCAGGTACGCGCAGCGAGGAACTCAAGAAGACTTATCGTTCGGCGCAGAGAACCCATCGCACCGAAATCAAACGGCTGGAGGACGAGGCCGGAATGACGTTTCCGGACCTGCAGCGCACGCAGCGCAAAATGATTCAGGGCGACATGAACGCGGAGCAGGCCAAGCGCGAACTCATCGAAGCCAATCTTCGATTGGTGGTTTCAATTGCCAAGAAATATGGCAACCGCGGACTGCAGTTTCTCGACTTGATTCAGGAAGGCAACGTCGGGCTGATGAAGGCGGTGGACAAATTCGAATACCGGCGCGGCTATAAATTTTCCACGTACGCGACGTGGTGGATCCGGCAGGCCATCAGCCGGGCGATCGCCGACCAGGCCCGCACCATCCGGCTGCCCGTACACATGATTGAAGTCGTCAACAAGTTGATTCGCACCTCGCGGCAACTGGTGCAGGCGTCGGGGCACGAGCCCACGTCGGCGGAGATTGCCAAGCAGATGGATATCCCCGAAGCCATGGTGCGCAAGGTTAAGAAGATCATGCGCGTGCCGATCTCGCTAGAGACGCCCATTGGCGAAGAGGGAGATTCGCATCTTGGCGACCTGATCGAGGACCGCACCAAGATGTCTCCCGCCGAAGCGGTGCTGAACGTGAACTTGAAGGAACGCACTGCGCACGTGCTGCGGACGCTCAGCCCGCGCGAAGAAAAAATCATCCGGATGCGTTTTGGCATGGATGATGGCTCGGAGCACACGCTGGAAGAAGTTGGGCAGTCGTTTGATGTGACCCGGGAGCGCATTCGGCAGATCGAGGCTAAGGCGTTGCGGAAATTGCGGCATCCTTCGAGGTCGGGGAAACTGCGGTCGCTGCTGGATGACGTGCAGGAGTAGAGCGCGAAAAAGAAACAGCAGGTCCCCTTCGACTTCGCTCAGGGCAGGCTCTCCACTCCGCTCGCATTCCCTTCGAGAATGCGAAACTCCGGTCGGGATGACAAAATTTTTCTCTGAGACCCCGGAGTTGATTCCTTCCCCGGCTGAGAATATGTCGCGAAGACGCGCGACAGAATTCCTACTCTAGAAATTTCCCTGGCTCCTGCAAGGCCTCAGCGAGGTCGCTGAGAAAGCGCGCGGCGCGGGCTCCGTCGGCGACGCGGTGATCGCAGGAGAGAGTGAGCGTCATCACAGGCCGGACTTCGATCTGGCCGTGCACCGGCACAACTCTGTCGACGATCGCGCCGACCGCCAGAATCGCGGCTTGCGGCGGGGTGATGATCGCGCTGAACTGATCCACGTGATACATCCCTAAGTTGCTGATGGTGAAGGTAGCGTCGGCAATGTCGGCTGGGCGCAACTTACCGGCGCGGGCGCGCTCGGCCACGTCGCGGCGCTGGATTGCGATTTCAGCCAGAACTGCGGTATGCGCGTTCGGAATCACCGCGGCGACTACGCCATCGTTGACCGCGATCGCAATTCCCATGTTCACGTGATTGTGCAGGCGGATGCCTTCGGCGGTCCAACTGGCGTTCAGGCGCGGGTGCTGGAGCAGGACACGGGCCGTCAGGGCCACCAGCAGGTCGGTGTGGCTGATGCGGACGTTGTTTGCCAGATCGGTATGCGCACTTTCAATCTCGGACAGAATCTGATCCCGGTAGGCATTGAGAGGGGTGGCATCGATTTCGCGGCTGACGAAAAAGTGAGGGACTGTTGTCCAGCTCTGCGTGGTTCGTTCGGCCATGATGCGGCCGAGGGAGCTGGGGACTTCGATGCTTCCGGATTTCTTTTCGGCGTCGCTAGACGTCGCTGGCGCCGCTGCCGCTTCTTGAACATCGGAGGCCAGGATTTCTCCGTCCGAACCGGAACCGCGGAGTGTGGAGATGTCGACTCCGAGCTCTTTGGCGAGACGGCGGGCCTTGGGGGAAATTCTTGCGCTGGATGCTGGTGGCCGTGCTGAACTGCTGGCTAGCGCGGCGACGACCTGAGGTGGCTCTGCCTTCGCGTGCGATCCGGCCCGCGCGGCTGGTGTGGTCGATTCGCTCTCAATCGGATGCGCTTCACCGGGTGCGACGATCCATGCGATCGTTCGTCCGACGGGAATGTCTTCGCCGGCGGAGGCTTTGATCCCGGCGAGAATTCCATCGGAGGGTGCTTCTATTTCGACCACCGCTTTGTCGGTTTCTATTTCGAGGAGCGGTTCACCCTTAGTGACGCGGTCGCCTTCGTGCTTGCGCCAGGCAATGAGCTTGCCGGTTTCCTGCGCCATCTCAAGTGCGGGCATGACAACGCTGAAGGCCATAGGGTTTATAGGGGAAAGAGCTTTTCGTTTTTCACTATGGCCTTCAGTCCGAAACTCCTACCCGCTCGGTTTTCGCGCTGGCTTCGATCATTTCGACCACGCGTTCGCTGGGCGAAGCTTCGGTTTCTCGTGTGCTCGGCAGCGGGCCGTTCACCGTGTGATAGTGAGCGCCCGCGACCAGAAGTTGCTCCGCGGGGAAGCGGGTGATGACTTCGTGTCCCGTGGGCGTGACCACAATTTCTTCTTCGATACGCGCCGCACTCCAGCCGTCGGTTGAGGGCCAGAAAGTTTCGAGCGCGAACACCATGCCGGGGACGATCTCCACCGGATGTTCGAAAGAGACAAGACGGCTGATCACGGGCTTCTCCCAGATGGCGAGGCCGATGCCGTGGCCGTACTGCAGGGCGAACGCGTCTTCTTCATTCTTGAAACCGAAATCCTGCGCCTTCGGCCAGACCGCGGCGATTTCTGCGGTAGTGCGGCCGGGGCGAACCAATTCGATGGCGGCGTCGAGATAATCGCGGCAGCGCTTGTAAGCGTCGACCATCGCATGCGACGCGTAGCCCACGGTGAAGCAGCGGTAGTAGCAGGTGCGGTATCCCATGTAGGAATGCAGAATGTCGTAGTAGACGGGATCGCCGGGGCGCAGCACGCGATCGGAAAATACGTGGGGATGCGGATTGCAGCGTTCGCCGGAAATTGCATTCACGGCTTCGACGTATTCGGAGCCGAGATCGTAGAGGACTTTACTTACAAGACCGACCGCTTCGTTTTCGCGGAGGCCGGGCTTCATGGCGCGGTAGAGTTCGTCGTAGGCGGCGTCGACCATCATGGCGGAGGTGTTGAGCAGGGAGATTTCATCCTGCGTCTTGACGACGCGGGCTTCGGACATGAGGGCCTGGCCGTCGACGACTTCGATGCCTAATTTTTGCAGGGCAAATAGAACTGGGAGCTCGATGATGTCGATTCCGACCGGTTCTTTGTGCAGGCCGCGTTTTTCGAGCTCGATGCGAATCTTCTTGGCGACGTCTTCGGCGCGGCCCATTTCCGGCGTCATGGCTCCGCGCAGCATGGAGATTCCGGAGTGCGAGCGGCCGTCGAGCCAGGGGCAATTCTGTTGATGATGTCGGGCTGCGGAGCCGAAGTCCCAGAGAATGGGCTCGTCGTTTTGTGGCAGCAGCGTGAAGCGGTTGGCTTTGTCCTGCGCCCAGGTGCCGATGTGCGTCGAGGTGAGGTAGCGCACGTTGTTCATGTCGAAGCAGAGCAGTGCGCCCATGGACGACTTCTTGAGCAGGTCTTTGGCTTTTTGCAGACGCTCGCGGCGGAGGCGGTCGAAGTCGATGCGGTTCTCCCAGTCGACGGCCATGGTTCCGTGCGTTTTCAATCCCATAAAAGCCTCCGTCGTTCGCGTAGTACTACCAGTCCGAGGGCGAGACGCCCTCGGGACAGCCGGCGGGACGCCGGCGCTACGTTTTGTTGCACATTGCGCGCGCTGCTTGTGAAACTGTTTCTTCCGTTGGGACCGTCACGTCTTCTAGCGGCGGAGAGAACGGGATCGGGACGTGCATCGCGCCCATACGTTTTACTGGGGCGTCGAGATCGTAGAAGGCGCCCTCCGCGATCACGGCTGCAAGTTCTGCCGTTACACCGTAACGTCCGTAGCCTTCGTCGAGCACGATCACGCGCGAGGTTTTCTTCGCCGAGTCGATAATAGTCTTTTCGTCGAGCGGCCAGGTTGTGCGCGGGTCGACGACCTCGGCGCTGATCCCGGCTTTTTCTAGTAAGGAGGCCGCGCCCAGCGCGATCTGCACCATGCTGCTGGTCGCCACCAGCGTGATGTCGTCGCCCTTACGTTTTATATCAGCAACGCCCAGCGGAATGGTGTAATCATCTTCCGGTACGGGTCCTTTCAGTTTGTACATCATCTTGTCTTCGAAGAATATGACGGGATTCTCGTCGCGGATCGCGGTCTTCAGCAAGCCCTTCGCGTCATAGGGAGTCGAAGGCAGGACGACTTTCAATCCCGGCACGTGGCTGAACCAGGCATGCAGCGATTGCGAGTGCTGGGCGGCCGAGCGGCGCGTCGCGCCCAGCGTGGTGCGCATCACCATGGGGACGCGCCAGTGGCCGCCTGACATGTAATGAACTTTGGCGGCCTGGTTCACCATTTGATCCATGGTGAGGGTGAGGAAGTCGCCGAACATGATATCGACAACCGGGCGCAGGCCCGCCATGGCCGCGCCGACTCCGACTCCGGTGAAACCCGCTTCGGAAATTGGGGTGTCGAGTACGCGCTCGGCACCGAATTCTTCGACCAGGCCGGAGAGAACTTTGAACGGCGTCCCGGCTTCGGCGACGTCCTCGCCGAAAATGCAGACGCGCGAGTCGCGGCGCATTTCTTCGGCCAGCGCTTCGCGAACGGCTTGCGCAAATGTGAGTTCGCGCTCAGGCATAAACATCCTGCTCGACCTGATCGACCGTGGGATACGGTGAGGCAATCGCAAACTTCACCGCCGCTTCCATCTCGCAGCGCGCTTCGGCGGTGATTTGCTCGAGCACTCGTGCGTCGGCATGTCCTTGCGCAAGGAGCCAGGCCGCATGCAGTTTGATAGGATCGCGTTCGGTCTTCCAGTGCTGCTCTTCCTGCTTGGAGCGGTAGTATTCGCGATTGATGTCGCCCACATGATGCCCGCTGTAGCGGTACGTATCAGCCTGCAGGAACGCGGGACCGCATCCGTTGCGGGCGCGCTGCACGAGGCGGGTTGCGACTTCGTTGACCGCGCGCACATCCTGACCATCCACTGCTTCGGCCTCGATGCCGAAAGCGGCGGCGCGGCCGAGGATCGTTCCAGCCGTCGTCTCCGAGAAGTGCGTGTACTCGTTATAAAGATTGTTTTCGCAGACGTAGATCACGGGCAGCTTCCAAAGTTGAGCCAGGTTCATCACTTCGTAAAGCGATCCCTGACCTAACGCGCCTTCGCCAAAAAAACAGACTGCGACGCGTCCGTTGCCGAGTCGTTTGGCGGCAAAGGCCGCGCCGGTGGCGATGCCGACGCTGCCGCCGACAATTGCGTTCGCGCCCAAATTGCCAGTGGCGGGATCGGCGATGTGCATCGATCCGCCTTTGCCGCGGCAGTAGCCGGCTTCCTTGCCCAGCAATTCGGCAAACATGCGGTCGGGAGATGCACCCTTGGCCAGGCAGTGTCCGTGGCCGCGGTGGGTGCTGGTGATGTAGTCGTCGATGTGCAGGGCTTCGCAAATGCCGACTGCGACGGCCTCCTGCCCGCTGTAAAGATGCGCCAGGCCGGGCATCAGAGCACGCGTGTAAAGTTCATTCACCTGCTCTTCAAAAAGACGGATCCTCACCATCTGGCGGTAGGCGCGCAACCACTTGGCTTTTTCTGTGACCTCGGAAACATCGGTCGGCTCGGAGGTGGCCATGGTCACTTCTTGCCTCCCGTGGTCACTGGCGTGGTCACGCCGGACATGGCCGCGAGCACGTCGAACATGCAGGCGAAATCGTATTTGGTCCAACCCATGCCGCGCGCGGCGGTCAGGATTTCGTTGCTCACGGCAGTGGTGGGCAGGGGCACGTCGAGCTGGCGGCCCAGATCCATGGCCAGCACCATATCTTTCTGCATCATGTTCACGTCGAACCAGGCTTCCGGCGGCTGTTGCAGGACAAAGGGTCCGCGATATTTGATCATGGGCGAAGCGACGGCGCTGTTGACCAGCACATCGACGGCAACTTCGCGGGCAATGCCACTTTTCTCGGCGAGCAGTACGCCTTCGGAAAAGGCCAGCATCTGAACCGCGAGGCTTAGATTGATGGCGATCTTCATCGAGAGCGCGAGACCGTTGTCGCCGACATGACTGACCTTGGGCCCGATATCGAGCAGCAGCGGTTTGATCTTGTCGAAGGTTTCTTTTCGTCCGCCGACCATGACCGAGAGCTTGCCTTCCTGCAGAGTGATTACGCTGCCGGAAACCGGGGAGTCGACCATGTCGGCGCCGGCAGCGCGCACTTTCGCGGCCAGGGCGCGGCTTACGGTGGGGCTCACGGTGCTCATGTCGATGAAAATTTTCCCGGCGCTTAGTCCGGCTAACAATCCGTCAGGGCCTTCGGTGATCGCAGTGATCGCGGCGGCGTTGGTGACCATGGCGAAGGTGAAGTCGGACGCGCTCGCCACCGCGCGCGGTGAGTCGGCCCAGTGGATGCCCTTCTCTACGAGCCACTGTGCTTTGGTTCGAGTGCGGTTGTAGCCGGTCACGGTGTGACCTTTGCTCAGCAGCCGGTTGACCATCTGGCTGCCCATCACACCTAAACCGATGAAACCTACCTTCGCCATCCGGTGTCCCTTGATCCTCTGCGGCTAAAGCCGCGGTTAGTCTTCGTTGTCCGCTTGCGGTGCGGCTTGAAGCCGCACCCTTTCAAAGCGGAACGAATCTTTTGCGCCTAAATAAATGCAACTCCTGCAGCAAAAAGAAACCCTTCTAATTCGTTCTGGGCTTGCTGGGCGTGCGTTTCGCAGCCGAAGCTTGACCGTCGTCGCGCACCTGTTCGAGGTGAGCCCGCATGGTCTTCCGGGCCCCGTCGGCATCGTGCTGCTCGACCGCTTCGAGAATTCGCTTGTGATGAACCTGGCCGCGGTCGGGACCACCGGGCACCTTAAAAATTCGCAGCCGCTGCTCGCGCAGAAGCCCGACGATGGAATCGAGCAACGAAAGAATGAGCGGGTTGGCCGCGCCCTCCGCCAGCGCCAGATGAAAATCCAGATCGGCTTCAATGTAAGTTTCGGCATCCTGTCCGGCGCGGTCCATGGCGGCGACCGCCTCCCGCATGGTCGCCAGTTCAGGTTCCTGGATACGCACCGCAGCTAGAGCCGCAATCTCCGGCTCGAGAATGGCGCGAACTTCGGCCAGATGAGTGGAGCCTTCCGGCTGACCGATCTTTACCATCAAGTCGAGCGATTGCCGGACGGCTTGCGTAGTGCCGTCGGTGATAAAAGTTCCGCGCCCGGAGTAGGCTTCGACCAAACCTTTTTCGCGCAGCGCCTTTACGGCTTCGCGGACGGCGGTACGGCTCACGCCAAAACGCTGGGCGAGGTCGCGCTCGGCGGGAAGTTGATCTCCCGCTTTCAGATCGCCCTTGACAATGGATTGCTCAATCTGCTGAACGATTTGTTCGTAGAGACGCGACGTACGAACCAGTTTGTACACTGTACTGCCCCCCGCACAGGATCGCCCGAAACGAACCGGTCGGGCGATGGTATGGCTACTATACCGCATATCCAGAGCGCGCTGGGGCGATAGTTGAGGGGAAAGCATGGTTTGGTATAAAGGTCTAGTGGTCTGACCGTAAGCATGGTATCGCAGCGCATGCCCAAGCTGCAACTGCCCTAAGAAATTGGGCGGTGCCAATAGTTCCCGGTGCCATCCTTTGGACTTCCCAACCGCTCCCGAGGCGATATAGGGTTGGGGCACGGCCATTCAAAATTTGAATTCGCTTGACACTGTTTCTCCGATAGTGGTATGGCTGTCGGACCAGAATAACGGAGGGGTTTCTATGCGCTCGCGCAAGGTCGGTGCCGCTCGCTCTCTCGACGGTCGGATGACGGCAGCTTCCCGGTTGGGGTTCTCCGCCCTCACGCTCGTGTTATTCACGGCTGCAGCGCTGGCGCAGTCCACAACGGGCCGCATTCTGGGGACTGTAAGCGACCAGAGCGGAGCCGCGGTTGCGGGCGCGACCGTAGTCGTCGCCGACGTGCAGCGAGGTGTCTCGCGTACTGTGACCACGGACGATTCCGGCGCCTACGCTGCCCCTGACCTGCAACCCGGAACTTACAAGATTCACGTGGAAGCCAAAGGCTTCAAGAGCGTGGAACGGCCGAACGTGCTGATCGAGGTCGCCACCGATGTGCGCCTCGACTTCGCACTACCCCCGGGACAGGTGACCGAGACGGTGGTAGTGGAAGAGGCCGTTCCCTTGGTCAATACGACGTCCTCCACCCTGGGCGGCACGCTGAGCAATGAAGAGATCAACGACCTTCCGCTGAACGGGCGCAACTATGAAAACCTGCTGCAACTGCGCCCCGGCGTGGTGCGTTATCCGGGCGGAGGATTCTCCACGACCAGCACTAACGGTTTACGCGCCGAAGACAACGCCTACTTTATTGAGGGATTATTCAACAGCGAGCCGTTTTCCGGGCAGGGGATCATCAACGGGGCTGGCATCGCGGGCGATTCCGCGACCATCCTGCCGATCGATGCGATTCAGGAGTTCAACGTGCAGGAAAATCCGCCGGCGGAATACGGTTGGAAACCGGGCGCGATCATGAACGTGGGATTGAAATCGGGAACGAATTCTCTCCACGGCACGGCATTTGCGTTCGGCCGCGATGGAGTGATGGACGCGCGCAACTACTTCAACGCTTCACCAGCGGCGAAGACTGACCGGACGCTGGAGCAGTTTGGCGGCAGTCTCGGCGGCACCATTGTGAAGGACAAGGCTTTCTTCTTCGGCGCGTATGAAGGCCAGGGTTACGACGTGGGCAACTCCTATAGCGTTACCACGCCGTCGATGATGTCTCTGCCCTTCGCCGGGAATTGTACTTCGTCTACGGTGACGGGGGATTGCGGTGGAAGTATTCCGGATGCGGTTGCCGACCTTGTGGCAAAGGGCGTCCCCATCAGCGCGGCGAGCCAAAAGATCTCGGGTTGCACCGTATCGGGGTCCACCGTTACCTGTGCCGGCACCGGATTTCCCATCAATAATACGCAGAGCATTAACGTGGTGCAGGGATTCCCCAACGCCGTCGGCGTCGACAACGCTCTCGGCAAAGTGGATTTCAACTTCAACGACCGCAACAGCATCAGCGGAATGTATTTCTACGGAAACAACAACGGCACGGTGGAAGATTTTCCGGAGCTGCAATCCATCTGGCGATCGAAGATCCACACCCGCGCGCAGGTCGTGGGAGGAAGCTGGATCTGGACGCCCAGCGCGCGCTGGGTGAACGAATTTCGCATGGGTTATAACCGGCTCTACCAGCCCACTCTGCCGGGTGACCTGGGCATACCGGCGTCCGGCTACGGACTCGATACCGGCGTGAGTGGGCCTGATACCGGCGGATTGCCGCGCATTGGCTTCGCGGGAGCCTTCGTCCCCGGACTGGGCGCGTTCAAGTGGCCGAAGTTCCAGGGGCCGGACAGCATCACCCAGTTCATCGATCATATTTCCTATAGCGCGGGCAAGCATTCGCTGAAATTCGGCGGCGAACTGCATCGCAGCGATTTCAATGGCGGCGCTTTTGGCAACGCCCGCGGCAGCATCACGTTCTTAGGCGGCGTGGCTCTCGCAGCCTCCACCCCTTTGGAAGATTTTTTCGCCGGCGACCCGTTCAAGGCTTCCGTGCAGGTGGGAGACCCCACGTTGCATATTCACAACTGGGCGTACGGCGCATTTTTCCAGGACGACTGGCGGGCCAGCAGGAATCTCACGGTCAACTTCGGCGTGCGTTATGAGTTCAGTTCGGTGATCAAGGAAGAGCACAACCTGCTGGGCAACTTCGATCCTAACTCGGCGACGGGACTGATCCAGGCAGGCGAGCGGGGGGTCAGCGGCCCCTACAACCCCGACCACAAAAACTTCGCTCCGCGCCTGGGTTTTGCCTGGGATATAACCGGTAAAGGAAACACGGTGCTGCGAGGCGGCGGTGGCCTGGTGTATGAAACCATCAATTGGGAAGCGCTGCTGGCCTTCAACAACGCTTTCGGCCTGGGCAATGTTCCGACCGGAGCCATCATCAATGGATCAGGCGGCACTGCAGGCGGCACGATCACGGCGGGCAATCTGGCAATTCCGCCCGGCATGCCGCAGTGGGACAGTGGTGTGCCGATTTACGGAGCCAACGTAAGCACGTCCCTGCTGAATTGCTTTAACAATCCCTGCCCGATCATGAGCGTGGATCGCAACCTCACCACTCCCTACGTTTGGAACTGGACGCTCAACTTGCAGCACGCGTTCACTCCGAATCTTTCGATGGAAGTCGCGTATGTGGGCAATCGCGGGACGAACCTGACGGGCATTCGGGATATCAACCAGCCGCCGGTGGGATCGGGATGGACGACGAATCAACCCGGGTCTGACGGATCACTCACCGCTTGCCTCGCCAGCGCGTCGACGGGATATAACAACTGCAGCGTAGATTCGGGCTTTGAGCAACTCAACCAGCCGTTCAACGCGAAGTTCCCGTACCTGAGCAATATTTTCCAGATGGGGAACGTCTACCGTTCAAACTATGACGGCTTGCAAGTCACGCTGAACGCGCGGAACTACCACGGCCTGAGCATGGTGGCTGGCTACACCTACGGTCATGCACTCGATGACGTCGGCGCGAACTGGGACTTCGGCTACGGCGCAGGCCTCCCCCAGGACTCCACCCACGTTCAGCGCGAATACGCGAACAGTGATTTTGACATGCGACACCGTCTGACGGCTTCTCTCACCTATGCCATCCCGGGACGAAAAGGCGCCGGACAGATGCTGGAAGGCTGGGAGATCAACTCCATTATCACTTTGGCAAGCTCGCAATACTGGGGACCGATCGATTTGGGGACGGATGCTGCAGGCGTCGGACCGCTGCCGGTAAGTCCGCCGGCGAACGAGCCCATCCGCTGGAGCTTTTACGGGAAGCCCTCCGACTTCAAGTCAACCCCGACGGGGATACCGTATTTCTCCGGCGCCAGTAACGCGAACTGCGCAGCCAAGGCACTAAGCGTCGATGGCGGCACCGCGGGAGCAGCCACGGCTTCCTTGAATCTTTTCGGCTGCTATGCCCAAGGCGCCTCCCTCATGCTTCCGCCGCCGTTGGGACAATTCGGCAACATGTCGCGGAACATGTTCCCCGATACCGGCTTCAGGAACTTCGATTTCTCGATTGCCAAGAACTGGCACTTGGGCGAGCGCGTCCATGCCCAGTTCCGGGCTGAGCTTTTCAACATTCTCAACCATCCCAACTTTGCCAATCCGTACGGCGGGCAGAACGGATTCGGCTTGAACGATCCGTCGGCGCGGCCCTTCGGCTGCGGGTGCGCTACGCCGGACGTGGCGGCGGCGAATCCGGTCATCGGATCCGGCGGGAGCCGGGCTGTGCAGTTGGGATTGAAGTTCGCGTTCTAAGTAGTTTGTCAACAACTGGGGCTGGACTGACTCCGTCCGGCCTTTTCTTATCGACTCGGCTCGCTTCGCGGCGAGCCGCCCTGGCGAAGAGCAGGGCCTGAAGGCCCAATTTTTTCTGGATCGCGAACGTGGCCCTAAAGGGCCGCTCTTCCACGGTTGCTCCAGACTAGGACTACGCATTCATGAAAAACAAAATTGCATTTATAACCTTGTTGTTGACTGTGGCGGCAATCGCGGCAGGAACGGCGTTTGCCCAAACCTCCTCACAAACTTCCGCTCCGAAGGAGGAACGGCGCGAACGGACTATTGATGAAGTCAAGACGGAGGCGGTTCGCCGCGCCGAAGTTGGGCAGTATCCGCTGATCGGGCTCGATCCCGCGGATGTGAAGGAAGCATTCGAGAGCATCCACACTGCCGACAAAGACGAATGGGCCGCGGGTTTCATGCGCGTCGCGGATCGATACTTCAACGAAGCGAAGTCGCTGGAGAAATCGGATCCCTCAAAGGCCAACACCGACTACATCCGCGCCTGGCGAATCTATTCTTTCGGGCGCTGGCCGATTCCGGCGTCTCCGGGCAAGCAGCGGTCGTATGAGAAGGCGCTGGAGGCATTTCTGGCGCACGCGCGTTTTATGGATCCGCCGCTAGAAGTGGTGCGCATTCCTTTTGAAGGCAAGGAAATTGTCGGCTACCTGCGTCTGCCAAAAAATGCCAAGGGACCGGTGCCGCTAGTGATTGCGGTCAACGGACTCGACAGCCGCAAGGAAGATCTCACGGAAAGCTTCGGCGCGATTCTTCCCTTCGGCATTGGATTCCTCGCGGTCGACGGCCCCGGCACCGGCCAGGCGCCGATCAAGGTGAGCGAAACTTCCGAACGCATGCTTTCGAAGGTCATCGACTACGCGCAGTCGCGTCCGGAGATCGACAGGAACCGCATCGCCATGCACGGCGTGAGTTGGGGCGCGTACTGGGCGACCAAGATGGCGATCGTGGAACGTGCCCGGCTGCGCGGTTGCAGTGCGCAGTCGCCTCCGGTCGACCGATTTTTCCAGAAAGAATTTCTGATGAACTCGTTGCTGGGCAATCGCGAATATCTTTTCGATCAGGTGCCCGCGCTGATGAATATTCTCGAAGGCGTGCACTCGCTCGACGAGATGGGCGAGGTCTTGCCGAAAATGTCGCTGGTGCGCCAAGGCCTGCTGGGCAAGCCGATGGCTCCCATGCTCGTCATCGCCGGCGTACTCGACACCCAGGTTCCCATCGAAGATGAATACCTGCTGCTGAGTAAAGGTGACGTGCCGAAAGAAGCATGGATCAATCCGCGCGGAGGGCACCTGGGAAGGCAGGTCGGAGTATGGCCCGACCCGCTGATCTTCAAGCAGGTCATCATCCCGTGGCTGGTGAAGGTGCTGGAATCGCCGGCAAACTAGAAAACTGAATCTCGGGAATTCTCGTCATCATCTGACTGTATCGATGCGGAACTCCCGCAGGAACCCACCCTCCAGGTGAAGCAATGACAAAAACTGCCCTCGTAACCGGAGCCAATGGCGGTCTCGGAACCCATGTCACGAAAGCCTTGCTGGACGCCGGTTTTGCTGTGGTTGGACTCGCGCCCAACATCCAGCAGTCTGACTTCGAGCACTCCAAATTCACCGCGCTGCCGGCCTCGCTCGACAGTCTCGCCGCCGCGAAGAAGGCCGCCGACACGGTTATCGCACGCTTCGGCAAGATCGACGTGCTGGCTCATCTAGTCGGTGGATTTGCCGTGGGCCCGACCGTCGCCGATACCGACGACGCAACGTTTCAGCGCATGTTCGATATGAATGTGAACAGCGCGTTCCACATTCTGCGGGCAGTCATCCCGCACATGCGCAAGGCGGGCGGGGGACGCATCATCGCCATTGGCAGTCGCGCCGCTGAAGCCCCCGGACCTGGCGTCGGCGCCTACAGTGCATCCAAAGCGGCGCTGGTGTCGCTGGTGCGCACGGTTGCGCTCGAAGACAAAAATGTGGGCATCACGGCCAACGTCATTCTTCCGGGGATCATGGATACACCCGCCAACCGCAGAGATATGCCCGGTGCGGATACGTCGCAGTGGGTGCAGCCGGCGTCGGTCGCCAGTCTGATCGTGTGGCTTGCGGGAGATGCGGGGAAAGATGTGACGGGGGCGACGATTCCGGTCTATGGCGGAGGGTTGTAGCATCGCGTCGCATAAAAATTGCTCCATCCATGGCCTGTCATCCTGAGCGAAGCGAAGGACCTATGTAACCAGCTCGCATCGAGACACCGCCAGCGAGTTGCATAGGTCCTTCGCTTCGCTCAGGATGACAAACTTAAGAGGGAACGGCTAGTTCCCGAAAGAGGACGTAACCCTTTCGGGTAATAATATACTTGACAAATCAACTCCGGTTTGCTAAAGTTGTGCTCATGAACGGCAAACAACAGCAACCAAAGACTTTGCAAGCGGCAGTCATTTTCTATGCCAACCCTGATAACTGCCTTGATTACATGGTTAACATTCGGTGGCCTGAAGGCGTGTCGTGTCCGACCTGTGGCCGTACCGATGTTGTATTTCTCGCCAACCAGCACAAGTGGCAGTGCAAGAGCGTTCACCCCAAGCGCCAGTTCTCCGCAAAGGTTGGAACCATCTTTGAGGATTCGCCGATCACCTTGGAGAAATGGTTGATCGCTGTCTGGATGCTGTCGAACTGCCGCAATGGAGTTAGTTCCTACGAGATCGGACGCACTATCGGAGTAACCCAGAAGTCGGCATGGTTCATGCTTCATCGCATTCGGCTGGCCATGCAGCGCGGATCGTTCATGAAGATGGGCGGTGGTGGTGGCGAGATCGAAGTGGACGAAACTTTCATCGGTGGCAAAGCGCGGAACATGCACAAGGCGACTCGCGCTCGGCGCATTCCGTTCTCCGGCAAGAAAGACGACAAGACTATCGCCTTCGGAATCTTGGAGCGCGGCAAAGAGATTCGCACTATGGTCATCAAGGATCGGACCAGAGACACCGTTCTCCCGCTGATCCGTGAGCATGTCCAGACCGGAACTTCGGTCTACACTGATGACATGAGCGGCTATCGCAGCATGAGCCTGAGCGATGAATTCATTCATGGCGTAGTAGATCATGCCAACAAGTACGTAGACGGTCGCATTCACACCAACGGCCTTGAGAACTTCTGGTCGCTGCTGAAACGCGGCATCTCGGGAACCTACGTAGCTGTTGAGCCGTTTCATTTGTTCCGTTACCTTGACGAGCAATCGTTCCGTTACAACAATCGCGGAACCAAGAAAAATCCGACCAGCGAACACAAGCGCTTCGATCTTGCAATGAGCGGCATCGTCGGGAAACGCCTCACCTATGCCGGGCTAACTGGCAAGGTGGGAGAAAATGAGGCGTTCTAACCCTTATCGCTTGAAGCGCGGACCGAAGGGCGGCCAGAACCAATAGGCCGCCCGCGCTTTTTCTGCCTATTCTGCTTTGCTGCTTTCTCCGCTTCCAGCGCTGCCTTGAGTTCGCTGTGCGATACCGTCATCAGTTTTCGCATGTTTCTGTCGAAATTCTCGAATTCCTTTGTTGAGTTCATCAATCCCTTTCTTGGTTCTGGGGTCGCTCTTGTCGGCCTTATTTTGGTAGTACCATGCCTTCTTCACGAACGCCTTGGATATGTCACTCCTCTTGGCTATATCAATTGCGTCACCTACTAATTGCTTATCTAGATCAACGAAACCAGCGAGGTAGCGGCTACCGGGAACGTGCAGGGCATCGTAAATCTCCCTGTCTTTCTGCTGGATGCGCTGCCAGTCCGAATACGCCAACATGTCAGCGGCTTGGAGTATTGGTTCGTCTTTCTTTGACCCCAACCCGTAGTTCAATATATGCAGCGCTGGATCTGACGCCCCAGCTTCATACGCCTTCTTTATGCGCCCCAATATTTCTACCATTTGACCAGAATTCGGATGACCGTCCTCAATCACCACGTTTACATCTATTCCGAGTTTCGATTCGTCCATAATGATGCGCGTTATTAACATCAACATCTGGATTGCGAAGGAATAAGCAGTTCCCCACTGGGAACGCATATCATTGCTAATTTTAGAGTTGTAGTGACTTTGTGTTACCTTAGCCGTCATTCCGAATAACAGCCGCTTGCGAACATGGCCGCTTAGAGATGCCAACAACTCTTGCCTTTCCTGGCGTTTCATTCCACGAAAAATTCCAGCGTCTAGATTGGTGTAATCCACCGAATGGAAAAATGGAATCTTGGCCTTGCGGAGATCGGACTTCCACGCAGTTTTGAGTTTTCTCGCTTTCTGCGTAACTCCAACTTGGACGGACACCAGCAAAACATCTCCGTTCCCGCCCTCGTCGTAGCCAAGGTCTACCGCCATAAGCAGCGCCTCATCATCCCACCAAGATGGCCAATCGTCATCATTGTCTGAGCATAATCCCCCGTCGCCTGATTCGGCAAGTATATTATGACCCCCTTTCGTAACCCTCCTTCATGCACAATTTTTGTTGCACTTTAACATTAGTGAAATATCTTCCATGTAACATTAAGCTCAGGAAGATCAGGAGGGGCCATGGGTTCAGCCCGGGTCGCGAAGTCTTTGCCGCTGCAGGTGGCTGCGATCTGCTATCGCAGGCGCGGCAACGCGGTTGAGTTCCTTCTGGTTAATACCAACGGCGGCAACAAGTGGACTTTCCCCAAGGGATCGACTGACGCCCGCTTGTCGCACAGCCAGGCCGCCGAGCGCGAGGCTGCCGAAGAAGCCGGGGCCCTGGGGACGATTGAGCCGCGGCACTTTCATCTTTATCTGCATTCCAAGGGCGTGTTCTGGCAGCCTGGTGGCGTGCAGGAGTTCGTGGTCAAGGCCTTTCTGATGGAAATCCATCAGATGCGCCGGCCCGACGAAGGTGATCGTCATCCTACGTGGCTCAGCCCGGAAGAGGCTAAGCGGCGTCTGACCAAGGGCCGCGAAGTGAAATATTCCCGCGAACTCGAGGCTGTGATCGACCGCGCGCTGGAACGCATTCAGTTCCATCATGAGTTGTGGGGAGCGTATCCCGGACCGCGCAACGCGCGTCCTGCCGCCGCCTCGAAAGATCCCATCGCCAACGTAGTCTGGCCGTAAGAAACTTCTAAAGTGGCCCGCCAACCCATGTCATCCTGAGCGTAGTTTTCGCGCGCGAACGCGCGGGAAAACGGAGTCGAAGGATCCCGTGTCTGTCGGCACAATACGCGTGCTTTCGGGGAGTTCTCACTGTTTGGCTGGGATCTGTGTTGGGAACACCCCGCCAAGCCACCTGGCACAACGGGCGGGCAAGGGATCCTTCGACTGCGTAGAGCGATTCGCTTCGCGAATCGCTCTACTCCGCTCAGGATGACAGGGGGGAGAGGTTTCATGAGACGATAAAGACACTCATGATTCAGCTCTCCAGCGCCGGAAAACGCTTCGGCCACAAACTGCTCTTCGAAAACGCGGACTGGCTCATCACGCCGCACGACCGCATCGGCCTGGTCGGCGGCAACGGCAGCGGCAAATCCACGCTGATGAAGGTGCTGGCGGGCATGGACACGTTCGACTACGGGTCGCTGGTTGTGGCCAAGGGAACGTCGGCCGGATATCTTCCGCAGGACGGGCTGACGCTTTCCGGACGCAGCGTTTTCGCCGAGTGCATGTCGGTGTTTGACGATCTGCGCGCCATGGAGACTGAACTGGAATCGCTCACGCATAGCATGGCGGAGTTGGACCATACCAGCGCGGAATATTCCGCGGTGGCTGATCGTTATCACCGGGTTGAGCATGAATTCCGGACGCGCGACGGATATTCGATCGAGTCAGAAGTGGGCAGAGTCTTGATGGGGTTGGGCTTTACGAAGGAAGACTGGCCGCGGATGACCGACGAGTTCTCCGGCGGCTGGCAGATGCGCCTTGCGCTCGCGAAGCTTCTTTTGCAGCAACCCAACCTGCTTTTGCTCGACGAGCCCACCAACCATCTCGATCTCGAAGCGCGCAACTGGCTGGAAGAATATTTGAGCAACTATCCGCACGCGTTCGTTTTGATTTCGCACGACCGCTATTTTCTTGACGTGACGGTCAACAAGATCGCGGAAATCTGGAACAAGCGGTTCTGGTTCTACACCGGCAACTACGACAAATTTCTCTCGCAGAAGACGCAGCGCAACGAACAACTGCAGGCCGCCTACAAGAATCAGCGTGACCGCATCGAGCAGCTGGAAATGTTCATCAACCGCTTTCGCTACCAGGCTACGAAGGCGAAGCAGGTGCAGAGCCGCATCAAGGAACTAGAAAAGATCGAGCGCATCGAGATTCCGCCGGAAGAGAAGACGATCCATTTTTCGTTTCCACAGCCGAAGCCGAGTGGGCGGATTGTGGCGGAGTTCAAAGACGTCGCCAAGATTTATCCCGGAAAGAATGGCGGGCCTGAAAAAGAAGTCTTCCGCAACGTCAGCTTCATGATCGAGCGCGGAGAGCGTATCGCGCTGGTCGGCGTAAACGGCGCGGGCAAGTCGACTTTGATCAAACTGCTCGCCGCGACTGAGAAGGTCACGCGCGGAGAATACAAGCTCGGGCACAACGTGGAAGCCGACTATTTCGCGCAGGATCAATACAAGGAACTCGATCCCGACGCCCGCATCCTTGACGATCTGGGCGATGCTTCGCCCGGCTCGGGCGAGACGGAATTGCGCGGCTTGCTCGGGTGCTTCCTTTTTTCCGATGAAGACGTGTTCAAGAAGATCGGCGTGCTCTCCGGCGGCGAGCGCGGACGATATGCTCTGCTGCGCTTGCTGCTGCATCCGGCGAACTTTCTTCTGCTCGACGAACCGACGAACCACCTCGACCTGCGCGCCAAAGACGTGCTGCTGAACGCGCTGGTCGATTACACCGGAACCGTGGTCTTCGTTTCGCACGATCGCTATTTCATCGACAAGCTGGCTACGCGCGTCTTCGAAATCGGCGACGGCAAAGTCGAAATCTTCCCCGGCAACTACGAAGACTATCTGTGGCGCAAGCAGGGCGGGCAGCACGTCGCGCCCACGCTCGATGATGTTCCGGGGGCGAAGGCTCCGCGACATGAGCCGTCATCGGCCGCGAAGCCCGCGGTCGCGGCTACGCCTGTGAACGGAGATGGCGAGGCAGGCGGTTCGGCCGAAGCGAAGAAGCGCCTGAACCCCATCAAGCGCAAGCAGATGGAAGACCGCGTCCACGAGCTGGAAGAAAAAATCAGCCGCGCCGAATCCGCGATCGAGCACCTGGAGACCGCGTTGCAGAATTTCGTTAGCGCCGACGAGAGTCAACGGCAGTCGCAGGAACTCGAGCAGCACAAGGCCAGCCATGCCGCGCTGCTCAAAGAATGGGAAGAGATGGCCGACGTTCTCCAGGGCTCCAACTAGCGCAATAAGCCCTCCGCGGCCGTACACCATCTTCCGTAATCTCTCACCTGCACTTACGTCTGTGCGATAGTCAGATTGGCCAAGTGGCCAGCAACTGGCAGGCCACAAATTTCAAGACCAACCGCAAGGCTGCGGCGCCCGGCGTTATTGTTGTCATTATCGTTAACCCCACGGCGCAAGGTCGAGCGGAAAACCCAGAGGAAGGTCGCATGCTTCAGTCGTCGGACTCGTACAACCAGAAGGCCGGCACCCCGGCTCTCAACCCCAACGCTTACAACCCGGTCAAAACCGTGACCGCACCCGTGGATCAGGCCACCATCGGCCGCACTCTGGTCATCAAGGGCGAAATCAGCGGATCGGAAGCTCTTTACATCGACGGCCGCATCGAAGGCAAAATCACCATGCCGGAGAGCCGAGTCACCATCGGCCGCAACGGCAAGGTCGACGCCAGCATCCAGGCGCGCGAAGTTGTGGTCATGGGCAAAGTGACCGGCAACATCGAGTGCAGCGATCGCGTGGATATTCGCGCCGAAGGCTCGGTGGCCGGCGACATTTCCACCGTGCGTATCAGCGTGGAAGATGGCGCGTCGCTCAAGGGCGGGATTCAGGTCCGCAACGAAGGCAAGCAGAACTCGCAGCAGGCTCAGGCAAAGCCGGAAGCGCCCAAGGCCCTGGCTGCAACCGCCAGCGCGTAGTCGGCGGGACGAAAGTCTGGAGAAAAATGAGGGGCACGCTCGCGCGTGCCCTTTTGTTTTTGTAGCGCCGCCGTCCTCGGCGGCTGTCCGGCGGGCGTCCCGCCCGCCGCGGCGAGGGCGAGAGAAACCTTCGACAGCCTCAGGATACGCTCTCGCTAGCCCCGGCGAGGGCGGGACGCCCTCGCGACAGCCGGCAGAATGCCGGCGCTTCAGATGCGCTTCACTTCTTATCCGTCGGGCGCAAATCCAGCGCCGCCGAATTCATGCAATAACGCAGGCCTGTGGGCGCAGGGCCATCCTCGAACACGTGTCCCAGATGCGCGTCGCATTTGGCGCAGCGAACTTCGGTTCGCACCATGCCGTATTGCGTATCGCGATGCTCGACCACGCCGCCGCCCTCGGCGGGCTTGGTGAAACTCGGCCAACCGGTGCCGGAATTAAACTTGGTCCGCGAGTCAAACAGCGGCGATCCGCAGCACACGCAGTGATACATTCCGGGATCTTTCGTGTCCCAGTATTTGCCGGTGAAGGCGCACTCCGTGCCAGCCTCACGGGTCACGTGATACTGCTCGTCGCTGAGCTGCTGCTTCCACTCGGCCTCGGTCTTCGTGATCTTCTCTGCCGTTTTTTCCGTCATGAATCAACTCCCGTCGCACAATTTATCTGTGTGATGTTTAGATGTTTCAGATCGACAAAAGTGGCACCTGCTCTACTGCCCCACGTCCTCGCCCACCTTCCGATACTTCCCCCGAAAGAACAACAGGGGATCGCCCTCGCGCACTACGACGTCCTCAACCTCGGCAATGAAGATCGTATGGTCGCCGGCCACTTGTGAGGAGTGCAGGCGGCACTCCAGGTAGGCCAGCGTCCCATGCAGCATCGGAGTCCCGTGCTTGGTGCGGTCAAAGCGGGCGCCGGCCGCGGCCTCGGCATGATCGTGGTCGCGCTCCGGGCGGGCGTAGTATTCCGAGATCGCCCGCTGATCCTCGCGAAGCACGTTGATCCCGAATCGTTTCCTTGCGTGCAGGTGCGCGTGGGTGCGCGTGTTGTGATCGACGCAAACCAGCACCAGCGGCGGATCGAGCGAGACCGAGGCGAAAGCGTTGGCAGTCATACCATGGACTCCGCCACGGACTTCGCCATTCCCCTCGCCCTCGAGGTCGACGGTGATGATCGTCACCCCAGTGGCGAATTGCCCCATCGCTCTGCGAAACTCGGGAGAATTCAGACTCATAAGTGATGTAGCGGCGGACGCAATCATCCGCCCTGCGAACGAAGCGAGGGCCCGGCAAACCCAGATGCCGCGGCACCGAACCCCGGACGAAATGCGTCCGGGGCTACATGTAACCGCCTACATTACCACGCCGCGCCGTTGTATCATTCGATTGAACGTGGCTGTCACCGCAATCCCGTCCGCAACCGGCATCTCGCGCGAGGCTGGGCTGCGCCTGATTCGCTGCCCCGACGACGAACTCCCGGAACTGCTGGCGGCGTCGCGCGCGGCCAAGGAGCGATTCAAGCCTGGCGTCATTACCTATTCGCGCAAGGTGTTTCTGCCGCTGACCAATCTTTGCCGCGATTACTGCGGCTACTGCACCTTCCGCCGCGATCCCGGCGATCCTGGCGCGCATACCATGCCCCCGGATGAAGTGCTGTCGGTCGCCCGCGCCGGCGAAAAACTCGGCTGCACCGAGGCCCTGTTTAGTTTAGGCGACAAGCCCGAACTACTTTTCCCAGAGATGCGCGAGACCCTGCGCCATCTCGGATACAAGTCCACATTGCATTATCTCGAAGCCATGTGCGAACTGGTACTGCGCGAGACCAACCTTCTGCCGCATCCCAACCCTGGCCTGCTGAGCGCGGAATGGATCGCGCGTCTGGCCGCCGTCTCTCCCAGCATGGGCCTGATGCTCGAAACTACAAACGCCGCGCTGCTCGCCCCCGGCGCGGCGCATGACAACGCTCCCGACAAAGTCCCGGCGAAGCGGCTGCGCACGATCGCTGAGGCCGGCAAGCAGAATGTTCCCTTCACCACCGGATTGCTCATCGGAATTGGCGAGTCGCCCGAAGATCGCGTCGACACCCTGCTTGCGATCCGCGATTTGCATGAGCGCTACGGACACATCCAGGAAGTGATCGTGCAAAACTTCCGCGTGAAGCCAGCCATCCCCATGGCGCACTGGCCTGAGCCTACGCGCGGCGAGATGCTGCGCGCCGTGGCGGTAGCTCGCTTGTTACTCCCCGGCGTCAATATTCAGGCCCCGCCGAATCTTTCCGCACCTTACTATGACTACGAGGACTTAGTGGACGCCGGCATCAACGATTGGGGAGGAATTTCACCACTGACGCCTGACTTCATCAATCCGGAAAAGCCCTGGCCGCATCTCGACCAACTGCGGCTGCGCACTGAAAGTAAAGGATTCGCTTTGCGCCAGCGCCTGCCTGTCTATCCAGAATTCATTCCTGCCTTGGCAGAAAAGCCGGGCCTGCTGTCACAAAAATTGCGGGCCGCCACGGATGAACTTGGTTTCGCAAAAGTCAAAGAGGGCCGCATGATGGAGCCGACGCGATGATTTGCGTGCTCAGCGGCGGCACGGGCGGGGCAAAGTTCGTCGACGGCCTGCGCCAAGTGATGCCGGCGGAAGACATCACACTCGTCGTCAACACGGGCGACGATCTGCTGTGGTGGGGCCTCTACGTTTCGCCCGACATCGACTCGATCACTTACGTGCTTTCCGGCATGTTGAGCCGGGAGCGCGGATGGGGCGTGAAAGGCGACACTTTCCTCTGTCTGCAGGCCATGGGACAACTGGGAGAGCCCACCTGGTTCCATACCGGCGACCGCGATCTGGCCATGCACCTGCTGCGTTCGCGCCTGCTGGCCGAAGGCAAAACGCTCTCTGATGCCACGACGGTCATCTCGGAAAAACTTGGCGTGAAAGCGCGCATTCTTCCCATGAGCGACTCGCGCGTGGAGACCCGCATCGACACGCCCGCGGGCGAGTTGAGCTTTGAAGAATATTTCGTGCAGCGCTGGTATCAGGATCCGGTGAATTCCGTGCGCTACGCCGGAGCCTCTGACGCGGAACCTGCGCCCGGAGTGATCGAGGCCATCGTCTCCGCCGACGCGATTGTGATCGCCCCGAGTAATCCCATCACCAGCATCGGTCCGATTCTGGCCGTGCCCGGCATTCGCGAAGCGCTGCTGCGGGCCCGCGGAAAAATCGCCGCCATCAGCCCCATCGTGGGCAACGCGCCGGTCGCGGGTCCGGCGGGAATTCTGATGTCTGCCCAGGGATTCCCGTGCTCGATCGCCGGCGTGGCCCAGGCGTACGAGGATTTTATCGACGTCCTGGTCTGCGACACGCGGGACGCGCGCGCCGCTGAGGCGCTTCGCAAGAACGGGGTGCGCGTGCAGTGCACCCAAACCATCATGCGCAGCGCGGAGGATAAAGCCGCCCTTGCGCGCGAAGTGCTCTCGCTGGTGGCGACCCTGCCCCGGGCCAGCGAAGAACCTCAGCACCACGGCATTGCCTCTAGACCTTTGGACCGCCAGCCGTGATTCTCGTTCCGGTAAAGAACCTGGCGGCGGCAAAGCAACGTCTGGCCGCAGTTCTCGACCAACCGTCCCGCACCGCGCTGGCGCAGGCCATGCTGCACGACGTGCTCACCGCGCTGCGTAACTGGAGGACGCGGCCCCAGGTTGTGGTGGTGACCAGCGATCCCTACGCGGTGAGTCTAGCCGTCGAATATGAATTCGAAGTCATCCCTGACCCCGAGAATCCTGGAGAAACCGGCGCCATCGAGATGGCGACGCGTTTATGCGTCGAACGCGGCGCTGACAGCACGCTAGTGATGCCGGCCGACATTCCTCTGATTCAAGCGTGGGAGCTCGAAGAAATTTTAAAGAATGCGCCGGCTGAAGGCAGCGTCCTCGTGCCCGCCGGCGACGGACGCGGCACCAACGCCGCCTTCCGGCGTCCGGCAAACTTGTTTCCGCTCCGCTTCGGCAACGACAGTTTCAAACCCCATCATGCGACCGCGCAAGCTACGGGAAAGCCGTGCGTCGTTCTGAACCTGCCGGGAATTGCCGTGGACGTCGACAATCCCTCCGACCTGCAGCAACTTATATTGCTCCCCGGCGAAACCCGCTCGCAGGGCCTGGCCCGCGAATATGCCCGCACAGGAACGATGATGGATATCATTGGTGGATGAGCAAGTTGAGAGGGCGAATCGGATCAGCCGCGAAGCGGCGCAAGAATGCAGCCCACGGCGCAAGCCGTGGGGCAGCCACCCAGGATCAACCAGCCCCGAAGGGGCGCAAGAACCCGTCCCATGCATCACCCACCGAACTCCACCTAATCCCCATTTCTCTCGCCGACGAAATTTTCCCCGGCGATTCCATCGCTGACAAACTGCTCGACTCCGTCCGCTTCGAGTCCGGCGACATCCTTGTCGTAAAACACAAAATCGTTTCCAAGGCCGAAGGCCGGTTGATCGATTTGGCCACCGTCCAACCCTCTGCCGAATCCGTCGCGTGGGCGAAACAATATACTCTCGACGCACGCGTGATCGAACTCGCCCTGCGCGAGAGCCGTGCGGTCATCCGCCGCAAAAATGGCGTGCTGATAACTGAAACCCATCACGGGTTCCTGTGCGCCAACAGCGGCGTCGATGTCTCCAACGTCGACGGAGGCGATCACGCACTGCTGCTGCCTGAAGAGCCCGATCGCTCCGCCGCGAACCTTCGTCGCGCGATCAAACGCCGCACAGGCCTCGCAATCCCCGTCATCATCACGGACAGTTTCGGCCGCCCCTGGCGCGAAGGCCTGACGGAGTTCGCTATCGGCATCGCCGGAATGAAACCGCTGCGCGACGATCGCGGACGCCGCGATTCGCACGGCTATCGATTGAAAGCCAGCGTTGAGGCCATCGCCGACGAACTGGCTTGCGCCGCTGGCCTGGTCTGCGGCAAACTCAACCGCGCTCCCGCCTGCATCGTCCGCGGATTTCGCTATGATCCGGGAGCAGGTGGAGTGAAAGATTTGCTCCGCCCTGCATCCGGCGATCTATTCCGGTAGACTGTTTCGGTGGTTGTTGTCTTTGGGTGGCGCAGCGCTTTCAGCGCTGCGAAAGGAACGCTCCATTAAGAGACGGGCTTCAGCCCCTGAAGTCGGAGAAACCATGCTCAGCGAACTTGCTCCTTCGAAACTGGAATCCTTTCCTTCGCTCGAATGGTCTGACATCGCCCCGCGCCTGACTCCCGCGTTTCGCGCTTCGCTGGAAAAAGTCCTCGAAACGCAAAATGGCGCTGACTTGTCTCTGGAAGAGTCCTACGCTCTGGCCAACTCCGAAGGTGACGATCTGCTCGGCGTGCTGGTGGCCGCGAACATGCTACGCGCCGAACTCACAGGCAATCTGGTCACTTACGTGGTGAACCGCAATATCAATTTCACCAACATCTGTTTTGTGGGATGTAAATTCTGCGCTTTCAGCCGCGGCCCGCGCGACTCCGACACCTACTTCCTCACGCTCGAGCAGATGGCGCAGAAGGTGGTCGAAGCCTGGCAACTCGGCGCCACCGAAGTCTGCATCCAGGGCGGATTGCCGCGTGGTCTTCCGAAGTTCCATTACCGCGACATTCTCCGGGCGATTAAGAGCGCTGTGCCGCGCATGCACATTCATGCCTTCTCGCCGATGGAAATTGTTTACGGCGTCGAGCTCACCGGCATGCCGCTGGCTGACTATCTTTCGATGCTACGCGACAATGGCCTGGGGACGCTGCCCGGCACCGCCGCGGAAATTCTTGACGACGAGATTCGCCACATTCTTTCGGCCAACAAACTTTCGACCGCGCAGTGGGTTGAGGTGATTCGCACCGCGCACCGCTGCGGCATCCGCACGACTTCAACTCTTATGTACGGACACGCGGAAACTCCTGCCCACTGGGTCCGCCAGATGCGCCTGCTGCGTGAGATTCAATCCGAGACCGGAGGCTTCACCGAATTCGTCCCGCTCGGCTTCATCCATCAGAATACTTTGCTCTTCCATCAGGGACTGGCGCGCAGCGGGCCCACGCTCGCCGAGCATCTCAAAGTTCATGCGCTGGCCCGCCTGCTTCTGGCGGGGTCCATCAACAATATTCAAGTTTCGTGGGTGAAGCTGAACCGCCGTCTCTCGCAGCTCTGCCTGCACGCCGGGGCCAACGACTATGGCGGCACGTTGATGGAAGAAAATATTTCGCGCGAGGCCGGAGCCACCGCGGGGCAGTACACCAGTCCGGAAGATTTTCAATCTATGATCCTCGAGATGGGGCGCATCCCGGCAGAACGCAACACGACTTACTCGCGCATCCATATCAAGCTTCCAATGAACGCGGAAGAGTGCGCCGCCGAAGAATTCCTTGAGGCCGAGTTCGCATGAGCGCCAGTCCCGCGGTCACCCGCCCCATCGCGGTCATCGGAGGCACCGGCCCCGCCGGCATGGGACTTGCGCTGCGCTGGGCGCGCGCCGGAGAAACCGTCATCATCGGCTCCCGCAACGAAGAGCGCGCGCAGCAAACCGCTGCGGCGATTCAACGAAAAGCCGGCCCTGAGGCGAATGTATCGGGCATGGAGAACGCCGCCGCCTGCGCCGCCGCCGACATCCTGATGCTGACCGTCCCTTTTGAAGCGCAAGCTACGCTGATCAAGCAGCTCAAACCGGCGATGACCGACGGCAGCATCCTGATCGACGCCACCGTTCCGCTCGCGGCCAGCGTGGGCGGCCGCCCCTCGCGCACGCTCGGGGTCTGGCAAGGGTCCGCCGCTCAGCAGGCCGCTGAACTTGTGCCGAAAGGAGTGAGCCTGGTCGCGGCGTTCCACAACGTTTCCGCCGACGAGCTCAACGGAGACGCGCCACTCGATTGCGACGTCATCGTCTGCAGCAACGATGCCGACGCCTCGCAACTCACTCGAGAACTGGCGGCCAAGATTCCCGGCGTCCGCGCGATCGACGGTGGACCGCTGCAAAACGCCCGTATCGTCGAGCAGATTACCGCGTTGCTCATCGGCATGAACATCCGCTTCAAAGGCCACGCCGGAATCCGCATCACCGGCCTCCCGCCCACCGCCTACCGCTAATCCCGAAGGAGTTCCCCCGTTTGAGTCAGAACAATCAGCTCGACGCTGCCTGGCAATATCACACCGGCACCAAACATTCTCCACTCAGCGTGCGCATGAATCCGCATTTTCTGGACTGGGAAAACAAGCCGCTGTTGTTCAAGATTTATCCCACGCTGGAAGTGATGCGACTGCCTAGAGATTTTCGGGAGACGGGGCGCGCCGCACTCGACGCCATAGCGAGCCCCGGGGTCCAAGCGCCAACCGAGGCCGTTCCGAATCTTGATACGTTGGCGCAGCTCTTGTTCTTCTCCGCAGGGGTGGTGCGGAGTAAGAAACACGAGCAAGGGGAAACTTTTTTCCGCGCCGCGGCGTGTACCGGCGCGCTATACGAAGTCGAACTCTACGTTGTGTGCACCGATCTTCCGAGTGAAGCTGTTCCCGGGGCGAGTTCCTCTGGACTCGCGGCTGGCGTCTACCATTTCGGCGTTGCCGAGTTTGGCCTGCGCCAGTTGCGGGCCGGCGACTTCCGCCAAACGTTGGTCGAAGCCACGGGCGGCGACCCAGCCATCGCTCACGCTCCTGTCACGATTATCTGCACCGGCACCTACTGGCGCAACGCCTGGAAATATCGCTCCCGCACCTATCGCCACTTCGGGTGGGACAACGGCACCATCCTCGCGAATCTGGTGGCGATGTCGGAAGCCTCGAAGCTGGCTGCCAGGATCGTGACTGGGTTCGTCGACTCTCAGATCAACGAGTTGCTCAGCCTCGATACGAAACGCGAAGTGGCATTCTCTCTGGTTTCGATTGGGCGCAAGGAATCGACTCCGTCCAGCCCGCCGAAAATTTCTACCCTCACCCTTCCGATCGTTCCTTACTCGAAGGAAGAGGTTGACTATCCTGCGATGCGCAAGATGCACGCGGCCTCTTCGCTGGATTCCGCAGCCGAGGTCACCGCCCTGCGCGGCAAGACGCCAGCGCACGACTCGGCGCCCCCCAAAGGGACAGCCACGCCGCTGTCGCTGTCTCTGCCCACCGATCCCATTCCCGCCGACACCATCGAGAAAGTGATCTCGCGCCGCGGCTCCACGCGCCAGTTCTCGCGCGAGTCGATCACACTCGCTCAGCTCTCTCTCATGCTGGATCGCGCGACCCGCGGGATTCCCGCCGACTTTCTCGATCCGTTCGGAAGTCACCTCAACGATCTCTACCTGATTGTCAACAGCGTGGATGGCCTGGCCGCCGGCGCCTACGTCTATCACTGGGAGGGGAAGGTTCTCGAGCTACTGAAGCCCGGAGACTTCCGCGACAAGGCCGGCTTCCTGGGACTTGACCAGCAAATCCCGGCCGACGCCGCTGTCGACGTGTTCTTCCTCGCCGACTTGAAGAAGATTCTGGAGCGCTACGGGAACCGCGGATACCGCGCCGCGCAACTGGAAGCCGGTATCATCGGTGGCAAACTTTACCTCGCCGCGTATGCCCAGCGCCTCGGCGCCAGCGGGCTTACTTTTTACGACGATGAAGTAGTCAATTTCTTCTCACCGCACGCTCGGGGCAAAAGCGCAATCTTTCTCGTCGCCCTCGGCCGCAGCGCACTTCGCAAATAACTTATTGCAAGATGCCATACTGAACCGTCCTTGCCATTCACCTCAGCGGATTCATCATTTCCCGCGCAAGCCTGAAGTGCTATGCTTCCGGGCATGAATAACGACAACCGTTCAATCAGCGATGTCGGTGGAACCTCCGGTGGGCTGGGCATGTTTCTTCTCGGTTTTGCCATGGCCTGCATCGGCGGCTTTCTCATTACCAATCAAGTTACGGTGGTGAGTTCGTACTGGAATTTCTGGGGAGGCAACAGTTTCGGCATCACGCTCTTGCCCATGTTGTTCGGCGTCGGGATTTTGTTCTGGAATGGCAAGAGCACCATCGGATGGCTGCTGACCGTGGCCGGAGCGTTGTTCATCTTCGCCGGCATCATCGCCAACATGCACATCTATCTTCACGGTGCCACCCTTTTCAACACCATGGTGATGCTGATTCTGCTGGTGGGCGGTTTGGTGTTGATCGCGCGATCTCTGCGGCCCCGCAGTTCAAAGCAAGCCGAGTAACCCCGTCGAGTAGCCCTGCGCCTGCGAAATCACTTTGCGAAGTGCAATATTCGCCCCTCCTGCGAGTTTGACATCACCCTCCGCACGACATAGCATCCTGTTGTCAGCATCCCGTAGTTAATCCCAGCTGGAGTGATCCGGCAGCGGTTGGGGCAGCTATTGTTAGAGCAGGCACCCATCCCACGCGGCGCTATGCCGAGGCGATCATTTTCAGTAACATACGGACAAAAGCAAATCAGCAGCCGTGTCGCCGGGGAACTGTGTGGCGGGAGTGTACGTAACACACTGTAGGCAGCACGGTGTCAGGCACCAGTTGAGGAGTGCGTGTTATGAGCAACAAGTTTTTTGACGGCATCAAGCACGTCATCATCGAAGACGACGATCCTAAGCCGGCGGCGCCGGCGCATGCAGAGTCGCAACCCGTTCCGCAAGCAGCGCCGCCAGTGGCCGTGCCAGCTCCGAGTTATTCCGACAGCACCGCTTATCAGCCCTCGAGCACGCAGCCGATGAGTGAAGAGACCGAGCATTGCTACCAGCGGATTCTGGCGAAAACGAATTTCGATGCGACCCAGGTCGCCGCCACTATTCATAAGTATCTCGATCCGCTCTCGGCGATCCCATCGCTCGATGAGCGCACGAAGTTCAAGACTGCAGTAATTCAGGCAAAAGCGCAGGAAGGTCTGTCGCAGGAAAAAATTCTTGCCACGTTCGACGGTTTGAAAGTCGCGCTGCACAACGAGCAGGAATCGTTCGCAGCCTCGGCGGAAGCCACCAAGCAGCACGAGATCGCGGACCGGCAGAAAAAGGTGCAGGAGATCACCGACGCGATCACGCAAAAGCAGAAAGAAGTTGCGCAACTGCAGCAACGGCTGGCCGACCTGACCACCGAGTTGGTGGGAGCGCAGGGCAAGATTCAGCGCGCCGAATCGCAGTTCACCATCGCGGCCCAGCGGCGCGCTCTGGAGATCGATCAGGAGAAGGCCAAGTACGTCAGCCTTCTCCAAGGATGAGGACCTATGAGCATAACCCCTTCCACTCCTAACAATCTCGGCGATCAATTGAAGTCGTTCTGGTCTCGGCCCGAAGGCAAAACCGGAATGATTTTCATCGTGCTGGCCGCGGCCGCGGCGGTCTACGGCTGGGCCCAGATCGTGCCCTTCATCGTCTCCATGCTGGCCGACACGCTGCACATGGTTTATCTGGCGGCGATCCTAGCCGGGGTTCTGTTCGTGATTTTCAGCAGCCGCACTCATCTGCTGTTTCGTTTGCTCATGCGCTGGCTTACCGGGCTGATCATCGACATTGACCCCATCGGCATATTGAAAGATCACTTGTCGCAGATGCGGAAGCGCCGTGACGTGATGTCTCAGCAGATCGCGAACGTCAGCGGACAGATTCAGTATCTGAAAAACATCATCGACAAGAACTCCGCCCTGGCCAGCGAGAACATGCGCCTGGCCGCTCACGCCAAAAAAATCGCTACGACCACCGCCGACCAGAACGAACAACTCCGCATGGCTCTACAGATGAAGGCCAAGGCTAATCAGGCCGGCCGGCTGCAGAAATCGAATCTCAGCTACCAGCAACTGCTGAACAAGCTGCAAAACATTTACGACCTGCTCAGCAAGTGGGCCGTGCACATCGATTTCTACATCGAGGACACTGACAACGAAGTTAAGCAGGCGGAGATCGAGTACAAGACGATCAACACCGCCTTCCGCGCCTATCGCACCGCACTTGCGGTCATCAAGGGCACGGGCGACGAAAAAGAACTCTACGACCAGACCATGGAGCATCTTGCCGAAGAGGCAGGCCGCAAACTGGGCGAGATGGAAGACTTCCAGCGGTTGGCGCAGAACTTCATGGACACCATCGACCTGGAAAACGGCGCAGTCGAGACCGATGCGCTCGAAAAACTCGACGCCTACGAACAGAAGCTTCTCACTTCGGGTGCAACCGACACGGCATTCCTGCTGCCCGGCGCGACTGCTGCGCCGGTGCCGGTTCCCGTGGGAAAGAGCACGGATGCCACTACGCCGGCGCCTTCGGTGAAGAGCGCGGGTGATTACGGAGACATGTTCAAGTAACGGCTGTCGAAACGAGATTCGTTACACGCGGAGGAAACGCTAGGCATGGCACACATAAAGACTGGCCCAAAACTGATACTGATTGCTGTGATCGTCGTGGGTTTTGTGTTCGGACTCCGCAAGGCCGCGGAGCTTGGTTGGATTCCCACTCCCGGCGTCATGAAAGCGCTGGTGCCGGAGAAGGCCGCCTTGCCAGACGTGAAAGAAGCCCTGGTGCAGAACGTCGACCCCGTGGCGCTTCCGAGTTCGTCTGCGGCCAGCATCCCTGCGACTTTGATTCGCGGCGAAATCTGGGAATGGAATGCGCAGATCAACATGATTTACGCCAACGGCGGAGCCAGCACGACCAAAGGCTCGCTGATGGAGAAGCACGGCGTCAATCTTAACCTGATCCGCCAGGATGACACCGGCAAAATGCAGGAAGACCTGATCGCCTGTGCCCGCGAGATCTCCAGCGGTTCGGCGCAGTGTTCCAACGGCGCAAATTTCGTGGTCATCATGGGCGATGGTTCGGGGCAATTTCTCGCTGCCATCAATCCGCAACTGAAGAAGCTGGGCAACGAATACCAGGCCAAGGTGATTGGCGCAACCGGCTACAGCCGCGGCGAAGATTCGCTGATGGCGCCGCCGGAAGTGAAGAGCAATCCGCAAGCCGCGAAGGGATTATTGGTTGAAGGCGTGCTGCGTGATGGCGATTGGAACATCGCTCAGAAGTGGGAAGGCGATAACAGTATCAAGAACAATCCCGACGAAAAAACCTGGGACCCGGATGCCGTCAACTGGCTCAACGCCTCCGACTACAACGTGGCCGCCGCCGACTACGTTGCCGGAAAATGCGACGACCGCCAAGTCGTAAAAGATGGGCACCTCACCGGAGAGAAGAAGCATGTATGTGTCAACGCCGTTGTAACTTGGACGCCCGGCGACGTAACCATCGCCAAAGGCAAGGGCGGCTTGATCAAAGTGGTCAGCTCCAAGCAATATCGCTCGCAGATGCCGGCCGTCATTCTCGGCCCCAAGAATTTCTTCGAACGCAATCGCGCCGAGATCGAGGGCATGCTGGCCGCCACTTTCGAAGCCGGCGACCAAGTCAAAGCGTTCGATCAGGTGCTGCACAAGGCGTCGGCGATCAGCGCCAAGGTTTACAACGATCAGGATGAAGCCTACTGGTACAAGTATTACAAAGGCGTGACCGAGACCGACGCGCAAAACTTGAAAGTCGACCTCGGCGGCTCGACCGTCAACAACCTCGCCGACAACCTGATTCTGTTCGGACTGGAGCCGGGCACCAACGATAACTTCCGTTCGACCTACACCGTCTTCGGCAACATTGCGACGCAGCAATATCCCGCGCTGTTCAAGGACACGCCCATCCCGGACGTGAAAGACATTGAAGATAAGTCGTTCATCACTGGCGCGCAGGCACGCATGAGCAGCGGGGGCGCCGAGGGCGAAGCCCCGCAATACGCCGCCAACCAGAGTGGGCCGGTGGTTTCGAAGCGGTCGTACTCGATTAATTTCGACACGGGTAAGGCGACCTTCACTTCCGAGGGCGTGCGAACGATGTCGGAGTTGAAAGATTCCCTGGCGATCACGGGGCTCTTCATTCAGGTGGATGGCTACACCGACAACACGGGCAGTGAAGGGGTGAATCAGGCGTTGTCGGATGCTCGCGCCGCGGCTGTAAAGGATTGGCTGCAGAAACACGCGCCGCGAAATTTCCCCGACAACCGCTTCAAGATTGTAGGACACGGTTCGCAAAATCCGGTGGCGACCAATGACACGGCCGCAGGGAAAGCCGCGAACCGTCGAGTGGAAATTACGTTATCGGGCAGCTAGCACGTTTTCGTGGCATTCACACAAGAAAGCTTGTCATTCCGAGGAGCGCAGCGACGAGGAACCTGCTGTTTGCCGGCAGCGAGCGAGAAGCAGATTTCTCGCTTCGCTCGAAATGACACGGCGTATTACTGAAAACAGATGAATCAGGCGCTTGAAGTTCTGTCACCCAACCGGGTGATCTCGAAGCAGACGGTGCGGTGGCTGGTCGGACTCCAGCTGGTGACGCTGTTTTTCATCTGGATTTTTTCGCCCACCATCTTCCTGCCGAAGCCCAGGGAAGTTCTGCAAGCCCTGAGCGAAATGTGGAGCGAAGGGCTGGGCGGCGAACTCATCACCAGCTTTTATCTGAACCTGCAGGCCATCGCGTTCGCGACCCTGCTCTCGCTTGGGATGGCCTACCTCACGGTCATCCCTTTCTTTCGTCCAATCGTTACGCTGTTGAGCAAGCTGCGTTTCCTTTCCATGGTCGGCCTGACGTTTTTCTTTACGCTCATGGCGACCACCGGGCATGAGCTCAAACTTTACCTGCTGGTTTTTTCTGTGTCGGTGTTCTTTGTCACTGGCATGGCCGAGGTCGTCGCCAGCGTCCCTAAAGAAAAATACGATCTGGCGCGCACGCTGCGCATGGGCGAATGGCGCGTGGTTTACGAAGTGGTAATACTGGGTCAAGCGGATAAAGCCTTCGAAGTTCTCCGCCAGAATGCGGCCATGGGATGGATGATGCTCACGATGGTCGAAGGCATCTCGCGCTCTGAAGGCGGAGTCGGCGCCATGCTGCTCAATCAGAACAAACACTTCCATCTGAGCGCTGTGTTCGCGATTCAGTTAACGATTCTTGTGCTCGGTTTGGCGCAGGACTATGGCATTGGGCTGTTGCGCGAAATTTGCTGTCCTTACGCGGATCTGACGCTGGAGCGGAAATAATTCGGTCGGGAATAAGAAAACGGCATGGTTGAGTACAGCTACGGGAAAACGCTGCTGAAGGTTGACGACGTCTCGCTCGAATACGACGGCCGCCCCATCCTCAAGCACGTCAGCGCGGAGATCAAAGACATCATCTGTCCCGGCAAGGTGACGGGGCAGGTGGTGGGATTTCTCGGCCCCAGCGGCATCGGCAAGACGCAACTTTTTCGCATCATCGCCGGACTGAATAAACCGACTTCCGGCCGCGTCACCATCAACGGCCAGGACCGCCCGGTACAGCCCGGCGAAGTCGGAGTCGTCGCCCAGGACTATCCTCTGTTCGAACACCGCACGGTGATGTCGAACCTGCTGCTCGCAGCCGGTCAAAAAGAAAAAGACAACAAGGCCGCCCACGAGAAAGTCGTTCAATATCTGACCGACTTCGAACTGATCGACAAGGCGCGCCTCTATCCAGTGCAGCTCTCCGGAGGACAGCGCCAGCGCTGTGCCATCATCCAGCAAATCCTCTGCTCCGATCATTTCCTGCTGATGGACGAACCCTTCAGCGGCCTCGATCTGCTCATGCTGGAACGAACCAGCGAACTGATCCAGAAGGTCGCCAACATGGACGAACTCAACACCATCATCGTGGTCACCCACGACATCACCGCCGCCGCCGCCGTCGCCGACCACCTCTGGCTGATGGGACGCGACCACGACGCGAAAGGCAATCCGCTGCCCGGTTCACATATCGTCGAAACCTACGACTTGATCGAACGCGACCTCTGCTGGCATCCCCAGATCATCACCCAGCCCCGCTTCATGGAATTCGTCCGCGAAGTCAAAGACCGCTTCCGCAGCCTGTAGTAGGTCAGTGAGTGCATGTTACGCCAGCTATTGCCGCTCTTGCCCGAAGGTGAGAGCAATCGGACTGCCGCTACTTGCTGGCGGGCTTTCCCTTGAGCTTCTCAGAGAAGGTGAAATTCTTCAGAGCAAGTTGGTCAATGGGATACGGCCACGACTCGAAGCTGCTTAGGCCTGGTCCGACTGGCATCACGCTGGTTTTGTACAATCCGTCTCGCCTCGGAGTCTTGATGCCCGCCTCGTAGGCCAGCCAGTATTTTGTTCGATTCTGGATCGTAAATAACATCATCCCTTTTTCTTGCTTGAAGGTAAGTACGAGGTTCGCTTTCTTAGGGTCAGGCGACTCGGTGATGCTGAGGGTCGATCCGTCTACAGCCCCGGCGAGGTCCACTCCGATTTTGTCTCCTGGAGACATGAACAGAACATTGTTAACAATGCGTCCCGCTACAGAAGGTGGATCGTTTTGCTGTTGCGCCAGCGCTACACAGCAAAGACATGTAACTAGCAGCGCGATTCGAGATCTCATGGTGCCGATTCTAGCGAACCAAGCAGGGTTCGACATCCCAAATCCTCCGAACATTCCGCCCGAAGGGCCTAGTCTCCATCGGTCGCCCATTTTGTAGCAGGTATCGCTGCCCTATTCCTCGGACACCGGCGCCGACATCTCCTCCGCTGGACCGTCACCGGCCATGGCTTGGGCCATGATCAATTGCCGCGCCTCGACGCGAATCTTCGGCAACTGTACGGCGAACCACCACGCTCCCAGCACGGAAGCAAATCCACCAATCGCCACCGTCAATGGCGCATTCAGCCAGTCCGACAACGCTCCGCCAAGCAGCGCGCCGATCGGGGCCATGCCCATGAACATCATGGAATACACGGCCATGGCCCGCCCGCGCAGCACGTCCGGAACCATCACCTGGATCAGCGTGTTCGACGACGCCATTTGCAGCATGATGAAATATCCCACCGGCAGGAGCAGCAGTACCGAAAGCCAGAATGATCTCGAAAACGAAAACAGCATCAGGCTGATGCCAAATCCAGCGCAGCATACCGAGATCCACGTCCCCAGGCCTTTCACGCCCGAACGCACGGCCAGGGTCAGCGCGCCCAGCAGCGCGCCGACGCCCGCCGCGCCCATCAGGATTCCCAACCGCACGGCGCCCAGATCGTGCGACCCGATCAACGTGGCGAACTCCTGCCCGCCGTCGTGCAAGATCTTGTCGGCAAACAGCGGCATCAGGACCACGTAGGGCATACCTGACAGGCTCACCAGCCCCAGCAGGATCATCAAGGCGCGAATCGGCGCAGTGCGATTCACGAACTGGAAACCCTCGACGATGTGTTCCCACGGCGAAGTATTGGCCGAGACCCGCGCCGGCGCGTGCACGTTCATCAACAGCAAGCCAGCGATCACCGCGATGTAGCTAACACCGTTCGCGAAGAAGCACCAGCCTTCGCCCAGCCTCGCCACCAGAACTCCGGCCACTGCCGGTCCAATAACGCGCGCGCCGTTGAACATGGAAGAGTTCAGCGCGATGGCGTTCATCAAATCTTCGCGGCCCACCATGTCCACCAGGAACGACTGGCGTCCGGGGATGTCGAAGGCGTTCACGACGCCGAGCAGCGCCGCCAGCACGAAAATCATCCACACGCGATGGTCAATTGTGTGGGTGAGAGTCAGCGCCGCCAGCACGAACGCCAGCAGCATCGACGCGATCTGCGTGCCAATGACGACATGCTTGCGGTTGGTGCGATCGGCGACGATGCCGCCGAGCGGCGCAAACAGGAACACTGGAATCTGGCTGGCGAATCCAACCGCGCCAAGCTTCAAGCCCGAGCCCGTCAGCCGGTAAACGAGCCACGACTGCGCCACGGTTTGCATCCAGGTGCCGATCAGAGAAATCAGTTGTCCGCTGAAAAATAACTGGAAGTTGCGATGCCGCAACGCGCGTCCGGCAGCCTGCCAGCGCATTCTAGGGCTCTGGACAGCCGGTTCGGCGCTCGCGGATGCATTCTCTTGGGTGGGGATCTTCGACTCAGCCACGTTCACTTCTTTAGATGACGACGCATCCTCTCTCGCTCTACTATAACGCGAGCGCCGGCAGGTCTATCCCTCACCAGAAATGTCGGATTCCCGACTTTTCCACAGCCCGCGCTCACTCGACCGGTCACATCCAGTTCTTCCCATGCCGCCAAGTCCATGCCTCTGAAGGGCTTGGGGGAAGTTCCGAAAGGACCAATTTGGAACTTCTCTTATCGCCCGCCGTGAGCTAAAGTAACGCCTGCGTTTTCGGCGATTCGGCAAAGGAAGTCAAGCGCTATGACCATTCCTCCGGTTGGGATTGAACGCCGTGTCGGACAGAGGTTTCCGTACCTTCTCCCGGTGTCTCTGCGCCAGCCCGGGACCTCGATTGAAGGAGTCGGGTTCACCCAGGACCTGAGTTCGCGCGGAGTTTTCTTCTTCACCAATGCGGTGCTAACGGAAGGCTCCGAAATCGAACTTACGCTCCGCATGCCGTCGGAGATCACTCTGGGCGAAAGCATGCCGGTGCGCTGCCGCGGGCACATTTTGCGGGTGGTCCGGCCTCCAGCTTCCGATTCTTCTGCGGTGGAGCCAAAGATCGGTGTGGCCGTGCGCCTCGAAGGCTACGAATATCTTCCCGAATCGACTGGGTCTTCCGCCTCGTTCCCGCGAGTCGCAGCGCTTCACCCCCACCATGACGAAGAGCGCCCTCTGGTGCATTCTTCCACCCGCCCCGTACTGGGATAGGTCTCCCATTCGCCACAGCCGCGAAATGCTGTGAGCCCGAGCCTGTGGGTGGGCGTTTTTGGCGCCACATCGAACCAAGCAGAGTGACTAAGGGCATCGTCCCCGTGGTCGCGTTCCCGCTTCGGGGATTTTTTTCAAGCTTCCCGGCAAATATCTTTTCAACTCTTCCGTCCTGGCTTACAATGTCATCTAACAGGGGCAGGCGACCCCGGACTGTTCTACTTTTTGTGCATTTCCCCCCAGACGTTCATCACGTGGTCGCGTTGTGGAAGCTTGCGCGCAGGGCGCGCGTCGGCAGCGTTGCCTATTACCTAGGTCACTTGGCGGAAAGTAGGTTCTCTTTCTAACATGCAGACACCGAGAGAAATCAGCGAGAACCGGACTATGCATGGGATCGCCGTCGCCCTCCTGACCGAGGACCAGGATCACTTATCTGCGTTGCAAAATCGTCTGGAAGCGACGCGCCTGGGACAGGCGATATTCAGCCACGTCGGTTTCCCCGCCGGACCCACTGACGCCATCCTTCGCCAGCTTCAGGATTCGCGCGCCGAGGTGGTGATCGTCGACATCCCCACGCGGGATGCGCAGCGCGCCATCCACACCATTGAACTGATTCGCGCCACCACGCAGCAGATCGGCGTTTTTGCCAACGGCGAGATGACCAATCCCGCCAATATTGTCGCCAGCATGCGCGCCGGCGCCGGCGAGTATCTGGATAACTCCGCCGGGTCCGAACCCCTGCTCGAAGCGCTCACTCGCTTCAGTTCCTCGCGCACGCGCAGCCTCGGAGGCGCGGGCAAGGCCAAGGTCTTTACTTTTCTGAGCGCTAAGGGCGGCGCCGGCTGCACCACGGCCGCCGTAAATACCGCCGTCGCACTGCAGCAGTCGCACGGCGATGTCGTGCTCGTCGACTTTGCTCCCATCGGCCACACGTCGCTTCATCTCAACCTGCGGCCCCAGTTCGGCGTGCTTGATGCGTTGCAGAACCTGCACCGCCTCGACGTCTCCTTGCTCGATGGCCTCATGACCCCGACCAAGGAAGGCCTGCATCTTCTGGCCGGGCCGCAGCAGCCTTATCCCACCGAGCCCACGCCGGGCGAACTGGCGCGGCTGTTCGATCTGCTGGTGAATCATTACCGCTTCGTGATTGTCGACGCTTCCAGCCGTCTCGACGCCACCACCCGCCTGCTCTCCGATCTTTCCAATGCCGTGCTGGTGGTCGCGCAAACCGATGTGGTCTCGCTGTGGAGCGCCGGACGCATCCACACCTTCCTGGAGGAAGGCACTGGCCGCGACCGTCTGCGCATGGTTTTGAATCGCTACAAGAAGATTCCCGGCTTCACCGAAGAAGATGTCGAGCAGGTCACCAACTGCAAAGTTTTGTGGAAAGTTCCCAACGCTTTCCAGGCGGTCTCGCCTTCCATCGATCACGGTACGCCCGTCGTTCTGCAGGACGGCCCCGAGATCAGCCGCTCCTACCGTGCCCTGGCAGCCACCTTGGCAGAAGCCTCATCCACTTCCAATGGAAGCCCCGACCTGATCTACGGCACAGAAGGCGCACGCAAGAAAGCTCCCGGACGTCTTAGCCTCTCCCCGATCCGCGCCGGACAATAACTCAACCCGCGGGAGCCTACTTCTTCGTTGCTTTCCCTTCCATGAACGTCGACCAACTCGTTCCGTCGATCGATATTTCAAGCTTCACGGTGTAGCTCGTCGGCGACAGCACTTTCATCGTCATCTTCTTTTGGACTTCCTGCCCGCTATAGTTTTGCGTGCTCGTCCAGGTCCAGGTATCGCCGCTGACCGTGCCCTTCGAGACCTCGTGCCGTCCCTGGCTGTTGAACGAGTCGTGGGTGTACACGTTTTCGTCGGTGTCGTATCCGATGAATACAACCACCTGGCCGTCGCCACCCAATTCCGGCGGCATCTTGAAGTTCGCGTGACCTTGTACGAAGAAGTTGCCGGGCATCCACTCCAGGGTGTCGGTTGAAGTGCACTTTCCGCCGGCGCCCCACGGACCCTGGCCAATCGTCGCGTCAAGGTTCCACGTGCCCACGAAGTAATCGAGCTTCTTCACTTCCGCACCCGGCTTCTCCGCCATCTGCGCCCCGGCGGAAGCCGCAAACAACCCTAGTGTCAAAAACAGAATCATCTTCAAATTCATGTGAATGCTCCTTCGATGGAAAGCTCTTGGCAGTTGGCTGTTAGCAGAGAGCCAACGCCTAGCAGAGTTCAACTTAGCGGTTCCACAGCGCGCGGCCCAGTGCGATTCGTCAGCCGTGGGCTATGACAATTGTCAGGCTGGCGCCATCACTTACCCTTGGTCGCCTTCCCGTCCAAGACCGTCGTCCACTTCGCCCCGTCCGATGAAATTTCGTAAGTAAAGTTGTACGAGGTTGGCGACGTAATTTTCATGGTGAACCGGCCCTTTATCGTTTTGCCGCCCTCCTTCTCGTCGTTGATCCAGGTCCAGGTGTCTGCATCCACCGAGCCCTTGGAGTCGACGAACTCGCCCCAACTGTTGAATTCGCGATACGAATAGGATTTTTCGTCCGCAGAGTATCCCATGACGGAAACGTTGGTTCCGTCCCCCATCGAGGTCTTGAAGTCGGTGTGGCAGACCAGAAAAAATCCGCCTTCCATCCACTCGCACTTCTCGTTCTCCGTCACCTTCGTGCCCGGAGCCATATCGCCGCGCATCGTGCCTTCGAGCGCCCATGTGCCGGCAAAAACATCGAGCTTCTTGTGTTCCGGCCCCGGCTTCGGCATCTCCATCTGCGCCAACGCCGCCGCGGCCAGGACCAGCCATGCCGCAGAGATCATCGCCAAAGTTTTCATGGTTGTGCCTCCGAAGATTTTATTGTTGATGATGAGTGCTATTCCTACCAGTCTCCCCAATGCGAAGCCGTCATCTGCTGAAACTTCATTTTCCACGTGTCCCCCTGCTTCACCCAGACCGTGCTGAAATGCTGATAGCGCGGAGGAGGTCCCTGGTCCTGCACCGCCGGCACGCGCAGCACCACGTTGTACGTCACGATCCCGACGCCGTCGCCCGCGATTACCACTTTCATGTCGTAGGGCAGAATATCCACGCCGCCTTCGCCGAACTGGTCGAGCATGTCCTGCCGGTCATACAACTGCCCGTCGAACTGGACGAAAGAAAAATCGTCGGTGAGAGTGCGCTTCAGAAATGCCACGTCCCCCTTCTTCGCCGCCTCTACAAAACTTTTCTCGGCAGCCGTCAAGGTTTGCTCCACCGGACTCGGCGTCTTCGCAGGCGGATTCGCTTGCCCAACCCCGGCAACCGCAACGGTGCACCCCAGCAAAACCGCAAACACAACCAACCCATTTTTCATTCCCATCTCCTTACTAAGACTCTAGAAAAAGAAATTCGTCATCCCGCCAAGCGCAGCGCGGCGTGCACCAGTTCTAGTCGCCCAACCCCGGCAACCCATCCACGCTCCGCCGATTCTTCTCCTGCCGGTAAGCCGCCAACCCCTCCGGACCTTTCTTGCGCGCCCAGGAAAACAACTGCTCGCGCTCCCCTTCATACTTCATCAAGGGTACGCCGTACCCGCAAGAATCCGTAATCCGGTCGAGTTCCACAACAATAATCGACCGTGCGCTATCGTAAGCCGGAAAGTGCGGCGCGAGTTCCTCAAATCCCGCTTCGTGCGGCTCGACCACGCGCCCTCGCCCATACAGCCGAAAGATGTTAGGCGGCCCCTGGAACGCACAAAACATCAGCGCCACCCGTCCGTTCTCTTTCAAGTGCGCGATTGTTTCGACTCCGCTGCCATTGAAATCCACATAGGCGACGGTGGTCGGGTCCAGAATGCGAAACGAGTCGAGCCCCTTTGGAGACAGGTTCACGTGCCCATTAGCATCGAGCGGCGCAGAAGCCACAAAGAACACGTGTTGCTCCTGAATGAACCGCATCGCCGTATCGTCGAGTGCTGCACGAGTCCTGCCCATAACATTCCTAAAGAGACGAATCTTTTATCCTTCGGACTAATTCTCCGAACGGGACCTGCACCTGCTCGCCGGTTGCCAGATTCTTCAGCGCGAACGCGTCCGCCTTCACCTCGTTCTCGCCCACAATCAGAATGTATTTCGCTCCTGCCTTGGTCGCCGCTTCAAACGATTTCTTCAGCCGGAAGGAGTCGTCTCCGAGTTCGATCACCAGATCATGCCGCCGCAACTCCCGCGCCAGCCGCGCCGCTTCGCCGTTCAGACCCGCCATCGGAGCGACATACGCGTCTGGCTTCCGGAGCACCCCCTCGGCGGTTTCCGTCATCGACATCACCAGCCGGTCTTCGCCAATGGCAAACCCGATCCCCGGAGCGGGCGGGCCACCCAGCGCCTCCGAAAGCCCGTCATATCGACCTCCGCCCAGGATCGCGTTCTGCGCCCCCAGCGCCCCGTGCGTGAACTCAAACGCCGTGCGCGTGTAGTAGTCGAGCCCGCGCACCAGTCGGTCGTTGACGTGAAACTCGACACCAACTTTCGCTAGAATCGCCTGCACTGCCGCAAAATGCTGGCGCGAATCTTCGCCCAGAAACTGCGTGATGCGCGGCAGCGTCTCGATGATCGGCTGATCGGCCGGCACCTTGCAGTCAAACACGCGCAGCGGATTGGTCACCGCCCGCCGCTGGCAGTCGTCGCACAGCTTGTCCTTCACCGGCTCCAAAGCCTTGCGCAGCGCGTCATTGAAGGCGGCGCGGTCGGCGGGCGTGCCAACGGAATTCAACTCAAGATTCCAGCCAGTGATGCCCAGCCGATCCAGCAGCGTCGCCAGCATCTCCAATATTTCCGCGTCCCGCGCCGGAGACTCACTCCCCGCCGACGCCGGACCAATGATTTCCGCGTCGATCTGATAAAACTGCCGATACCGCCCCTTTTGCGTGCGCTCGCGCCGGAACATCGGACCGATGCAATACAGCTTGTTCAGCCCGCGCTCTCCGAGATTGTGCTGGATATAGGCGCGAACAATCCCCGCCGTCGCCTCGGGACGAAGTGTGAGCGACTGACCCTTCTCGCTCGCCGCCCGGGCCCGATCCTCCCACGTGTACATCTCCTTCGAAACGATGTCGGTCTCTTCGCCCACCCCGCGCGCGAACAATTCCGTCGCTTCGAAAATCGGCGTGCGAATTTCCTGGAAGTTGTAGGCGCGGAACACGTCCCGCACCGCCGCTTCCACAAAATTCCACAGCGCCGTATCCGGCGGCAGCAAATCCCGCGTCCCCTGCACCGCTTTGATCATGTTCCCTTTCTACTCTTTGTCATCCTGAGCGGAGCGAGCTCGAAGGAGCTCGCGCAGTCGAAGGACCCCGTGCATCTCGACATCGTCACAAACACGTCAGGGAGTTTCCTCCCCAAAATCTAGCCCGTCGCGAGCGCAGTGAGAACGCCTTGCCACACCCGCGAGGGCCCAGCCAACTCGGGGTCCTTCGACTCCGCAAGCCGGCTCGCTTCGCTCACCGTCTTACTCCGCTCAGGATGACAATTCCTATTACGCCGACAATTCTTGTTACGCCGACAATTCTTGTACGCTAAACAATCTTGTTACGGTGACAACCTTCATTGCTGGTTACACGGGACGGGCGGCTCGGTACTCGCTACTCGGCACTCGGTACTTTTCGCTCCTTCAAATACTCATCCTTATAGCCCAGATAATTCCGCGCGTACCGCATGATCGATTCCTGATCCGCCGCCTCCAGCTTCCGTCGAAACTTCCCCGGAGACCCCATCCACAACGACCCCGGCTCAACCACCGTACCCTCCGGAATCAGCGTCCCGGCCGCAATGATCGATCCCGCCCCAATCTTCGCACCGTTCAAGATAATGGAACCCATGCCGATCAAGCACCGGTCCTCAATCACACACCCATGCAACGTCACCGTATGCCCCACCGTGACGTACTCCCCCAGGTACACGCCCCACTGCTGCTTCATCCCATGCAGCACGCTGTTGTCCTGCACGTTGGAGTGGGCGCCAATGCGGATCTCATGCACGTCTCCGCGCACCACCGCGTTCATCCACACCGAGGCATGTTCGCCCAGCACCACGTCGCCAATAATCTGCGCCGAGTCGTCCACATAACACGTCGCCGGAATCACCGGCCGCACACCTTTATAAGATCGAATCATAAGTATCGAATCATATTTCGGAAGGAACTTGAAAATACCACGAGAGCCCGTCTCCGCGTAAGAGCCGCCCCCGTGGCCGGATTTCCTCTGTGCCCCCCAGTGTCCCCTGTGGTAAAGGTCTCGCCATTCCCCTTCCGGGAACCCATCTCAAAAAAGTCCCCCACATCACAAAGCTTTCCCCCGCCCGCATGCTATACAGGACTGGGTTTCCCTTTTGCCCGCGGAACAGCCTTCCGGCCGCGCCGACCAAAACGCGCCTTCCGGCACTTCTCCGCGGACTTCCCCGCCTCGCGTCCGGTAAACGCGCGTCGGCCTGTCCCCTCTGAGCTGATCTCACGAGATCACACAACGATCTCGAGATAACGATCTTGCACACGAGGCGACCTCATGTCTTCGACGCGCATTCTCTCTCTTCTGGCTCTCATCCTCTTCCTCATCATGATCCTTGCACCCACGCGCCTGGACGCGCAGGACTCGGCCTCCGGATCAATCCGCGGTACCGTGCTCGATTCTAGCGGCAGCCGGATCGCGCAAGCTTCGATTGTCGTAGTCAATCTCGCGACCGGCACGCGCTACACCGCGACCAGCGATGCCGAAGGCGGATTCGCCCTCGATCTCCCTCCCGGCGATTATTCCGCCCGCGTCGTAGCCCTGGGCATGTCCCCGCAAGTCACCCCCCAGTTGCACGTCGATGTCGGTGCTGCCGCAATCCTCGAATACCGCCTCACCGTTGCCGGCGCCCACGAAAGCGTCACGGTTTCCGGCGCGCCCGCTGTGGTTGAAACTCAACCCAGCGCCGTCTCCACGCTGCTCGACGAACGCGCTGTCAACGATTTCCCCCTGAACGGCCGCCGCTTCTCCGATCTCGCCCTGTTCTCGCCCGGCGTCACGCAGGATCCCCGCAGCCTTACTTCATCCACAAACGGTGATCTTTCTTTCGGCGGCATTCGCGGATTCCAAAATACATTCCTCGTCGACGGCGGCGACTACAACAACGCTTTCTTCGCCCAGCCTCGCGGACGCGACCGCACGCCCTATCAACTCTCGACAGAAGTCGTGCAGGAGTTCCGCGTCTCCACCAATTCCTACGGCGCCGAGCAAGGCCGCTCCGGCGGCGCGGTCGTCAACGTCGTCACAAAGTCCGGCTCCAATCATCTGCACGGCACCGGTTTTTATTATCTGCGCGACAGTTCATTTGGCGCGGCCGATCCTTTCCTCGCTTTCAAGCCGCACAACCGCCAGCAGCAAGTCGGAGGCACCATCGGCGGCCCGCTCAAGCGCAACAAAGTCTTCTTCTTCGCCGGATTCGACCAGCACTTCTTCCACTCCCCCAACGTCGTCGAATTTCTCGATGGCAGTTCGCAAGTCATTCCACAGCCTGGCATCGGCCCTTACATCCCCGGAGACTACGAAGCCTCCGATCAAGCTTTGGTGTTCGCCGCCGCGGCGCAACTGACTTCACTTGCCGGCGAATATCCAGCCGCGCAAATCGGCAATACTTCCTATGCCAAGCTCGACATCAATCTCTCGCCGCGCCATCAACTTAACTTGCGTCTGAACACCACCCGGTATTGGGGAGCCAACAACGTATTCCTCGATCCCGCCAGCCCGGTCACCTACGACTCCATCAGCGACAATGGTCAGGAACTCGTCTCCACCGAGACCGGCTCGCTTTCACTCACGTCAAGCTTCACGCCGCGCTGGATGAGCCATCTCCGCGCCCAGTTTTCCCGCGATCTGCAGCAGTCTTACAGCAACACCAGCGACGTCCTGATAAAAATCCCCAACATCATCGACGGCATCGGACGCTCCAACCTGCTCCCGCGGCAGACTCGCGAGCACCGCCTGCACCTCGCCGAAACCATCAGCCACGAAGGCAGCCGCAATTCCTGGAAGTTCGGCGGCGACGGCCTGCTCACCTGGATCTACGACTTCTTCCCCAGCCAGCAGAGCGGCGAATATCTTTTCTATCCCATCAAGGTCGATCCGTTCACCTTCGAACCCATGGAGGCCGGACTCTACCTCACCCCCCTGCGCGCCTACGCTCACGAGGTCCCGCATTATTATCTGCAAAACTTCGGCAGCGCCGCGTCGAACCCCAATACCAACGAATATGCCGCTTTCGCCCAGGACACAATCCGCGTCACCGATCGCCTAGCCCTGAATCTCGGCGTGCGCTGGGACCTGCAAACTTTTACGACTGCTGGACTGCTCTCCAACCCGCTGTTCCCACCCTCCGGCAAAGTTCCTTTCCAGCCCTACAACTTCGCCCCGCGCGCCGGATTCGCCTACTCCTTCGGCAAAACTCGCCCGCTCGTCGTGCGCGCCGGATACGGCATCTTCTTCGTCCGCATTCCCCAGATTTATAATTCCGTCATCCAGACTGACAACGGTATCACCGACTCGAGCCTCTTCCTCAACAACACGAACTACTACGACCACCAGGTTTTCCCCAGCTATCCCAACGCGCTGGTGAGTTGTCCGCTCAACTCCCAGACCTGCGCGCTTCCCGCTGGATTCACCCAAGGCGTCACCAACAACCTCTCCGCCTTCGCCCCCAACTTCGTGACTCCGCGCGTGCAGCAAGCCAACCTCACGCTGGAAAAAGAAGTGGCGGCGCAAACCACAATGTCGTTGTCGTTGCTCACAGTTCGCGGCGAACACCTCATCCGTGCCCTCGATGTGAACCTTCCGCAACCAACCGCGCTGAACTATCCCATCTTCGACTCCACCGGATCCATCTTCCAGGGCGGCTTCTACACCGTCGACTCCTTCGCCACCTGGCAGTTCACGCAGTCGCTGACCTGCCCATTTCCACCCTGCATCAATCCGCTGGGCCGGCCCATCGCGCAACTCGGCGCCATCAACGAATTTCAGAGCGCCGCTTCCAGCTATTACAACGGAGCTACACTCTCCCTCAATCGCCGCGTAACCCGCGGCACCTACCTGCGCATCTCATTCACCTACGCCCACGCTATTGACGACGGCCAGGACGCTCTCGTGGCCGGACAGCCCGCCACCGTGCAGAATTCCTATGTTCCCAGTGCCGAGCGTGGGCCCAGCGTGACCGACCAGCGCGATCGCCTGGTTGCCGCTTTTTCAACCGAGCCGCACCCGTTTCATCGCGGCCACGAACTTCTCGGCCACATCTTTAATGACTTCAAAATTTCCACGGTCGTCAACTACGGCAGCGGACGCCCCTTCAGCGCCACCGTTACCGGCGATCCCAACCAGGACGGAAACGACCTCAACGACCGTCTCCCCGGCTACACCCGCAACGCCTTCACCGGCCCCGACTACTTCACCGCCGACCTCCGCCTCACGCGAACCGTGCGCCTCCACGAACGCTATAAACTGAACTTCGTCGCCGAATCCTTCAACCTGCTCAACCGCGACAACCAGCGCGTCTCCATTACATCCAACGGCCTCGTCTCTTCAGCGTCAACCTTCGTGCAAAGTTCCGTCACCACCACCATCGCTCCTTATCCCGGCTACTACGAGTTACCCAGCAACTTCACCAAACCCAACGCCGCCTACGCCCCGAGGCAAGTTCAGTTGGCGCTGAAATTTATCTTCTGACAGCCGCAGCCAACGGAGAAGTCTGGATGATATTTTGAAATTGTCATCCCGACCGAAGCTTCTCGCTCCCGAAGGGAACGAGAAGCGCAGTGGAGGGATCTGCTGTTTTCCGCCGCTACGAACAGGTTAGAAGCTCGATTAGCTTCCGCCGATTTGACCGCCCCCTTGCCCACATCTAGAATCGCCTGACAACAGCGGGGTTCTCATGAAACGTCTTGCCTGGTTGCTGCTCTTTTCCCTCCTCTGCACCTCAGTCGCCTTCGCCGACGACGATCAAGACAAAGACCACCATCACCACGAAGATCTCACCGAGACTCAACTCGGCACGGTCCATTTTCCCATTTCCTGCGCCGCGCCCGTGCAACAGCCCTTCACCCGCGGAGTCGCACTGCTGCATTCGTTCTGGTACGAAGAAGCCGAAAAAGAATTTCTCGATATCGCCAAAGACGATCCGCGCTGCGCCATGGCCCATTGGGGAATCGCGATGAGTATTTGGCATCAGTTGTGGAATGAGCCCGACGCCACCGCGATCGCTCGCGGCCTGAACGAGGCGAACACGGCAAGGAAGTTGTCCGCGAAGGCTACGCCGCGCGAGACTGCCTACATCGCCGCCATCACTTCCTTTTACAGCGACTCCGAGAAGTCCGACCACGCCGCCCGCGCCAAGGCCTATTCCGACGCGATGAAGAGGGTCTACGCAGCCTATCCCGACGATCACGAAGCTGCGGTGTTTTACGCACTCTCGCTGCTGGCCTCCGAGCCGCACGCAGACGCAACCTTCACCAATCGCAAACAAGCCGCCGCGATTCTCGAGAAGCTCTTCGCTACCGAACCCGACCATCCCGGAGTCGCCCACTACCTGATCCACGCCTACGACAAGCCGCAACTGGCGCAGCTGGGCATTCCCGCCGCGCGCCGCTATGCGCAGGTCGCGCCCGCCGCTCCCCACGCTCTGCACATGCCCTCGCACATTTTCGCCCGCGTCGGCCTCTGGCAGGACGACATCAACTCCAACCTCGCCTCCGTCGCCGCCACGCGAAAGACCGCCGCCATGGGCATGGGCGGCGAAGGTCACCAGTTCCACGCCATGGATTTTCTCGTCTACGCCTACCTGCAAAGCGGACGCGAAGCCGACGCTGCCAAAGTGATCGACGAAATCAGAATCATGCCGAAGATGGAGTCGATGTACGGCCACGACTTCGATCCGCAAACCAACGCCCTCAGCGCTTTCCCTGCGATGTACGATCTCGAGCTGCGCCACTGGTCGGAGGCAGCCGCTCTGAATCCAGTTCCCGGCGCTCTCGACGGCGATCTCGAGATCACTTACTGGGCGAGCACCATCGGCGCCGCCCGCGGTGGCGACCTCACGCAGGCGCACAAAAATCTGCGCGAGATCGAGAGTTTGCGTCAGAAGGCGCTGGCGGACAAGAAAGCCGACTTGGCGGAAACCTGGCTGCAGGACTATCACGAAGCCGAAGCCTGGATTCTGCACGCCGAAGGCGAAGACGACAAAGCGACCGCCATGTTGCGCACCATCGCCGACAGGAACGACAAGCTCGGCGACGAGCCCGAAAGCATCCCCGCCCGTGAAATGCTGGCCGACTTGCTGCTCGAAGCCAAGCATCCGCAGCAAGCGCTAGCCGAATATCAGACTGACCTGAGGCTAAATCCCAACCGCTTCAACGGCCTCTACGGCGCAGCCCGCGCCGCCGAAGCCGCCGGCCGGCAAAGCGACGCCAACGAGTACTACGCGCTCCTGGTGAAAGTGTGCGACGGTTCCAGTTCGACGCGACCAGAGCTGAGTCACGCGAGGGAGTTGCTGGCGAAGAAGTAATTTGTTTCTGTGTCGCCACAGAAAACTGTCATCCTGAGCGGAGGAATTGCTTCGCGAATGCGAAGCAATTCCGCAGTCGAAGGATCCCTATTCCTCTTCGATCACCTTGCGCCCGCCGGACATTTCCAACACGAACGACATTCAGCGAAGCAAGGTCATCTTGACAATTAGAGCGCCCGTTAACAGCACACATCCGAGGAGCGCGTTGTATTCCCGATGCTTCAGATAGAGATCGAAGGAAAATCCTCCGGTCGAATCTCCCGAACCTGGACGAATGCGCGGCAACATCCGCGGCACGCGCCGCGCGTATTCCTCGAACTCAGGAAACTTCTGCCGCAGAAACGCCTCTTCATCGCGAATCACCGGAAGATAAATCGCAAAGAACATCGCCACTAAAACCACGCCCACCCACCAACTGCGCGCTGCCACCGCAAACCCCACGCCCATCAGCAACGATCCGAGGTAGAGCGGATTCCGCGTATACGCATAAGGCCCCGAAGTCGCGAGCGCCTCATTCTTGCGCACATGTCCGGACGCGAGCGCGCGAATCAAAAGCCCTGGCACAATCACAGCCGTGCCGATAGCGAGGAAGCGCCACGTGGGCCGTGCCAGCCAGAAATACAGAACGGCAAACGCAAATCCGAGGGGCACCCGGATGCGGCGCGCGATCTTTGCCCATTGCATCCGCGACCCCTCAGCCATGAGTACCTTTCGTGTGGGGCAGACATTTCGGTCCACGATTGTTGTCGCCGGCCAGCAAGCGGCAGGCCGCGTCCACGACAGAATCGATTGTTATCTGCAGCATCGCATCATCAGGCTGCATGTTGCGCGCGTGCGTGGTCGGGCTCGCCGGGTTGCGGAGCACGATGCTCCGGGTTCCGTAAGGCCCGTTGCGCGCGGGATCCGTCGGTCCGAAAATCGCCACGACCGGAACCCGCAGTGCCGCTGCCAAGTGCATCGGCCCCGTATCTCCTCCGATGAACAATCGAGCCCGCCGCGTCAACGCAATCAACTCGCTGATTGAACACTCGATCAGCGTCGCCGTGCCTTCACTCGCGGCCGCAGCCTCGCTCGCCAGCTTTTCTTCGCCGGGACCGTAGTTCACGATCGCGTGCAGTCCGTCCGCTGCCAAAGCTCGAGCCACGCGACCGTAACGCTCCGCCGGCCAACGCTTCGCTCCCCAACCCGCCCCCGGATTCAGAATCGCAAATTCGCCGGTTCGCAGTTCTGCCAACTGCTGCTCAATTCTCCGTTCGGCAGCGACATCACGAGGAAGCTCCACGGCCGGCACCCGCATCTTTTTCTGAGCAACCACCTCTGCCATTGAAAGATTCTGCTCGACCACGTTCGCGCCGCGGGTGATGGCCCGCCGCGTGTACCACAAACTGGCCGGCGACTCGCGCGGCTCTGCGGCGCCATAGACTTCGCGCGCACCTGACAACCGTGCCAGCACCGCCGACCGAATCGCTCCTTGCAGATCGACCGCAACGTCGTAGCGTGCTCCGCGAACATCGTTCCAGGTTTTTGCGATCTGCTGCATAGTCGGAATCGTGAATAACGATTTCCTCCAACTCCTCAAGGTAAGCGGATGAATCCAATCGACCAGTGGCCGCTGCACCGATCGCGGTCCCCGCCGCGACGTTCCGGGCGCGCACAAAAGTTCGGCCCAGCGTTCTTCGATCACCCAGCCGATCATTGAGTCGGGAAAAGCGTCGCGCAGAGCCTGAGCCGCAGGCAAAGTGTGGATCACGTCTCCCATCGCGCTCAAACGCACGATGAGTAGGCGCTCGATGTTTCCACTGCCATCCATCGCCACAATCAAGATTTCCTCGGCGAGAGGCGCGAGCGAATGATCTCGCTGGTGGAATGATTCTTCGGATCGCCGACAATCTCGATGCGCCCGCCATACTCCACAACCGCGTCGCGCTCCGGAACAGAGTCCGCCGTGTAGTCGGTGCCCTTGGCCTGAACGTCCGGATGAATCTCGCGGATGATCGCCCGCACATCGAGCTCAGGAAAAATCACGACCGCATCCACATCGGCCAGCGCAGCCACAATTTCAGCCCGTTCTTCAGCGGGCATGACGGGCCGTCCTTCGCCTTTGAGCGCGCGAACCGATTCGTCAGAATTAATGGCGACGACTAAACGGCCGCCCAGCGCCTTCGCACCGCGCAAATACCGCACGTGCCCCACGTGCAGCAGATCAAAGTTCCCGTTGGCGAGCGTGATCCTCTCGCCGGCGCGCCGCCATTCCTCCACGCGCTGGCGGAGTTCTTTGCGGCTCAGGATTTTGTTGGCGGCATTCAATTGTGTACGTTTAATGTCGCAGTGCTAAAGTTTTCTTGTTCAATGCGTCCGCGTTGCCGGCGGCGTCTGTTCAATGGCGTCCACCAGTTCTTCCCTCGAAACCGTTGCCGTACCGCGTTTCATCACGACGATCCCGCCGGCATAGTTGGCGAGTTGCGCCGCTTCTTCCGTCGTCGCTCCGGCGGCCAACGCGACCGTAAACGCCGCGATCACGGTGTCGCCCGCACCGGTCACGTCCGCCACCTGGTCGGAGCCGAAGATCGGGATGTCGACCGGCTTGTGCTTGTGATCGAAAGCTACCATGCCATCACGCCCGCGAGTGATCACCAGAGACTGCAACTTCATGCGTGCAATCACCTGTTCTCCAGCGGCGATGACGTTGCTCCAGTCCTGCCCGATGCGAACGCCCAGCGCCTCCTCGACTTCCGGTTCATTCGGCGTCGCCGCCGTGACACCGGAATACTGCATCAACCGATAGCGCGAATCGACGACAATCGGCACTGCTCCCAGTTTGCCCCTCTCCTGCAAGGCGTCCACGATTGCGGGAGTGGCCGCGCCATACCCATAATCAGAAACGAGCAGCGCATCGGAGGCGTGCGCGTAATTCCTCGCCGCCAGATATAACTCGCGAGTCAGGTGAGCGTTGGGCGCTTCCTGCGGTTCGCGGTCGATGCGTACCACCTGCTGGCGCGCGGTATGCGTCATGCCGGCCAGAATGCGCGTTTTGGTGACCGTGGTGTAGCTTTTGTCCTTGAGCACGCCGCTGACCGCGATTCGTTTGTGGCGAAAATATTTCAGCAGCATGCGGCCCGGTTCATCATCTCCCACAATGCCGACGGGAAGAACATTCACGCCCAGCTCCGCGAGATTATTCGCGGCGTTGGCTGCGCCGCCGGGCACGACCGTGCGCTCGCGGTGCTTAAGGATCAGGACCGGCGCCTCGCGCGACACGCGGGAAATCTCGCCGAACACAAACTCGTCGGCCACCAGGTCGCCCAGCACAGTCACGGTTATTTTGGGAAAGGCTTCGACAATCTTCTTAAGACGGTCCGCCTCTTTGGGATGTTTGATCATGAGTGTGAAACCGCAGCGCCCTTACCAAGGGACGATTCTCTCATGCTCGGCACTTTCGTTCTTCGATCTTGTGCAGCATGGTATCGACTGCGTTAGCTGCATCCGAAAGTTCCATTTTCACGGGCACGACGGCTAGCGGCACGAGAGCGGAGAGATGGAGCCCCAGGTTCACAGCGTCTTTTTCAGTGGTGACGAAGCCGCCGGCCTCGCTCCGCTGCTTGAGTTCTAACAACTCACGGACATCTTTCTCGCTGTACGCATGATGGTCGCGGTAGAAGGCCTCGGCGACCGGGTCGAGGTTTGCCGCGCGCAGTTGCAGAACAAAGTTCTGCGGGCGGGCGATTCCGCAGAAAACCACCGGCCGCCGCGGAACGCTTTCTGGCGGAGCCGGCAGCACAATTCCGCGGCGCGAGCGCCAGATCAGTTTTCCTTCGACAGGGAACGAGTGCGCAGATGCGCCGCTGGCCAGCACAACAGCATCGGCGCGCCGCAGCGAACTCAACCCTTCACGGAGCCGCCCCGCCGGCAGCAATCGGTCGGTCGCGTCCTGTGGCGTCACTAGAACGATATTGAAATCGCGAGCCAACGCCCGGTGCTGAAAGCCGTCGTCGAGCACATGAAGTTGGGGACCGAATCTCGCTTCGGCAAAGCGGCCTGCGTCGTAGCGATCCTCTCCCACGATCACCGGCACTTGCAGCTTGCGCGCGATCAACAGCGGCTCGTCGCCAAAATCCTGCGGCAGACCCGCGGGATCAACCAGCAGCACGCCGCTCGACTTGCGCCCGTAACCCCGCGACAACACATCGAACTTGATTCCGCGAGCCTTGAGCAACTCGCCGAGCAGCATCACGAAAGGCGTCTTGCCCGACCCACCTGCGGAAAGGTTGCCGACACTGACCACGCCGCCCTGCAGGCGCCGCGCACTGAGGACTCCGCGGTCGTACAGCGCATTGCGCGCAACGACGATGCCACCGTAGATGGCTGAGAGGGGATTCAATCGGTGTGCGCAGCCTTCGACTGAGCGCCGAGTGGATCGCGATGCTCCGTCACTAATGTCTTCAGGGCTGTCATCGTTCGCTGCGTCGCGCCCGCCTGGGACCGCATGGTCTGTTCCGCGCGGCGCCCGAGAGCCTGACGTTCGGAATCGTCCGCGAGTAATTGCATCAGGGTCAAAGGCAACTCTGCCAAGGTCGCGATCCGCACGGCATCGTGATTTTGAAAAAGCGCCACAATGTCACGAAAGTTTTCCGTATGGTTCCCGGTCACGATGGCCACGCCGTGCTGAGCAGGCTCAATAATATTGTGTCCGCCGCGCGGCACCAGGCTTCCTCCGACGAATGCGACGTCGGCCAACGCATACAGCGCGGCGAGTTCTCCGATGGTATCCACCAGCAACACCGCTCCCGCGAGCGGCTCTCCCTGCCACTGCGAACGCCGGAACGACCGAATGCCCAACTGCTGAATTAAGATCGCGACATCGTCGAAGCGCTCGGGATGCCGTGGCGCCAGAATCATCACTGCGCGCGGATGTCCGACGCGTAAATGTTCAAACGCTTTCAGCAGCGGCGGTTCCTCGCCGTCGACCGTGCTGCCGCAAACCAGCACCGGCCCGGCGCCTTCTGCCGCCAATGACCTGCGCAGGCTTTCCACAATCGGCGAAGGCGTCGGCAGGCTTACATCGAACTTGAGATTTCCCGTGACCTGAATGCGTGCGGCTTCAGCTCCGATTGATTGCAGCCTCGCGCTATCCTCCGCGGTCTGCGCCAGAAACAAGTCGACGTGCACCAGCATCCTCCGCAGCGCCCAGCGAAATCGGCGATAGCTCGGCCACGACCGGTCGGAGAGGCGAGCGTTCACCACCGCAATCCGCGCGCCACCAGCGTCCGCCAGGTTCAGAAAGTTTGGCCAGAATTCGGTTTCCGCGAGCACGATCAGTTCCGGCTGCAAAGCGCGCAGATAGGGCCGGATCGCGAAGGCAAAGTCCATCGGAAAGTAAAATACGTTCTCTTCTCCGAAGCGTTTGCGGGCGAGATCCTGGCCGGTATCGGTCGTGGTCGAGACCAGTACCCGATGCTGGGGGAAATTCTGCCGCATCTGCGCGACCAATCCGCTAACCGCGAGCACTTCGCCGACGGAAACGGCATGAACCCAGATGACCCGCCCCGGGCGCTCACCAGCGCCACTCGCCAGACGCACGGGAACTTTACCCATACGTTCGGCTAATCCGCTGCGGTACTTGCCGTGGCGCAGAATCTGATAGAGCCAATAAGGCAGGCTGAGCAGCATTCCCACCGCCAGCACCAGACTGTAGAGAAAATAGCTCAAGCTGAGACATTCTAAACTGCCTCACCTGAGGGCGCGCTCCGCTTCTATAATTAGAGACATGCGGCGACTCTCCTTAACATTCCATGGTTCGGCTTTCCTTGCGGCTGGATTTCTTCTGCCGGTCATGCTGGCGGCCAAGAACTTCGTGAAACCGGTCGCGAAAGCCGCCATTAACTATCCAGCGCACGATTTCCATCGCGATGAGAAAACCGCCATCGCCGCCGATCCCTACGACACTCCGGAAAAGGCCAAAATATTTTCAGTGGATTTCGCGGCGCACGGTTTCCTGCCCGTTTTCTTCATCGTGACCAACGACGGCGAACAGCCCGTTTCTATCGCCAACATGGAAATTAAACTGATCACCGTCAATCACTCCAAGCTCTCACCCATTACTCAGGAAGACTTATATCGACGGCTCTCCAATCCGCAGGCCAGTACGCGACCAAGTCCGATTCCTCTGCCGCACAAAGTAAAGACCGGAATCAGCAAGAAAGAAATGGACGAGATCGAATCCTCTCAGTTCGAGGCCCGGGCGGTTGAACCGCACACCACACAATCGGGATTCTTGTTTTTCGATGTGGGTGGTATTACCGCGCCGCTGGCGGGCGCGAACATCGACATCACAGGCGTCTCCGACGCCAAAGGGAACGAACTCCTTTACTTTGAAATCCCGGTGGACAAGTATTTGAACGCGCCGCAGAATCCGAACTAGCAGGACCTCCCCCACACCGACCTTTATAATCACTGCCTATGGTCACCACGCCGGCCGATTCCATTGCCGCCCACGCTAAGTATGAGCCGGTCATCGGCCTCGAAGTCCATGTTCAGCTACTGACGACAACCAAGATTTTCTGTTCGTGCTCGACGCGATTTGGCGCGCCGCCCAACACCAACGTCTGCCCGGTATGCCTCGGGATGCCCGGCGCGCTGCCCGTGCTCAACAAGAAAGTCGTCGAGTTCGCCACGCTGGCGGCGATGGCGCTGCAGTGCCGCGTCAACGAGACTTCGATTTTTGCGCGTAAGAATTATTTCTATCCCGACCTGCCCAAGGGATACCAGATTTCGCAGTATGACAAGCCGCTGGCCGAACACGGCTGCATAGAAATCCCCGCATCGAAAACCGCGGCCGGAAACCAGTCTCTGAGAACTGAGAACCGAGAACTGAGAACTAAAAGAATTGGCATCACTCGCGTACATCTCGAAGAAGACGCCGGCAAGAGCCTCCACGAAGGCTTTCCTGACTCCGAGGAGAAAACCGCCATCGACCTGAACCGAACGGGGGTTCCGCTGATTGAAATCGTCAGCGAGCCCGACCTCGCCACGCCCGATGAAGCTTACGAATACTTGACCCGGCTGAAAGAGATCATCCTCTACACCGGGGTCAGCGACTGCAACATGGAGGAGGGCTCGTTGCGCTGCGATGCCAACGTCAGCGTGCGGCCCCGTGGGCAGAAGGAATTCGGCACTAAAGCCGAAATCAAGAACGTGAATTCCTTCCGCTTCATTCGTGAAGCGCTGGAATACGAAATCGGCCGGCAGATCGACGTCATCGAGTCCGGCGGCAGGATCAAGCAAGAGACGCGCCTCTACAACGCGAACGAGGGTAAGACCTACAGCATGCGCTCGAAAGAGCAGGCGCACGATTACCGCTACTTCCCCGAGCCGGATCTGCTTCCGCTGGTGGTCGACGAAAAGTGGAAGGCCGAAATCGCGCGCGCTTTGCCGGAACTGCCCGATGCCCGCCGCGCCCGCATGGTGAAGGATTACGGTATCACCGAATATGATTCGCAGGTGCTGACGTCTCCAAAATCGCTCGCCGATCAGTTCGAAGAAGCTGCGAAGGCCGCGAAAAATCCCAAGCGCGTGGCCAACCTGGTGCAGAGCGAGTTGATGGGCCGCCTGAAGGCCAAGGGGATCGCGATCGAGCAATCTCCGATTTCGATGCGAGGAGTGGCGGCCTCGGCCGATCTGGTTGAAGCCGGAACAATCTCCGGAAAGATGCTCAAGGATCTCTACGATCTCAGCTTCGAGCGCGGCAAAGATTTTCCTTCGGTCTATGAAGAAGAAGGCCGCCCGCAGCAGTCCACCGACACCTCGGCGCTGGAGAAGATCATCGACGAGATTCTCGCGGCCAATCCTAAACAATTTGAACAGTACCGCGCCGGAAAAACCACCATGCTCGGGTTTTTCGTCGGCCAGGTGATGAAGGCCTCCAAGGGCCAGGCCAGCCCGCAACTGGTGAATGAGTTGCTGGCGAAGAAGCTCCAATAGCCTCCCCTCAGGACATCACTTTAGTCATCTAATCTCTGGCTCGATCGCGCCGTAGGATGACAGTGGGCCCGCCTGTCTGAGGCCGGCCGTCGCGAGGCGCTATGAAGAAATTCAAACTCGACCGCATCATCAGCATTGCCACGTTGCTGGCATCGTTGGTGGCCATTGTTCTGGTTCTGAAGAAACCTGCGCCAGTCGCGCCGTCGCAGGCTCCCGCTGCCATTGCGGAACACGCTCAGGCGTTCGATCAGAAGATGGCCGAGTTCCAGCAGGCGACGCAGCAATCGTCCGCGAGCACTTCCTCTGATTCTTCATCCCCTGCAGGACAGGGCGCGTCGGTGAATCCCAAGGCTGAGGTACGGATTAATTCCGACGAGATCGGCGCCGTGCTGGCACAGTCGTTAGGCACTGCGTCCGGAACCTCCAGCCTGTCTCCAGACTCCAACCTCGGCGGCGCTGCGCCCACCATCAAAGATCAGCAGGTGAGTTTCGACGGCGACCTCGTGCATGGTCAGTTCCTCACAGAAATCGCCGGCAAAGATGTTTGGATCACGGTCTCCGGTCACATCGGCGAAAAAGATGGCTATGCCACGTTCGATCCCACAGATTTCAAGGTGGGTGATCTGAGCGTTCCCGTTGCGCTGGTAAATCCAGCACTGCAAAAAAAGCTGGCTGAAGAACGCGACCGGCTGAAGCTTCCAGACAACGTGGGCGCCATGAAAATCGAGAACGGCGAACTGGTGATGCAGCAGAAATAGATCGCTGATTGGGGGCCCGGATATGAAGGGCCTGGGTAAGGACTGAAACTCGCGGGTTACAAGCGATTTTCAGCCGCCACCTTCGCATACCACCGTCCTGAATCTTTGATCGTCCGTTGCTGCGTCTTGAAATCCACGTAGGCAAGCCCGAAGCGCTGGCTGTAGCCTTCCGTCCACTCGAAGTTATCCAGCAGACTCCACGCGTGATACCCGCGAACATCGGCGCCCTCGGCGATGGCGCGCCCCAGCGCCGCGAGATACTCGCGGTGATATTCAATTCGCCGGCTGTCGCGAATCACGCCGCTCGCGTCCGGCCCGTCGTTATAAGAACATCCGCTCTCGGTAATTTCGATCACCGGCCGGTTGTAATCGCGTGTGAGGCGCATCACCATGTCATAGAGAGCTTTCGGCCAGACCTCCCAGCCGATGTCGGTCTTCGGACCCTGTAGTCCGCCTTCCATCTTCACTGGGAAGAGCCAATCCTGTGCGTGGGCCACGCGCTCCATCGCGCCTGGCGCCGAGGCAATCGTCCGGTAATAAAGATTGATGCCGATGAAATCCAGCGGCGCCCGGATCCTCTCCATGTCACCGGACTTGATCCTCATCGCAGTCTCGGGAAGAAAGGTCAACGCGTCGGGATAACTCCCGCGCAGCGCCGGTTCCAGAAACCAGATGTTGGTGATGGCGTGTGCGCGTGCGGCCGCGAGCTTGTCCGCAGCCGAATCGGTTGCTGGCTCGCTGGGCGACATGCTGAATGCCGAGCCCACGCGCGCGGCCGGTCGAACCGCTTTCAATGCGCGGAACCCTGCACCCTGCGCCAGGTTGACCACGTGCGTGGCCCGCAGAAAGTCGAGCAGGCTCTGCCGGCCGGGCGCATGCGTGCCCTCAAGATAACCCAGGTCAACGAACGCAGCTGGCTCGTTGACCAACATCCAGTCGGAGACCCGATCGCCGAGAGCGCGCGCGACCAACTGCACATAATCCGCAAACCGATCCGCGGTATCGCGATTGGGCCATCCTCCGGCATCTTCGAGCGCCTGCGGCAGATCCCAGTGAAAGAGCGTCACCAACGGCCGGATGCGGGCCTCGAGCAGCGTGTCCACCAATCGACTGTAATAATCGACGCCCTTCGCATTCGCCGCACCCGATCCCGCAGGTTGTATGCGCGGCCACGCAATCGAAAACCGGTAGCTGTTCAGGTTCATCGCTCGCATCAGGTCGATGTCTTCGCGCCAGCGATGATACGAATCGCAAGCCGCGTCGCCGGTATCACGATTCTTGATTTTTCCCGGAGCATGCGCGAACCGGTCCCAAATGGATTCGCCCTTGCCGTCTTCGTTCCACGCGCCTTCGATCTGGTAGGCAGCGGTGGCTGTCCCCCAGAAAAATCCCTTGGGAAATGCGACTGCGGAAGAGGTATCGAAGAGTTGAACCGGAGCGCTCGCCCGAGTGGTTGTGATCGCTTTGGAAGATCCGCTGCACGCCGAGAAAGCAGCCGGCAGCCCGGCAGCTGCGCCAGCCCCGAGCATCGATTGCACAAACTTGCGGCGTGTCAGGCGCAACTAGACTGGATCTCCTCGGAAAATTGCGGTTGCCGAAATGCCCCCGGCGGCTCTTATTCTCCCACAGACCCGCTCAGAACCGCAGGGCACGAATCGAAAGTCTAGAATATTGTTGACCCTTACCTAACGTCAGACCTTAAAACCTTGATAAGGGGAGCCGTGAACCAGACCTACCTGCCTCACGAGTTCGCGAAGCGCGCCGGAGTGACCATCCGCGCCCTGCATCACTACGACCGGCTCGGACTGCTCAAGCCCAGTGGTCGTACTGCCGCAGGGTATCGGGTGTACTCCGACCGCGACTTCGCGCGCCTGGAACAGATCGTGGCGTTGAAGTTCATCGGATTTCCCCTATTCCAAATCCGGGAACTCCTTCATCGCAAGGACCCCGATTTATCCGCCGCGCTTCGTCAGCAACGCCAGATCCTGGCCGAGAAGCGGGACCATCTCGACCGCGCGGTGCAGGCGATCGAGCGAGCGGAAAAAATCGTGGCCGCCGGTGGGGATCCCGATTGGGAGCCATTCCGCAAGGTTATTGAGGTCATTCAAATGCAAACCAGAAAAGACTGGATGAAAAAGTATTACACCGAGGAACAACTCGCGAACCTGCGCCAGCGCTGGTCGCCGGAAGTACAGGCGGAGTCGGAACGGGGTTGGGCCGCGTTGGCTCAAGACACCGAGGCCGCCATCGCGAGTGGAGCCGGCCCGGCCAGCGCCATCGGCCTGGAATTGGCCTCCCGGAGGCAACAACTGCTTAAGCTGTTCACCGGCGGCGACCCCGGCATCGAGCAGAATCTCCAAAACCTCTATGCCGACAAATCGAACTGGCCTTCGAGCTTCAAGAAGCCCTACAGCGACGCCGTCGACATGTTCCTCTGTCAGGCCGCTGAAGCGCTTGCAAGAACCCAGTCACACTGATACTGGAATAACAAACGATGAGAACTCAAGGCGCGCTTTCTCCGCGCCTTGAGTTCTTATTCGGGGTGCAAACTGTCGTACATCTTCCACAGCTTGTCCTGGGTGGGGCGATAAATCACCCAGCCGCTGCCGCCATCCGCAACTTCGCGGAACAGCAACTCACCGCGGCCGTCGCCGTCTGCGTCCACTGCGTCAATCAATTCGAGGCGCGGCGTGAGGTCGAGATGATATCTGTCCGTCACTCCCACGTAGACGCTGTGCAAGTTGTTGTAGATATCCGGATACGCCACTAACAAAATTGAATACTGTATATCGGAATCCGCAGCGGCATAAGGAGTGCCTGCGGGCGGCGGGGGCATGTGCGCGTCGGCGCTGAACACCAGGACGGGCTGATTCGTGGTCCACACGTCGAATGCTTTCATCTGCACGTTCTCGAGAATTGGATCCTTTCCCTTTGCGGCCGGAGCGCGCTTCGCAGACTGCGGGCCCGCCGGCTTCGACGTGGGCGTGGGCGTGATCCTTGCCTTGGCTCGCGCCTCCACATAGGCGCGAACCTGTTGCTTGGCCAGCGTCACCATCTGCGCCCGGCGTTCTCCTTCTTCATCCTTGAGCCACTCGAAGGCGAACGACCGTAGCGGTGGGCCCGTCGCATCAGAAATTGCAGGGACAATCTCGACCGGCCCTTTGTCTGCGGCAGGCTCCGCAGTCTTTGCGGCATTTGCGGGCGACGCAGCGGGAGCCACTGCGCCCGGCTTGCTGTAGCCCGGCACTACATCGTCGGGCAACGGCTCCACGGGCTTACCGCGCCGGAGCATCGGACGATTGGCCTCGGTGGCTCCGCTGTCGGATGCCGGCACGTTAGCGTGCTCCTCCGGCTTCGCATCGCTAGGTTTCGCGTCGCTCGGTTTAGCATCGCCCGGCTTCGTATCGCTCGGTTTCGAACTGTCGGGTTTTGAGTCAGCTGGCTTCTTGGGCGCAGTTGAATCTGACCCTGTCTGACTCTGGCCCGTCTGAGTCGAACCTGGCTGCGAGCTCGATGCGGGCGGCGAAACGCCTTTCGTCAATCGCGGCGGTTCGTCCCCCGAGGCGGACGGCGTACTCGATTGTGGAGGGGTCGAAGAGGGCGCGGCAGCAGGAGCTGGCTGCGCTACCTTCGCAGGATCGCGCGTCAACCGCGGTGGCTCGTCCCCCGGATCGATTCCCGCCGGAACGCTCTCCGCCTTCAGCGCCGGCGCTGCCGCCGCTTCGCTTCCCGCGGGAAGCCACGTGCCAGTGCCCAGCCACGGACTCAGAAGATTAACAGCGTTGCTGTGCAGAGCGGCGCTCACCGTGAACAGGCCCAACGAACTCCCTGAGCGTTCGCCTTCGTAGACTGTGCCGGACTCCAAAGCCATGGGGACCGGATCGGCCTTGTATGCCGAGGCGTCCCAGAATTTGCCGTTGATCAGAATCGCGATCGGCACCAGCGAAACCTTGCCATTCGCGGCCATCTGCAGCACACCTACTGCTCGCGGTCCAGCGTCCTTCTTCCGGGGAACTTTCCGCTCGCCCGGCATGATCTGCGGCCGCTCTTCCTGCGCAGCCGCGACCGCCGCCGACGACACCAGGCAGGCCAGCAGGGCGACCAGAAACAATCCGCCGTATAAAATCCTGCAGTGTAGAATCTTGAGCGGAGTTGGCTGACCTGACCCCGATTTCGCAGCATTCACGGTACTGGACTGTGCTTTTTCTGGAGAGACTCGCATGAACATCAATGATAAAGCTCCTGACTTCACTTTGCAGGACGAGAACGGAAAAGAGATCGCCTTGAAGGATCTGCTGGGCAAGACGGTTGTGCTTTATTTTTATCCGCGCGCCGACACACCCGGTTGAACCATCGAAGCTCGCGGGTTCCGCGACCTATACAAGAAGATGCAGAAGACCGGCGCCGTGCTGCTTGGGATCTCCCCCGACACTGCGAAAGCGCAAAAGAAATTCCAGGAAAAGTTCGACCTGCCCTTCACCTTGCTCGCCGACGCCGACAAGAAAGTCGCCGAGGCGTTCGGGGTCATGAAAGAAAAAAATATGTACGGGAAAAAAGTCTGGGGAGTCGCGCGGACTACTTTCATCATCGGCCCCGACGGCAGGATCCAGCACATTTTCGAGAAGGTAAAGCCGGAGGGCCACGCCGAAGAAGTGCTGGAGTATTTGAAACAATCGGCCAAAGGGGCGGCCTAAGGGCAAACTTCCTCTCAATTCACAAGTCTCAAAGCGTAATCTCTGGAACGTCTATGAAAGCGATCGCTGTCATTCCCGCGCGTTTGGCTTCCACCCGTCTGCCCCGCAAAATGCTGCGCGAAATTTCGGGCAAGCCGCTGATTGGTGTGGTCTACGAAGCGGTGCGCTCTTCGCCGTTGCTCGCGGATGTCCTTATCGCCACAGACTCCGAAGAGATCATGCAGGTCTGCCGCGAACAGGGCTGGAACGCGCGGATGACTTCGGCGGCGCATCGCAGTGGGACCGAACGTGTTCATGAAGTGTCCGGCCACGAGGCGGCCGATGTCTACATCAATGTTCAGGGAGACGAGCCGCTTACGCGCCCGGAGCAGATAGCGACTCTGCTGCAAGTCATGGAAAATCCCGCAGCCCAGGTCGGAACGCTGATGACGCCGGCCGCCGAAATCGACATCGCGAATCCGAATGCCGTGAAAGTGGTGACAGATCTCAACGGCCGCGCGCTTTACTTTTCCCGCGCCACCATACCATTCGATCGCGACGGCGCGCGGCCCCGCTATTTCAAACACCTCGGCCTGTACGCCTATCGCAAACCTGCGCTCGACCGGTTTGTAACTCTGCCCGAGTCGGCGCTCGAAAAAAGTGAGCGTCTGGAGCAACTCCGCTTTCTTGACAATGGCATCTCGATTTATGTTGGAGAGACGCCACACGACAGCGTCGGTGTCGACACGGAAGAAGACCTGCAACGTGTAATCGAAATTCTGCGAAAACGCCAGTCCGCTTAAACCTGCGGATCCAGGTTGTGCTTGCGGCCCCACTCCTGCGCGGCCACCAGCCGCCTCGATATAGCGGGATGCGAATGGAAGAACCATTCCACCCACTTCGAAGGCGTCCGCTCCGCGAGATTCTGTTCCGCTAGTTTGTTCATCGAGGAGATGAAAGGCTCGACGCTGGCAATCGACTCGAAAGCATACCGGTCCGCCTGCCGCTCGTTGAAGCGTGAAAAGGCATTGAGCGCCGGCATCAGCACAAATGAAAGCACAACCGAAACCAGCGCCAGCAGCGGCAGGTTGGCAAAGTCGGACATTTCCTCAAACATGTGCTGGTCGACCGCGTAGTGCAGAGTCCAGTTCGCCGCCCAGAAACCGAAGAGCGTAATCGCGGCCTGAACGAAAATGCTCTTCAGAATGTGGCGATGCACATGATGCCCGAGTTCGTGCGCCAACACCGCTTCGATCTCTTCCGGCGAGTAGTTGTCGAGCAGCGTATCGGCCAGAATGATACGGCGGGTTGCACCCAGTCCGGTGAGGGCGGCATTCGCCTTCTTGCTTTTTTCCGAAAGCTTCCAGCGGTAAACGCCGCGCACCCGCGTCCCGGCGCGCTCGCTCAGCACCACCAAACGCCGCCGCAGGTCTTCGTTGTCGAGCGGTTCGAACTTGTAGAAAATGGGGAACAGCACGACCGGCGCAAGCTGCGCCAGCACGATGAACAGCCCCATGAACAGCGCCCAGGACACGATCCACCAATGCTGCGGCCATTGCCGGAGAGTGAAATACAGAACCTCCACCACCACAGCTCCCAACACCAGCCCGACCAGAAACCCCTTCACCTCGTCCCAAACCCACGAGCGTAGTCTCTGGGTGGAAAGTTTGAATCTGCGTTCGAGCGAAAAGCCGTAGTAGTCCAGGCCGATGCCCAAGGCTTTGCTGATCACAAGCAACAGCAGCAAATACATGAAGAGCGACAGAGAATAATTCTGAAATCCCAGCCGGTACGCCAGGTCGCGCAACCAATCCGACCAGTGCGTGGCCAATAGAACAATCAGAAACGCGAAGCCCAGAATAAAATCGCTGACACCCAGCCACCGCCGGATTCGGTTGTAGCGGCGCGCCTCAGGCGAGTCGGCCTGCACGGGATTGGGGTCGTCTGCCATATTGTCTCGCTGCCGGTTCATCGCAAACCGGCCACTGATCACAAGCCACTAGTCACTGTTCCTCGCAAAGCCCTCTCCAATGATTAGTAATTCGCTGACCAGTTCCGGCGAGGATGCCTCAGTGTAAAGCCGCAACAGCGGTTCCGTGCCCGACGCCCGGAACAGAACCCACGCCTCCGCTCCATTTCCGTTGGTCGGCGCATCGAGGAAAAATTTGATCCCGTCGAGATTCTCTTTCTTCAGCACACGGTAGCGGCCCAGAGCCTGCGTGCCCTCCGCGCGCGCCCGCTGAATTGCATTCTGCTTCATGTCTTCCGGAATGTGCAGATCGCGCCGCCCGTAATAATGCGGACCGAACTCACGCTGCAAATCGGCCACCAACTGTCCCAGCGGCTTGCCTTCCTCCGCCATCACGTTGGCCAGCAGCAGGCAGTTCAGCACTCCGTCGCGCTCGGGCAGAAAACGCGAGTACCCAATACCGCCGGACTCCTCTCCGCCAATCAGGATATCGCCCTCCATCATGAGATCGGCAATATATTTAAATCCGATGGCAGTTTCGTGCAGCTTGCGCCCATATTTTGCCGCAATGCGATCCAGCATGCGCGTGGTGTTGAACCCGCGGACTACATCTCCTGGCCATTTCTTGCGCTCCAGCAGCCAGTGCAGCAACACGGAATAGATTTTGTGCGAGTCCACGAATCTGCCGTCTTCAGCAACTGCGCCGATGCGATCTGCGTCGCCATCCGTCGCGAGCCCGGCGTCGCATTTCTCGCGAACCACTGTTTCCTGCAGCATCGCCGTGTTCGGTTGAATCGGTTCAGGATTGATTCCCGGAAACAGCGGGTTCAACTCCTGCCGAATCGCGACATACTGAACTCCGCGCTCGGCAAGGATTCCGCTCAGCACGCCGCGTCCAGAGCCATACATGGCGTCCACGGCGAACTTGAACTTCGTCTTCGCGATAAGATCCATGTCGGCGAATCGGCAGACCGCTGCGACGTAATCCTTCTTCAGATCAACTTCCTCGATGGCGGCCTCGCTCCCTTTCGGCGCCGCGCCCAGGGCAAGTTCTTCCTCGATCTTTTTCATGATCGTGGGTGTAGCCGAACCGCCGAACTCGGCCTTGAACTTCACGCCATTCCAGTTCCACGGATTGTGGCTCGAGGTAATCATCACGCCCCCGGCCGCGCCCAAGTGTTTCACCCCATAAGAAACTGCCGGCGTTGGCGTGTAATCGTTCGCCAGTTTCACCGGAATTCCGGCCGCGGCAATCTCTTCGGCCACGATCCGCGCGGCACGCGGCGACGCGAAGCGAGTGTCGTAGCCAACAACGACTCCGCGCTGAGGCTCCTCGTGTTTCAAAACATAAGATGCGATCGCGCCCGCGACCCGGCGCACGTTGTCGAAGGTGAAATCATCCGCGATGATCCCACGCCAGCCGTCGGTTCCGAATTTGATCTCTTGCGCCATGACTGGACCCTTCTTAGGTCAGCTTATGCAGCTTCTTCTCGTCGAGATACTTCACAACCTTGCCCACATCCTGCGCGTGCTGCAGGGTGGTAATCAGCAACGCGTCGGGAGTCTCCACGACAACCAGATCGCTCACTCCCACGGCCGCCACAAACTTCCCCGGAGCATAAATGTAATTACCGCGCGCATTCAGCAGGAACACGCCAGAACCCGCCACCAGATTGCCTTCCGGCGGACTGGTCTTCGAGCTATGGTGCTCATGCAGCGCCGCCCATGACCCCAGATCGTTCCAGCCAAAATCGGCGGGCAGGCAAAAAATATTTCCCGCGTGTTCGCCCTTCGCCGAACGCGGCTCAAGCACAGCATAGTCCACACTGATGTTGTCGCACTTGGGATACAGTCTGCGAAAAACAGCGGAGAAGTTGCGCGTACCAAACGCCGCGGCAATTTCTTCCAGAAGCGGCGCCGTCTTCGGCAAATGTTCCCGTAGTGCATCAGCCAGGGTGCGGGCGCTCCACAAAAACATCCCGCTGTTCCAAAAATAATTTCCGGCAGCGACAAACTCCGCGGCCTTCTCGGCGTCGGGTTTCTCGGTAAAGCGCCGCACACGCAGAGCCTCTCCCTGAAACCAGCTGCTCGCCTCAATGTACCCATAACCGGTCTCCGGTCGGTTGGGCCGGATGCCCAGCACTACAATGTTCGCGCCCGCCGCCGCAATCTCGATTCCGCGTTGCAGAGTCTCGCGATAGCGCTCCTCATCGGCGATCACGTGATCGGAAGGGAACATTCCAATCACAGCCTCGGGATTCTCCTGCAAAAGCAAGAACGCCGCCAGGCCAACAGCCGGAGCCGTATTCCGCCCCACCGGTTCAGCCAGCACCTGTGTCTTCGGCAGCTTGGGCAACTGTTTCGCGATGGCGCGCCGGAGATCTTCGTTGGTAATAATCCAGAAGTTGTTCGCCGGAGCCAGCGCCAGCAGACGCGCCACAGTCTGCTGAATCATGGTCTGCTTGCCGTCGAGAGCGAGCAACTGCTTCGCCCGCTTCTTGCGGCTCAGCGGCCAGAAGCGCGTGCCACGCCCTCCTGCCAGAATTACGGGATAGAAATTTAGATTCTTAGCCACGGATTCTCACGGATCTGCACCGATCAGAAATTGACCGCAACCGCACGGCCAACTACATTCTCGTTTCGGGCTCGGGCAGCGCTGTTCCGGGGACATAGGCGCGCAAAAACTCCAACGCCCATTGCGGCCGCACGCCAAACTTGCCGACACACGCTGGAACCACCACCGCGTCGCCTTTCGCCAATGTCACTGGATCCATCCCCGCGGCTTCGATCACTCCACATCCTTCCAAGGCCACGAGAATCTGCACCGAACTCCGCCCGGAATCGTCACAGGTTGCAAGCTCCAGTGGTTCCTTCGCTTCAAACATGTCCACCACAAAATAAGGAGCACTCACCAGCGGAGCCTGCCGATTCTTGCTGCCGTGAAGTTGCACTGGCGCAGGTCGCACCACCTTCCCCGAATTCGCATTCACCTTCACCGCCGCTAGGCCATCTTTCAAGTGCAACTCGCGCGGACGCCCGTAATCATACAAGCGATAAGTCGTATCGGACTGTTGCTGCGTCTCCACCACTACCGATCCCGGTCCCAGGGTGTGCACCGTGCCCCCGGCGACATAGATCATGTCCCCGGCATAGACATTGATCCAGTGGAGAACATCCTCGGCCCGCTTTTGGTGAATCGCCTCTTCCAACTGCGGCACACTGACTCCCGGCTTCAATCCCAGCGCAATCTGCGCCCCCGGTTTGGCGTGAGCAATGTACCAACACTCGGTCTTGCCCCACGGCTGGCCCACGCGCAAAGCCTGGGCATCGTCAGGATGAACTTGCACCGAAAGTTTATCGTGGGGAAAAAGAAATTTGAGCAGCAGCGGAAACCGCGTTGAGTCCCGCGCCGCATCACCCACCAGTTCGCGCTCGTGCTCCTGGCTCAACTGCGCTAGCGTTTTTCCTTTGAGCGGACCGTTTGCGACTTTGCAGTCGTCTCCGCTCAACCAGGCTTCACCGATCTTCTCGTCGAACTTGTGATTGGGATAAATCGGCGACAGATCCAGCGTACCCCAGGGGCGCGGATCAAATCCCGGAAGCATCAGTAATGGATAAAGATTTCCCATGCGAAAACTACGTCCACAAACACAAAAAAGACCGCCCAAAAATGGAACGGCCCTTGCCGAACCTCATCATCCTGTTTCAAACTGACAAGCCCGGCTCTACAGCGCGGCGAAAAAATTCCGCATCCGATCAAGGCCGCGATCCAACTCAGCTTTCGAAGTGGCATACGATACGCGAATGTGCGAGCCCGTGCCGAAGCCCTCGCCCGGAACCGTCGCCACGTGGGCTTCGCGCAACAGCCGTCCCGCCACGTCGGACGCGGACTTCAGCCCCCCTCGCCCCAGAAATGATGAGATGTTGGGGTAAGCATAAAATGCCCCTTCCGGCAGCGTGCAAGCCACGCCCGGAATCGACCGCAGCCCCTTCACGACGTGGTCGCGCAGCTGGATGTACTCCGCCCGCATCTGTTGCACGCACTCCTGCGGTCCTTTCAGCGCAGCCACCGCGGCCTTCTGCACGATCGAAGTCGGATTCGACGTGGACTGGCTTTGCAGTTTCGCCATCGCACTCGTCACCGCCGCCGGCGCCAGCGCGTATCCCAGCCGCCAGCCGGTCATCGCATAGGTTTTCGAGAGCGATCCCAGGACAACCATGCGTTCCTTATATTCACGCAGCGCCCCGACAGAAAAATTCTTGCCGGTGTAATTCAAGTACACGTAGCACTCATCCGACAGAACCCAGATTCCGCGCTCGTGTGCCAGGCGAACAACTTCCGTCATATCTTCCGGACTCATCACGGCGCCCGAGGGATTCGAGGGCGAATTGAGAATGATTACCCTGGTGCGCGGCGTGATCAGACGCACCACCATCTCCGCCGTGACGCGGAAACCCTGCGCCTCGTCGGACTCCAGCAGAACGCAATTCCCACCCGCGTAACGCACAATGTCTTTGAACGAAACCCAGTAGGGAACCGGCAGAATCACTTCGTCACCATGATCCACCAGAACCTGAATCGCGTTGAACAGCGCGTGCTTGCCTCCGGTCGAGGCGATCACTTCCTCGCGCCGGTAATCCGAATCGAAATCCGCGTGATGGCGTTGCACGATCGCATCGCGCAGCTCAGCCGTGCCCGCCACAGCCGTGTACTTCGTGAAGTTGCCCTGAATCGCGGCGATGCCGGCGTCTTTAATGTGCTGTGGCGTCGCGAAGTGCGGCTCGCCCGCACCCAAATCGACCACGTCAATTCCTTGCTGCCGCAGCTTGTCAGCGTCGGCCACCACCGCCATAGTGGCGGAAGGTTCGATGCGATTAATTCTGTCGGTCAGTTTGAGAGCTTCTATGGTTGCGGTAGTCATGCCTTCTTTTTCCTTTTTCTGGGGACTTCGATCAGATGCGTGTCCCGCAGCTTGTAGGCGGGGTCCAGTTTTTCACGCAACTTTTGTTCAACCGCCTCGGGGACAAGATCTTTCACCGGGCCCCCGGCCTGCGCCACCTCGCGCACCAGCCGCGAACTTACATACGAATACTTCACCGCCGGCATCATGAAGACGGTTTCGAGCGTGGGCTCCAGTTTGCGATTCATCAGCGCCATCTGCAGTTCGTATTCGTAGTCGCTGATGGCGCGAATGCCGCGCAGCACGCACATGGCGTCAATCGACTTGGCATATTCCACCATCAGGCCTTCGAAGGTATCGATTCGAACATTGCTCCAGTCGGCGGTGAGCTGCCGCAGCATTTCCAGCCGCTCGACCAGGCTGAACATCGGAGTCTTCTCCGAGTTGCGCAGGACCGCCACCACCAGCTGTTCGAACATTTTGCTGCCCCGCTCAATCAGATCGAGGTGCCCGTTGGTGGGCGGGTCAAACGAACCGGGATAGACCGCAATACCCTTATTCAATCGTCCTCACAGGAAAAGGCCGCGAGTCTGGCGCTTCGGAACAATAATTGGCGTAACAGGAGATTTTATGCGGGCGGGAGCAACAATGGCAATCGGGGATGCTGTTTGTTGATCTCTTTCTTGAATTGTCATCCCGAGCGAACGCGAGGGACCTGGGTTTCTGCATGCGCCATCACGTCTGCCAGCGCAAGCAAATACCCAGGTCCCTCGCTTCGCTCGGGATGACAACCCTTCTTAAGCTCTTAGCTCTTACCGCCTGGCGGCCACGATCGGCGCCTTCACGGGTTCCGCAGCCGTGGGCATGGTCGTGACCCGGGCGCCCGACGATGCAGCTTGCGGAGCCGCGGCCGGCTGCGCCGGACCCTGCGTCAATCCCAGCGCCTTGCGCACCTCGGTATCGAGCTTGGCCATGACGTCTTTGTTGTCTTTCAGGAACTGGCGGGCATTCTCGCGACCCTGTCCGATGCGTTCACCCTTATAGCTGTACCAGGATCCCGATTTTTCGACGATGTTGTTGTTCGAGGCGATGTCAATCAGATCGCCTTCCCGCGAAATGCCTTCCCCGTAGAGGATGTCGAACTCGGCCTCGCGGAAGGGCGCGGCAACTTTATTTTTCACCACCTTCACGCGGGTGCGCGAACCGGTGACCACGTCGCCATCCTTAATGGCCGCGATGCGGCGGATATCGATGCGCACCGAGGAATAAAACTTCAGCGCTTTTCCGCCCGTGGTGGTCTCCGGGTTGCCGAACATCACGCCTATTTTTTCGCGAATCTGATTGATAAAGATCAGGCAAGTACGCGACTTCGAAACTGTTCCTGTCAGCTTGCGCAGCGCCTGCGACATCAGCCGCGCCTGCAATCCCATGTGGCTGTCGCCCATTTCGCCGTCGAGTTCGGCCTTGGGTACCAGCGCCGCCACCGAATCCACCACGAGTACGTCGATGGCATTGGACCGCACCAGCGTTTCGGTAATCTCCAGCGCCTGCTCGCCGTAGTCCGGCTGCGAAACCAGCAGGTTGTCCACATCCACGCCCAGTTTCTTGGCGTAGCCCGGATCGAGCGCATGCTCAGCGTCCACAAATGCCGCCATGCCGCCGGTCTTCTGCGCCTCGGCAATCACCTGCAGCGTAATGGTGGTTTTGCCCGACGACTCCGGCCCAAACACTTCAATCACGCGCCCCCGCGGAAACCCACCCACCCCCAGCGCCGCATCGAACGAGATCGATCCAGTCGGAATCACCGCAATAGGGACGATCGCTTCCTTCGACCCCAGCCGCATGATCGAACCCTTGCCGAACTGTTTCTCAATCTGTGCAAACGCCATTTCAATCGCTTTGCCGCGTTCATCCGCCATGGGAGTGGCTCCTTGTTAAGAGTGCAAACTTAATCTGGCCGGATTATACATACAGATCGAAGCGAAGAAAAGGCGAATTATCGAAAATGTTGTGAATAACGTTCCGAAATGGGCAATCCAGCTTGATCTGTCATCCTGAGGTCCGCGTTCTTTGCGGGCCGAAGATCTCTGGAATCGTCGGCAGCAGCGATGGTGCAAAGCCAAGTACAGAGGTCCTTCGTTGGGAGTCCTCGGCTTCGCCGAGAACTCCACTGCCTCAGGATGACAAGGGAAGCAGTGAAACTCCGTAACGGTCTATCTCTGCAGCAAATCCACCGGCGCCGTCACATCATGCACCCGAAAATATTTCGCCAGCGCCGGATACTTCCGCGCGACCGCCTCATACATCCCATAAGCCACGTTGCGATACGACACATGCCCCGCCGGCGTAGTCCGCAACTCGGAAATGTAAACCGCCTCGGCGAAATCCATCTTGAACAGCGCCCGTTTGCGGAAGGCCAGCGGAATCGCGTACTGCGAATTTTCCTCCGCCTCCGGCGACTTCCGCGCAGCCAGACTTTCCACCGCGCCCCGCACCCGCCGCATGGCCGCGTCGTACCGTCCACGTACGCCGGCATCTTCGACGTCGAGCAGCATCTCGTAGCCGTGCTGCGTAGTGAATCCCTGCATCACCTGGATGCACCGCCGGTGCCGGTGCATGTCGCGGAAGCCGCCCGTGTCCATGAGAATGTCGAAGCGGAACTGCTGCCCTGCACGAAATCCGCGCAGTATCTCGTCATGCTTGCCGCGATGCCGCAGCCCGAGATCAATGATTTCCCGCCGCTGCCGCTCACCCGCCACCTGCACCGCCTGCCGAATCTGGCGATAAGAATGGTGGCTGTGCTCGTAAAGCAGCGTAGTCGCAATCTCCACTTCGAGCGGCTCTTCATCCAGCAGATCGACAATCGCTTTCGACGGCGCCAGCGGCTCGTCGGCCATCAACTCGAGCGCCGCCTGCCGCAACTCGCGCCGCGTCGCCATCTCGTACTCGTTCGGATCGGCATACTTCACCAGAGTCGGAGCTACGCGGACTTCGCGCAGCAATTCCTGCTCGGCCTGCTCGCCCAACTTGGAATCCACCGCCCGAATCCGCTCCACCAGATCGCGCAGGGAATCGGCGTTCACGTTGTAAGCCGCTCCTGTCGCCGCTTTCTTCAGCGACTCGCCCAGCACCCGCACTTCCCGGTGCGTATGCGACAGCAGATGCGCCACCTGCGTTTCCAGGGTCCGCGCATTGACAATTTCGCCCAGCGAAGTGTTCGTGGCCAGCGGCAGCAAATAGCGCGTGACATCGAACGCCCGTGCCTTCAGCGTCCGCCCATACGCCTCCTGCTTCATGTCGCCCGGCTTGGGCGTGATGCTGATCAAATACCCGGTCATGTGCGCCGACAGCGCCTCATACTCGGCGAAAAGAAAATCCAAAGTCTCACGGTAAAGCTTGCGGGCTTCCTCATCCGAAGCAAAATCAGGAACGTAATACCCACTCTTCTTGAAATCTTGATAGCGCGTCGACCGCTCCTGCCCATCCCAGCGCTGCTCGTCGGCCAACTCAATCGCCGCCAGAATCGACAGTCTTTCGACCGCCAGCGCAATATGCGCCAGGTCGGCAATCGACCGATGTCCATACTGAAAATAAAATGTGTTAAGAAATTTTTCCGCCTTCTGCGTGCTGATCTCGCGCAGCGACTCCTTCATCGACAGCGACGACCGCGAATACTTCGCCATCGCATAAGCCTGAATCTCCGGCTCGACGCCGAACACGGCGAAGACCTCAGTTGATGGTGCGGCAGGCGATGGCGCGTCCGATGTGGCGCGGGCGCCCCCGCCCGCGATCTTCGCAACCGAATCGCTCTCAGCTTTTTCAGCAGGCTTGACCGACTCCTCCGCAGCCGACGCCCGCTGCGTCGAACGGTGTCCCGCGCTCGAGATCGCAACCACTTCAGCGGATTTCTTATCGGAAGGCTCAGGCATCGGGATCACATCATTCGTCAGAGATTGAGGCATAGGAGTCAGGGAATGGTACGCGTCACGCTTGTGGATTAGCAACGCCGGATTAGCAACGCCCGAAAATCCGCGGTCGTGCCTCAGTCAGTTCACGCGCTAAAATCTAACTTGCATCCACTACTCCATTCCACCGCGCATCGTCCCTGGCCGCTGCCTTCCGGCCCGTGGATCATGAAGCAGACCTGGCACGACCTGCTGTTCGCCCACTGGCCCCTGCCGCATGCCGCTCTGCGGCCGCTGGTCCCCGGGCAACTCGAACTCGATCAATTCGGCGGACACTGCTGGGTGGGCGTCGTACCCTTTCGCATGAGCGGAGTCACCGGACGCGCCATGCCACCCCTGCCGGGATTGTCTCGCTTTCCCGAGCTGAATGTGCGGACCTATGTAACCCACGGCGAAAAGCCCGGAGTGTATTTCTTCAGTCTAGACGCGGCGAATCTTCCCGCCGTGTGGGCGGCGCGAAAGTTTTTCCACCTGCCATATTTTCATGCCCGGATGAGCTGCAGAAATCGCGGCGGAGAGGTTCTGTACTCGTCGCAGCGTCTGGAGTCACCAGCCGAATTCCGCGCCAGCTATCGGCCCACTGCCGCGGCTCGGTTGCACGAAAAAGGCTCGCTCGAAAACTGGTTGACCGAGCGCTATTGCCTGTACACTGCTCATCGTGGCCGAGTCTATCGCGGCGAGATTCATCACCATCCCTGGCCTCTTCACGATGCGGAAGCCGACTTTGAAACCAACACCGTCGCCGCAGCGGCCGGCATCGCACTGCCCGACACCGCACCCTCGTTACTGTTTGCCCGCCGGCTGGAGGTTCTAATCTGGCCCCTGCGCCGCACCGACTAGACCTTCCGCGGCGCGTATAATGCGGCGTTTGACTGGAATCATTCAACCTAGCATTCGGGAGAACGCTTAATGTCTCTTTCAGGACGAGTAGCCCTCGTCACCGGCGCCTCGCAAGGCATCGGACGCACCTGCGCCCTCAGACTCGCCAAAGACGGCGCCACCGTCGCCGTCGCCGCCCGCAATCAAGAAAAACTCAACGAGTTGGTCGCCGAAATCACCGCCGTCGGCGGCACAGCAGCGGCCTTTGCGCTCGATGTCTGCGACGAAGACCAGGTCAAAGCGACCGTCAAAGCCATCATCTCCACTCCGCAGTTCGGCAAAATCGACATCCTGGTGAACAACGCCGGCATCACCCGCGACCAGTTGGTCATGCGCATGAAGCGCGCTGATTGGGACGCGGTGCTGCAGACCAATCTCACCTCTGCGTATCTCTGTATTCAATCGGTCATCCCCTCCATGCTCAAACAGCGCTGGGGACGCATCGTCAACATCACCAGTGTTTTCGGCCAGATGGGCCAGGCCGGGCAGGCCAATTATTCCGCCTCCAAAGCCGGACTGATCGGCCTCACCATGGCCATCGCCCGCGAAGTCGGCTCGCGCAACATTACCTGCAACGCCGTCGCTCCCGGCTTCATCGAAACCGCCATGACCGCGGTTCTGAGCGACGATTTCAAACAGACCGCTGTCAAACAGATTCCGCTGGGCCGAGTCGGCTCTCCGGACGATGTCGCCAGCGCAGTCGCGTTTCTCGCGTCCGACGATGCCTCCTACATCACCGGCCATGTTTTAAGCGTTAACGGCGGGATGCTGATGGGATAACTTCAAAATCTTTAACACAGAGGACACTGAGGACACAGAGGATGAACGCGGAAGAGCCCAAGATTTCCTCTGTGTCCTCAGTGTCCTCTGTGTTGAAAGATCTTGTGTTTGCTCAAGCCGAATCCCCGGCCCAACTCGCTCAGGCCCGAGAACTCTTCCTGGAGTACGCGCAATCCCTCGGCTTCAGCCTTTGCTTTCAGAATTTCGATCAGGAACTCGCCAGTCTCCCCGGCGGTTACGCCCCACCCGAAGGCCGCCTGCTCTTAGCCGAATACGAAGGCCAACTCGTGGGCTGCGTCGCGCTGCACAAACTCGAGCCCGGCACCTGCGAAATGAAGCGCCTCTACCTGCGCCCGACTATGCGCGGCAAGGGATTGGGTCGAATCCTCGCCGACCGCATCCTCGCCGAAGCCCGCCAGATCGGCTACCAGCGCATGCGCCTCGACACCGTCGAGCCGGTGATGAAAGATGCCGTCGCCATGTACCGTAAGCTGGGTTTCGAAGAAATCGCGCCCTACCGCGCGAACCCGATGTCTGGGGTCATATACATGGAACTACAATTGTAATCGCGCACAGATTTCCCCCCGACACTGAAAGAATAGCGGCAATCCCGGCGACCGTAGAACCCGTGCAGGACGCGGCTTTGCCGCGCTCATTTTTTATACGCCGTATAAGCAACGCGACTCCTGCCCCGAAACCGCGGCAATCGCGTCCGGTTTTCGTATGGCACTAACGTCCGCGCTATGGCACGAATTTCCCACTTGCCAGAAGGTACTGATCTGGTTAGTATGGCCCATCTGAAATGCTCCCCACAATGAACATAGGCGAGACGATCCGCAACTACCGGCTGCAGAAAGGTATGTCCCAGGGCGACATCGAAAAGCGAACCGGCCTCCTGCGCTGCTACCTGTCGCGCGTCGAAAACGGCCACACCATCCCGTCGCTCGATACGCTCTCCAAGATCGCCGGCGCCATGGAACTCCCGCTCTCGCAATTTTTCGCCGAACCCGGCCACAGCAACGGCTCCAAGGGACTGCCCCAACTCTCCGACGACGAAGTCCGCTTCCTGAGCCAGATCCGCCGCTACTCCACCAGCCTCAACGACAGCGACCGCAAACTGGTCCTCGCTATGGTGAAGAAAATGGCGTCGAATTCTAAATAACAGCTGTCAGCTCTCAGCTATCAGTGAGATCCGCCCAACATCTAACTGCCCTGAGCGCCTCAATCGCTTAAGAATTTGGCCCTTGCTGACAGCTGACAGCTGATAGCTGATAGCTTCTCCCCCTTACTTTCGTACCATGCCCCTCCGTGACCCACAGGCACCTCGCCCCCTCCCCAACTCCTCACTACACTGTGCATGGAGATACCTGTGACCACCGACGAGGAACTGAACGTTCTCGACTCGCAATTGCGCCGTCTGAAAATCGAGTACGAGATCTTTTTCAGCAATCCGCAAAAGCGCCCACCCACTGACATTGAGTGGAAGGTGCTCAGCCTGCTGCGCAAATTCTCCGACGGCGGCCGCATGAACTTCTCCCAGCGCTACCGCTACAACGAAATGGCCCAGCGCTACGCCATTTACAGCGACTTGTGGCGCAAAAAGTCTCGCATCCGCGAGGAGGGCTACCGCCGTCCCCAGGATGCTCTGCTTTCGGTTCAGGGAGTTCGGGTTACAGAACCCGAACATAAGTCCCTGCACCATCCCGTCTACGGCGTGAGCCACGCTGCTGCGGCAGCTGCGGGCGCGTCCTCATCCCAGCCCTTCACCCTGCACAGCGTCGACCAGGCCGAGCGCGAACAGGTCGAGCGTCTCTACAACACTCTCGTCGCCGCCAAGAAAAAAGCCGGGGAGAATGTCTCGGGCAACATCGATTCCTTCACTACCTTCGTTCAGAAAAAGACCGAGCAGATCCGCAAGCAGTACAAATGCGACAACGTCGAATACTCCGTCGAAATCAGCGAAGGCGGGGTCAAGCTGAAGGCCAAAGCCAAAACTTAGCCGCTCGGCGAAAGTCGCCACGCTTCAGTCGATTGTGACTCTACTCGCTACTCGGGACTCGCGACCAGCCTGCTGATAGAATTTCCGTTCACCGAATCCGCATTCATCAGAGGCCCCATGTCTGCCCGCATCCAGCGCGCCATTCTCAGCGTCACCGACAAGACCGGACTGGTCGAGTTCGCCCGCCAGCTCTCCACGCTCGGCGTCGAACTCGTCTCCACCGGAGGCACCGCCAAGCTGTTGCGCGACTCCGGTATCACCGTCAAAGACATCTCCGAGCTCACCGGATTCCCCGAAATGCTCGATGGCCGCGTCAAAACCCTTCATCCCAAAGTCCACGGCGGCATCCTGCATCGCCGCGAAGATCCCAAGCACGTGGCCGCCATCGCCGAACACGGCATCGCTCCCATCGACATGGTGGTCGTAAATCTCTACGCCTTCGAGAAAACCGCGGCCAAGCCCGGCGTCGCCTTCGAAGAATTGATCGAGAACATCGACATCGGCGGCCCGTCGATGATCCGCTCCGCCGCTAAGAATTTTCACGACGTCGCCATCGTCACTTCTCCCGCCGACTATGACGCCATCGCCGACGAACTCTCTAGCTCCGCCGGTGCGCTTTCGCGCGCCACCAAGTGGCGCCTGGCGCAAAAGGCTTTCGCGACGACCGCCGCCTACGATTCCGCCATCACCTCCACGCTCGAGCGCGTCAGCTCAGACTCTTTTCAGTTGCAGCCCGAAAAAGAAACATTCCCTCCCACCCTGCGTTTCAGGTTCCAGAAAACCCTCGACCTGCGCTACGGAGAAAATCCTCACCAGAAAGCCGCCATGTATTCCGACGGCTCCGGTGCCGGCGTCGCCAACGCCCGCCAACTTCAGGGCAAAGAGCTGTCCTACAACAACATCGTCGACCTGCAAGCCGCCTGGGACCTCGCCCAGGAGTTCGACGAACCCGTCTGCGCCATCATCAAACACACCAATCCCTGCGGAACCGCCACCGGCAAGACTCTCGCCGAAGCCTACAAGCGCGCCCTGGAATGCGATCCCGTCTCGGCCTTCGGCGGGGTAATCGGCGTAAACCGCCGCATCGACGCCGAGGCCGCCGAGGAAATGCACAAACTTTTTCTCGAAGTAATCGCCGCCCCCGCCTTCGACGAGTCCGCCAAAGCCAAGTTCGCCACCAAAAAAAATCTTCGTCTGGTAGAAATAATCGACCCACGTAGCCCCGCCCCTACGCAGGAATGGATGCTCAAGAAAATCTCCGGCGGCCTCCTCGTCCAAGACGCCGACGTCCGCCCCCTGCAAGATGCCGATCTCCGAGTCGTCACCCAACGCCCGCCGACGCCCGAAGAAACCCGCGCCCTGCTCTTCGCCTGGAAAGTCTGCAAGCACGTGAAGTCGAACGCCATCGTCTACGCCCGCGACGGGCAGACGGTAGGCGTCGGCGCCGGACAAATGTCCCGTGTCGACTCCGCTAAACTCGGCGCAATGAAAGCCCAACTGCCGCTGGCAGGGACGGTCGCCGCCTCCGACGCCTTCTTCCCCTTCCCCGACGGCGTGGAAGAAATCGCCCGCGCCGGAGCCACCGCCATCATTCAACCCGGCGGCTCGCAGCGCGATCCCGAAGTCATCGCGGCCGCCGACCGCCTCGGCCTGGCCATGCTCTTCACCGGCGTCCGCCACTTCCGCCACTAAGAAACAGTGCGCCATTGTTAAACGCAGCGCCGAAAACGTAGCGCCGGCGTCTCGCCGGCTGTCGCGAGGCCGTCCCCGGCCTCGCCGCCAGACCCAAGCACTCAGTCCTAACCTTCCAATGCAAACCTTCGACCCAATCGTCCGAAGTCTGAGTTCTGAAGGCAGGTCCTTGGGTTCTGGTGAGCGCGTAGCCCGCCCTCCGGTTACTCCCGGTCTAAACCTTCCGCCCACTGTCTCTTCAACCCCAAACCTGCGATCCTCAAACCGGAACTCACAATGCCCGCGATTCCACCGGCGATCGGACCAGCACGCCTGCGACAAGCGCCAGCCGGTCTTTGCATTGTCATCCCGTCCCGCTTCAGTTGGTACAACCTCCTTTCCGCTCCGTTGGGCGCCGTGCTCGTCCTCGGGTACCTGCAGGAAACGCAAGAGAATTCCGCAATCGTCCTGCTCGTCGTCGCTGTCTTGATAGCGTTGTCTTTTCGAAAATGGTGGCGGGGGGTTGTAGGCCAACAATTGCTCACCGTCAACAAGGTCGCTATCACGGTGCGTAGCAACGTGGGCTTCATCGGCCGACAACGTACTTACTTCGTAAACCGAATCTCCAACCTCAGATTCGTCCGCGTCGTCACCAATTCAGATCGTCAGGCGGGGCTCGACAACCGCCCATCCGTCGGATACGTCGACTTCTATTACGAGTCCGGCATCCATAAATTGGCAGGGCGCTTCACCGAATCTGAAGCGCATGAATTGATCGCGCTCTTCGAAGCGGTTACCGCAGCATCGCTGACCAAAATTCAGACCACCCCAGACCACTCGCTCCCGCCCGGCGTGATTGCCGAAGAATTTCATCGCGGTAAGGGTGGCCTGATCCTTTATGGATGGCTCGGAGGCGCGATCTATGCCATGTGTCTCCCGATCGACGATGTTTCGGCCGTGCGCATTATTTCTGGCTTTCTTGCCCTGCTGGCCCTCGCCGTCGGGATCTTGGCCGAGTGTGGCTATCGCTACCGCTTTACCCCAGGTGGCCTCGAAATATCAACTCTGGGTTTTCGTCTGCGTTTCATTCCGGTCGACCAGATCATCCGCTACGAACCTGCGAAATGGAGACCCCGCGACCGCTGGAACTTCGGCATCTATGGTCGTCGTCGCTCCTTCGTTTGGGGTGGACCTGGTGTCCGTATTGAGACTCTCGACGGACAGGTCTACCTCGGACACGAGTTCCCCCAACAACTCATAACAGCGCTTGACCGCATGAAGCTGTCGTCCCCGCCTCAACCGATCGCTCAGGCGGCCAGTGCCGCAGGGCGCTGATCGCCGCTTTACAATGTTTGACGGACGACCGCCAGTCCCTGTACTTCCGGTTTCTCAAGCCGTCGCGCGCCTGCCAGTGTTTTTTTCCATCCCGCCAGTCCTCGGGTTAGAATATAGGCACCTTCCTCCGCTAGCCTTGCATCGAAATAGGCTGAGGTTTCAGGAAAGCGCTTCCAGCGCAGTCAGGTCGAGCATGAATCATATTTTTCGCCCTTTTCTAGGTTTAATCATCGCGGTGGCTGCAACCACCGCCGTCAGCCAAACCACCCCATCCGCTTCTCCGTCCGACTCGAATTCGCCCGATGCCAAGCCGGCGCAGTCTTCGCCGCGTAAAGTCGATAAGGCCGCCGCCTACTACCATTACACCCTCGCCCACATGTATGAGGAGATGGTTACCGCTTACGGCCGCAGCGATCTCGCCCTCAAGGCGACTGAGGAATACCGCCTCGCTATTGAGGCCGATCCCTCCTCCGAATTTCTGACCTCCGGCCTGGCCGAGCTCTACGTCAAGACCGGACGCATCGCCGACGCCGTCAAAGAAGCGCAGGACATCCTCAAGCACGATCCCAAAAATCTAGAAGCTCACAAGCTTCTCGGCCGAATCTATCTGCGTTCTCTCGGTGACATGCCCGGCGGGTCCGGCTCCGACAACATCCTCAAGCTGGCCATCGAGCAGTACGAAACCATTGTGAAGCTCGATCCCGACAGCGTCGACGATCACCTGCTGCTCGGCCGCCTCTATCGCCTCAACAACGACATGCAAAAGGGCGAAGCGGAACTTAAGACCGCCATCAAACTCGATCCCAACTCCGAAGAGGCCGTCACCACGCTGGCCATGCTCTACACCGACGAGGGTGACACTGCACACGCGCTGCAGGTTCTAAGTTCCATTCCCGATTCCGCCCGCTCGGCCAAGCTCTATGCCGCTCTGGGCGCTGCCTACGAGCAGCGCAAGGATTACAAGAGCGCCATCGATGCCTTCCGTCACGCCATCGTTCTCGATCGCGACAATCTCGACGCCATTCGCGGCCTCGCCGAAAACTTACTCAACGACGGACAACTCGACGCCGCCCTCGAACAATACAAAGTCATCGCCGACTCCAATCCTGAAGACGCGCAAACCTACGTCCGCATGGCCGAGATTTATCGCCGTCAGGCCAAGTACGATCTTGCCCTTGAAAATCTCAAGCACGCCGACACCCTGGTTCCCGATACCATGGACGTTCCCTACAGCATCGCCTCGGTATATCAGGCGCAGGGCCGCTATGACGAGGCCATCAAACTGCTGCAGGATCTGCTGAAGCGCACCGAAAAAAGTGAAACCGGATCCAGCCAGGCCGACCGCAACAATCGCGCCATCTTCATCGAGCGCCTCGGCATGGTTTATCGCGAGCAGGAGAACTACACCGCCGCAGTCGACATCTTCCGCAAGATGCTGCCTCTGGGCGAAGAAAACGCCCGCAGCGGCTATCAGGAGATCATCGACACTTACCGCGAAGCCAAGCAGTGGCCCCAGGCCACCGCCGCCGCCAAAGAAGCGGTTCAGAAAATGCCCGGCGATCGCGACCTCCGCATGGTGCTCGACGCCCAGCTCGCCGATACCGGACAGCTCGACAAATCCGTGGCCGACATCCGCACCATGCTGAAGGGTGGTCCCGAGGATCGCGAAGTCTATCTCCGCCTCGGCATCATCTACACTCGCGCCAAGAGCTGGAACGACGCCCTCGAAGCCCTCACCAAGGCGGAACAGTTATCCACCAAGCCCGACGATAAAGCCGCCGTCGAGTACCTGATTGGGGACCTTTACCAGCACCAGAAGATGTTCGATCAGGCCGAAGCCGAGTTCAGGAAAGTTCTGGCCGCCACTTCGCCCACCGATCCGCAGAGCGCTGCTACCCTCAACTATCTCGGGTATATGAATGCCGATCGCGGCGTGAGACTCGAGGAATCGCTCAACTACATCAAACAGGCGCTTAGCTTCGAGCCCACCAACGGCGCCTATCTCGACTCGCTCGGCTGGGCCTATTTCAAACTCGGCAAATACGAGCAGGCGGAAGAAAATCTCACCAAGGCCGAGTCGCATATGAGCAAGGATCCCACGGTGCAGGAGCATCTCGGCGATCTCTACCAGAAAACCGGCCGCCTGAAACTCGCCGCCGCCCACTGGGACCGCGCCGTCCAGGAGTGGAACCGAATGGTTCCCGCCGAACAGGACGGCGAGGCCTTCGCCAAAGTCCAGCAAAAACTCGATGCCGCCAAAGTAAAACTAGCGAAAGAAGATCCCGACAAGCACTAGCGAGTACCGAGTCGCGAGTACCGAGCAACCCAATCTCTGTCATCTCAGAGAAATCTCTGTCATCCCGAGCGAAGCGAGGGACCTAGGTTTCTTGCTTGCAGCGAGGGCGTGCGCTCGCTACTCGCTACTCGGTACTTTGCTAAACTCTCCCCATGTCGGCTCCCTACGCGGTGCCCCTCACCCACTCCCGCGGACGCCGCTTCCCCGAGCCCCAACACCCCTACCGCAACGACTTCCAGCGCGACCGCGACCGCGTCATTCACGCCCGCGCCTTCCGCCGCCTGGAAGCCAAAACGCAAGTCTTCACCCGCCGCTACTCTGACCATTTCCGCAACCGCCTCACCCACACTCTGGAAGTCTCGCAAGTCTCCCGCACCATCGCCGGAGCCCTCGCCCTCAACGTCGATCTCACCGAAGCCCTGGCCCTGGTCCACGACATCGGCCACCCTCCCTTCGGCCACGCCGGAGAAAAAGCCCTCGACACCGCCATGCGCGAGCACGGCCTGATCTTCGATCACAACCTGCACGCCCTCCGCATCGTCGAAGATTTCGAACAGCGCTACGCCGCCTTCCGCGGCCTGAACCTGACCTTCGAAGTCCGCGAAGGCATCATCAAACACTCCCACGACTACGACGCGAAAACACATCCCGAATTAGCCGAATATCTCCTCGACCAGCGCCCTCCGCTCGAAGCCCAGCTGATCGACCTGACCGACGAAATCGCCTACAACACCGCCGACCTCGACGACGGCTACGAAGCCCACCTGCTCCCGCTCGAACAAATCCGCGAAGGCATCCCCGCATTTGAACGCTTTTATCGCGAGGTCGAACAGCTCTATCCCACCGCCCCCGACAAACTGAAATTCAACGAGACCCTGAAGCGCGTCCTAAACCGCTTCGTCACCGACCTGATCACGAACACGCAATCGCGGCTGCAGCAAGCCAAGATTCAAACCCTCGACGACGTCCGCCATCACCCCGACCGCCTGGCCGCCTTCAGCCCCGAAGTCGAATCCGAACGCAAACAAAGCAAAGCCTTCCTCTACGAAAATCTCTACTACAGCCCCTCGCTAGCCGGAGAGAAAGAAGATGCTGAACGCATCGTCAAAGAGCTATTCGCCTTCTGGACGGCGCATCCCGAAACTCTTCCCCACAATTATCAGGAAAAAGCAAAAGCAGATTCCCTCCCACGCGTAATCTGCGACTACATCGCCGGCATGACCGACACCTTCATCATCGAGCAATACGAAAAACACTGCGGCATTCGCTGACGTTCCCTCATTTGCCTGCGCTGATTCGGCCGTCCTTATGTGGGGACAGCCGCCGAGACCAAATCGGTTGCCATAATCCATCGGGTGCCGCAGCGCTTCAGCCTCAACTCGGGTTATACTGTCACGCGAAAGCAGGACATCAAAATGGCCACTCCCTTGATGATTTTTGCCAATGGTTACGCCCGGCCTTACACCTCCGATCGAGCTGAGATCGCCAGTGCGGTTGCGAAGCCCCCCACCTGGTTTCCCGCCTCGGTGGACTTCCAACAGACCGCGACCAAGTCCGGAGACGCTGTGGGCGCCACCACGCTCGACGAGATGCTGAAGGCCATTGAGGCCAAGGCCGCGGGCTCCATCAGTTTATTGGGGTTGGTCGGACATGCGGCAGGCGGCACTGGAGGCAATCCCCGCACCTTCGGCCTCAGCGGTCAGATCACGGTGAACCCTGCGAACGTCATTCTTACCAGCAAAGGTTTCGTCAACGCCGACACCTTGACCACCAGTAAAACCAGAATCACGGCCCTACGGAACCGGTTCACGACCGATGCCCACATCGTTTTTTATGCTTGTAATACCGGCATGGATTCCACGCTTCTCGATGCTGTCAGCATCGCTTTTGGAGTCTGCGTGGATGGCTTCAGCGACGAGGTCCTGTGGTGCTTCAAATGGACCACCCCTCGCATGGTGATTAATTCGCGCGGAAGGGTTTATTACGATAAGAACGGTCTGTACGCGTCGGGGCTCGTGGATTGCGATGGCTTCACCGCCGACGCCACTAACCTGACTACCGATCTGACTTCGTGTGTCGGCGCCAAGGGCACAAAGACGAACCCTTAGGGTCGTGGAGCGTTGAGCCTTCCAAGGGCACTCAACATTAGACAATCCGTGTAGATCGGTGAAAATCCGTGGCAAAAAAGTTCTACCGCCCCGCCACCCCCGCCACCACATCAAACAAAATCCGCGGCCCGCGCTGCACTTCCTCCACCCGAATCCGCTCGTCGTTCCCGTGCTCGGTGTTCCCCTCTTCGTCCGTCGCTGTGTAGGGATTAAACCCGTAGGCAATAATCCCCAGCGGACGGTATGCCTGATTCTCCGTGTATCCGCTGGTAATGTGCGGCACCACCGGCGTCCCCGGAAAATATTTCTCCGACACCGCGCGGATCGCCGCCCACAGCGCATTATCCGTCCCCGAATAATTGGCCACCCGAAATTCGCCCTTCCAGGGTTCCACCGTGACATTGGGATCATTCACCGCCCGCCGCACCGCCGTCAGCACCGCCTTCGGATCGCCTCCCGGCAAAATTCGCACATCCAGATTCGCCCACGCCTCCGGAGGAATCACATTCGTCTGCTCCGATCCTCCCATCATGGTCAGCGAAATCGTGTCCCGCAAAAGAAAATTCAGCGACTCGTCGTTCTGCACTTCCTCCTGAAATTTCTTGTCCTCAATCGCCTTTCGAATGTCGCGATACTCCGCCGCCCGCTTCGGAGTTTCAAACGGCGCCATGTCGTGCAAGAATTCCTCCACCACCGGCAACACCCGCATCGGAGTCTGATAAGCCAGAATCCTATTCAGCGCCCGCACCAGCCGGTTCGGCGCCGAATCCGCAATCGGACGCGACCCATGCCCCGGCCGTCCATGCGCCACCACATGCATCCAGTACGTGGTCTTTTCGCCGACGTCGACGCCCACGTACTTCACAAATCCGTTCTCCAGCAGATTCTCCCCACCTTCGTTGATCAGAAACTCCGCATTTCCGAGCAAGTCGCGCTGATGCTCAATGAACCAGTCACTCCCCGTGTCGTCGACTTCCTCATCCGCCACCGCAAGAAAAATCACATCGCGATCCAGCGTAATTTTCTCGCGCTTCAGCATCACCATCACCACCAGCTGCGCCAGACCCTCATCCTTCATGTCCTGCGCCCCGCGCCCCCACATATAGCCGTCGCGAATCTCCCCGCTGAACGGCGGCACCTTCCAGTGCGCCGCATCGCTGGTCACCACATCCATATGGTTCAGCAAGACAATCGGCCGCCTTCCCGTACTGGAAGAAGAAGAAATAGTGGGGTGCCCCACGTCTCCCTGATTTTGGGAGACGTGGGAATTCGTTCCGTCATCAGTGGCCGGCATCCGCGCCCACAAATCCCCCCGCCCCGGCGCGAACTCAAACGCCCGATTCTCAATCCCCTCCGCATCCAGAATCTTCTTGTAAAACGTCACCGCCTTCATCTCATTCCCCGGAGGGTTCGTCGTGTCCACCCGCAAATATTCCTGCATCCACTTCACCGCCAGATCGGAATATTCCTGCAGATGCTCCGCCGGAATGCGAGACGACGCCGTCTCCGCCCCCTGTCCCCAGATCGCCCCACACAGTAACCACACGGTAACCACCAGCCAAGCCCCGCTCCGACCCACACGCCGTCCTCCGCGTTCCACCCATTGAGCTTCCAAACAGTCCCTCCCCGGAAAACCCGATTTCCACGCAGTTTTTATATCAGGTTTCCCAAAATTACCCTCGGATTGCGCACCCCGTCTCGCGTCCCCGCCCGAGGCGTTCTACAATGTCTATAGATATCAAGCATTTAGCTCTCTCAACCCTAATGTCCGATTTGGCATCTCACCTGTAATAGGCAATAGGGAAGACGGGCGCCAAAGTAGGCGCCAGATTCAGGCCAAGCGATGCGTCAGCGCGGGCCGGTGCAGCGATAGAGCTGGCTTTTGTCGTTTCAGGGACGCAATCAAATCTCGCACGCCCCAGGCGTGCCGGTGCAGAACAAAAAAGCTGAGCCCAAACGTTCTTGCCCCAAACTTGGAGGAAGTCATTATGAAAAACCGCCTACTCTTCGCCCTGCCGTTAGCCGCCGTTCTCGCATTCCCGGCCTTCGCGCAGACCACCTCGTCCACCCCCGATCAGAGTCAGCCTGCAGCCGCTGCCTCGACTTCCACCGATGCCAACGCGACCGGCAAAGCCCCCTTGGCGCCCCCGTCCCGCGAAGGCTTCTGGGGACGCGTCAATCCCTTCGCCCGCAAGAACTATGTGAAGCGCCAGACCGAGCCCATCCGCGACCGCGTGAACGAACTCGATGAACTCACCTCGCAGAACGGCAAGAATATCAAGGACACCGACTCGCGCGCTCAGGCCGGCATCCAGCTCGCCTCCGACAAAGCGACCGTAGCCGATCAGCACGCCGTTGACGCCGGCAACAAGGCCAACGCCGCGCAGCAGACCGCGCAGCAGGTCACCACTCGCGTCCAGACGGTTGAGACCGTGGTTGGCAACATCGACCAGTACAAGGCCGAGAACCAGACCGAGATCCGCTTCCGCCCCGGCCAGACCGTCCTCAGCAAGAATGCCAAGGACGCTCTTGACACCATGGCGACCGGCGTCAAAGGCCAGCGCGGCTACATCATCGAAGTCCAGGGATTCTCTTCTGGTAAGGCTCAGGCTGCCATCACCAACTCGCAGAAAATGGCCGAGTCGGTGGTCCGCTACCTCGTCCTCAACCACGAGATTCCTGTCTATCGCATCTATCTCGTCGGCATGGGCAACGCGCCTGCACCGTCCAGCGATGATGCCACCAAGACCAAACGCATGAGCGGAGGCCGCGTCGAAATCAGCCTCCTGAAGAACGACCTGGAGCAGCTCTCCGCCAACACCGGAGCACCGGCCACCAGCGCCGATCAGATGCAGCAACCCAAGTAAGCACGCGCGGAAACGCTCGGCTCGAGTACCTCCCCAGAAAAGCCCCTTGCGCAAGCAAGGGGCTTTTCGCTGCCTTCCTGCACCGCGCCCCACCTCCGGTCTATACTGCCACCACCGCTGAGGAGGCGTAACCGCGCGTGGATCTCTACCACTTACTTCCACCCGATGCCGTCAAGATCGTGCTCGTTCTCTTCCTGTCTTTCCTGATCGGACTCGAAAGAGAGGAGCGCAAAACCGCCGCCGGTTCCTACTCCTTCGGCGGCGTCCGCACCTTCCCCCTCATCGGATTCATCGGCTATTCCATCGCTCTTCTGTCCGGCGCCCAACTACTCCCCGTGATCTTGGGATTTCTGGTGGTCGGCGGCTTCCTCTTGTTGTCCTACTGGCACAAGCTTTCCCGCGCCGAAGCCGCCGGCGTCACCACGGAAATGTCCGGCCTCACCACTTATCTCATTGGCGCCCTCGTCTACTACGATCACCTGTGGATTGCCACCGCCCTCAGTGTCTCCAGCCTCTTGCTTCTCGAGTTGAAGGTGGGCCTTGAGACGCTCGCCAGCCGCACCGAGCCACATGAGATTTTCACCTTCGCCAAATTCCTGCTGCTCTCGGCGGTCATTCTCCCCGCACTGCCCAATCAGCCATTTGGACGCTTCCACATCAACCCCTTCAAAACCTGGCTGGTCGTCGTCGCAGTCAGCACGATCTCCTACGGCAGTTATGTCCTGCAGAAAGTCACCAAACAACGCGGAGGAGTGTTGCTCGCCGCACTCCTCGGCGGAGCCTACTCTTCCACTGTGACCACGGTCGCCATGTCACGCCGCGCCGCTCGCGAACATCGTCCCCATCTTTTCGCCGGCGGCATGCTGATCGCATCCGGCGTAATGTACCTTCGCCTGGTCGCCCTGCTCACCCTTTTCAATCGTCCCCTGGGCGCGATGATGGCGCCCGCCTTTCTCGTCCTTGCCGCGATCGCGATTCTTACCGGATGGCTCTGGTCCCGCAGGGAAGACGCCGATAGTTCCCCGATCAAGCGCGAATTCGAGCCCGGCAATCCTCTCGAACTGCTGGCCGCTTTTCTCTTTTCTTTCTGGGAATGCTCGTAGCCACACAGTTGGCTACCACCTATCTTGGCCGAGCCGGCGTCAACATCCTCGCCGCCATCATGGGAGTCACCGACGTAGATCCCTTCATCATGGGGATGACCCAGGCCGCCGGCACTCTCACCCCGCTCAAAGTCGCCGCCACCGCCGTAATGATCGCCGCAGCCAGCAACAACCTCATCAAAGGCATTTACTCCTACTGCCTGGCCGACCGAAAAACCGGCATCCAAAGCCTATCGCTCCTAATCGCTCTAGCTGTCGCCGGCCTAGTCCCCCTGCTCTGGCTCTAACCGCCCCCTGCCTCGGCGTCCCATAGGGGGGGTGCCCCATAGCCTGCCCTGAGCTTGTCGAAGGGTCTTTGCGAGACATGGGATTCCCCGCTGAAGTTCGTCTCGTACAGCCGCTCACTCTTCCGGTATCCTCACGTCCATACCCCATGTACGATCTCAAACTTGCCCTCCGCCAGTTCCGCAAGTCTCCCGGCTTCGCCGCCACGGTCATCCTCACCATCTCGCTCGGCATCGGCGCCAACGTCGCCATCTTCACCCTGGTGCACGCCATCCTGATGAAGTCGCTCCCGGTCGCCGATCCCGCGAGCCTCTACCGCATCGGCGACCTCGACGACTGCTGCGTAAGCGGTGGCTTCATCAACGACAACGGCGATTTCGACCTCTTCTCCTACGAGCTCTACCATCATTTCCAGGACACAACGCCCGAGTTCGAACAACTCGCCGCCTTCCAGTCCGGACACAACACCATGAACGTCCGCGCCGGAACCGCGACCGCAAAAGCGGAAACCGGCGAATACGTCTCCGGCAACTACTTTTCGACTTTCGGGATCGGAGCCTTCGCCGGCCGCATGCTTCAGCCGGCCGACGACATCCCCGGCGCAGCTCCGGTCGCGGTCCTCAGCTACCAGGCGTGGCAAGCCGTGCACGCCGGCAACCCCCAGGTGATCGGATCCACTTTCTACATCCAGAACCAGCCCTTCACCATCGTCGGCATTTCGCCTCCAGGATTCTTCGGCGACCGCATCGACAGCAATCCTGCCGCGCTCTGGATTCCGCTCAACGATGAACCCCTCATCGAAGGCCAAACCAGCATTCTGAAACAGCCCGAAACCAACTGGCTCTACGTTCTCGGCCGCGTGAAACCCGGAACCAATCCCGGCAGCCTGCAAGCCAAACTCACCACCGGCCTGCGCCAGTGGCTGGCGACAGTTCCCGCCTACACCATCAACGGACGGGATACCCAAATCAAAAAACAATACGTCGTATTGGCGCCCGGCGGCGCCGGAGTCCAAAACCTGCAAATCGAAACCAGCAGCGGCCTGCACCTGCTGATGACGATCTCCGGCCTGGTCCTGCTCGTAGCCTGCGCAAACATCGCCAATCTTCTGCTGGCCAAGAGCGCCACCCGCCGCGCCCAAACCTCCATCAGCATGGCCCTGGGCGCCTCGCGCCGCCGCCTCATTCGCCAGATGCTGGTCGAAAGCCTTTTGCTCGGATGTGCCGGAGGCGTCGTCGGCATCGCGGTCGCGTACGCCGGAGCCCGCATGATCCTCACCCTCGCGTTCCCCGACTCACCCAACCTTCCCATCCACGCCAGCCCATCGCTCGCAGTTCTGGCTTTCGCGTTCGCCCTCTCGCTGCTCACAGGACTCATCTTCGGAGTCGTCCCCGCATGGATCAGCTCACACTCCGATCCCGCCGAAGCTCTGCGCGGCGTGAATCGTTCCACGCGAGACCGCGCCTCTCTTCCGCAGAAGTCGCTAATCGTGGTTCAGGCCGCGCTCTCTCTTGTGCTGCTGGTCGGCGCAGGTCTTCTTACCCAAAGCCTGCGCAACCTCGAGCATCAAAACTTCGGCATCGCCACCGCCAACCGCTATGTCTTCCACTTCGACCCCGCTGGCGCGGGTTACACCGTCGCCACAGTCCCGGCGTTCAACGAGCGCGTGGAGCGCGAGTTCTCCTCCCTTCCCGGCATCCAGAGCGCCGGGCTGGCCCTCTACAGCACTCTCGAAGGCAACAACTGGGGTGAAGGAATCTACGTGGAAGGCCGTCCCGCGCCCGCCCCGGAGACAGATAACGGCTCGTCCTGGGACCGCGTAAGCCCCCACTTTTTCGATACCGTCGGACAGCCCATCCTTCGCGGCCGAGGCTTCACGGAACACGACACCGCGACTTCCCCTATGGTCGCCGTCGTCAATCAGGCCTTCGTCAAGAAATTCTTCCCCAACGACGATCCCATCGGCCACCACTTCGGAGCCTTCGACCAGAAATACTCCGCCGACTACGAGATCGTCGGCATCGTGGCCAACGCCAAATACAACAACCCGCACGACGACTTTCGCCCCATGTACTTCCGCCCCATGACCCAGTTGAACACGACCGTCACAGAACCCCACTTCATCACCGCCGAGACTCGCTCCATCTTCCCTAACTCCATCACCCTCCGCTACACCGGCGATGCCGCCAGCCTCGAGTCGCTCATCCGCCGCACCCTGGCGAACATCAATCCCAACCTCACCGTCCTCGACTTCCACTCCCTCGACTATCAGGTCGCCGGCAACTTCAATCAGGAACGTCTCATCAGCCGCCTCACCAGCCTGTTCGGAATCCTGGCGCTGGTGCTGGCGTCAGTAGGTCTATACGGAATCACGTCGTACTCCGTCGCCCGCCGCACCAGCGAAATCGGCCTGCGCATGGCCCTCGGCGCCAACCGCGGTAACGTCGTCGCTCTGGTCCTTCGTTCCGCATCCTGGCAAGTCGGACTCGGCCTCGCCCTCGGCATTCCCGCCGCTCTGTTGGGCGCTCACTTCATGGCCAGTCAACTCTACGGCGTCCGTACCTACGATCCCCTCACGCTCGCCGCCGCGGTCCTGATCCTGTCCGCTTTCGCCGCCATCGCCGGCTTCATCCCCGCCCGCCGTGCCGCCAGCATCGAGCCCATGAACGCCCTCCGCACCGAGTAGATTTGTCGTGTGTAAATTTTGATAGTGCGAAGATTTTGATCGTGTGGGGACAGCGCCTTCGCAAGTCTGCCCTGAGCGAAGCCGAAGGGTCCCGCTAAGTCGGAAAGACGACACGAGGAGCGGGCCGGAAGATTCCAGCAGTAGAACTGCCCACTCTAGCCAAAATCGCGCTCGAGTGGGCAGAGAACCTACTGGAACACCAGCGGAAACTGGTCTACCACCAACTGCAGCGGCGGGACGGAAGCCGAAACCGTTCCGCCGGCGCTGATGGCGCCGCTGTTGTTATCGACGTTCACTATTTCAATGCTGCTGGCGGCGGTGTCAGCGGCGTACAGCTGACTGGACGACTGGGTCCATTCCGGATGGAAGGCTAGGCCGCCGTTGGCAGTACCCACGGCGACGGGCGATCCGATTGGTGTGAGCAGTCCATTGGCCGCGATGTTGAACGCCTCAACGGTGTGATCGCCGGTGTTGATCACCAATAGTTGATCACCCATGCCAGCTACGAGTGTGCCCGGACCCTTGCCCGCAGTAAACGGAGATCCTGGAATCGGAGTCAGCGCCCCGGTTGTGTTATCGATGCTGAATCCCGCAATCTCGCCGGCGTTCGACAAAGAAACGAACAAGAATTGGCTGCCGGTGCTGTTCTCGGCGCTGAAAAGATACGATGGCCCGGCATTTGGAGCGGTTGCGAACGGCGAACCGGCAATCGGAGAAAGCGATCCATCCGAAGCGATCGTGAACCCGAGAATCCCCCCGTTCGGGTCGCCCGAGTCAGAAGCATAGAGCGTGACTGCGAGCGAACTCGAACTCGTCAGCTGAGCAAAGGCCATTCGGGTCGGAGCAACGCCTGCCGCATACGGCGAGCCCGGCAGAACCGCGGTCGGGCCGTTCCCAGACGTACTGTAGCCGACAATCGTTCCGTTCGGTTCGCTCGCGTACATGTTTCCATAGGGTGGCCCGATCACGATGCTGTTCGGACCGCCCGAAACAGAACCTAAGCTGAATGGCGAACCGAGAACCGGCGTCAGGAATCCGGTGTGGATGTCTTGCGATTCCACCACGACCTGGTTCGACGAGCTGTCAGCAAACAGCAGACCCCAATCGGCGCCGGCAATGCTCGGCGAATTTGCCGGCCCTGTGGTCGACGCGATCGGGGTCAGCGCCCCAGTCGATGCGATGGAAAAGCCCAAGATCTGATTGGATGTAGTCGTCGCATAAAGATAAGGATTGCCCTGGGCAGGACATGCGGCGGCACAGCAGTCGCCGCAAAAATGAGAACTGCTCCCGCATCCCCAGAACGCCATGCACAGCCCTGCGATCAGAAAACAGAGAAAGAACTCAGGTGAGCGCTTCGCCACAGTGGCCTCCTCCGGAGCACACAACCGCCGTAGCATCTTAGAACTCCGCGCGCGTCGCGAAGTTGTACGAGTCCGCCGATATTTGCCCTCGTCCGCAATCATAATTACTTCTCAGTTCCAGCAGTCTAGCCGGATGCAGTCTCGTTCGGATAATTGAAGAAGAGCTGATTCCCATCGGGATCATCGACCACCAGCAGGCGGTAGCCCCAGGAACCGTCTTTGACCGCAACGCCCTTGGCCTCGAGTTCCGCGCGCAGGGCGTCCAACGCAGCGATCGCTGCCTCGCGCGTCTCCGGCTCGACGTTCAGGGAAATGAACATCAGCCCCTTGCCCACCTTCGCGGGCCACTGGCTGGAAAGGATGAGCGCGCAGCCCTGGCGCTCCACTTGTGCAACGAACGTCTTGCCGCCCTCCTCGAAGCGCCAGGAGCTGGTGAAGCCGAGCCGGTCAACGTAGAAATGGAGCGAGGCCTCAACATCCGTTACGTGCAGTACAGGGCGTGCGAACCAGTCTGTCATAAGGCTAAATATATCCTCGAATGAAGAGCATTTACCGGCAGAATCTCCCACAAACTCGTCTCAAATTGAGCCCAAATTCCCTCTTCCGTACGCCACCGTACATAATTTCACTCCACCACTTGACTTAGGGTCAAATCCTTGTAATAACTATTCGGTCCATCCGGACGGGTTTGGGGGTGTGTCAGTTTGGCAGAAGTAAGACTTCAAGAGGGCGAGTCCCTTGAGAACGCTCTGCGCCGTTTCAAGCGCAAGGTGCAACAGGAAGACATTATCAAGGAGGTCAAGCGCCACTCCTTCTACCTGAAGCCCGGCGAGAAAAAGCGCGTGAAGGCAGCTCTCGCTCGCAAAAGAGCCCGTAAGAAAACGCGCAAAGAGCAGGATTAACGCAGCAGAATTATGGCAGCACGATCAACGTAGCAAAGGGCCGCTCCGTCCCGGGGCGGCTCTGCTCAATCTGGCCCCCACCATCTTGAGTTCGCACGAGGGATAATTTCATACTCTCATTCTCCGGCATTTAAGCGGTACAGTTTGTACCCACGCCTCTCCTGAGCGCGTGGCGGGCCGAGTCCAAGGGCAGCAAAAGAGGGGGAGCAGTACACAACCCGTATTTCCGGTGAACCACCGCGCCTTCCCCGCGCGTGGGCGCACGGAAACGGGCTGAAGGGAGCCATCCTCAAATGGAATTTCAGGACAAGGTGCTGAAGTGCATCGACTGCGGGAGTGATTTCATCTTCACCTCCGGGGAACAGCTTTTCTTCCACGACAAACAATTCAAGAACGAACCCAAGCGCTGCAAGGCTTGCAAAACCAAGCGGGTCTCCGTCCTCGGCGCTCCCCCCACCCCCGGACAGAGCAACCGCTACACCAAGGTCGAGACTCAGGCCACTTGCTCCGGATGCGGAAAACAAACCACCGTTCCTTTCCGCCCCACGCAAGGCCGCCCCGTCTTTTGTCGGGAATGTTTCATGTCACGAAGGACCGCGGCCTCAGCCTGATCGGGCTAGGGAACGAGCGGATCATGTGGCGCGGGCGCCCTCGCCCGCGGCTTTTGACTCCGCTTTCCCGTGGCTAAGGCGCAAGGGTGCGTTACCATAGAAAACGTGCCCGAATATTATGTAGAGAACTTCGGCTGCCGTGCCACTCAGGCGGACGGCGCCGCTCTCGAACGCCAGTTCGAGGATCGCGGACTAACCCGCGCCTGCACTGCCGCACAAGCCTCGGTGGTCGTATTGAACACCTGTACCGTGACCGCTGCCGCCGATCAGGACGCGCGCGCCGCCATCCGCCGCGTCCGCCGGCAGAATCCCGAGGCCAGAATCGTGGTCACGGGATGCTACGCGCAGCGCGCCCCGGAAGAAATCGCCGCGCTCCCCGGAGTCAGCCTCGTAATCGGCAACTCCCACAAGCATCAGCTCGCGGAGATTGCGCTGAATCAGGTGTCGGAAGTTCCGACTGCCGGGGCGTTCATACCGATCTCTGTGCTGACTTCGTGGGGCCAGGGACTGCTGAGCCAAGGACTAACGGCCAACGACCAACGACCGATCTACGTCTCCGACATCTTCGCGCATACCGAACTCGTGGCTGCGCCAGTTTTCGATGCAGCCAACGATTGCCATGAGAGCGAACGCACCCGCCCCAACCTCAAAGTACAGGACGGCTGTGACAACCGCTGCTCGTTCTGCGTGATCCCCTACGTGCGCGGCCAAAGCCGCTCGCTGAAGACAGAGCAGATTCTTAGCGAAGTCACCGGCCTGGTCGAGTCCGGCTATCGTGAAGTCGTAATCAGCGGAATCAATCTCGGAAGATGGGGACGGGATCTGAACACCCGACCTCAGACCTCAGACCTCGGCCAACCTCCAAAGTCCGAGGTCCGAGGTCCGAGGTCTGAGGCTGCCTTTGAGACTTTCGAGTCCCTCATCCGCGCCATCCTCGCCGAGACCGGACTCGAAAAACTCCGCATCTCCTCCGTCGAGCCCATGGACTGGACGGACGAATTAATTTCCCTGGTCGCGTCCTCCCCGCGCATCGCCAAGCACGCGCACGTACCCCTGCAATCCGGCAGTGACGCGGTGTTGCGCCGGATGCACCGCAAATATCGCCCTTGGCACTATCGCGAGAAAATCGAGAAGATTCGCGCCGCCATGCCCACCGCCGCCATCGGCGCCGACGTGATGGTCGGATTCCCCGGCGAGACCGACGCCGAATTCGAATCCACGCGCCGCCTGATCGAAGACCTGCCCTTCACCTACCTCCACGTCTTTACCTACTCCGCGCGCCCCGGAACTCCAGCCGCGTCGATGCCGAATCAAGTTCCAGTCCACCAAGCCCGCGAGCGCAACCGCATCCTGCGCGAGTTAGCCGCCGAAAAGAAGCTGGCATTCATGCGAGGCTTCATCGGCAAGGAAGTAGAGGCGATCACGCTGAACGTAATCGGCAACGACGAGTCCGGAGAATTCACCGAAGCCCTCACCGACAATTATCTGAAGCTGCGCTTGCGCGGACGCCACGAGGCGAACCAGTGGATCAGCGCATACGTTGAGGATGTGATGACAGGGGCGCTCGTGGGACTAGAGGTTATCTTGCCCCCCGGGGTGCAGAGTCATCGAGGGCAAGGCGTGGCTTAGGTTCTCCAATCGGCGCACAGAACCCGGTTCCGTCGGCAGCATCGCGGGCCGCCCGCCCTTTTTTAGTTCGAGGTGGACTGCAAACGCGCCGCGATTTTTTCCAGCAGATGGGTCGTCGCTTCGCCGGCTTCAAGCGTGGAGAACTCGCTGCCCAGTTCAATGTGCGGGAGTTTGGCGCAGGCATCGCGGAACGACTTCTCCGTCGCCGGCGACGCGCTGACGTCCGCGCCCACCAGCAGCAGATCAAAACGAGTGATTCGCATCAGCAGCAGGCCATCGCGCAGGTTGTTGGTGGTGTGGACGTCATATCCGGCGCGGTGCAGCAGTTCGCGAACATAGGTGACCACGTCGGCATTGCGATCAATGCAGAGCACGCTTCGTCCCATGGCAACGGGCTGTTCGGCCTGTACTGGTTTGCGGTAAAAAGCCGCCACCGCGTTGTCTTCCGATTCGTGCGAGTCGAACAGTTTCGTCAGATGCGATAGCTTCAGCACCTTCTGGAGATGCTCGGGAACGTCGCAGAGCTTCAGGTCGCCATGCACCTGGCGGGTGCTGGTGAGGGTGCGCACCATGGTGCCCAGGCCGCTGCTGTCGATGAACACCACTTCGCCGAGATGCAGCACGATGGAGCGCCGGTCGCGCAGGATCCAGGCGACGTGGGCGCGCAAGGCTTCGACCTCACTGCCAGCCACCAGTCGTCCTTTGCAGCGGACGATGGTGACGCGTCCTACATCGCGGGTTTCCAGTAGCAGCTTCAAATCAGGTCTCCAGTCGAATGGCGCTCGTGCTCAATGAGCGACCGCCTTCAGCACCACCGTGTTACGTTCGTCGCCCGTGATGGCGCGGTCGAAGCGCTTGAGTTCGTCGGCACGATCGACGGGAACGCTCAGCTCCTTCACCTCAAACGTGCGCGTGTAGCGGATCACGCCGGCGCTTACTTCGGTCTTGGAGTGATAGCTGGCGAAGCTGTAGTCGGCGTCAACGTTCGGCGGCGTGTCGTCGACTTCATAGCCGGCGGGAATCGCGATCTCAAAGGTGTCCACGTCGCGCGCCGGTCCGTCGAACTCGAAGGCGTACTTGCGCGGCTCTTTACTCTCGAAAAAGTTGAAGCCTTTGTTTCCCAGCACGCGCGGCCGCACCAGCAGCAGTGCACCGGCGTTCTTGGCATAGTGGTCGGATTCGAAGGTGTAGTCGAAGCCGAAGGGCTGGTCGGTGTGTTGCAGGTTGGTCACGGTCGCGTGGGTGACGCGAAAACTGGAGAGCGAATTGGCGAGCAGAGTTTCGATCGGCTTGATGCGGTCCGCATCCTGTGTGACGTTCATCAGCGCGCGGCGCTCGTCCCGGGCGCGTCCGCCAAGGCGCACCTCCTTGACGTCGCCCTTGAGCGTGCCGGAAGTATCCAGAGTCAGCTTGGCCGTGCGTTCGATGCTGTTCATGGCGGAAGGCTGCTGCGGCAGAGGAAGTAGTTCACCGCCGTCGGGCGTTACCAGCAGAGCGTAGTTGGCCTGTAGCGCGCCCCGAATCTGGCCGAAGGGTGTGATCTCGTCGGTGGGATCGAAAAACAAAATTCTGCCCAGCTTGGGATGTTGCAAAATCGCAACCAAAGACGGATCGTTGAGGCCTTCCGGCACCTTGATAGCGACGATGGCGTGGTTGAACCCATTGTGAGCCGGAGTTTCGCGCGTAATCACGCCGCGGCTGGTGTTGATGACCACATGGAACGATTCGAGGCCGATCTCTCGGAGCATCGAGCGCGTCAGGGTCGCTTTGTCCTTGCAGTCTCCGTAGCGGTGGGAAAAGACTTCGGATGCGGGATGAGGCTGCCAGTCGCCAATGCCCAACTCGATCGCGACATAGCGAATATCGCGCTGCACAAATTGCGCGATCGCCTGCATCTTTTCCAGTTGTGAATTTCTCCCTGCGGTCAGGGTCGCGACTTGCTGCTTGACTTCGGGCGAGGCCTCGACGCGTCCTGCCATCAACAGGTTCACCCAGTTGCCGAGATCTTTCCATTCAGCGAACCCATTTACGGCCTTTCCGCCGGGCGGAAAGAAGGTTACGAACATTTGCCCAGCCACGCCGCGGAAAGGCGGCATGGCCGGCTCGTGGCGGATTGCTTTGATATCGCTCACCGTCCATTGCCACTGATTGTTTCCCGCGGCGACCGACTGGACTTCAAGATGGTTCAGCCACGATGCCTTGAATTCCCAACCTGGCGGGAGTTGCAGCGAATAGTGGCTCTCGCGCACCGGATCCCGTTCCTGGAAATACCACTGGTCCTGCAGGAAGAAGGGCCGCTCTTCCACTTCATACTCGTAGCCGACGATGTTGCCGGGATCGGGCGCGGGAATGGCGAGCACGCGAAATTTCACGTCGTCGACGAGTTCCCCACCGCCTTCGAGAGAACGGTCGATCGCGTCCTTGTCTTTGACCTCGTAGTCCTTGCCTTGTGCGGGAATGCACCAGCCGCGCAGACTCTTGATCTTGCGAGAAGGGTTGAAATAAACCGCGATTGTGCCATGCGACCGGCCATTCGGGCGGAGAATTTTGTAAGCCTCGCGCACCGTGGTTTTGATTTTGTCGGCGGAGACCACGATAACGTCGGTTTCGGAGTAGAGGAGCACGGCGTCCGTTTTTTCGTCGTACGCAGGCAGCGGGGCATTCACCTGGGCATGCATCCACTGGGGAGCGTCGCCAGCGGCGGCAACCGGAACGCCCAACAGCGCGATCATGGCGCCGAGCCAGGCTCGAGCGAGAATCCGCAGGACGGGCCGGTTAATTGCCGGCGGGCGCTGCGGCGGGTTGCAGGACAATTTGCTGGTCATCACCGGTCCTCACTGTCTGAAAGAACTCGCGCAACGCGGGGTAATACTTGGCGTCCAATAAAAGAAAACTCCAGGTAAGGTTCCGCGTCATGTGGAGCTTAGTCCCATCCTTGTCGACCTTCAAAACATAGTTCAGGACGTGGGCATCCCTGGCCTGCGGCGGAGGAACGCTGCTCACCTGCCAGCCTTCGGGAACTTCCAGGATGACGTCATCGGCTTTCTCATACGGGTACTCGATGTAAATGGGATGAACGCGATTGGCGTGCTCGAAGAGACGCTTCTCGACCGCCGTGAAAATGCCGGCAGGAATTACAGTACGCTTGCCGGCGCTGGAGGCCCAGTCTGGAATGCTGATGTCAAATTCGGCGACCAGCGGGGTTTCGGGATTGGTCCAGTCCGGCGCATTGGTGAGTTTGACCTCGGCGGTAACCGGGATCTGACTCTTGACGTGGTCTTCGAGAGCCTTCTTGCGGGTGATGTCGTCGGAATTCCGTTCGTCCCGCCGGTAATACATCGCCTGCAACCCGGTGTAGGTAACCTTGAGCGTTCCTTCGAGGTTGCCGGCATCCGTAAGCCGCAGTTTGGCGGCGCGCTCTACCCGCGACTCGGAACTTTTCGGGAGGGTGGTTTTGACCCACGTGCCGCCGTCCTTGTCGAGCCGCAGCGCCGCGGTTCCGGTCTCTGACCAGTTGAGCAATCCGAAGGGGGCGAATGCCGCTCCGGGATTGAAATAGAGATCCTGGCCGTTCAGCTTAACCAGCACCACGGGTTCGTTAAGGTGTCCGCTCTGCTCGGTTTTGGTGTTAAAGAAATACTCGGCCCGGCTGGCAGCCCAGCATCCATAGGCCTCAAAGCCAGCGGCGCGGACGAGAGCCAGGAACAGCCAATCCAACTGCATGTGGTTCCCGTAGCCTCGCTTCCAGACGTCCTCCACGTTTTCGTCGATTTTTTCCTTGTCGCGTTTTTGTTCCTGTTCGGTTTTGTGCACCTCGTAGGAAGTGTTTCGAATTTGCTGCACGCGGTTGTAAATTTTGTGCAGCTTTACTTCCGGAGGATCGTTGGCCGAAACCATCTGCGCGACGGCTTCATCGATCGCTTTGTGCTTCCCGATGAACTTCTCCAGTTGCTCGTCGCGCGTCGTCCCCACGCGTTTCCAGAACAGGTCCGGGTCATCCTCGATGTGCCCCAGTTCATAGATGAAGTCCACGCGCGCCTTCAGTTCGTTGGGCGGCGGCATGTAATCTTCGATTTGAAACGCGGGGATGTCGCTGGCCTCCATAGAGACTACCCCGTTGAGGGCTACAGTGGGTGGCGTGGAGCCAGCGGGAAGGTGCTGCCAGCTCTGGCGAAGGGTGATGGGCATAAACCCGTTCCCTTTGTAAGGCTTGAGAGAGAACTGCGCCTTTCTGGTGAACAGTTGTTCGCTCAAAAGCCAATGGGACGCATAGGCATGTTGCAGGTCGAGGGTGTAGCTGTACTCAATGACGCAGCCAGGCTCAACAGCCGGCAAGGAGAAGGTTTTGGCCATGATTTTGATCCCACGGGCCTTGACCAGTGCCTTCTCGAAGACCTTGCCATCAAAGGGGACGATGGAGCCGTCCGGCTTGATGGTCCGCGCCTGAATGTGGGCCACTTCGTCGACGTTCTTGATGAAGGGGATTTCGACGTCACCATGTTTGCGCCCCTCCTCGGTGAGAACCTTGACTCGATAATAGTTGTCTTCGTGGATGGTGCCCGGCCGGCTGTCATCACGCGCGACTTCGCGAAACAGGATAATGGCGGGTGCGCCGGGAGCCTTAGGCTCGCTGGTCATCTTTAAATCGTCGGGATCGAGGGCTGGAAAGCCCTGCGCGCGGCACGGGAGAGCCAGGAGCCCGGCGATGGCAAAGATTGCCAGCGGCAACCGCGCGGACCATTTGGATCGATGGGGCATGGGGCCTCTCACAACAAAGTTGAGCGTCCGCGTGGAACCCTGGCGCCAGAGGGGGAAAAACAGAGGCCGCAGGGAATAAGCCACGACATTCGAGATGTGGTCCGCAGAGTGCGCGGGCTTATGGGTGGGGAGAGTACAGCGGGTTTTGCATGCTGTCAAGATGATGCCGAGGTGCGTGTCAGTAGCACATGATATGTCCGGTTGAGATAGCACGTGATATGTCCGCTTTGCGGGCGGCGAGGATAGGAGACCATGCGGAGCATGGAATCCTACCCGAAGGCCGCGATGGAGCGGGCGATGAAA